>ENA-OQCU01000423-OQCU01000423.1-human-gut-metagenome-genome-assembly--contig:-NODE-423-length-19712-cov-2.574879_pt1 | contig 19712 bp, 19 predicted proteins | sample MGYA00242504_ERZ504590 | MGnify/ENA primary metagenome ERZ504590 (study PRJEB26092, sample SAMD00036318) | human gut metagenome | host: Homo sapiens | study: EMG produced TPA metagenomics assembly of... | reverse complement strand
GCCGGAGGGCATCGAGGACAAATCGGCCTACATCGTCGGCACCGGCTGGCGGGCTTGTCGGCCGCGTGCTACCTGATCAGGGATGCTCAGATGGACGGCTCGCGCGTGCACCTGTTCGAACGCGACGCCGAACCGGGCGGCGCCTGCGACGGGTGGGAGTATCCCCAGCTCGGCTTCACTATGCGCGGCGGTCGCGAGATGGACAACCACTTCGAAGTGATGTGGGACCTGTTCCGATCCATCCCCTCCATCGAGGACGAGAACATGAGCATCCTCGATTACTACTATCAATTGAACAAGCGCGATCCCAATTATTCCCTGTGCCGCGCAACGGTCAACCGGGGTGAAGACGCCGGCCTCGACAATACATTCAACCTGTCCGACAAGGCGTGCATGGAGATCATGAACCTGTTCTTCACCCCCGAAGAGCAACTCGACGACAAGCCCATAACCGACTAATTTTTCCGACGAAGTGCTCGATTCCAACTTCTGGCTGTACTGGCGCACCATGTTCGCCTTCGAGAACTGGCACAGCGCGCTCGAGATGAAGCGCTACATCCAGCGTTTCGTGCACCATGTCGGCGGGCTGCCCGACTTCAGCGCGCTGCGCTTCACCCAGTACAACCAGTTCGAATCCCTCATCCTGCCCACGGTGAACTATCTGAAAGACCACGGCGTGCAGTTCCATCTGAACACCGAAGTCGTCGACGTCACGTTCTCCAACACCGAGGAGCGCAAGGTGGCCACCGAGGTGCAAACGATATGCGAGGGAGCGCCCAAGGCCTTCCACCTCACCGACGACGACCTCCTGTTCATCACCAACGGCAGCTGCGTCGCCAACTCGTCCTTCGGGTCGCAAGACAAGCCGGCGCAGTTCAACACCGTGCTGGAAAAGGGAACCGGATTCGACCTGTGGCGGCGCATCGCCCGACAGGACCCGTCGTTCGGACACCCCGAAAAGTTCATCGGCGATCCGGAGAAGTCCAATTGGATGAGCGCCACCGTCACGACGCTCGACGAGAAGATCGTCCCCTACATCGAGAAGATATGCCGTCGCGATCCGTTCTCAGGCGGCGTCGTAACCGGCGGCATCGTCACCGCGAAAGATTCAAACTGGCTTCTGAGCTGGACGTTCAATAGGCAGCCCCAATTCCGCGCCCAGCCCGACAACGAGTTGTGCGGCTGGCTGTACGGCCTGTTCACCGACGTGCCCGGCAATTACGTGAAGAAGACCCTGCGCGAATGCACCGGCAAGGAAGTATGCATGGAATGGCTGTACCACCTGGGCGTTCCCGAATCGCAGATCGAAGAACTCGCCGAGAAGAGCGCCAACACGGTTCCGTGCATGATGCCCTACATCACGGCGTTCTTCATGCCGCGCGCTGCCGGCGACCGGCCCGACGTCGTGCCCGAGGGCGCGGTGAACTTCGCGTTCATCGGGCAGTTCGCCGAAACGCCGCGCGACACCATCTTCACCACCGAATACTCCATGCGCACCGGCATGGAGGCCGTCTACACGCTGTGCAACATCGACCGCGGCGTGCCCGAAGTGTGGGGCAGCGCGTTCGACATCCGCGACCTGCTGAACGCCACCACGCTCATCAGGGACGGCAAGCCCATCACCGACATGGACATGAACCCCCTCGAGAAGCTCGCCTTGCACGAAGGGATCGAGAAGCTCAAGGGCACCGACCTCTACGGGCTGCTGGCCGCGTTCGGCGTGATTCCGTCCGACGACGCCGACGCGCCCGCGCCCGCCACCGGAGCGGTGTACCCCGGCATGCACTAAGCGCCAAAAAGCCGCATACCCCTGCTCGATGGGGGTATGCGGCTTCTGAGACGGCGCCATGCGAACCCTCCAACTCGCTACCGACCCGGTTCGAGCACGTGCTCCAGGATGTCCCCGGGCTGGCAATCCAGAGTCTCGCAGAGGGCGTCGAGCGTGGCGAAGCGCATCGACGACACCCGCCCCTTCTTGATGCGTGAGAGATTCGCGGGCGTGATGCCCACCCTTCCCGCAAGCTCCATGGTCCCAATCCCGCGCTCCTGCATCGCGCGCTCGAGGCGGCAGGCGATGGGCATGGCGCAAGCTCCTTCCTCCGCCGAACAGGTCGAAAACGATTCTCCTATGGTCATTCACGTGTGCCCATAGTGAACAGTCTAGCGCATACCCTTGAAAAACATGGGCGAAACGGAAAACAGCAAGTACGAGCGGCTCGGAAAAGCGATCCGTGAGAAACGAGAGGCGCAGAGCATCTCGCAGCGTAAGCTTGCAAGCATGATCGGCCAGCCCAACTCCCATACCTACATTACCCGTGTAGAGAAGGGCCGGGTCAAAATCGGGCTCGAGCAGCTCATCAGAATAGCGGACGCCCTTGAAGTCGAAGTGCGCGACCTGATCGATTTCTAGCTTTCGCCTATCGAGCTCGAAGCGCATGGCATCACCATGCAGGAAGACGAATTCTGAGCCTTGCTAGCGCATCCTACCCAGAGTCGCTTGTTATCGCAGTAAGAGACCTCATACAAGAAGAAAGCGCCGGAGGTAGGTGAAACACTCACCGTTCCAGCGCTTTGCCTGACGGTTCACATAAAGCAAATGCTTCATGGCCCTGAGCTCGCCGCCCCATTTCCGCACTTCGCGCTCTGGCGGAATCCGACAGCGTCTGCATGAAATCAACCTCGGGATGCGCCGCCGACACGTCATCGAGCACAGCGGCCTTGTCGTGGATGGAAAAGCCCAGGTCGCGGATGAGACCCGCTTCCTTCTTCTCGCGCAGGAAGTTCCACAGGTCGAAGTCGTCGAACAGTTTCGTGCGCTCCTCGCTCGCGCAACGCGGCCTCCGATTTGCCGCCGTGGTAGCCGCGCGCCGTGTCGAAGTACGTGAAGCCCGCGTCCATGAACAGGTCTGCCATCTCCTTGACCAGCTCGATGTCGATGACCTTCTCGCCGTCCACCTCAACGGTGGGCAGGCGCATGAATCCGAACCCCAGCTTCGACAGCTCACCATATGTGCACGTCATAGATAGTTTCCTCTCTTGCGCTTCTTTAAAATCACCGAATCGAGAATCCCGATCTTTCCTTATGAAACAGAGTCGTCTCGCTCGCTTCTGATCGCAACCATGACATCCAGATTTGCCTGTTCGAATTCATTAAGCTGCGAGGGCATCGCATCAAACTCCTCCGGCGTATATCGTTGCACGTACCATGAGCAGGATGCAAAATGGTCAGCTAAATCATCGTTATTGAAACCGCGACCGTGACGAGCATATATTTCATTAATGGCCACATACAAATCTCGAGACGATAAGCTTTCGAGTTCACCTTGCGAATACAGGCGGGAATTGCTTTCAGGAAGCACAAATTCTGAGCTACTCGCATTCCGATCAGAGGAAACCGTAATATCCGAGGAATCGTCAGTCCCAGCAAAAACCGCGTCTAGCGAGGTGACGAACGCCAGGGAAACCGCCGTAATAGCAACTCCAAGAAGAACGAGTGCAACAATATTAGCAACGGGCACAAGCCGTGGCTTCGTTTCAAAGGATCTGTCACGCGTGCCCACCTCAGCGCCTCCACCTTTCATAGCGTCTCAAATCGCTCAGGTGGATAATCGGGCGGATAATACCGAAGCAAATCGGTTCGGTTAAGCTCCCACTCCCTATCAGAGAGAGATCGGGTGGATTCCGACGCCATGAAAGCACTTTGCGCCATGCGAAGAAGCTCCCTCCCATTCACTAGTTCGACTCCCGTAACGCGAGCATACTCAATGGCTTCGGAGCTAAAATCGCTTGTCGTAACAAAGATCATTCGAGGAGCGTTAAATGTTGCATTCGCACCAAAAAGCTTTTGGATAACAGGGCGACCCACTTTATGCTCCGCATTCCAACACTTGCACTCGACGATGGCAGCGAGTCCAGTTTCATCGCGAAGCTCGATATCACATCCGCCATCACCCGAACCCGGCGTCACCGTCGCATCCCATCCGGCAGCTCTGTACAATTGCGCGCAGTAGAATTCAAAATCCCGTTCATTCCCGCGAAATTTCTCACGGATTGAAGCTATCGTCTCATACTCTTGAACCAGGCGGCTTCTTTCTGCGACGAGTTGGTATTTCTTCTCCTCCTGAAAGCACCTGTCGATTGACACTCCTTTCGCTCTCAGAGCATTCACCAACCAAACAAGATGGATGGGACTCTCACAGGCTATTCGGTAGGTATCCACATCGAGAACACATCGACCCTGGCGAATCGAGTTTCCTGATCGACGAAGGTCTCGGCTCCCATCCTTGTTTCTGTATAGCCAATGCGGAAAGGACAGACGGAAACAATTCGACCCGGCAACCCTTCGCCAGTGTATGCCAATTGATCGATCCAGCCTGATTCGATAGTCGCAGTAGAACCTGTTGAGTAAATACGTGCGATATGTACGCATTCCTGTATAGACGAAAGCACCAGCAAAATGATCAGCAGACAGAACAGCATCAGGGAAAGCATCGTTACACTCACGTCGCCGACTTGCAGTATCCGTCAGTTGAAGAGCATTATCGATTCCGCCGTCCGTGCCCATCGAGCCCATCCTTCGCGCACATCCCTACACGTTGAACTTGAAGTGCATGACGTCGCCGTCCTGCACGACATACTCCTTGCCCTCTTGGCGGAGCTTGCCGGCGTCGCGGCAGCCCTTCTCGCCGTTCAGCTCGGAATAGTCGGCGAACGCGGCGGTCTCGGCCTTGATGAAGCCGCGCTCGAAGTCCGAGTGGATCACGCCGGCGGCCTGTGGGGCCTTCGCGCCGATGGGCACGGTCCAGGCGCGCGTCTCGGTCTCGCCGCTCGTGAAGTAGGACTGCAGCCCCAGCAGGTGGTACGCCTCGCGGACGAGGCGGGCCAGGCCGCTCTCCTTCAGGCCCATGGCCTCGAGGTACTCCTTCGCCTCGGCCGGGTCGATCTCGGCGAGCTCGGCCACGTCGGCCTCCACCTTCGCGCAGATGGGCACCGGCGCGCAGCCGTCGATCTCGGGCAGGTCGGCCGTGAGCTGGTCTTCGTCGACGTTGGCCAGGTACAGCATGGGCTTCATCGTGAGCAGGTGCAGGTCGTAGAGGGCGGCGCGCTCGTCGTCGGTGAGATCGAGCGTGCGGGCGCGATGGCCCTCGTTCAAGCCCTCGTACACCTTCTTGGCCGCAGCCACCTTCGCGGCGCCCGCCTTGTCGCGCTTGGCTTCCTTCTCGAGACGCGGCAGCGCTTTCTCCAGCGTGCCCATGTCGGCCAGGATGAGCTCGGTCTTGATGGTTTCCACGTCGCTCTGCGGGTCCACCTTGCCGGACACGTGCACGACGTCGGGGTCGCCGAAGAAGCGCACGACCTCGCAGATGGCGTCGGTCTCGCGGATGTTCGCGAGGAACTGGTTGCCCAGGCCTTCGCCCTGCGATGCGCCGGCCACGAGACCGGCGATGTCCACGAACTCGACGGTGGCCGGCACGATGCGGGCCGGATGGTCGATCTCGGCGAGCCGGTCGAGGCGCGCATCGGGCACAGGCACGACGCCCACGTTTGGTTCGATGGTGGCGAACGGGTAGTTGGCCGCGAGGCCGCCCTTGTTCGTGAGGGCCGTGAACAGCGTGGATTTGCCGACGTTCGGCAAACCGACGATACCGATGGATAGCGACATGGGACTTCCTTCTCAAGCGTATGCATTGCGTATCGCCCCATGATAGCAAAACGCACGGAGCGAAGGCGACCATCGCATCACGTAAATCGCAGGTACCTGGTTTGATATGTATAAATTTTCATATAATTCAACTTACCCTTCTCATATTGAGGTAAAGTGAATCAGAACAAGAAAAAGGAGGCGCCCATGCCCACGGTAAAACCCATATCCGAGCTTCAGAGAAACATGGCGGCCATCACGCAAGAATGCCAGGAGACGAGAAGCCCCATATACCTCACGAAAAACGGAACCGCAACCCTCGTCGTGATGGATGCCGATGCGTTCGACGAGCAGATGTCCGTGCACCAGGCAGTGTACGATCGCGAAGCGCGCGTGTTCCGTGCAATCATGCGAGGCCGCGAAGACGAGCTGGCCGGGCGCACGCGATCGCTTGAAGATGCGCGTTCCGGTGCCCGCGCTCTGAGGGAAGCTCGCCATGCCTGAAGCATGCGACGAGGAACCGTCCTTTGAAGTCGTCTTGACCGACGAGGCATTCTACGCGTTCGCCGCACTCCCCACCGAGCGCGCGTTCGACCATGTCGATCACGATCTGAGCCTGCTCGAAACAACCCCGGAACTGGGCCAAACCTACGACCCCGCTTACGACGCGACAAGACCGCCGTTCGCTTGTCGCGTGTTGTACTGCGACCGGTATGGCATCTACTATCGCATCGATGAGGCGAAGCACCGCGTCGTGGTATTCGCCATCGAGGATCAGCGCAGAAACCCTCTCACGCGCTTCGAATCCTACGAGTACGCCGTCACCGCCGTATCCCCCAGCCGGAAACCGCACTTCGGGGTAGTAGCAGGCGAGGGCGTCGGCGCAGTCGCGGGCGCGCTCGGGCGGGACGCGCATGCGCTCGAGATACTCCTGCTCGCTTGCGCACGTCCGGGCGATGGCCGCGTTGCGCACGACGGCCTCGATGTCGCGCAGGATGTACGCCGAGTCGTCGGAGCGGCCGACGATCTTCGCCGTGCTCACACCGGCCCGCATGAGTCGATAGAGCGCGCACAGGCCGCATGCCGTATGATGGAAGCGCTCGTAGGCCTGCGCGTTCTCGCACAGCGCGCGGTCGAGCTCCGCCGCGCCGGGCCCTGCCACGTAGTGCTCGCGACGCGCGTGCCGCACGTCCCAGCACAGGGCGTTCCTGCCCTCGATATGGCGTCCGAGGCACAGCCCGTCGGCGAAGACGCACCCGTTGCGCATGACGAACGCCTCGTACTCCACGCCGGGCACCGCCCGCACGATGGCTTCGATCTCGTCGAGGCTCACGTCGCGCGGGATGATGACGCGCGTGCAGCCGAGCCGCCGGTAGAAGCGGGCGATGTCGGCGTTGTACACGCCGCACATCGTGGAGGCCACCACGGCAAGCCCGCAGTCGGCGGCGGCCTGAACCGCCTCGGGCACCGACACGATGACGCCGGCGGCCCCGGCCTCGTGCAGCCGCTCGAAGTAGCCGAACAGGAAGTCGAGCTGCTCCTGCGCATACGCGTTCGCATTGAACGTGACGTAGGCCCGCTTGCCCAGCGCGCGCACCTCCTCGACGATGGCGAGCGCCTCGTCGAACGTGTAGGGGTTCGCCGTGCGGCCGAAGCCCGTCATGCGGTTGAGGTCGGCGGCCTCGCCGAAGCGATCGCGCCACGCGTCGTCGTGGAAGCCCAGGTAGAACTCCTCGCCGCCGGCTTGCGCGTAACGTTGCAGGTAGGCGCGGTCGTTCACGGGCACGAGAGGCTTCATGAGCGCACCAGCGCGTCGAACGGCGTCACGATCATGCGGAATTCCTCGCCCTCGCTGATGAGGCAGTCGTGGTTCGGGAAAAAGCACCGTGCGGCCCCATCGCAGCATCCGCACGCCCCGATGGCAGCTCGTAGCCGACGGCGCAGCGCGCGCACTCGAGCGAGCACGGCGCGTTCGGGCGGAACTTCTGACGCATCGGGCGGTGCACGCTTGCCAGCTCGCAGAGCGCTCCCGTGGTGAGGTAGCAGTACGGCACGTGCACGCCCACCTGGATATGGGGCATAAGTCCGCTCAGCGGGGCCAGGTCGAGAGCCGCGTGCGTCGGGTCGATCTCGATGCCGCGCACTTCGCCGCGCCGGAACACCTCGGTGAGCAGGGCGGGAATGGCCACCGTATGGCGCTCCTCGAACAGGCGGACGTACCGCGGGTCGCGCGGCTCCTTCGAGAACAGCCGCCCCGCGTTGACGGAGCAGCCGTAGCGTTCGACGCAGAAGGCCAGCATGCCCACGTCGTTCACCGTGATCTCGTCGACGACGTCGCCGAACCCGTACACCAGCCGGTCGATGCGTTCGCAGCCGGCCGCGAGGTCCTTCTGCGAGAACACGGGCACGACGAGCGTGGCCGGCACGCCCAAGCGGCGGCACAGCGCGAACGCCTCGCGCCACACGCGTCGCGGCTGGCGCAGGAAGTATTGGCTGCAGAAGGTGGAGCCGACGTAGAGCCGTTCGACGGAGCTGCGGCCCGCCTCCTGCATGGCGCGCTCCACCAGCTGGGAGAGCGAAAAGCCACGCGGACGGGCCGCAGCCGCCACATCGGCCACGCTGCACGCAGGTATCGATTGCATGGCGGGTGGCTAGCGTCCGCCCACCGAGGAGCCGCCGCCGTGACGCGCGTTCACCGGGGCCTCGCGGCCCGTGCGGCCGTTCGAGGCCGGCGTCTGCGCGGTGCCGTGCGTCGTGCCCGCGCCGGCACCCGCGCCATAGCGCTCGCCGGACCCGTACGATTCGCCGGAGCCGTAGCGCTCGCCCGCGCCGTACGCCTCGCCCGCGCCGTAGCGCTCGCCGGAGCCGTACCGTTCGCGCTTGCTTTCTTCTGCCATGAGATCCTCCTTCGTCGCAGTGCTTCGCATGCGGCCCAATCGGGCCTGCGCCGCATGGCGCCAGGAGATCATAGCGTCCGCGCCCGACGCCGCACGGGGCCCCGCGTCCCCCTTGCTGGAGCGTGCCCGTGCCGTAAAGCGCCCGATACCCGCCTACGCGCGCTGACTCTCGAACAACGCGCGGTCGGCCAGCTTGTAGCCCACGCGCCATACGGTCATCAGGTAGCGGGGCTTCGAGGGGTCGTCCTCGATCTTCTCCCTGATCTTGCGCACGAACACCGTCACGCTGTTCGGGTCGGTGGCGTCCTTCGCGCCCCACACGTGCTCCATGATCTGGTCGCGCGTGAACACGCTGCCGGGATCGGTGGCCAAAAGCTCGAGCAGCTCGAACTCCCGCGACGACAGCGACACCGGCTTGCCCGCCAGGCGCACCTCGTACTTGCCAAACAGCAGCTCGAGCTCGCCCACCTGGTACGTTCGGCGCTTCTTGGGCGCGGTCGACAGCTCGTCCTCCTCGGCCTTGCTGCGGCGGCGCAGATGCGCCTTGATGCGCAGCGAGAGCTCCTCGGGCTGGAACGGTTTGACCAGGTAGTCGTCCGCGCCGGCCTTGAACCCGATGCTCTTGTCCACGATGTCGCCCTTGGCCGACAAGAACATGATGGGCACCTTGCGCCCTTCGTCGCGGATGGTCCCGCAAATCTCGAACCCGTTCGTGTCGGGCAGCATGACGTCGAGAATGAGGAAGTCCGGGCGCTCGGCACGCAGCATGGCAAGCCCTTTCCTCACCGCCCCCGGCGCAGCAATACGCGTACCCGTCGCGCTCGGCTATCTGGCCGATGAGCACCTGCAGGCTCTCATCGTCGTCGATCAGCATGATCTTCGTCACTCGTCTTCCCCCTCTGTACCCCCGTCGGCGGGCAGCACCACGCGAAACACGCTCCCCTCGCCCACTCTGCTCTCAAGCGACACCGCACCGCCCAGCATGGCCGCGAGGTCCTTCACGAGCGAAAGCCCCAGGCCGCTGCCGCCGTAACGGCGCACCGTCGACATGTTCTCCTGAGCGAACCGCTCGAATATCAGCTCCTGCTTGTCGGCCGGAATGCCGATGCCGTCGTCGGCCACCTCGATGACCACGAGCCGCGCTCCCTCGTCGAAGCGCACGTCCACCGAAACCGAACCTTCCTCCGGGGTGAATTTTATCGCATTGCTCACGAGGTTGACGAGGATGCGCCGCACCTTCTCCCAATCGGACAGGATGAGGGGCACGTCGCCGGCCACGCGCGTGGCGAGCGCGATGCGCTTCTTCGCCGCAAGCGACAGGCTGGACGCCTCCACCATGCCCACGACGTCGCTCAAGTCCACGAGCTCGAGGTTGAGCCGCTCCGATCCCGCCTGAATCCGCGCGGTTTCCAGCACGTTGTCCACCATTTCCAGCAGGATGCGCCCGTTCTTGTCGATCTCTTCCAGCTGTTTGCGCACCAGCTCGTCGGCGCGCGGCACGCTGTCGGCCATGAGGTCGATGAACGCGAGGATGGACGTGAGCGGCGTGCGCAGCTCGTGGCTCACGATGGCCAGGAAGTCCGACTTGTACTGGTTCTCGCGCTTGAGCTTGTCGTTCACTTCCTCGACGTGCCGGCGCTGGCGCTCGAGCTCCTCGTTGGCGGCGGACAGCTGCATCGTGCGCTCGTCCACCTCCGACTCGAGGTTGCCGTACAGCGACGACAAGCTGGACGCCATAGCGTCGAACTGGGCGAACAGCTCGTCGATCTCGCGCGAGGCGTACACGGGCGCCACCTTGTCGGGCAGCGCCGACGGGCCGCTCGGCGAGCCGTCGGACAGGTCGGCCAGGGAATGGCGCAGCTCTTCGAGCGGACGCGTGATGAGGCGCGTGAGCACCACGTAGATGATGGTGGCCATGCACAGCATGATGGCCAGGAAGAACAGCACGTTGCTCACCACGGCGCCGGCCATGTTCTCGTAGTACATCTGCGTGGGCACGATGACGCTGACGGCACCCGCCAAATCCCCCGTCTGCCAGCCTTCCTTCTCGTAGCCGGTGGGGTCGAGCTCGCCCTGCGGCGCGCCGTGGCACTCGATGCAGTGCTCGGTCACCTTCATGGCCGACACGTAGCGGAACACCGATTCGCCCTGGTACTCCGCGAAGCCGTAGTACATTTCGCGGTCCGGGGTCGCCCGGGTGCTCGGCGAACTGCGCAAGCGCCTCGGACTCGTAGGCATCGGGCGTGTTGTGGATGTTGCGCGGGGTGATGTTCGTGAAGCGGATAGTGTAGTCGGAATTCTGCGAGAAGAACGCCGCCACCGACTTGCCCGCGATGGCGCAGTGGAGGCCCTTGTACTCGTAGGCGCCCTCAAGCGTGTAGTTGATGGTGTCCTGATTGATGGAGATGAAGTCCCACACGGCGTCCATCTCGGTGACGAGCACCCGCGACTCCTCGAGCAGCATGGCCTCGGTGGCGCGCTTCTGCGACTCGTACGTCCAGGCGATGTCCACGATCAGCAGCATGAGCAGGACGAACGACAGCAGGCCCGATGATTTCGTCTTCAGTCCGAAGTTGGCTTTTTCCGCCGCCATGCCGTTCGCCCCCGTTGCCCATCATGCGCCGTGCGCTCGAGAAATTCCCGTCATTATAGGGGGTTCGCCCAGCAGATACGCCGCTTCCGTCGATGGTTTGGACGCGCGAGCCCCCCAAACTCGCGGCCAAGGATGCGATGGAAGCCGCCGCGAGCTCGGCAACCGCGCGGTACGCCGGCTCCTTCGCGCGTGTCTTCACGTTGGCCAGGAACACGGGCGCGAACACGAGCACGTGGTCGGCCAGCAGCGCCCGCGCGGCGTCGAGCGCCCGCTGCGCCTCGGCCGACGCGGCCGCGGACGCGTCGGCATCCTCGTCCTCGCCCGCCATCGCGCGTTCCGCTTCCCCCAGCACGTGCGCCAAGAACAGCAGTTCGAAGCCCAGATGGTCGTCGGGCACGCTGCCCTGCCCCGGCACCTGCACGCCCCAGGCGCGGTACGCCTCCCGCACTTCGAGCGTGGTCGGCCCGAACATGGTGCGGTCGTCGGTGCGGTACACCGACTCGAAGGGCGAGGTGCCGCTCGACCCTACCATGTAGAACAGGTACGCGTAGTCGCGGCGCAGCGCCGTCTTCACGGCGGCGCCCTGCCTCGGACGCCGCGCGGGCAAGCACGTCGTGCAGCTGCGAGGCAGCCGCGGGCGCGACGGCGGAGAACGGTTGCTCGAGCATCAGGGCGCGCTGCTCGATCAGGCGGTCGAGCACCTCGTCGGAGGGGCTTTCGCACAGCACGAGCGAGCAGAACTCGCACAGCACGCGGTACGCCTGCACCGTCTCGAGCGACAGGTTGTCGGTCGTGGCCATGGATGGTCCTTTCACATGCCGAGGCACCGCGCCGCGCCGGGGAAGGAACCGGCGCGATGCGGTGCCGTGCGGGTGCCTGCGAGGAGCGTTCCCCGCAGGCACCGAATGGTTAGTGGGTGATTTCCAGCAGATTGAGCAGCGTGCCGCCCTTGTCCGCGTCGCGATGCAGGCCGATGACCACGTTCGGGGCCGTCGTGTCCCCCAGCTCGCCGATGACGGCGTTGTCGCCGTGCGCGGCCCGCAGGTCCTCGATGCTGCCGAACTCGAGCGCGCGCACCGGGCAGGCCTTCGCGCAGGCCGGGTCGGGCGTGCCCTCTTCGTTCTCGTCGCTGCACAGCACGCACTTGTGCGACAGGCCGTCGGCAAGCTGCACCGGATGACCGTAGGGACACGACTTCTCGCAGGTCATGCAGCCGATGCACACGCTCTTGTCGTTGTTGACGATGCCCGTCTCGGGGTCCTTCTTCATAGCGCCCGTGGGGCAGTTCTCCACGCAGGCCGGGTTGTCGCAGTGGTTGCACGTCATGGACGTGTAGTAGGTGAAGGCCGTCGAGGTGAACGAACCGTCCTCGGCCGCCTCCCACGCACCTCCGCCGAACTCGTACACCTTGCGGAACTTCTGCGGCACCTCGAGGTTGTTGCGGTCGAAGCACGACGTCATGCACGCTTTGCAGCCCGTGCAGATGTCGGTGTTGACGAAAAATCCGTACTGTTCCATGAAAGCCCCCTTACGCCTTCTCGATCTTGCACAGGTTGGAATGCACGCCGTTGCCCTTGGAGATGGGCGTGGGGCGCGCCGACGTCAGCACCGAGATGCAGCCGCCCTTGTCCAGCACATCCTTGCTGCCGATGGTGGCGGCGTCGCGCGTCTCGGGATCGTACCACGCACCCTGCGGGATGGACACGACGCCGGGCATGATGCGCGGCGTGACCTTCGCCGACAGCTGCGAGCGCCCGCGCTCGGTGGACACGATCACGTCGTCGCCGTTCTCCACGCCGAGCGCGGCGGCGTCCTGCTCGTTGATCCAGCACTGCTGAGGCGCCACGGACTTCATCCACTCCACGTTGCCGTAGGACGAGTGCGTGCGCGTCTTGGTGTGGTGGCCGATCAGCTGGAAGGGATAGTCCGCCTTCGTGGCCTCGTCGCCGAAGCCCTCCACGTTGTTGTAGTAGATGGGCAGGCCCGTGATCTGGTCGCGCCCGTCGTCGGGCACGTAGCCGCCGCACGTGAGGTCCCACTGCTTCGACAGGTTGTACGCCTGCTTCGAGAACACCTCGTACTTGCCCGAAGGCGTGGCGATCTTCTCGTCGGTGGCGATGGCGGGCTCGTGCTGGTCCGTCTTCTTGAACAGGCCCTGCTCGCGGAACTCCTCGAACGTTGCCGGGAAGTCCTCGCCGGCCTCAACGCCCTGCTCGTAGCTCCACTTCACCCAATCGAGCTGGCTCTTGCCCTCGGTGAACTGGTCCTTGAGGCCCAGCTTGTCGGCAATGAGCGTGCATATCTCGTACACCGGCTTCGCCTCGAACAGCGGCTCGATGGCGGCGCTCTCGCAGCACACGAAGCCCGTCCACGCCGTGCCGCCCGTCACGATGTCGTCCTCCTCGAACGCCGTCGTGCCCGGCAGGATGATGTCGGAGACGAGCGCCGTCGGCGTGAGGTAGCAGTCCACCGTCACGATCATGCGCACGCCGCTGTCCTTCTCGTCGGGCAGGTTGTAGATGCGCAGGGAGTCGTTGATGTCGGCATGCTGGCCGGCCATGACGTTGCTCGCGTAGTTCCAGATGAACTTGATGGGAGCCTTGAGCTTGATGGTGCCCGGCTCTTCGGCGTAGATGGTGGCGCCCTTCTCGTTGATATGGCGCACGCCCCACGTGGCGTCGTCCATGGACTGGTAGTCCTCGATGGCATGGTACCAGTCGAAGAACGACACGCACACGTCCACCGTGTTCTTCTCGGGGAAGGTGGGGATGGCCGTGGCAACCTTGTACGGCACGCCGCCGACGGCTTCGCGCGCGCCGGTGCCGCCGCCCGAGATGCCCACGTTGCCCGTGATGGCCGCGATGAGCGCGATGGCGCGGGCGTTGTTGCCGCCGGCGCTGTGGCGCTGCGGGCCCCATCCCTGGATGGTGGCCGTGGGGCCGTCGACGAACAGGTCGGCCAGCGCGCGGATGGTGTCCGCGGGCACGCCCGTGATGGCGGCCGCCCACTCAGGAGTCTTCTCGCCCGTGCCCTCGTAGGCGCCGGTGCCCTTGAGGTAGGCCTCGTAGGACATATCCTCGTCGATGACGAGCGCGCCGGCCTTGTCGAAGCCCATGAACGAGGTGTCCTTCGGCTCGCCCTGCTTCACGTCCTCCACGAACGTGTCGCTGAAGAAGCCGATGAACTTGGAGCGGATGAGCTCCTCGTCGAGCTTGCCCTCGGTGAAGAGGTGGTGGATCATGCCGGCCACGAGCGCCATGTCGGTGCAGGGGCGGATGGGAACCCACTGGTTCGCCACGCCGATGGCGGTGTCGGACAGGTGCGGATCCACCACCACGATATGCGCTTCGGGGTTCTGCAGGCGCACCTGCGTGATGAGGTACTGCATGGCGGAGCCGCTCATGCGCGTGTTGGCGGGGTTGTTGCCGAACAGCACGATGTTCTTCGAGTTCACGAGGTCGGTCACCTCGTTGTTGGAGTAGGCGTCGCCGTTGAACAGCGGCAGCTCCCAGTTGATCTGGCCCGTGGAGTAGTCGCAGTAGTGGCGCAGGTAGCCGCCGTAGAGGTTCATGAGGCGCGCGAACGCCGTCTTGTCCGGGTGCCACGACTTCGCCACCGTGCCGCCCAACTGGCCCGTGCCGTACTGGATGTAGAAGGCGTCGTTGCCGTACTCGTCCTTGATCTCCTTCATGGTGGTGGCAATCTGCTCGATGGCCTCGTCCCAGGAAATCTCCTCGTACTGGCCCTCGCCGCGCTTCGTGCCCTCCACGCGACGCAGCGGCTTCTGCACGCGCGTCTCGTTGTAGATGCGCTGACGGTTCGTGCGGCCGCGCACGCAGGAGCGCATCTGGTAGATGCCGCCGGGCTCGAAATCGTCGGTGCCCTCGTTGTCGTTGCCCACGCGCACCACGGTGCCGTCCTTCACGTACAGCTTGAGCGGACAGCGGCTGCCGCAGTTCACGTGGCAGCCCGACCAATGCGTGCTGTCGTATTCGAATGCGGCCGGCGTCGCGTCGGCGGCGCCCTCGTCCTTGGCCTTCTCCTCGCCGTGCGGCGAGCAGCCCGTCAGCGCAACGCCGGCGCCCACCAGGCCCGACCATGCGAGAAACGAACGGCGGCTGATACCGGGCGCACGATGGGTCGCGCTGCTGGTTTCCTGAGCCATACTCTCCCCCTCTCGAAGCTCCGCGTCGGGAGCCTCTCTCCTCGATTCGGCTTTCAAACCTGCCTATCAGTCTACTGAGGCCGCCACAGAACCTCCATGCCAGTCATCTGCATTTTTCCTTATGAAACTATTATCGAAATATAAAAGGCGGCGAAGGGAGGAGCGCAGAAGGGAGGGAGAGCGAACGGGATGCGGGGCGTCGGGATGCGAGCGAGCCCCGCCCCAACGCAAAGCGGGGCACCCCGAAGGACGCCCCGCTTGCACGCTCGCCTGTCCTGCGATGCGCTAGAAGCTGATGATGCCGAACGTCTGCGCGACGAATGCCACGAGGATGACCACCACGAGCACGGGCGCGATGTACTTGATGACCACCGTCCACGCCTTCTCGGCGCGGAAGCTGCTGGACAGCTTCACCTCGTCCACGATGGCCTTCGGCTTGATGATCCACCCCACGAACACGCAGGTCAAAAGCGCCACGATGGGCATGATGACCGAGTTCGAGATGAAGTCGAAGAAGTCGAGCAGCGTCGTGCCCGCGCCCAGCGGCTCGATGAACGACAGGCCGTTGTAGCCCATGTTCACGATGATGCCGGCCACCACGACCACGGCGATCACCGTGCCAAGCGCCTTCTTGCGCGACCAGCCCGCGCCGTCCTGGATGATGGACGTGCACGTCTCGGTGAGCGAGATGGCGCTCGTGAGCGCCGCGAACAGCACGAGCAGGAAGAACAGGAAGCCCACGACGGTGGCCGCCCCGCCCATGTCGGCGAACACGCCGGGCAGGATGACGAACATGAGCGACGGGCCGGAGTTGGCCGCCACGGCCTCGCCCGAGCCCATGGCGACGAACGCGGCCGGCACGATCATGAGGCCGGCGAGGAACGACACGCCGATGTCGAAGCCGCCGATGCGGGCGACGCTCTGCGTGAGGCTGGACTTCTTGTCCAGGTAGGAGCCGTACGTGATCATGATGCCCATGGCCAGCGACAGGCTGTAGAACATCTGCCCGAGCGCGCCGATGACCAGCTCCGGCGAGAACTTGCTGAAGTCGGGCGTGAGGTAGTACAGGGCACCGTCGACGGCGCCGGGCATGGTCAGCGTGTACAGCGCGATGCCTACGGCCATGATGATGAGCGCCGGCATCATGACGAGGTTCGCCTTCTCGATGCCACCCTTCACGCCCAGCGACACCACGATGAACACGATGGCCATGAACAGGAGCATCCACAGGAAGCTCTCGGTGTTGCTGGAGATGAAGCCCGTGAAGAAGTCTCCGCCGTCAGCCAGCGCCTCCGGGCCGTTGATCAGGTAGGCCGCCGCGTACTTCGTCACCCAGCCGCCGATGATGCAGTAGTACGGCGTGATGATGAAGGGCACGGTGGACGCCAGGATGCCGATGAAGGCGTACTTCTTGCCGAACTGCTTGAACGCGCCGATGGCCGACTGGCCCGTCTTGCGGCCGAGCGCCGTCTCCAGCAACAGCAGCGATACGCCGAACGTGAACACCAGCACCAGGTAGGTGAGCAGGAACGTGCCGCCGCCGTACTTGGCCGCCAGATAGGGGAAGCGCCACATGTTCCCCAAGCCCACGGCGGATGCCGCCGCAGCCAGAATGAACGCCCACTTGCCCGACCACGCCGAGCGCGTATGCGTGTGCGTAGAAGCCATTCGTTTCCTCCATTGCGAACTATATCGGTATTCCCCGGAACAACCGCCTGCGGAGAGAATCCGCAGGGGTCGGATACGGGCGCCCCATCCACGTTGTGCACCTGCGCCACGATCCAAGTGCATCATTATACCGGGAAACGCTGGGGACGGACCACGTTTTCGCAGAAGAGCGCTCATGGGAGCGCAAGGCAGCGCAGCCCCCTATGCCCCCGCTTCTTCCAAGAGGTGCTGTGCCACCGTGGCGCCGATAAGGTAGACGGCCGCCGAGGTGTTGCCGTCCACGTGGTACGGCACGATGGACGCGTCGGCCACCACGAGGTCGCGCACGCCGTGCACCGCGCCCCATCCGTCCACGACGGCGTCGCCTTCGGTGCCCATGCGCAGCGCGCCCTGGTCGTGGTAGGTGTGGATGAACGAGGAGCGCACGTAGGCTTCCAGCTTCCCATCGTCGGCCAGCACGTCGGAGGCGGGGCTGAGCAGCTGGTAGGACGCGTCGATGGCGGCAAGCTCCTCCGCCATGGGGGCGATGTAGGTGCGCAGCGCTTCCATGAGCACGGCGACGTCGGCGCCGTTGCTCAGGAAGCCGAAGTCGCCGCGCATGATCTTGAGCGGGTCGTCGCTTTGGATTTCAAGGGTGCCGCGGCTCTTCGGGTTGACGCACAGCACGCCGAGGTACAGCACTTCGGGCGTGACGCCCGTGGCAATCACCTGGATGGAGCGCTCGCCGGCCGCGCCCGTGCCGTCGGGCGACGGGAAGAACGCGCCGCCGTGCTGCTTGGCGTGGGCATCGCTCGAGGCGAGCTGCGCGACGTCGTGGCCGTTCACGCTGAACACGGCACCCGTGTACGCGTCGTCCATGAGGTGGCGCCCCACATGCTCGTTGACGCAGACCGCCGGCACGCCCGCACGCCCGAGCACCTCGGCCGGGCCGATGCCCGACAGCATGAGCAGCTGCGCGCTGCGCAGCCCGGCGCACACCACCACCTTCTTCGCCGCATGCGCCTCGCGCGTTTCGCCGTCCTCGAGGTAGCGCACGCCGTACGCGCGCTTTGCGTCGTCGAACAGCACCTTCGTGGCCGTCGCCTGGAAGCGCACCGCGAGGCGCCGGCCGTCCACGCCGCCGCCCTCGGGCGTCATGACGTCGGCCGACAGGAAGCAGGCCGACGCGCTGGCCCGGTTCGCCGTTGGAGAACTGGTACACCTGCCAGCCGCCGAAGGGCCCGAGCGGCGTGGCGGGGTCGTTGTAGTCCGCGACGGGGCCGAAGCCCACGGCGCGCTCGAACGCCGTGACCAGCTTGTCCACGAGCGCCGGGGTCTCGGGATAGCTCTCCCGGATGCGCAGCCGCCCGCGCTCGCCGCGCACGGCGGGGTCGACGTTCGGGCCTCGTAGTGCTCGAGCTGCTGAAACACCTGCGTCGCCTGGCCGGGAGACCACTGCGGCCCGCCCACGCGCGCCCACTGCTCCAGCACGTACGGCGTGGGACGCACGTACATCTCGCCGTTCACCGACGAGCCGCCGCCCAGCACCCGGCCGCCCGTCAGGGGGAAGTCCTTGCCGCCCACGCCGTCCTGCGGGACGGACGCGCCCCACCAGAAGTACTCCGGGAAGTGCCGGTAGAGGTTGGCCGAAGGGCTCACGATCAGCTCGTCCTCGTCGCGGTTCTCGCCCGCTTCCAGCAGCAGCACCGACGCCCCGCTCTCGCTGAGCTTCTCGGCCATGACGCAGCCCGCCGGGCCCGATCCCACCACGATGTAGTCGTATTCCTTCGCTTCCATGAGGACGCCTTCCTGATGCGCGCGCAGGAGGAGCGGCGCGGCGAGGCGCCGGCAGGCTGCACGCTGTTCGTATGGTTCGCCCCACGGTAGCACGGCGCGGCGGCACGCCCCGCCCACAACGCCGCGCACCGCCGAACCGCAAAGCGCCCTTCACGAAAGCGTTTCCTCACAGGCGGTATGCGCGGCCTCCACCGTTCGGTGGCAGACGCGATGCGCGCGCTGCACGCGGCGGCGCGCGCGGCATCATCGGGCTTCCCCGCCGTCGACCCCGACCCGAAAGGACGCGCCGATGAACCCATCCGCCTCTCTCACCCGCCGCACGTTTCTCGCAGGAAGCGCCCTGTGCGCCGCCACGGCCGGCCTCGGCCTGCTCGGCTGCTCGTCCGCCGGTCCCGCCGACCACGCGAGCACCGACGGCGCCGGCAGCGGCGCGAACGCCGACCACGCCGTGGACGCCTACTACGAGAACGCGGCCATCTACACCGCAGACGAGGGCGACACGACCGCGGAAGCCCTCGCCGTGCGCGACGGCAAGATCGCTTTCGTGGGCTCGGCGGCCGACGGTCAAGCCTACAAGGATGCGGCCGGCCAGGTGGTGGACCTGCAGGGTTCGTTCGTGCTGCCCGGCATGATCGACGGCCACATCCACACCGGCTCGCCCGACTTCTTCGACTTCAGCCTCATCGGGCAGACGACGCCGACGATCAGCTCAAAACCATCAGGAGTACGTGGACGCGCACCCTGAGAAGGACACGTACCTCGGCTACGACTACGCGGCCAGCCTCTTTCCCAGCGAAGAGCTGGAGAAGGGGCCGAAGAAGGAGCGCCTCGACGAGATCAGCCCCGACAAGCCCCTGCTCGTGTACTCGTTCGACGGGCACGGCGCGTGGCTCAACTCGAAGGCGTTCGAGTACCTCGGCATCACGAAGGACACCGCGTCCACCCCCGGCGGTCAGATCGTCAAGGACGCCG
>ENA-OQCU01000420-OQCU01000420.1-human-gut-metagenome-genome-assembly--contig:-NODE-420-length-19812-cov-2.928931_pt1 | contig 19812 bp, 20 predicted proteins | sample MGYA00242504_ERZ504590 | MGnify/ENA primary metagenome ERZ504590 (study PRJEB26092, sample SAMD00036318) | human gut metagenome | host: Homo sapiens | study: EMG produced TPA metagenomics assembly of... | reverse complement strand
CATGTACTCCTGAGAAGATCAAGCCCGTTGACATGGGCTACATCTTCGAAAATCTTTCCAGCGGTTCATCCGAATCCTATGACGAGGATGCCGGAGCCCACTTCACAAGCCGCGACATCGTCTATCTCATGACCGATTTGCTGATTGCCGCCGACCCCCATGTCTTCGACGGCGATCGCATCTCCAAGACCGTATACGATCAGACCATGGGCACTTCCCAGATGCTCAGCTGCACCGAGGAACGTTTGCGCCAGCTTGACGATGACGCTCGTGTGAACTTGCTTCGGCCAGGAGTTCAATCCTTTCACCTTTGGCATCGCCAAGGCATCCGCGCTAATTCGTGGAGAAGACGATGCGAATATGCGGTTTGGAGACACCCTATCATCATGACAAATTCGCGGATTATAAATTTGACTACTGTATTTCGAATCCGCCTTTTGGAGGCGACTGGAAGCTTGAAGAAACCGCCGTCAGAAAAGAAGCCAAGCTTACTGGAAGCCGATTCCATGTCGGACTTCCCGCTCGTGGCGATGGCCAGATGCTCTTTATGCTTAACGGAATCGCAAAGCTAAAGGACGAAGGCGTAATGGTGATTGTCCAAGACGCATCGCCTCTTTATAAAGGAAAACCTGAAAGTGGCGAAGACAAGATTCGTTCCTATATTCTTGAAAACGATTGGCTCGATGCGATTATTCGTTTGAGTGGAGACGCTTTCTACAACACAGGGTTAGTAACATTTTTATGGGTCATCAATAAAGGCAAGCCTGAAAAACGAGCAGGAAAAGTGCAGTTGATTGATGCCTCGGGTTGTTGCGTGCCAAGAAATAGACCCATTGGTAAAAAGAGGAATGACATAACCAAATTCTGTCGTGATTTGGTTCTTGAGGCGTTCTCGGATTTTGAGACGAAAGACTACTCGTCTTCTTCAGAAAGCGGCAATGCCATTCATGTACGTTCTCTGGTTTGCGATGCTGCTGATTTTGGCTACAACAGGGTTGGCGTCTGCGAACCCCTGTTTAACCCTGATGGGTCAATTGTGGTCGATAAGAAAGGGAGCCCGGTTGCTGATGCCGAGAGGGAAGATACCGAAGATATTCCGCTTAGTTACGATATTGACGAATACATGGAAAAGAAAGTTCTGCCTTTCAATGAGCATGCGTGGCTAAACAGAAAGAAGCAAAAAACAGGTTACACTATCCCATTCACCAGGTTCTTCTATGAATTTATGGATCTTGAAACCGTCAATGACGCGGCTCAGGAACTTTCTTGCTCGATGAATAGGAGTGCTGCAGAAGTTGGTAGGCGTTTCGCCATGCTTCCTGATCCGGAGATTTGCTATGAAGCAAGCGAAACATGGCTAGGTGACATCCCTGAATCTTGGAGTGCTCTTCGTATTGGAGACCTGTTCGAATTAAGGTCAACAAAAGTGAGTGATGAAGATTACCGACCGCTTTCCGTAACCAAGAAGGGCATAGTCCCTCAACTTGATTCTGTTGCTAAAAGCGATAACCATGCGAATCGAAAGCTTGTAAAAGAAGGCGACTTTGCCATCAACAGCCGATCCGACCGTAGGAATTCTTGCGGCTTTTCTCCATACGATGGATCTGTTTCAACTATTACTACAGTCCTTTTTTCCGAGGCAGCCAATTGTTTCGAGATACTTTGACCTGCTGTTCGACACCCCAAGGTTTGCAGAGAATTCTACCGATGGGGGCATGGAATTGATAGCGATATCTGGACGACCAATTGGTCGGACATGAAAAAGATCGTTATCCCATGTCCTCCAATCAGTGAACAGAAAAGGATAGTGGATTATCTGTCTGACGAATTGAAGCAAATTCGTTCTGCCAGGGCGTCTGTTCGGGCCGAGATCGAGAATATTTCGTTTGATGTGGTGACGGAGAGACTCTGTGCTATCGATGACGCTGTAAGTGATATGACGGACGGCAACAAACAGAATGTACTTGCCGAATTAAAGCTTGGTCGCTTGAGTGAGTCCCTTGAATCGCTCAACAAGCTTCAGGAGACATTTGTGTACGAAATCGTTACTGGTAAACGGAGGGCTATGTAATGATTGTCACAAAAGAGAAAAATTTAGAGGAAGACATCGAGTCCTTCCTCTGTTCAGAAGCGGGTGGGTATTATAAATCTAAAGACAGCCAATCCCTCCTATACGTCGAAGACGGAACCTATCAGGTTGTAGACGGGCACGGCTACCGAGATATGCCTGGAAAAGGTATTGATATCGCAACATTGGTCAATTTTGTCCAGACCACGCAGCCAAAAGCTTGGGAGCGTTTTGAGAAGCAGTGCAATTCCGATCCTGAGAAGAAGTTCTTTAAGGTTTTTCAAGATGCCGTAAGTCTTTACGGCATCGTTCATGTACTAAAACATGGTTTCAAACATCGAGGCATAGCCTTCAAAGTTGTGTATTTCAAGCCAGAGTCGAGCCTGAATGATGCTGCTAACAAGCGATATGGCCAAAATGTTTGCCGTTGTATCCGCCAATTTCATTATGAGACGATTCCTAGCCATTCTGTCGATATGGTTTTGGATGTAAACGGAATTCCTGTTGTCGCAATTGAGCTAAAGGATCAGTTCACTGGCCAGAACGTCGAAGATGCCATGCGTCAGTGGCGAGAGGACAGAGACCCTCGCGAAGAATCGTTCAAATTCGATAATCGTGTCGTTGCCTTTTTTGCCGTTGATCTTTGCAACGTGATGATGACAACAAAGATTGAAGGTTTGACCACTTCCTTCTTGCCGTTCGACCAAGGTTCGAACGGAGCTGGAAATGATGGTGGTTCTGGAAATCCTAATAATCCACATGGTTATGCAACTTCGCATCTTTGGAAAGAGGCTCTGCAGAAAGATAGCTTGCTTGATATTCTCCAGTAGTTTATTCACCTTGAAGTAAGGAAGAAACGAAACTTGACTCCAAAGGTTATCGAGGTTAAACAGAAGAAGAACCGCATAATATTCCCTCGCTATCATCAGCTTGACGTTGTCAGAAAGATTGTTGGGGATGTCATCGAATCAGGATCGAGCAGCAGCTACTTGATTCAGCATTCTGCGGGATCGGGGGAAGTCGAACAGTATTGCTTGGACAGCGTATCGATTTGCCTCGCTGTTTAGGGGTGACAAGCCCTTGTTCGATTCTGTTGTTGTCGTCACCGACCGCAGGGTTCTTGACGATCAGCTGCAAGAAACAATCAGCGGATTCGACCATGCTGTTGGCAGCGTTTGTATTATTGACAAAAAGAAAGATTCTGGCGACTTGCGCGATGCTCTAAACGATGGAAAGCGCCTTATCGTATCGACCTTACAAAAGTTCCCTGTAATCTTTGAGGAGGTCGAAAGCAGCGGAAAACGTTTCGCTGTGATTGTTGATGAGGCCCATTCGAGCCAGACTGGTACCAGTGCGCTCAAGCTTAAGGCAGCCCTCGCTGATACCGAGCAGGCCTTGCGGGAGTACGCCGAAATCGAGGTCGAGGCTGAAGGTGAGGTCGAAGACTGGGAGGATGAGCTCGCTAAGGCCTTGTCCGTGCATGGTCGACATGAGAACCTGACATTCTGCGCGTTTACCGCAACGCCAAAGGAGCAGACGCTTGAGATATTCGGAGTGGAACATCCGGACGGATCTTATCGCCCGTTCCACATCTACTCGATGCGCCAGGCGATTGAGGAGGGCTTTATCATGGATCCTCTCGCCCATTACGTCTCCTACAGTGAGGCGCTTGAAATTGCCAGGACGATTCCTGACAATCCAGATGTCCCATCCAGTCCGACACTGAAATTATTGCGCAGATACAAGGAGTTGCATCCTTACGCTTTGGGCCAGAAGGCGGAGATCATCGTTGAGACTTTCTGCTCTGTTACCCGGAAGAAGATAAAGGGCAAGGGCAAGATGATGGTCGTCACAGCATCGCGCCTTGCGGCTGTGCGCTATTACCACGAAGTAAAACGGTATATGCAGAAGAAGGGATATGACGACCTTGAGGTTCTGGTCGCTTTCAGCGGAACGATAGTTGATCCCGCCGATCCGGGTGGTAAGGAATACACGGAGCCAGGAATGAATGTAGGCCATGACGGCCAGAGGGTTGCCGAGAGCCAGACTAAGGCAGAGTTCCATGATTATGGCGACATGCTCATCGTTGCCGAGAAGTACCAGACTGGATTCGACGAGCCGCTGCTTCACACCCTTGTGATAGATAAGAAGCTTCGTGACGTTAAAGCCGTCCAGACGATTTGCCGCGTAAACCGCATCCATCCCGACAAAGAGGACACTTACGTACTTGACTTCGTGAACGATCCTGCAAATATACAGGAAGCCTTCAGCCGTTTCTATACGGAGACCTCTCTTACTGAGCAAATTAATACTGACCTGTTGTACAAGGTTCAGAGGGAGATCGGGGAGTTCGGGCTTTACGACCAATCGGATATCGAGGCCGCTGCAGATATCGCCTTTACCGAGGGCGGCAAAGACCGCGCGAACCTGCAAGGGAAACTTGCCGGTGTTTTGAAGCCCGCTATTATCCAGTACGATTTGCTGGATGAGGAGCGCCAATATCAGGTCCGAAGGAAGGTGCGCAGTTTCTGCAAGTGGTATTCGTACATCACCCAGATTGTTCGCATGTTTGACAAGGATCTCCACAAGGAGTATGTCTACCTGAACTACCTGAGGCACTTTCTGAAGGCCGAACCAATCCCTGTTGAGGGCATCGACGATAAAGTTGAGATGCGCTTTTACAAGCTCAAGAAGGAATTTGAGGGCAGTATCACCTTAGAGGAGGGTGGCGGCGTGCTCGAGCCCTCTTCGGGGTCTGGTAGCAGTAGCCTAGACAAGAAGAAAGATCCCCTGCAGGCCCTCATTGATAAATTCAATGAACAGTGGCTTGGCGAGTTTACCGAGGGCGACCGTGTGGTCATCACGACTCTCTGGCAGAGGATGTCCGCAATGCCTGAAATTGAAGACACCATCCGCCGTGATGGCCGTGTTGTCTTTGAGAACAGCGTCCTACCGAAGGCTTTTGATGAAGTTGCAAGAAAAGCTTACGTGGAGAACACAGAATCGTTCACCTCGCCTTTTTGAGGACAGCGCAAAGTACAAGGCAATGATGTCTGCCATCGGCGAACTGCTAGTAAGCCATTTCGTTGGTAAGTAAGGGAATCTTAAGAAGGAACGATAACTTTCTGATAAGTGATAGACGCTGGTTCCCAATAATCCCCCTGGTTCCCAAATGGTTCCTTTTCAGCAGAAATCACGTGCGGCCATTCTGGGTCATTGTTGGCCATCTGGTAAAACCAGGAGACAACAAAGGTTAGGTAGACAAACAAATCTACCCAACCCTTTTCGGTGCTGTACTGCGGTTTTCCTTTGATTGCACCTTCTCCCGACAAACTACGGAGAGTAAACCACGCTCCAGAAAGCCTCTTATCAACTGGTAAAACTAATACACTTTTTACTGTACATTACTCCCACTCAGTGACTAATCCAGTACGGGTGCTGCCGATCCGTGCCGCGTCATACCGCCTAAGGGCTGATTCGTGCGCAATTTAGGCGAATCAGCCCCTTGATTCGCGATTTCGGGAATGACTCAACTGATTCGCGAAATCGCAGGTCGCTCCTTTAATCATTCCCGGGTTTCCGCCAGGATTCGTAGCGGATGGCTTAAAACAGAGTGATTCGGAGACCAACCCGCACATATCGCTATCGCTTCATCTTCTTCAAGTTAGCAAGCTTCCATTGCGCTTCCGGGCTCGCGACAGCGGCTTGGGCGATGGCGCACTCACCGAAGAGGAGCTCGGGGCGGTATTCCCCTTTGGCGAACAAGTCCAAATAGAGTCTCTCGCCGTCCTTTCTAGGCAGGATGTAGGCCGACGTGAGCTCCTCCGCGTCGAGCATCAAGCCTGCTGGCGTCGGCTCTTTATCCCTCGAATGCAGCATCGGTAGCAGCTGGTCTTCGCGCAAATACCTTTGAGCTCCAGCATGGACTGGGCTACAGACTGGGAATTTCATCCGGCAGCGGAGCCTGCATGAACGATTTAGGTGCCCTCTACTATATGGGAGACCTTGTTGAACAGGACTACGCCAAAGCCGCGGAACTCTACGAAATGGCAGCTGACGCAGGTTGTTTCCAGAGCATCATCAACCTCGGTTATATCTACGAGTACGGAAGGACCGGCAAGCCCGACCACACCAAGGCCTATCAGTGGTATTCGCTCGCCGCAGCGCTTGCGCCCTCCAGCGAAGCGGTATACAAACTCGGCGACATGTTCGGCCGCGGTCGCGCCGTGCCACAAGACAAGTCAAAAGCATACCGTCTGTACGAACGCAGTCTTGAGCTTGTCCGCGACGATGTTGAGTTTGTCCAGCCCGCCATTCGCATAGCCGCTATGCTCATTGACCCCGATGCCCCCTCCTGCGGCATCGACCGTAATCCCCTACGCGCTGACGCTCTATCAGCGCACCGAGATTGGCCTGCGCATCGACATCGCCAACGGCATGACGTATTACACCAAGCGCCTCCGCGAGGCGATCGAAGGCCAAGAGAAGGCCCGCAAGCTCGTCGAAATGGACGATTTTGTGATTGACCGCTAACAACCGCTCACGCGCGTCTTGCCAACATTGGTAATCCGCTCCCGCTCTGAAACCCTTCATGGCAGGAGCGGATTCGCATCTCGAAGAATCGAAAACAAAGAGGCCCCGGGATTCCCGAGACCTCCTCAATATACATAGTTCAGCTTGTTTACTGTTCGCTCTTCGCAATCGCCTGGTCGATAAGCTTGTCAAGCGCCGCGCGCTGCTCGGCGGAGCTGATGGCGCCCATGATGGGCTCCCCTACGATGTTGCCGTTCTGGTCGATAACGTAGGTTGTCGGGAACGAGAACAGATTTGACGTAAACTTGCCGGCCTCGCTATCCGACTTGAACCAGATGTTCTTATATGTCACGCCCTTCTTGCTCAGCACGTCCTTGGCATCTGCAATCTCGTCCTTGTTGCCATCGAGCGTAAAGGAATTAACGCCCACGACCTGGCCGCCCTTCTCGGCAAGCTCCTTGTTGAGCTTCTCCAGATCGCCCAGCTCTCCCACGCACGGCTTGCAGGTGGTAAACCAGAAGTTCATGACGGTGACCTTGTTCTTGGAGAACAGCTCGTCGCTGCTCACGTCGTTGCCGTCCAAGTCCTTGCCCTTAAAGCTGGGGAACTTCGTCGCCTCGCTCGAAGCATCGGCGCCAGCCGTCATGCCAGCGGCCGAAGCGTCGACGCTCTCGCCTGCGCTCGGCGTGCTTCCACAGCCAGGAAACTCCTTTTCCAGGCTCTCGAGCTTGTCCTCGATCTCCTTGATCTGCTGCGCACCGGCCTTGAGCGTCTTCAACTCATCCGCTGCAAACTCATCCTTGGCGCCGTCGATGGTCTTGAGCAGGAAATCGCCATAATTGCTGCCGTCCTCGATCATCGGCGTATCTTTATTGGCGGCAAGAAACACCTTTTCCCACAGCGCATTATCGCTCGAGAGGATATCGTTCTGCTTCTGCATGAGCTTCGCATAGAGCTCGGCGGCCTCGTCGGCGTTGGCCGGCTCTTGCGCAATGAGCTCCGCGATCTTAGGATCGGAGCCCGTAGATTCGCTCGCGTTGCCACCGGGCGCCGAACACGCCACAAGACACAGGGCCAGCACCGGCACCATAAACAGGGCCGCAATCTTAGATAGTTTCATGGTCATTCCTCCGTTTTGTCGAAACTTGCTTACTTTTTATCGGCGGTCAGAGGGAGCTTTTCTTCCGACACATCCAGGCCATAGCGATAGCTGATGGCATCGACGGGACAGGCCCCGATGCACTTTCCGCACCGGATACATTCGGCATGATTGGGTGCGCGGACCACATCGACGTCCATCTGGCAAACCTTTGAACACGTGCCGCACGAGACGCATTTGCATGCATCGACCCGGATCCCCAGTAAGGACACCTTATTCATGAGCGCATAGAATGCGCCGAGCGGGCAAATCCATTTGCAGAAGGGGCGATAGAACAAAACGCTCAGCACCACCACGGCAATGAGAACGAAAAGTTTCCAGGTAAAGAGCTGCCCCAGCGCAGATCGGATTCCAGCATTGACAGCCGCCAGCGGAATGGCGCCCTCGAGCACACCCTGCGGGCAGATGTACTTGCAAAAGAACGGGTCGCCCATCCCCACATCGTTGACCACCAGCACGGGCAGCAATACCACGGCAAGCAGCAGCACGCCGTATTTGATATACGTGAGAGGTTTGAGCCTTTTCGTTGAGAGCTTTTTGCAAGGAATCTTGTGGAGCAGCTCCTGCAGCCATCCAAACGGACACAGGAACCCACACACAAAGCGCCCCAGCAACACGCCGAGCAAGATGAGCGTGCCCGTGACGTAATAGGAAAAGCTGAACTTGGACGACGCCCACCACCGACATGAAATGCCACCGATAGACATGCGCCCGCAGCCGCAGGGCACGAATAGCAATTAAGCCCCGGCACGCAAACCGTTTTTTTCCGCGCCTTGGTAGATGCCGCCTTTGGCGAAGTTTGGCAGATGGATATTCGTAATGAGCGTTGCTACCGCCTGAATGAATCCGCGAAATCGGGCCAAAATATGCGACGCAGTGTTTTCTCTTTTATCCAATTCCGATACACTCCAAGCACAGCCTAATTGCTTTGGCCAGCACGGCATCCGCCTCGCCACGCATAACGCCAAAACACACCATGGCAATTCCGACGATCAACAAAGCGACCTGTACCATGGGTTTTACCGCCTTGAACAACCTGACCACTCCTTTCGTTACGCAACCATTGAACCATATCGACCATAAAATCCGTGTTAAGCGCGATTTGAAATGTGCAAGGAGATTGTTATGCGTATTTTAATCGTCGAGGACGAGCGAGCTCTATGTGACGCAATCGCGCGCAGCTTGCGAAACTTGGCATACAGCGTCGACTGCTGCCATGATGGGCAGGAGGCGCTCGACCTACTAGGCGTTGAAGTCTTTGACCTCGTGGTACTCGACCTCAACCTTCCCCGTATCGACGGCATGACCGTGCTCAAGGCACTTCGGAAAACCGACCGCGAGACCAAAGTGCTGATTCTGTCCGCACGTGGCAAAGTATTCGATAAAGTCACCGGACTCGATGCCGGCGCCAACGATTACCTCACCAAGCCGTTTCATCTGGACGAGCTCGCGGCGAGAATTCGCAGCCTCACGCTCAGGCGCTTCGCACAAGACAACATAGTTTTAACCTGCGGAAAGCTCAGCTTTGACACCAAGGCGCGCATCGCTTCCGTAGGCGGCGAAGCGCTGTCTCTCACGCGCAAAGAAACGGGAATCTTGGAATACCTGATGCTTAACCAGGGGCGCCCGGTAAGCCAAGAGGAGCTTATCGAGCACGTTTGGGATAGCAGTGTGAACAGCTTTAGCAACGCAACCCGTGTTCATATCTCGTCGCTCAGGAAAAAGCTGCGCAGCGCTTTGGGATACGACCCGATTCGCAATCGGATTGGAGAGGGCTACGTCATGGAGGATAGCGAATGAAAAGGCTTTCGCTGCAATGGCGCATAACGATCATGACGGCACTTCTGACGTGCGCGGCGTGCATGCTGACAAACTGCCTGGTCGGCTATACGGGCATGCGCTACATGGACGCAATTGGCAGTGGCATCTCGGCTCTTAGCACAGCCGACGAAGATACGCCCCAGGCGTTTGACCCAACGAACGTGGCCCTCGATGACGAGGTCACGGTCGTCGTGAATAACGCACAAGAGTCTTTTGGCGCGACCGCCTGGTGCATCACAGCTGGAGTCACGCTGCTTGGTGGCGTGCTGGCATACTTTGTGAGCGGTCGTGCGCTCAAGCCGCTACGGGCTTTTGCCGCTCAAGTAGAGCGCGTGCAGCCTGACAACCTAAGCGAAATCAACCTCAGCGAAGATGTGCCCACCGAACTGCAACGATGCAGCGCCTCATTCAACGATATGATCGGTCGGCTCGACGAAGGGTTCTCCGCACAGCGTCAGTTTACCGGCAACGCCGCACACGAGCTGCGCACCCCGCTCGCCCTTATGCAGGCGCAGATTGAACTGTTCGCCTCCGAGCATCCCACATCGCAACCCCAAACAGCCGAGCTGCTCGGCCTGCTGCAAGAACAAACCGAGCGGATGTCGCGAATGACCAAGGTGCTGCTTGAGATGAGTGAGCTCCACAGCGTTCCCTGCGAGGACGATATTGAGCTTGGCCCCCTGTCCGAAGAAGTCCTCACCGACCTTGCTCCGCTTGCCGAGCATAAAGACATCGTCCTCAATTGCAGTGGAGGCGCTCTGATAATCGGAAGCGACACGCTCCTCTATCGGCTGGTGTTTAACCTGGTCGAAAATGCCATCCGTTACAGCCGCCCCGGCTCCACTGTCAACGTCTCCATCTGCGACAACGACAGTCACGTGTTCCTGCGAGTCGAAGATCAGGGCCCGGGAATACCCAAGCAGTACCGTGAGAGCATCTTCCAGCCGTTCTTTCGCCTGGATAAATCCCGCAGCAGGGCATACGGCGGCGCAGGACTCGGGCTAGCGCTTGTTTGGGAGATTGCAGCGCTGCACGGCGGCACGGTTGAGGTCGAAGCAAGTTCCGAGAACGGGGCCACCATGCTCACGACCCTTCCAAAACGGACCGCAGCGTAAACCAGCCATTAAAAGGAAAGGGTCCCGTGCACGTTTGAACTGCCTCCCATTTCTTGAACACGAGAAATGGGAGGTTTTTGGACTGGTCAAGGTTTGCTTGGACGGAAAAATAAGCTTTCTTCAGGCAACATCTCGCATCTAGGTCGCACGGGGCGTTATAGCCGATCGATGAGCGCATCCTCTGCCTGCTGTAGTAGAGCTCGATGTATTTGAACGCGTCCTGCTTCGCCTCCCCCTCGTCTTGTGGCCTTCCGCATAGGGTGATGCCGAGACGTAAGAGGACCAGATGCCCCGCATCATATCGGATCTTCTGACCTCGCCGAGCACGGCCTCGTAGTCGCCCATCGTGCCGAGTGAACCGCGCCTGGAGGCGGTGGCGACAACGGCTTCGTGCAGGGAATCCCGATTTATTTCGCCCGCCTTCAAACGGAGCAAAGTGTGGATGTCGTAGCTAGTCGCGGCCACGCGTGTTGGCGATTCCCCGGGAAACGACAGTGCTCGAGCTTTTCGGCCAGCACGGTTTCGAGCGGGTACGAGAGCACCCTGACCGAGCCCTCCTCGAACATCAGCGGGTAGCGGTACTCGATGCGCCCGGGCACTATCTCGTCTTCGGTCGTGATGTCGATCTTCACGGGAACGTCTATCTTGCCGTACCTCGCGCGCAGGTGCGCGCGCCAGTTCGCGTACTCGTCGCCCTCGCGGATGGGCTCGATCCGCTCGAAGGAGTATTCCATGCCGTCGGCGACGTCCACGGCGCAGATGGCGGCGACGGCCTCGCTCACCATGCCTTCGTCCATATCCATGCCTATCACCGTCGTGTCCATGTCCATGGTGGTCCTCTGGGCGACGCCCGTCATCGAGGAGATGAGGAGGCCGCCCTTCAGAACGAACGCCTCGGCGTAGCCGCTCTTTCCGAGCCGCATCAAAAGATGCTCGAACAGGTACATTTGCAGGAGCTCCTGGGGCTTCAGGTTGCTTTTCTTGGCCAAGGCCTTGATTTTGCCCTTGAGGCTTGCATCACTTCTCATCATGTGAGCACCTCCAAATACATCCTGAACTCTTTCTCGACGCCGAGCGCGTTGCACATCCGTGCGAGCTTAGGCAGGTCGGCGCCTTTCCTTTTGAAATAACCCGCGACCGCGTCGCGGACGAGCTGGGGGTCCGCTCCTTCGGAAACTCTCTGCGAAATGAGGTCGGCTATGGCCCGTTCGGCGCAATAGGCTTTCACAGTACCCCCTCCTGGGGACTTTGCCTTAACGATGCCGAGCTCGTAGAGCTCGGGAGAGAGACGGTGGATTTTCGTATCGGGATATTCTTGGGTAAGGCCACGCGGGTTGTAGCCGTGTGGGACGGTGACATCGATTGCGGCGGGAACCCTGTCGGAAAGGCCGGCGAGGTACAGCGCGCTTCCGTGTGATAGCACGCATTTGCTCCACCTGTAGGATATCGCTGCGAACTCGTCATCGAAGACTTCGGGCAGACAGTACACGCCCCGGGTAAGCTTGTCTATAGCGCCCGATTCAAGGGCGTAGGAAATCGAGCCCGGCAGAAAGCCCGCTTTCGCGATTTGCGCCGCGCTCGCGATGCCGCCCGAGTCTTCTACGAATTCGGCTATCTCCTCACTTCTGCTCATAACCCTCCTTTTGATTATTGGACACGAATTGTAGCTTAAATGTGTCTAATAATCAAAAGGAAGATCATGGCCATCAGGCGAAGACGCCTGGAAAGACGCTATTCCTGTAAAAACAAATTTAGGCCCGGTGACTTGAATCAGCGGTCGTCCCGGGCCATCGAAACGTATCGTACGCGCCCTTGTTGGATTTGGCAATCTCGTGCTAAGCACCGCAACGCTATAGGATTAGCTGGTCAAGCAGAAAGCCGTAGCGCCCGATGCTCTCGTTTTTGGTGAATTCGATAAGGGTCGCAGCAGATAAATCGACATCGTCCGGGATCTCGTTTTCGACAATTATGACCTGGCAGTTTCCGCATTGGTCGAGCATGTACGAAAGCATCGAGCTCTTCATCCCTTCGGCAACGCCTTCCTGCTTGCTTTCTTTCAGGGAGAGAATCGGCGAGTCTCATGTCGACCGAACAAAGCAGTTACGACAGCAACATGAAAAAGTTCGGTTGGGCCGATTACGCCAAGCCGGCGAGCATCGACATTTACCCGAAGGATTTCGAAAGCAAGCAAAGCGTGATCGATATCCTTGACAACTACAACGAAGCGATGAACGCCGCCGGCGAGGAAGACAAGGTCGTAAGCTACACCGATATTGTGGGCGCGCTCATGAGCAGCGTAACCACCATCGTTAATATGATCAGCTATGTGCTGATGGCGTTCGTGGCGAATTTCGCTCGTGGTGAGTTCAATCATGATTGGCATCATCACCTATATCAGTGTGCTTGAACGCAAGAAAGAAATTGGCGTTTTGCGCTCCATTGGCGCAAGCAAAGGCGATATCAGCCGCGTGTTCAACGCCGAAACCATCATCGTCGGTTTCGCAGCCGGCGTTATTGGCATCGGACTTACGGCTTTGGCCTGCATTCCCGCCAACACGATTGTCTATTCATTGTTCGATGTGGAAAACATCGCGATTCTGCCATGGCAAGCCGCGATTGCCTTGATTGGCATAAGCGTACTGCTCACATTCTTAGGCAGGCCTCATTCCTTCAAGCGCAGCGGCGAAAAAAAGACCCGGTCGAAGCTCTGAGAAGCGAATAAGGAAGCGACGGGGACTTCCCTAACAACCGCTAAAAGCAAGAAGCTCGTAACTACCACAGCTGCGAGCTTCCTAGCGACTATTTGAAAGAGAAGGTGCGATAACCCTGCTTCGTGCGCTTTAAGACGACCCTCGATCCCCTTGTTGCTGCAGAAGGGGATGAGGGTCGTCTGTTAAATGATCGCTAGGCAAGACCCAGATCCTTGCAAGCTGCGTTCGCAGCAACATATCCCGTCGTGCAAGCAGCACCCTGCCCCGATCCTCCATGCAGCCCATAGGGATAGTCGTTAAACTGCATGGAACCGTTATCGATGCCGCACACAAACAAGCCCTTGATGGGGAGATCGTCGTGTCCGATCGCCCGCGCCTCATAATCTCCTCGCACGCCGCCACAGGTGCTATAGGCGCAAGCCTCGACCTGAACCGCATAAAATGGCTTCTTTTCTAGAGGCGTCATGAGCGCGGGGTCGGCTCCAAGGGGGTCATGAGAGCCGTCCCCCTTCGCTCTATTATTGTAGTCTTCCATCGTTGCAGCCAATGCTTCCGAGTCAACCCCCATAAGCTCGGCAAGCTCCTCGAAGCTATCGGCCTTCCAAACAAAGTCGCTGCCTTCAACCAAGGATCGGAACTCTCCGCTCCCAACACCCATGAAGGCAACGAACTCATTGAGTTTATCCTCGCCCTCGTAGGCTTCAACATGCGCCTCATCGAACAAGGTAAAGACCTTCGACTGAGAAGCGATTGCCGTGTTGAGGCGGGAGGTGTCGGCGTCTTCTGCAAGTGTCTCGTTGTAAAAGCGCACGCCGCTCTGATTGACCATGGGGAGCGTTTTGCCTATTTCTAGCGGATACCGATAAGTGGGCGGCCACTGAGTGAAAATCGACAGCATGCTACTCCAACTTTCTCCGCACGCCTTCGAAAGTCCGTACATTACCGCAGACGGCGCCTGGGGAAGCGCGCCTGCCGTCAGCGCCATATTGATACCGTCGCCATCTTGACCATCGAACCCCAGAAATACAACTCGTTCACTAGGAATGCGAAGCCGCTCGGCGCACATTTCCGGGTTTTTCCCGAATCCACCCGTAGCGAGCACCGTCGCTTTGGCATTAATGCGCACGAGATCGCCGCCGCTTTTTGCGTAGACACCCCCAACTCCCTCATTGTCGAGAATGATGTTCACGGCAGGAGACTCTAGGCGAAAATCCAAATTATCGAGCGTCTCCCCATAGGCCCAAAGCGGCTTGAGCATACCCTCGCCGTTGTTTACCCAATTGCCTGCCTCGTCAAAGCAGCTCAGAAGGGCACCCTGGCCACCAGTTGACATCGAAGCCCCATGGCTTATGGCCCAATCGAGGGCTTCTCCAGAATTGTCCAGGTAGCACCAAATCCCTGGTGCATAAGCACCCCAATTGTGCCACTGCATGTAAGCTTCGAACTCGGCCTGCAAGTCTGTGGGCCCCTGCGCATCAAGCTGCTCTTGAGTGTTGTACGCAAGCGTACCCTCCGTTATCGTTGAAGTTCCTCCCTTGAGACTTGTCTTCTCAAGCCAGATTACACGAGCACCAAGCTCAGCTGCTCTAATGGCGGCATAGGTTCCAGCGGATCCTGAGCCGCACACTACGACATCGCACTCCTCCGTGCGGGCCACATCCCCTTCATCCACTTCGACAAGCCGCGAAGAAAAGAGGGCGATCTGCGCCCTTATGCGTACTGGTGCCCGATGCGTCGGTATCAGTCGACGGCAGGCCAGCATTTGAAGGAGCGCATCCCGCGAGGCCGACCGCTGCCATGCTCGCACCAAATACTCCACCCCCAACAATAAAATCTCTGCGCGATATCACCTTGTCCATTTTTGATCCTCCTCTTTCCTAACTGAGTTATTGCATGTGCGATTTTGGGCTCATGGGCCATCGCCCAACTCGTCTATCGACAAAACGTTGACGGCGCCTATTCGAAATCGCACTTACGTATGAAAACGCAGGTATTGGATCTTGAGGATGCAGATTGAGGTTGATTGCAGGCACGGAAGGGTTGAAAAAACGGTTGATGAAGCGCATTGCGCACTTCAAGCTATTCCTCGCCTCCGCACTCCACTTCCTCAAAGTGCGATTACCTCGGGTTTTCCAGGCTTAATCGGTATAAAATAGACCGGGAGGCAGTTCTATCATACGAAACCATTCGGGAGGTCGAACATGGCCAAGGCCGTGACGGTAAATCAGATTCGCAACGTGCCTTTTGCTCTCGCTCTGGCTTTTGCTTGCGCTTGGATGCTCGACCCTTCTGCTGCAATTCCGGCAGGATTCGCTTCACTCGTATCCTTTTCCCAATACCCCCATCTCCTTGTAACGTCGCTCGCATTCGGCGTCTTGGCCCTGTTTCACCGCCAAACCAGCACCTTCCTCAGCAGTAAGGCGTTCGTTGTTGCCTCCTGCTCACTGTGCTTTCTCGGTTTTTTTGGCGCCTGGGCGTGCTCATTGCAGCCGGAAACTTTCCAGGGAGTTCTACCCTTCGCTTGTCTTTGCGTAACGGCGCTCTGCCGAGCCTCTCTGCTCATCTCGTGCCTCAAGGCGCTTGCGGGGCTCCCCCTCGTCGACTGCCTTTTAACGCTCATTGCTTGGCAGTTTTTTGTAGGCATACTGCGGGCACTCTCCACTTTGCTTCCGCCACTTGCCATATCCTGTATTGCGCCCCTCGCAATCGCCCTCTGCCTCACGAGAAAGACCTCTATTGCGCTCTGGCGCGAAAACCCTACGGCTACTTCGCCCTCGGAAGAGGCCGGCAAAATTGAGCCGCGCAGCTTCTTTCCCATTGCGCGCTTGCTGCTCATTTATTCGCTTATCATCTTCACCATTCAAACGCTACAAGGCTTTGCCCCCACGCCCGTAGCTAGTGTTTCCTACTTCGGGCTCTTTATCGCCATTGCGGTTACCTCAATCGCCCTCGCGGTAAACGGAAGAATCGTTCGCATCAAGCAGCTCTATGACGCATCGCTCGCCATTCTGGAATTGGCAATCATAGTTTTCGCTATAGGAGCTGGGTGTTCCTACGAAATTGCTTCGATTCTTCTCGATGCCTCCTATATGACTTTTTCGACATTCTTCTTCACCATACTGTGCAATCTCTGCCAAAGAAGAGGAAACAACCCAGTCTTTGTCTTCTCGCTTGCCTATCTTGCAGAGCAACTCGCCGCTTTTCTAGGAGAAGCTTTCTCGGGCATGATAGGGCCTGGCGTGCATGCGTTGCCCCTCGTCCTACTCGCAGGATTAGGAGCCATTGCGTTCGTCTATCTTTCTCCTCTCAGAGATGGAAGTCTCGAGAGGAGCACCGATCCAGCAAAGGCGCAGTACGTCGATCCGGCACGTTATTACACCATACTCGCCGAAACCTGCACATCGGTCGCCATGCAGTGCTCTCTGACTAAGCGCGAGGGAGACGTACTCCTTCTCCTCGCCCAGAGAAAAACGTTAGCGCAAATTAGCGACGATCTGGTGGTAAGCCTCGCTACGGTGAAGACCCACGCTCACAACATTTATAAAAAATTGGGTGTCCACAGCAAACAGGAGCTGTACCAGTTTCTTGGCCTGGAAAACCTATCCTATTCCGCCAAATCCTCCACGAAGCCCACGCGGTAGTTCTTGAAGATGACCTCGCCTTCCTCCTGGGTGGCGTCCAAGTTCACGTCAGCCTCGATGCGGAAGTCGCCGTCGGCGTTCTCGCCCAGGAAGATCTGGCGCACATGCCAGAGGTGCTGTTCGGCTTCGGGGCTCTCGTCGATGGAGAGGTAGGCGGCCGACCGCGCGTCACCGTCCAGGCGGATCTCGTTGTGCTCGGCGAAGTAGTCGCGGGCCCAGGGCACGCCCTGGCAGTACAGCTCGAAGGCGCGGTCCGGCAGCTCCTCCAGGGGCTTGGGATAGGTGACCTCGGCCAGCCGCTCCAGGCGTTCCTCGTATTCCACGCCGTCGGCCTTCATGGCGGCCATGGCGGCGTCGCGGGCCTTGCGCTCCTGGGCCCGCAGCACCTTCGCGGGATTCTCCAGCGTGGCCTCCACGAGCGAGATCGACGTCCAGAGCGTAGGTGTCGCTACTCCGGGTCCAGCAGATCGAGCGCCGCCAGCAAAAACGGCGAGAGCGGCTGGTCGAGGGCGAAGTCCTCGGGAAGGTCCACGGTGAGCACGTAGCTCGGGTTGCCCTCGGCGTCGGTCTCGCGCACTACCACGCCCGCTTCCAGCAGCGTGCCGAAAATCTCGTCGGCCCGGGCGTTCAGCTTGATTTTCTCCTCGGGGGTCTGGGCCGAGTCGGCAATAAGCTGGTGCACGTTGGCCCACGCGTCGCCTCCGCGGCTCACCACCGACAGCACCATGGAGTGGGTGATGCGCATGCGGGGCGTCAGCTTCTCCGGCGGCTTTTCGATTAGGTGCTCGAAGGTCTGCTTGTTCCAGCTCACGAAGCCCTCGGGCGGCTGCTTCTTCTTCACGCAGCGCTGCTTTTTCGGGTCGTCCCCGGCCTTCAGCAGGGCCTTGTGGTTCTCGATCTCGTGCTCGGGGGCCAGCGCGATGGCCATTCCCTCGGTGTCGAAGCCGGCCCGGCCCGCCCGGCCCACGATCTGGTGGAACTCGCGGCTGCGCAGGCGGCGCATCTTGGTGCCGTCGAACTTGGTGAGCTGGGTGAGCACTACGGTGTGGATGGGCACGTTGATGCCCACGCCCAGGGTGTCGGTGCCGCAGATGACGGGCAGGAGCCCCTGCTGGGCCAGGCGCTCCACCAAAAGCCGGTAGCGCGGCGCATGCCCGCGTGGTGCACGCCCACGCCCGCCGCCAGCAGCCGCTGCAGGATCTTGCCGAAGGGGGTGGTGAACTTCGTGCCCTTCATGGCTTGTTTGATGGCCTCACGCTGGTCTTTCTCCGATACGCCGTAGCTGGCCAGCGACCGGGCGTTCTTCAGGGCCTCGTCCTGGGAGAAGTGCACGATGTACAGCGGCGCCTCGCCGGCGCGCAGGCCCAGCTCCACCGTGGCCTCCAGAGTCTCCAGGGTGTAGTCGTAGGACAGCGGCACCGGGCGCGGCGCGTCGGTCACGAGGTCCACGGGGCGCCCCGTGCGCTCCTGGAGCATGGCGGCGATGTCACTCACGTCGCCGAGGGTGGCGCTCATCAGCAGGAACTGTGCACCGGTCAGGGTGAGCAGCGACACCTGCCAGGCCCAGCCGCGGTCGGGGTCGGCGTAGAAGTGGAACTCGTCCATCACGACGCAGCCCACCTTTGAGGCTGGTCCCTCGCGCAGGGCCTGGTTCGCGAGAATCTCCGCCGTGCAGCAGATGACGGGCGCCTCGGTGTTGATGGTGGAGTCTCCGGTGATCATGCCCACGTTCTCGCGCCCCAAGATGTCCACCATATCGAAGAACTTCTCGGACATGAGCGCCTTGATGGGGGCGGTGTAGTAGGCGGTGCGCCCCGTGGCATGAGGAATAATCGAACAGAAAGCGTTTCCGCAGGTAAAAGATGCGAAACACTTGCAAACCGCGTTGTTTCTTGGTGACATTCTTTGTCACCGATGACGCCATTTTTCTGTAATACAAGCAGTTTATTTGAGCGTAAAACCAAAAGGAAAACCCTCCTGAGCTGGTGTTTTCAGGAGGGTTCTGCTTGTCACAAACCGATACGTTACTGTATCGCTATTTATTCCCACTCAATAAGATTAATTTGACCTGGATGCATTGGAGTGCGGCTAGTGACGTTTCATGTCGTGCAGTGAACCAGAATTGCCGAAAATGGCCGATTCGGATGGTCTCAAAGTGGTCTCATCCGTTTTTGCCAGGCAGTTCAAATTTCGCCGAAAAGTGGTCTCAACTCGCATGTACGGAGTTGAGACCAAAATCGACCTCGAAAACAGGGTTGAGACCATTTTGAGACCACCTTGGGCAAATCAGCGGTTTTCCCGGAAATCCCGTTTGGTCTCAACCGGTCTGTGCTCACGTCTCCCGTATGCCCTGTTTTACCCGGGTGGCTTGCAGGTGTTCCGAGTTAACGAAACCAAGAGTTGAAATCGACGTTTCCGCAGGTAATCGGGCATAAGGAAACCCCCTTCGCTTAGCTCTGCAAAGAGGGTTTCGTTGAGACCGTTTGATAGAAGTTCCGGTGGCTTTCATCCACTCCGAACCACTCGGAACCACCCGGAATATCTGGGTGCTCGGGGGTAAAAATACCTCTAAATTATTCCCACTCGATAAAACAATAGTGTTTCATTTTTACGATTTTGTCCTCGTTTTATCCGTGGTTTTTTCTCGTTGTCAGCTGTATTCGGTTAGCCTCTCTCAGAGAAAACTCATCCCAAACTCAGCTCTTTTCATTTTGCCATTTCGTGAGTTTTACGCCTGAGTTTCGACGAAGGATGGATTTGGTGC
>ENA-OQCU01000418-OQCU01000418.1-human-gut-metagenome-genome-assembly--contig:-NODE-418-length-19932-cov-4.410553_pt1 | contig 19932 bp, 13 predicted proteins | sample MGYA00242504_ERZ504590 | MGnify/ENA primary metagenome ERZ504590 (study PRJEB26092, sample SAMD00036318) | human gut metagenome | host: Homo sapiens | study: EMG produced TPA metagenomics assembly of... | reverse complement strand
AATTTGGTTTGACGGATATCGGTTGTTCTAATTCCTGTGTCATAGCTACGGTTGTTCCTTTACAGGGGAGCGTCATAAGGCGTATTTTTGTTCGGGTGCGTTCGTTGCTTCACTAAGGTGAAGAGCTAGCTTCACTTAGGTGAACAGCCGCTTTCACCTAGGTGGAATAATTGCTTCACCTTGGTGAAATATTAAATGGAGTGAGGTGAAGATAAGATGAGAATAGGTTCTTATGATGCCTACGAGTTGCCGGGAGGTAACGAGGGGGTGATTTTACATTCTGTCCGAGAGAATCCCCGAAGCAGATTTATTTCGCCACCGGCATACCGATTGAGGAGGATTTGAAAGACTATTACACAGAAAGTGGTTGGTAATGAGTGAGTTGCTGTGACGGAATGTTTTTGTACTTTATGTAAATGTGTTAAAAGTGATTTTTGTTGTCGTTATGTTGTAGGGGCGGACTCATGGGTCTGCCCCTACGGTGGAACATTTGATAGTTACTTCGAACTTTTGAAATATCCTCTTATTGGATGAGTCCTGTTTACATCTTTATTCTCTTATTGCGTACTTGCCTCAGAATTGTCTGCAACTCAAATACTTTCTTAGGATACTTTTCTGCTACATTCTCTTGTTCGCTCACCTTTTCCATTTCATATAACTGGGGAACGTTCAGGTTTCCGGTTTCTATTTTTTTCTGCTTTCATGAAAGTGGTCGGGTCATCATTCGGTTCAATGTATTTCCAGTCTTTGGTACGGACGGACAACGTGTGGTTCATGGATTGTTCCACAATCCAGGGGCGGTCTGTCTTGTCGGTTCCTATCAGATTCCCTAAACGGTCATAACTGTCCGGAGCGCTGCCTTTAGGTAATCTGGCGTTGATCAAAGCTCCTAAGGAGGCTAGCCAGTCAATCTGTGACATTAATACGTCCGAGTCTCCTGTCTTTTTTATCTTCTGTGGCCAGCGGACAATGACCGGGACGGCTGTTCCACCCTCGAAAGCGCTGTATTTGTTTCCTCTCCACGGACCGGAAGGTGTATGTCCGTTCAACAGCTCTTCTGCCTTGTCCTTATATCCGTCGTCTACAACCGGACCATTGTCGCTGGATAGAATAATCAGCGTGTTTTCAGTTAGTCCAAGTTGGTCCAATGTTTCCATCAGCTGGCCTACCGTCCAGTCGAATTGGGCGATTGCGTCTCCGCGTAGTCCCATAGGATTCTTTCCACGGAAGCGGTCATGGGGAAAACGAGGAACGTGTACATCATTGGTTGCAAAATACATAAAGAAAGGCTCGTCTTTATGCTGTTTGATAAAGTCGATGGCATGAACGGTGATGGAATCGGCAATGTTCTCGTCTTTCCAAAGTGCTTTTCCGCCCCCTTTCATAAATCCGATGCGGCTGATGCCATTGACGATGGACATGTCATGTCCGTTGCTGGGATGTAGGTTATACAGTAATTCGGGATTATCTTTGCCGGTCGGTTCTCCCGGAAAGTTCTTGGTGTAACTCACTTCTATGGGATCGGACGGATCATAGTTGGCTACCTTGCCGTTTTCTATAAATACACAAGGTACACGGTCGGCTGTAGCGGCCATGATATAGTGATAGTCAAAGCCTAAGTCACCTAAAGCGGCTGGTAAAGGAGCATTCCAATCCTGTCCGCCTGTCTTGTCTCCCAGGCCCAGATGCCATTTGCCGATGGCGGCTGTAGCATATCCGGCACTTTTAAACATGTCTGCCATGGTGTATTGTTCGGGACGGATAATCATTTTTACATCTCCTGCGGCAATATCCGTGTCCGGTCTGCGCCATGCATATTCTCCTGTCAGCAAGGAGTAGCGGGATGGGGTGCTGGTAGCGGCTACGGTATGTGCATTAGTAAAACGAATGCCTTCCGATGCCAGTTTGTCAACATGGGGAGTTTCTACATTCTTGGCTCCGTAACATTTTAAATCTCCATATCCCAGGTCATCTGCCAGAATAACGATAACATTGGGCTTTTGGGGGGCTGCGTACTGTTTTTTGAACGGTTTCTGCTGTTGCAGAGTTACAGGCGGCTAATGAGGCAAGTAAGGATATGCCTGCATAATTTCTACTTTTCATCTCTATTTATTTAAGGTTTGATCCGGATACATGTCTATTTTCACTTTCCGGTTTCTCGACCTGAAGGTGAAGAACGACGGAAATGTTATCAAGAAAATCTTGAAGCAGCAAAAAAGAGGGCCGAATATGATTTGAAAGTGTCTGGAATTAGAATGATAATGCCCCCAACCCAGTACTACATCATCCTATAGAAAGCGGCCTGCCTGTCCCGGAGCAATGGCTGTCAGCGGCTCGTGCAGTTGTACATGCAGGGTGTTATCCGGTTGCAGGGTTACTGTGCAGCGGTTGGCTTGTTTCCGATAGCGTATTTTGACGATGATGTCGTCCTTGTTTAGTAATAAAGCGGGATTGGTGATGCGCCATTCTTTCAGTCTCATTTCTGTTTTTTCCAGTGCTTTCAAGTCGCTCAGTATGACTTTGTTTTCTGCCGGAATGATTTCTTTGACAAAGACAGCCCGGTTAAGATCTATGCCCAATCCTCTCCGCTGGCCGATGGTATAGAAAGGATAACCTTTGTGCCGTGCGATAAAATTCCCCATTTCATCGAAGAATTTACCCGGTAGGATACTTCCTTCAGGTAATTCCTTATGTAGGAATGTGCGGTAGTCCATGGGGCAGAAGCATACTCCCAGACTGTCCCGTTTATGGGCGGCTTTCAGAAAACCACGCTCTGCCGCGATTTCACGGACACGGGCTTTAGTCAGGTTGCCCATAGGGAGAAGCATACGTTGCAGGATTTCTTGTGGCAGCCCCCATAGGAAAAAGGATTGGTCTTTATCCGGGTCGGCACCGGTAGTGATGTGATAGCATCCATTGATGAAGCGCCGGCGTACATAATGTCCTGTAGCGAAGTGATAAATTCCCATTTCATCGGATATTTTCTTCAAAAGAGGCCATTTCAGGTAGTTGTTGCACAAGGTACAGGGAACCGGGGTATGACCTGCCATATATTCGTTGATGAAATAGTCAATGATGGTTTTCCGGAAGGTGTCACGAACATCGTATGTGAGATGGGGGATGTTCAGACGTTCACATAAAGCGCGGGCGTCCTCCAGATACTCTGTATCATTTTCTTTTTCATAAAAGCGGAAGGTGATGCCGGTTACTTCGTATCCTGCATCCTGCAATAGAAGGGCGGCTACGGAACTGTCTGTTCCTCCGCTCATGCCTAGTAGGACTTTATTATTGGACTCTGTTTCTCTCATCTTTATAGCAGTTTTGTGAGGATAGATGCCGGAATATCCATTTTGGAGAAGGCAAACAGTTTCTTTCCCAAATCTTTCAAAGAGGCTCCGATGTGATATACGTCGGATTGGTCTATAATAAGAAAACGGTCATGTGCCTGGCTATTAGCCCATTGGCGGAATTGGATTCCTCGTTTCGTATTTACACGGTATCCTACTGATATAATCACATCTAAATTATAATATTCTAAGTTACGGGTAATCTGTCTGTTGCCTTCTTGGCGAACTGTTCGGAAATTCCGAACGGTTGAACTTTGGATTAGTTCTTCTGATTTATAAATGTTCTTTAGATGCTCGCTTATATTGGCTTTGCTGGATTGGAATAGTTCTACTATTTGTGCCTGGGTCAGCCACACTGTTTCATCTTCAATGCGCACTTCCATCCTCACTGATTCATCCGGCTGGTAGAGTATGATTTCTCCTTGTTGTTCCATGTGTTCGATTTTTTGAGTACAAAGCTAGCAAATATAAATCAGACTGATCTTGTTTTCAGGTTATAATTGAAATGTAGGATGGGAAATGAAACTCCGATGACAATCTATATGATAGTGCCATCGGAGTTCTGACATACTCTTCTTATTAAGGAAGGAATGCTTGCTATGTTTTTATTTTACCGGCATCAATGTGAATCCCCAATGATATTCCTTATTGGCGGGTCAGGGTATGTTCCGGCAGAGGGCGGTCTCCCCAGCTGTCATAACCGGCTACACCTTGTTGCTTCATATCAATACATACTTCCACAAAATTACGTGGGGTGATATCATTGACATGTGTCATGCGGCGTATTACATTTTTAGCTTTTTCCTCATTATGGTTAGCAACTTCTTCGGGAGTGAAGTTAGTCCACTGACGGGGACGGCTGATAGCTTCTTCCGAGTCAAAGTCCTCTACGGAGTTGCGCAGGGCATTGAATCCGATAGTGCTGTCGGCACGTATTAACAATCCTTTTCCGCCTTTGCGGGTCAGTTCTACCCAACGGGTGTCGGTGCGGTGTCCGTTTTCTTGCGGACGGACATAGTTGTTGGTGTACATCTGGTCGGCTGTAGTGCGGTAGAGATCAACGAAGCTGCTTGCATTACGGTCGATGTAGTTTTCACCCGGTCCGCGTCCGAAGTATTCTACCTGGTTCATATCGGATGGCAAATGGAAACGTACACCGATACGTGGTACGTTCAGTTTGGAAGAGGCAAGGCGTTGAGCATCCTGTCCCGGTGTGAAAGTGGCCATTAAGGTAGCTTCTGATACTTCCGTGTCGGCAGCCTTCATATCGGTAGAAGTAAAGGTGATGCCTGCATGAACCACACCGTCGGGATAGATGGTATATTTCATGATGTACAGATTGCCTGCCGCCAGTAGGTAATTGACTGTTAATACGGTCTTGTTGCCGTCTGTTGTTGTGGTAACATCTGCTACATTGAAATTCTTGCTGGACTGTTTCCATATTTGCTCGCGCTTAGGGCCACCGTTACCATAATCATTGTCCGTCGGTGCGCGCCAGAAGTTAGGCTGAATACCAAAACCTTCAGCGAAATATTCTGTACCGTTTACTTTGTATGAAGTCACGAGTCCGCTTTTCTTGTTGAAAACGAACTGCATACGTGGTGATAATACGGTGATGATGTCACCATCCGTGCTGACGGTAGTCTTGCCGCTTGCTTTATGTCCGGTCATAGCCAATGGTTCTATGGGCAGGCGGAATTGTTCGGAAGCAATATCGTGTCCTGCAGGAATCAAGGGCTCCGGTTCTGTGGTGGTAACTACAAAATCTACAAAATATTCTGTGCCGGCCTTGGGTTTCAATCCGTTGAGGTTGATGTTCAGTTCTTTGGAACCTTGCGGTTCGATATCTAATGATACTTTTCCGCCTTTGATTGTTTTTCCGTTTGCCTTTACGGTATAACTGATCATATACTTTTTCAAGTTGGTGAAGTAGAAACGGTTTTTTACCAGGAATTTGCCGGCAGCCGGGTCGATGGCTTCGAAACCTACATTCTGATGTGCATATTTCACTTCTGTCATGGCCGGATGCGGAGTGCGGTCCGGAGCTACGATTCCATTGCATAGGAAGTTTCCGTCGCTGGGTGCATTGGTCCCGTAATCACCTCCGTAGGCCCAGTAGGTACGTCCATTTTCGTCTGTTTCCAGAATACCTTGGTCTACCCAGTCCCAAATGTAACCGCCTTGCAGGTTCGGGTACTTGTAGATTGCTCTCCATTGTGCTGCCAGATTACCATTGGAATTGCCCATAGCGTGTGAATATTCGGATGGTGCGATGGGACGGTCGCTGCCTTTCTTGCCTATTTCTTCCAGCCAGGCGGCACTGGGGTATTGGGGTACATACATATCTGTGTTCCATTCCCAAAGGGCGCGTTCATAATTTACAGGACGGTTCATGCCTTTTACTTCGCGTTCTTTCAGCCATAAATAGGTCTGATAGAAATTATAACCGTTTCCGGCTTCGTTTCCTAATGACCAGATGGCTACAGAGGGATGGTTTTTGTTACGCTCGTACATATTAATGGTACGGTCCATGTGCGGCTTCAGCCATTCGGGATGGTTGCCCAATGTTCCGCCCCGGCTTAAGTTATAATACATACCGTGGCTTTCGATGTTGGCTTCATCATATACATAGATACCATATTCATCACACAATTCATAGAACTTGCGGTCTTGCGGATAGTGGCAGAGGCGCACGCTGTTGATGTTGTTCTGTTTCATCAGGGTGAAGTCCTTGCGCATCAGCTCTTCGGGAACATAATGTCCTGTTTCGGGATTATGTTCGTGTATGTTTACACCTTTCAGCTTGATGGGTTGGCCGTTGACGAACAAGCAAACGTATGGTTTGCCGTTTTCGGCTATCTGATCGGTTGGTTTGATCTCGAAACGGCGGAAACCTACCGTATAAGGAATGATTTCGCTTGTTTTTTCTCCGTCTTTCAGAGATATCAGTAACCGATACAGGTTAGGGTGTTCTGATGTCCAGGTCTTGACGTTGCTGAGGGCGGCTTCAAAAGAGATGCTCTTCTGCCCGTCTGCTGTAACAGGACAGGGGGTGTTACCTTCTGCAACCACTTTCTTTGCGGCATCCAGCAATTCGTATGCTACGGTTACCTCTTTGTTGGCTGCTGTATGGTTGGTTACGTCCACATTCAGTTTGAAGATACCATTCTTATAAGTGTCGTCCAGTGTAGACACCACATTGAAATCTTTGATGTGGGTTTTGGGCTGTGAGAACAGGAATACATCACGTTCAATACCGCTCATGCGCCAGAAGTCCTGGCATTCCAGATAAGAACCGGTACTCCAGCGGAATATTTTGATGACCAGCGAGTTTTTGCCGGGTTTCAGGTAGTTGTTGATTAAGAATTCTGCCGGATTCTTGGAGTCTTCGCTGTATCCCACTTCCTGTCCGTTGACATACACGTATACACCGGATTTTGCTCCTTCCAAACGGAGGAATATGTCGCGTCCATCCCAATCGGCGGGAATTTCGATATCACGCTGATACACACCGACCGGATTGGTTTCGGGTAACTGCGGCGGTTGTGGATTTCTGGGTTTGAATTCGTATCCATGATTGGTGTAGATGGCCACTCCGTAGCCCTGTACTTCCCAGTTGCCGGGTACTTTAATCTCCTTCCAGGCTATGTTGGCATCCGGTTGCTCAATGTTGGCAGGCAGATCTTTGTATGCATCTGCATAATAAAAGTTCCATGTACCGTTTAGTAGTTTGTAATAAGGGCTGTTCTCATACTCGCCGGTCAGTGCCTGGTTCCGGTTGTCGTAAGTCATGAAAGCTGTGCGTGGATATTCCTTGTTGACGGCTACGGTCTGAATATCTTTCCAATAAGGTAGTTTTGTATCTTCCGCATGAAGAACTTGTGTTGAATATGCGCATACAGCAGCGCTGATCAGGAATTTAAATAAGGTTGTCATTTTAGGTTTCATAGGTTCAAATAGAAAAATGAAGAAGAAAGGGCGCTAGTACCGGCGCCCCTTTCCTTAAGTCCTTTTATGTAAAATAGCAATTATTTAATTGCGTCTGCCAGTTCAGCACCTGGTTTGAACTTGGTTACTTTTTTTAGCAGGAATAGTAATCGTTGCTTTTGTGGATGGGTTGATACCTGTTCTTGCACTTCTTTCAGCAACAGAGAATGTTCCGAATCCGATTAATGATACTTTGTCCCCTTCTTGGAGGGCTTTTGTTACAGTTGAAACGAAAGCTTCAACTGCATTTTTTTGCGTCGACTTTGCTCAAGCCGGCTTCAGCGGCGACTGCGCTGATAAGATCTGCCTTATTCATAACGAAAATGATTAATTATTAAATGTAACACAAAAGTTTTACCAAAATCAGTGACAAATATATGCTTTCAAAATTAGAAATCAAACAGATAGCCTAAAAAAGATGCTCCAAAAATCAAAAAAAACGTAAGAGAACTCTTGTTTTCTGTTATATAACAGAATAAAATTGTAAATTTGCGCGCAATCAATGTTTTATAAGACGAAGAATATTTATGAACAGTATACCTACAGTAACCAAGAATTTATTGATAATAAATGTGTTGTGTTTCTTTGGCGGCGTGGTAGCCATGAAGTATGGAATTGACTTGAACGACCTGCTGGGACTGCACTTTTTTATGGCATCTGATTTTAATCCTGCCCAGTTGATTACTTATATGTTTATGCATGGCGGTTTCCAGCATATCTTTTTTAACATGTTTGCTTTGTGGATGTTTGGCCGTACGCTTGAACAGGTCTGGGGACCGAAACGTTTCTTATCCTATTATATGGTATGTGGTATAGGTGCGGGACTGGTGCAGGAGCTGGTGCAATATATACAATATGTGACTGAATTATCGCAGTATGACAGTGTGAATACGGGGATTGCCGTGATCCCGATGGCGGAGTACTTGAATCTGATGACTACAGTTGGCGCTTCGGGAGCGATATATGGCATTTTGTTGGCATTCGGTATGCTGTTCCCAATAGTCAGATGTTTGTATTCCCTATCCCATTTCCTGTCAAGGTCTAAATATTTTCGTGATGGGATATGCTGCTTTGGAGATATTTTTGGGGCTTGGGTGCTTCGACCGATGGCGTTGCCCACTTTGCACACTTGGGAGGTATGATTTTTGGTTTTATATTAATAATGTATTGGAGAAAAAAGAATAATAATGGGCAGTTTTATTACTGATTTGAAAAATAGCTTCAACAAAGGGAACATATATATCCAGTTTATATATATTAATGTAGGGGTATTCATTGTAACTTCCTTATTGGGAATTTTATGGATGCTGTTCAACCGGAATGGAGCATTTGTGCTTCAATATTTGGAACTGCCGGCCTGGACGTTGCAGTTTATCAAGCAGCCTTGGTCTTTGCTGACTTATATGTTCATGCACGCAGGTATTTTGCATTTGCTGTTTAATATGCTGTGGCTTTATTGGTTCGGGCAGATGTTTCTGTCTCTTTTCTCGGCAAAGCATTTCCGCGGGCTCTATCTGTTGGGAGGTATTTGTGGCGGTTTGTTGTATATGATCGCTTACAATGTTTTCCCTTATTTCAGTGATTCTTTGTATTATTCTTATTTGTTGGGAGCATCAGCTTCCGTACTTGCTATCGTTGTGGCCACTGCGGTACGTGCACCGGAATATAGAGTAAACTTTATGTTTATTGGGACTGTTAGATTGAAGTATGTGGCTCTGTTTATGGTTGTGACCGATTTGCTGTTTATGACATCGGGCAATGCCGGTGGCCATATCGCTCATTTAGGAGGTGCTTTGGCCGGATGGTGGTTTGCTTCCGGATTGTCCCGCGGACATGATGCTACGTCATGGATAAACCGATGCTTGGATTGCTTCTCGGAAGGTCTTTCGTTTCGTCGTCAATCGAAAAGACCGAAGATGAAAGTTCATTATGGTGATAAGGCAAAAGATTACGATTATAATGCCCGTAAAAAACAGCAAAGCGAGGAGATAGACCGTATATTGGATAAATTAAAGAAATCCGGTTATAACAGTCTGACTACCGAAGAGAAGAAAAGCTTGTTTGATGCGAGCAAAAAGTGATATATGAAATATATTGGTCGTTTTTTGGGATGGATACTACTGGGCATAAACTTGTGTATGGTGGTATTGTTACTGGTATGTGCTTACAGCCCTTATATTGATCCTGTGGCTCATCCGGTATGGTCATGTGCCGGTTTGGCTTTTCCCGCTTTTTTGATTGTTAATCTTTTGTTTCTGGTCTTCTGGTTGGTGATTTATCGTAAATATGCGTTGCTTTCATTTTTAGGCCTGGTATGTTCCATTGGTGCTATCCGTACTTATTTCCCAGTCAATGTATTTGTATCTGATGTACCGGAAGGGGCAATCAAATTCTTATCCTACAATACGATGGCCTTTGAAAAGAACCGTGCGAACACCAAGGATAATCCGAACCCTGTGCTGGAATATTTAAGAAACAGCAATGCGGATATAATCTGCCTGCAGGAATATATTGTAGGCGGACGGTTAACCAAGAAAGAGGTGGATTATGCTTTAAGAGATTATCCTTATAAAAATTATCATAAGATATCGGGGGCCAACGGTTTGGGTTGTTATTCCCGTTTTCCTATTTTGTCGGCACATCCGGTGAAATATGCCAGCCTTAACAATGGTTCCATCGCTTATAAAATCAAAGTGAATGGTGATACCTTGCTGATTGTTAATAATCATCTGGAATCCAATAAGCTGACTGAGAAGGATAAAGAAGTCTATCGCGAAATGATGAAGGATCCTGATAAGCAAAAGGTATCGCAAGGGTCTCGTTTGCTGATCGGAAAACTGGCGGAAGCATCGGCTATACGTGCCGTTCAGGCTGATTCCATAGCTCGTTTGGTGGCCGGTTACAAAGGGGGAGGCATAATTGTATGCGGTGACTTCAATGATTCTCCTATATCATACACTCACAGGGTGGTAGGGGAAGGTCTGAATGATGCTTTTGTGGAGTCGGGAAACGGCTTTGGCATATCTTATAATCAAAATCATTTTTATTTCAGAATAGACAATATTTTATTGAGCAAGAATTTAAAATCTTACCGTTGTACGGTGGATAATACGATAAAGAGTTCGGATCATTACCCCATTTGGTGTTATGTGGCGGAGAAGTGATTTTACATACCTTTAATTGACAGATTATGAAAAGACTATTATTTACGTTAGCGACGTGTTGTGTAATGTGTGCATGTGAACAGAAAACAGAAATGAATCCGTTCTTTACGGAATTCCAGACCGAGTACGGTGCTCCCGATTTTACTAAGATCAGACTGGAGCATTATGAACCTGCTTTCTTGAAAGGAATAGAGGAGCAGAATGCGGAAATTAAGGCAATAGTTGATAATCCCGAGGAACCTACTTTTGAAAATACCATTGTGGCGCTGGATAAAAGTGGCGGGATTCTGGCGAGAGTAAGTGGGGTGTTTTTTGCATTGACCGAAGCGGATACAAATGATTCGTTGACGGCCTTGAATGAAAAGATGGCTCCTGTACTTTCAGAACATAGTGATAATATTTATTTGAATCAGGATTTGTATAAACGGGTGGCTGATGTGCATCAACAGGAACGGGAAGGTAAGATAACTCTTACGACTGAGCAACACCGGCTGTTGGACAAGTATTATAAAGCTTTTGTCCGTTCGGGTGCCGGACTGGATGCCGGAAAACAATCCCGTTTGAGGGAGATCAATAAAGAATTGTCGACTTTGGGGATTGCTTTCGACAATCATATCTTAAATGAGAATAACGCTTATCAGTTGGTTATCGAGAATGAGGCTGATTTGGCCGGGTTACCCGAATGGGTGAAAGCGGGGGCCGCAGAGGAAGCGAAAGCTGCTGGAAAAGAAGGGAAATGGCTATTCACTTTGCAAAACTCCAGTCGCTTGCCTTTTTTGCAATATGCTGAAAACCGTGAGCTAAGAAAAAATATTTATGAAGCTTATATCAACCGGGGGAATCATGATGATGCGAATGACAATAAAGAGATATTGGGAAAGATCATGGCATTGCGTTTGGAACAGGCAAAAATTATTAGGATTCGATTGTTATTCCAATTTTGTACTGGATGAGAACATGGCTAAGAATTCGCAGACAGTCATGGATTTCTTGAACAACCTGTGGGATACTCACTGGAAAATGCAAAGAAAGAGGCCGCCGAGTTGCAGAAAAATAATGGATAAGGAAGGTAAGGGAGAAGAAGCTGGCTGCATGGGACTGGTGGTATTATGCCGAAAAATTGCGTCAGGAAAGTATGATTTGAATGAAGATGAAATCAAGCCCTATTTCAGTTTGGAAGATGTGCGTAGCGGATTGTATACCGTGGCCAACAAGCTGTATGGCATTACATTGACTGAACTGAATGATGTGCCCGTATATGAGCCGGATGTGAAAGTGTATGAAGTAAAGGATGCCGATGGCTCATTTTTGGGATTGTTCTATGCGGATTACTTTCCACGCGCAGGTAAGCGTGGTGGCGCATGGATGAGTAATTTTCGTGAACAGGCCGGTGAAGTACGTCCTTTAATTTATAATGTGGCAAGTTTTACTAAACCTGCAGGAAATATGCCTTCTTTACTGACTTTGGATGAGGTGGAAACCATGTTTCATGAGTTTGGACATGCATTGCACGGTATGCTGACCAAGTGTAACTACAAAGGAGTGTCCGGTACCAGTGTGGCGCAGGATTTTGTAGAACTTCCTTCACAGATTATGGAACATTGGGCTGTAGAACCTGAAGTGCTGAAACTCTATGCCAAGCATTATGAAACAAGAGAAGTGATTCCGGATGAGCTGATTACGAAAATCCAAAATCAGGGTACTTTTAATCAAGGTTTTATGACTACGGAATTATTGGCAGCCGCTTTGCTTGATATGGAACTGCATAACCTGACTGATACAGACAATCTGAATGTCGTTGCTTTTGAAAAAGAAACGATGGACAAGCTGGGGCTGATTCCTGAAATAGCTCCTCGGTATCGCGCCACTTATTTTAGTCATATTATAGGTGGATATGCTGCTGGGTATTACAGCTATCTATGGGCAGAAGTTCTTGACACGGATGCTTTTGAAGCGTTTAAAGAACATGGAGTGTTCGATAAAAATACCGCAGACTCTTTCCGTAAAAATATTCTAGAGAAAGGTGGAACGGAAGATCCTATGACCCTTTTACAGAGGTTTTCGTGGGGCTGATCCCAGCTTGGAACCCTTGCTTAAAAACCAGGGGTTTGAAATAAAATAGACTGTGAGATAGAATAATTTTAGGCTGCAAAAAATTGCTTTTGCAGCCTTTTTTCTCTTTTGGAATCTAAATATTTGTGTTTGAATACCGTGGGAATGTGAAAAAAAACCTATATTTGCAACCTTGTATAAACTAAGAATTAAATCAAAAATGTAAAAATAATAAATTTCAAAGTAACATGCAAAACAAATGGATTTGTAAAGGTTTTTGCGGTATTACTCACCCTTGTATGTGTGTTTTATCTTTCTTTCTCTTTTGTGACCCGCTATCACATGGACAAAGCGGCACAAGACCCGAAAGGTGAAGCACATTACCTTGATTCTATGCAGAATGAAAAAGTTTAATTTGGGTAGTTATACGCTGAAACAGTGTCGCGAGATGGAGATTGGTCTGGGTCTGGACCTGAAAGGTGGTATGAACGTTATCCTTGAAGTTTCTGTACCGGATGTAGTGAAGGCTTTGGCTGACAACAAGACTGATGAAGCTTTTAACAAAGCGGTTGCAGAAGCATCAAAACAATCTATCACTAGTCAGGATGACTTTATCACTCTTTTTGTAAAAGAGTATAAGAAACAAGCTCCCAATGGCAAATTGGCTGAATTATTTGCTACTCAGCAGTTGAAAGACAAAGTAACCACCCGCAGTTCCGACAGTGAAGTTGAAAAAGTATTGCGCGAAGAGGTAAAGGCTGCTATCGACAACTCTTATAATGTATTACGTACACGTATTGACCGTTTTGGTGTGGCACAGCCTAACATTCAGGCGTTGGAAGGAAAGATGGGCCGTATCATGGTGGAACTGCCGGGTATCAAAGAACCGGAACGTGTCAGAAAACTGTTGCAGGGATCTGCTAACTTGGAATTCTGGGAAACTTTCGACGCAAAAGAAATAGTTCCTTATCTTTCTTCTGTAGATAACAGACTGCGTGATATTCTTGCCGTTGAAAGTGGTGCTGCTTCTGCTGATTCTGTAGCTACTGATACTGTTGCTGTTGCACAGGCTTCTGCAATTTCTGCTGCCGACAGTCTTGCAGCCGCATTGAAAGGCGAAACGGCAAGTAACTCTGCCGCAATGGAGCAGATGAAGAAAGAACATCCGTTGGCTTCTGTTCTTCAATTAAATCCGAATGGTTACGGGTCGGTGGTAGGTTATGCCGATTATAAAGATACTGCTCAGGTAAACCAGTACCTTGCTATGAAAGAAGTGAAAGAAATGTTGCCGAAAGATCTTCGTTTGAAATGGGGTGTAAAGGCTGCTGACTTTGACAAGCAGGGACGTATCTTTGAATTGTATGCTATCAAGTCTACTGAACGTAACGGACGTGCTCCGTTGGAAGGTGATGTGATCACTGATGCTAAAGATGAATATGACCAGTTCAACAAGCCTTGTGTCAGTATGTCTATGAACACTGACGGCGCACGCCGCTGGGCTGTTCTGACAAAGAACAATGTAGGCAAGGCTATCGCTATCGTACTGGATGGTTACGTATACAGCGCTCCGAATGTAAACGGTGAAATTACGGGGGGACACTCTCAGATTACCGGTAACTTTACTCCGGAGGTGACAAAAGACTTGGCTAACGTATTGAAGTCTGGTAAGATGCCTGCTCCTGCACGTATCGTTCAGGAGGATATTGTTGGTCCGTCATTGGGTCAGGAATCTATCAATCAAGGTATTATTTCATTTGTTGTTGCGTTGATTCTGTTGATGATCTATATGTGCGCTATGTACGGATTGATTCCGGGTATGGTTGCCAACTGCGCATTGGTTGTTAACTTCTTCTTCACATTAGGAATCCTTACCTCGTTCCAAGCTGCACTGACCATGTCTGGTATTGCCGGTATGGTGTTGTCATTGGGTATGGCTGTAGATGCTAACGTGTTGATTTATGAACGTACAAAAGAAGAATTGAGAGCCGGTAAAACTGTTAAGGCTGCTTTAGCAGACGGTTATTCTAACGCATTCTCTGCTATTTTTGACTCAAACTTGACATCAATTATCACTGGTATCATTCTGTTCTATTTCGGTACGGGTCCGATTCGTGGTTTTGCCACTACGTTGATTATCGGTATCCTCTGCTCATTCTTTACAGCAGTATTCTTGACCCGTATTGTTTATGAGCACTTCATGAATAAAGACAAGTGGTTGAACTTGACATTCACTACAGGGATCTCCAAGAATCTGATGCAGAACGTGAATTACAACTTTATGGGAATGATGAAACGTTCATTCACGGTATTCGGAGCGATTATCGTTATCTGTATCATTTCATTCTTTATCCGTGGTTTGGCGCAGAGTATTGACTTTACCGGTGGACGTAACTTCGTAGTTCAGTTTGAACAGCAGGTTGAACCTGAAACAGTGCGTGACCTGTTGAAGAAGAAAATCACAGAAGATAATGTACAGGCTATTGCTTTGGGTACAGACAAGAAGACAATCCGTATTACAACCAATTACCGTATTAATGAAGATTCTCCTACTATCGACTCTGAAATTGAAGAGTTCTTGTATCAGTCTTTGAAAGATGGTAACTTGCTGGGCGAAGGTACTACATTGGAAATCTTTATTGACCGTGATAATCGTGTCGGTGGTTCTATCATCAGTTCTCAGAAAGTAGGTCCTAGTATCGCTGATGATATCAAGACTTCGGCTGTCTGGTCTGTATTGTTTGCATTGGTGGCTATCGGTTTGTATATCTTGCTGCGTTTCCGCAATGTAGCTTATAGTGTGGGTGCGACTGTTGCATTGGCTGTCGATACTATTTTGATCATCGGTGCATACTCGTTATGTTATGGATGGGTTCCGTTCTCATTGGAAATTGACCAGACTTTTATTGGCGCTATTTTGACCGCTATCGGTTATTCTATCAATGACAAGGTGGTTATCTTTGACCGTATCCGTGAGTTCTTCGGTCTGTATCCGAAACGTAACCGTATGCAGTTGTTTAATGATTCATTGAATACTACTTTGGCTCGTACCATCAATACTTCATTAAGTACATTGATCGTATTGTTGTGTATCTTCGTGCTGGGTGGTGACAGTATCCGCAGCTTCGCCTTTGCAATGATTTTGGGCGTTGTGATCGGTACATTGTCTTCTATCTTCATTGCTGCTCCTATCGCTTACCTGACTATGGGTAACAAGATGCCGGAAGAAACAAAGGCATAAGAAGGTTTCTTTTAAGAAATAAATAAAAGAGGAGGATGCTCATTCATGAGCATCCTCCTCTTTTTATAATGGTCGATTGGAATTGGTTTGTGGAAAAAGGGTAGATGAATCTTCTGTGGCTTCAAAAATTAACTTAAGTACATTGGGTAAGTAACTTAGCTTACTTGGCATTTCAACTTAACTTGCTTGTCCCATGAAGTTAACTTGCTTTTTTACGCTGTATCTTGCAGATCAATTCTGTTTGGCTATAATCGTGAAAATAGTTATCTGACTACTCTTCCTGAAGTGTTTCCTTGCATTAACTCTTCCGCTTCTTCTACTGTTACTTGATTGAAATCTCCATATATGGTATTTTTCAATGCAGATGCGGCAAGGGCGAATTCCAATGTTTTTTGGTCATTGTCGGGGTAGGTCAGCAAACCATAAATCATGCCGCCTACAAATGCATCTCCTGCACCCACACGGTCTACTTCATGGACAATATCGTAAATGCCGGTATGCCTTAATGTTCCTTTAGAATAAAGTATGGCTGCCAGCAGATTGTGATTGGAAGTGATGGTATTACGCAACTCCAGAAACATTTTCTGGCATCGGGGAGCTTGTTCTGATACTTTTTGACCGAATACTTTGAAACCGGACAAATCTAATGGATATGAGGTGTCTACAGCTTTAAAACCTACCGGGGGAATGCCGAAAATTTCTTTGTATTCGGGTTCTGCACCAAAAATGACATCACTATATTGAACAAGGGGGAGCATTACCTCTGATGCGGATTTACCGTAATTCCATAATTTTTTGCGGAAATTTAAGTCGCATGAGATTGTTAATCCCAGGCGGTCTGCTGTTTGCAGTGCTTCCAGGCAGGCATCTGCTCCTTCCTGTGACAGGGACGCTGCTATACCCGACCAGTGGAACCAGCCTGCATCGGAAAGAATCTTTTCCCAGTCTATCATGCCGGGACGTAAAGTGGCAAAGGAAGAGCCTTCACGGTCATATACTACATTGGAGTTACGAAATGCTGCACCGCTTTCCAGAAAGTATAATCCCATGCGTTTCCCACCATAAATAATGCCGTCTGTACCTAATCCGTAAGCTTGGAGTGAGTTTACGCAGGCTTGTGCCATTGCATTCTCGGGAAGTCTGGTAACGAATTCTGTGGGGATGCCGAAGTTGACCAGTGATATGGCTACATTCGCTTCACTTCCTCCATAAGTAGCAATAAACTCGTTTGTTTGGGAAAAGCGCTGGAATTTGGGGGCGGTCAGCCTTAGCATTACTTCTCCGAATGTAACGACTTTCTTGTTCTGGGTAATAGCTCTTGTATTCATAGTATGTTTTTAATCAGTATGTTAATTTGCACGAAGATACGATCAAAATTTTATATAAGTGCAAGAAATGTATAAAAATAGCCTTCTCTATCTTTTCCATATAGAATAGAGAAGGCTATTTTATTTATTCAATATTAGTGGTTTATTTATTGAATCGTATTTTTAGTTTGGCAAGCATATCCTGTGTCATGCTGTCTAGATCATATTCCGGTTTCCATCCCCATTCCTCACGGGCACAAGTGTCGTCCAGTGAGTTCGGCCATGATTCGGCGATAGCTTGACGTAGCGGATCTACTTTGTACTCCATATGGAAGTCGGGCATATACTTCTTTATATTGTTATAAATAATTTCCGGATCAAAACTCATTGAAGCAATGTTGAACGAATTGCGATGAATTAGTTTGTCGGGATTCGCTTCCATGATTTCAATGGCTGCACGTAAACCGTCAGGCATATACATCATATCCATGAATGTACCGGCTGCAATAGGACATTCAAATTTTTCACCTTTTACAGCCGAATAATAGATGTCTACAGCATAATCAGTGGTCCCGCCACCCGGAGGTGTGACATACGAAATTAATCCGGGGAAACGAACGGAGCGGGTATCTACGCCAAAACGGATATGGTAATAATCGCTCAGTAATTCTCCTGATACTTTTGTAACGCCATACATGGTACGCGGATTACGGATAGTGTCTTGCGGGGTCTTGTCTTTAGGGGTGTTGTTGCCGAAGACACCGATAGAACTTGGGGTAAATACGGCGCAACCCATTTCGCGTGCTACTTCCAATACGTTGAACAGGCCTCCCATGCCTATTTTCCATGCTAGTTGAGGTTTGGCTTCTGCTACAGCCGATAGTAAGGCTGCCAGGTTGTAAATGGTGTCGATGTTGTACTTTGATACAGTTTCGGCAATTTGTTGTTCGTTGGTGATATCTACGATGGCAGAAGGGCCTGATTCTTTTAATTCCCCTTTAGGCTCAGCACCGGGAATATATCCGGCTACGATATTACCATTGTAAATACTTCTCAATTTCATGGTTAGTTCCGAACCGATCTGACCGGTGGAGCCGATAATTAATACATTTTTCATAGTTTGCTATTTGCTTTAAGTTTTCTTTTGGAAGCAAAGATAGATAGAAAACTGCATATTTTATCAAAATTTTCTCTATAATTTAATCGGATATCAAAAAAAATAAGAACTTTGTCAAGTCAGACTGATTTTTAAACTTAAACTATATACTTAATAAAAAACAAAGCTATGTATGGTAAAATGAAGGAGTTCCTTGCGAAGGAACTGGCTGATATTAAGGCAGCCGGATTGTATAAAAATGAACGTATAATTACCACACCTCAGCGTGCGGACATCAAGGTGAATGACGGAGAAGATGTGTTGAACTTTTGTGCCAACAATTATTTAGGTTTGTCAGATAATCAACGCTTGATCAATGCTGCCAAAGAGGCGATGGACACACATGGCTTCGGTATGTCTTCCGTACGCTTTATCTGTGGAACTCAGGATTTGCACAAACAGCTGGAAGCTGCCATTTCTGATTATTTTAAAACAGAAGATACTATACTTTATGCAGCTTGTTTTGATGCTAACGGTGGTTTGTTCGAACCGCTGTTTACAGAAGAAGACGCTATTATTTCAGATGCGTTGAATCATGCATCTATTATAGATGGTGTACGCTTGTGTAAGGCAAAACGCTATCGTTATGCCAATGCTGATATGGCTGACCTGGAACGTTGTTTGCAGGAAGCGCAGGCACAGCGTCATCGTATTATTGCTACAGATGGTGTATTCTCGATGGATGGTAATGTGGCTCCATTGGATAAGATTTGTGAACTGGCGGAAAAGTATGACGCGTTGGTTATGGTGGATGAATCTCATTCGGCCGGTGTAGTAGGTCCTACAGGGCATGGCGTGGCAGAACAGTTTAATGCATACGGGCGTGTGGATATCTTTACTGGTACATTAGGTAAAGCATTTGGTGGGGCAATGGGAGGATTTACCACCGGTAAGAAAGAAATTATTGATATGTTGCGCCAGCGTTCCCGTCCTTATTTATTCTCTAATTCTGTAGCTCCTGCCATTATCGGTGCTAGTCTGGAAATGTTTAAGATATTGAAAGAAAGTGATGCTTTGCATACTAAGCTGATGGATAATGTGAATTATTTCCGTGACAGGATGCTGGCTGCCGGTTTTGACATCAAACCAACTCAGAGCGCGATTTGTGCTGTGATGCTTTATGATGCGAAACTGTCTCAGGATTTTGCCGCCAAGATGCAGAAAGAGGGCATATATGTAACCGGTTTCTATTATCCGGTTGTTCCGAAAGGACAGGCACGTATCCGTGTCCAGTTGTCTGCCGGGCATGAAAAGGCACATTTGGATAAGGCAATTGCTGCATTTATTAAAGTGGGCAAAGAACTTGGGGTGATTAAATAAGCAGATTTGAAAGCTATCCAGTAAAATAAGAGCAGTAAACGGTTGTATAACAATTGTTTACTGCTCTTTGTAGCCCCGAGGGGAATCGAACCCCTATCTAAAGTTTAGGAAACTTCTATTCTATCCGTTGAACTACAAGGCCCCTTTATGGGTACAAAGGTACTTCTTTTTTGTTAAAAATGGGCAAATCATTGAAAAGATTGAAAAAATGTCAGACTGTTGGAATCATGATGAACATCATGCAGCGGGTTGGGGAATACCACATTGCCGGTGCTTCCACTACGCAGCACGTTGTGCTTGTTGGGGAAGAGGGCACGCATGGTTACCGAACCGGTAGTCTGGTCAATGACTCCGCTGATTG
>ENA-OQCU01000417-OQCU01000417.1-human-gut-metagenome-genome-assembly--contig:-NODE-417-length-19968-cov-6.208306_pt1 | contig 19968 bp, 23 predicted proteins | sample MGYA00242504_ERZ504590 | MGnify/ENA primary metagenome ERZ504590 (study PRJEB26092, sample SAMD00036318) | human gut metagenome | host: Homo sapiens | study: EMG produced TPA metagenomics assembly of... | reverse complement strand
GTAGGGGCCGGGCATGCCCGGCCCGCAGCCTTCCCGCAAGTGCCCGTTTACCGTACACGTCAGGGCCGGACATGTCCGGCCCCTACAAACCTACCCAAAGGGAGTACGCTATGAAAAACCTGAACACACAAATGGACGACCAGCTGAAAAACCGCGTTGCGGAGCTGAACCGCGCCAACGACGAAAACCGCGACGGCAGGCTGGACGCCGCCGACCTGAAGGCGCAGCTCAACCGCATTGAGGCCCAGCTGGAATTACAAGATCAGCAGAACCGCGGCATCATTGCCAACCAGCGCAAGCGCATGGTGCTGAGCGTCGTGCTCTGCGTGATCATTCTGGCGGCACTGGCGTTCTTCAGCTGGCGGATGAACGAGGCCTACGTCAACGTTATGGACGCCTGCAACCGCGTGAACGATCTGGCCGACACCGTCCAGACCAGTCTGGACACACTGGATCAGGCCCAGCTGGACAGCATGATGCAGGATCTGCCGGAAATCACCGCACAACTGAAAAAGATCGATGTCGACGCCCTGAACAAGGTCCTGACCGAGCTGCCCGCCCTGATGGACACCGTCAACAGTCTGCAGACCCAGGTACAGAACATCTCGAACTGGTTCAGCAGCTTAGGGTCGGTGTTTGGACGGTAAATTAAAATAAGAAAGCCTTCCCTCTTGGGGGGAAGGTGCCCGAGGCTCTGACCGAGGGCGGATGAGGGGCAGCCTTCCGGCTGCGGCCCGGTTACGGGTTGCAGCGGAAGGCTGCCCCTCATCCGTCCGCTGCGCGGACAGCTTCCCCCCGCGGGGGAAGCCTTTTGGGGTTGCGGCCTTATGGTAATACGCCCACCGCGGCGAGCCATCCTCAGTGTAGATCCTCCCGCACCTCACAAACCCGCTCTTTTCCAGCGCGCGCTGCATGTAGACGTTATCGGCGTGGGTGTCGGCACGCACAGGCAGGCCCTGCCGCAGGCACCAGTCAATACAGAACTGCCCGATACCGCGCACCTGCCCTGCCGACGCCATCCGGTGGATCGTTGCGTAGGGCAGGTCTTCGGGCCAGGCACCGTCCTCCATGATGCGATAGGTCGGCTCGTCGCCGGGGATCAGGCAGAACACGGCCTGTATGACCCCCCATCACCACATAGCAGACGCCGCGGGCGGGCAATACGCCCTTGCATCTCCACCGATGTTGTGGTACACTATAGCTGCAAAAAGTTAGACAAGTCAAACTTTCAAAGTGAAAGAGGATTGTAAATATGACACTGGCGGATTTGAAAATCGGGCAGGATGCTGTACTGCGTACCATCGGCGGCCAGGGCGAGCTGCGCCACCACCTGCTGGACATGGGCCTGACCCCCGGCACCGAGGTCACCCTGCGCAAGGTCGCGCCGATGGGCGACCCCATCGAGGTCGAGCTGCGCGGCTATGAGCTGACGCTGCGGCTGGACGACGCGGCGAAAATCGAAGTGGAGAACGTCCACGAGACGGACCGCGCCGCCCGCAGTGAGGAGCGCCACACCGCGGTGCCCACCCCGGCGTGGGCGAGCTGCGCAAGGCCCCCAGCTACCATGACCGCAAGAGCGGGGCCGAAATTCCCAAAGGCCAGCCGCTCCGGTTCGCGCTGGCCGGCAACCAGAACTGCGGCAAGACGACGCTTTTTAACCAGTTGACCGGCTCCAACCAGCACGTCGGCAATTTCCCGGGTGTGACGGTGGACCGCAAGGACGGCGTCATCCGCGGCCATGCCGAGGCTACCGTCACCGACCTGCCGGGCATCTACAGCCTGTCCCCCTATTCCAGCGAGGAGATCGTCACCCGTGATTTTCTGCTCAACACGCACCCGGACGGCATCATCAACATTGTGGATGCGTCCAACATCGAGCGCAATCTGTACTTAACGATGCAGCTCATGGAGCTGAACATTCCGCTGGTTCTGGCGCTGAACATGATGGATGAGGTCCGCGCCAACGGCGGCACCATCATGGTCAACGAGCTGGAGGAGCTGCTCGGCGTGCCGGTTGTGCCAATTTCCGCCGCCAAGAATGAGGGCATCGACGAGCTGGTCGAGCACGCACTGCATGTGGCCCGCCACCGCGAGACGCCGGGCCGCATTGACTTCTGCGACGCCGGGGACGGCGCGGGCGGTGCGGTGCACCGCTGTGTACACGCCGTAAGCCATTTGATCGAGGATCACGCTGCCCGCACCGGACTGCCGCTGCGTTTTGCCGCAACAAAGCTGGTCGAGGCGATACGCTGATCGAATCCGCGCTGGACCTCGATGCGAACGAGACCGAGCTGCTCGGATCACACGATTGGCCGAGCTCGGAAAGTGAGACGGGTCTGGACCGCGAGACAGCGCTGGCGGATAATGCGGTTCAACTTTATTGAACGTCTCTGCGAGCAAAACCGTTGTGCGGCCCGGCGAAAGCCGCGAGCACAAGCGCAGTGTGGGCCATTGACCGCATCCTGACCGGCAAATACACCGCCCTGCCCTGCTTTATCGGCATTATGGCGCTGGTATTCTGGCTGACGTTCGGCGTCATCGGCGCGGGCCTGTCCGATCTGCTGACACTGGGCATCGACGCGTTCACCAACCTGACCGACCACGCACTGACGGTCTACGGCATCAACCCCGTTGTGCACAGCCTTGTTATTGACGGCATCTTTGCGGGCGTGGGCAGCGTGCTGAGCTTCCTGCCGACCATCGTCACACTTTTCTTCTTCCTGTCGATTCTGGAGGACACCGGCTATATGGCGCGTGTGGCCTTCGTCATGGATCAGCTGCTGCGCCGCATCGGACTTTCGGGCCGCAGCTTTGTGCCCATGCTCATCGGCTTCGGCTGCTCGGTGCCCGCCATCATGGCCACCCGCACGTTGTCCAGTGACCGTGACCGCAAAATGACGATCCTGCTCACCCCGTTCATGAGCTGCTCGGCCAAGCTGCCGATCTACGCCCTGTTCACAACGGCGTTCTTCCCCCGGCAGTGGCGTGCCGTCGTGATGATCGGGTTGTACATCACGGGCATCCTGTGCGGCATCCTGTACGCGATCCTGCTGAAATTCACCAAGTACAAGGGTGAGCCTGTCCCCTTCGTCATGGAGCTGCCCAACTACCGTTTCCCCTCTGCGCGCAGTGTCTGCCAGCTGATTTGGGAGAAGGCCCGCGACTTTTTGCAGAAGGCTTTCACCATTATCTTTGTGGCAACGGTGCTGATCTGGTTCCTGCAGACCTTTGACATGCGGCTGAACGTGGCCGCTTCGGCGGACAAGAGCCTGCTGGCGGCCATCGGCAGTTTTATTGCTCCCCTGTTCAGGCCGCTGGGCTTTGGCGATTGGCGCGTTTCCACCGCGCTGATCACCGGCTTTACGGCCAAGGAGAGCGTTGTCTCTACGCTGACGGTCCTTCTGGGCGGGGACACCGCCGCACTGACCACGCTGTTTACCCCGTTCACGGCCATCGTGTTTCTGGTGTTTACCCTGCTGTACACGCCCTGCGTGGCCGCGATTGCTGCCGTCAAGCGTGAGCTGGGCGGTGCCCGCGCCGCAGCAGGCGTCGTTTTGATGCAATGCGGTATTGCATGGATCGTGGCATTTGTGGTACACTGTGTAGGAACGGTGTTCGGCCTGGTGTGAACCGCGCCGGAAAGCACCCCTACAGATACGTATGAGGTAGTATACGATATGGCAAGTGTTATCGTTGTTATGATTATTTTTGTGCTGCTGGCGCTGGCGATCCTGTTCATCTGCCAGAACGGCGGCTGGCAGGGCGGCTGCGGCGGCAACTGTGCCAGCTGCCACAGCAAATGCGCCGAAGCGGAAAAGAAGCCGAAGAAATAGCTCTTGCCTCCCTCTGCGAGGGAGGTGGCCAGGAATTTCGCTCCCCTTTTGCAAGGGGAGCTTTTTTCTTGCCCTGCTGTTGCACAAATGCATAAAAACAGGTATACTTATAAATAAGTATAATTTCAGGGAGGCATTGCCCCATGAAAGCTGATAAATACCGCTTCGACGGCGCCCGCACCTGTGACCTGCGGGCGCTCTCCTGCGACGACAAAGCGGATGCAACGGACAAAGACGAAATTCCGGCCAAAACTGCCGAGAATCCGCAAAAGATGGCCGCATTGGAGGCTGAACGCTGATGCCGCCCATCCGTGTTTTACAGGTCATGCCCGCCATGGACGCCGGCGGCATGGAGACCTTTGTCATGAACGTCTACCGCACGATCGACCGGGAGAAGGTCCAGTTCGATTTTCTCTATCATTACGATAAACCGTGTTTTTTTGACGATGAAATCCGTGCGCTGGGCGGGCGCATCTTCAAGCTGACCGTCCGGCAGGACAACAACCTGCCCCGCTATCTGCGTGATTTGCGGGCGCTGTTTGCCGCCCACCCCGAGTGGCGCATCATCCACGGCCATTACAGCGGGTTTGGCATGTTCTACAACCCCGCGGCGCGGCGCGCGGGTATCCCCGTGCGGTGCGGCCACAGCCACAATACCGCGTATGAACGCAATTTTGTGGGGCGGCTCGATCATTTTATGAGCAGCTTTTTCAACATCGGCCTGACGGACCGCTTTGCGTGCAGTGAGAAGGCCGGGCAGATGCTTTTTGGCAAGCATCCGTTCACCGTCGTGCCCAACGGCATCGACACGGCGCGGTTTGCCGCCCGCGACCCGCAGCGCCGTGCGCTTTTGCGCGGTGAGCTGGGTGTGACCGGCGCTTGCCCGAAGGCGAAGGCGGCAGGCTTTTGCAGGAATTGCACTGACCGTACAGGCGAGTATCGGCGGCCTCGCGCACGCAGCACGTCATGAAGACAACGATATCGGCATGCGCGGGATCGAGCGCCATGAGGCAGCCATACGAATCAAGCAGACCGCTCACACGCTCGGAGTCGTGCTGATTCATCTGGCAGCCAAAGGTGCGGATAAAGTAGGTTTTACCGGCAAGAATATCGCGTACGGAACGCTGGTCCATGTGCATAAGTCCTAACGATGGGGAGCGGAACGAGGCAAGCAGAAGCTATGCCACAGGCTTAACATCATCCATGACGACGTTATCCATAGCAGCTCGATTGATCTGGTGAACGTAGATAGAAAGGCGGATGGCCGTGCGCGACTCCCCGTTAATGAGGATGTCGGAGAACACGGGCGCGCAGGAAATATCAAAACCGGTTGGAATCAAAAAACCGCGCGCGATAGCAACGGCCTTAATGGCTTGGTTGACGGCACCAGCGCCGACACACTGGATGTTGACGGGTACACCATCCTTGACCATGCCGGCGATGGCGCCGGCAACGGACGCGGGCGATGATTTGCTTGATACCTTCAGGCAATCCATGAAGAAACTCCTGCATTTAAAAGTACGTTTTAACTGCAATAACTGTATCGTACCGAGTGGACTCGGTAAAGGCACTATTCCTCTTTGGCAAGATCAAAGGTCACGGTGATTCGATCACGCGAAACACGAATCTTTGGGTCGCCGCAAAGGTTGAGATAGTACCGGGCAGCAAGGTCATTAAAGTCGCGCTCCACAGCACGCGAAAACTGTGCAATGTCATCCTTGGCAATACGTAGCCCGCGACGATCCTTCGCGAGATCGACAGGAGCCGGCGCACGCGAGGACGAATCACGCTCGCGCAGCAGACGCGCGGTCACACCGCGAACGGGCTTAATCTGCCCTACCAAAATGCGATGGGCCGTGCGCTCGGACATCTCAAGACCCAAACCCGAACAGATACGGATAAAATCCTCGGCATCAGAAGCAAGGCCTAAACGATCGACAACCGGAAGCTCGCTCTCGTCATCAATGAACAGGAGACGAGACGTATCGAGCCGGCTTGACGCCTGAGCATAAAGGGTCGCGGCAATCTCAGACGGAGAACCAAGATAGACATCGCAACCACGCAACTCTTCGAGCGCAAACTCACAAGCAGCGCGAATAATATTATGCGGACCGCGAGCACAGACATAACGTCCGTCCTCATCCTTGACGGCCTGGGGCCAGCTGGACTGATCGGCACGCTCACTGAGGCGGTTAGCCGCAACGCTCACCTTGAAGGCTGAACCAAGATCGACACCGGACGTGACCACACGGGCCTCGTCGGTGTTCTGCTTGATCGAAAACAATGCCATGCCACGACCGTGAACGCCCCAACGGTCCATCTTCATGCTCTCGAGCTTGGAGGTAACGCGGGCATCAAAGATTCGCTCTTGCATATCCTGCGGAACGCCAGAACCGTTATCCAGAAAGACAAGCGTGCGGACGCCATCTTCCTTGGTCGTGGCGAGATAGACCTTGTCGGCGCCGGCATCGCGAGCATTACGGAGCATTTCGATGACGATGTCCTCGACATGCTGAATGTCGTGCTTAGCCTGGCGCCGCTCGGCCTCCGAAACGCGGAGGCGGACATACCCCTCGCCAAGGTTCTCCTCGACGCGAAGGTTGCCCTCCCCCGACATCGACGCGATAAATGAGATGAGCTCGTTCGCGTCGCTCATGTTATTTAGCGATATCGACAGCGCGGCTCTCGCGAATCACGACGACGCGCACCTGACCGGGATACTCCATCTCTTCCTCGATCTGATGGGCGATATCGTGAGCCAGAACCGTGGACTGGGCATCGGAAATCTTGTCTGGCTGGACCATGACGTGGACCTCGCGACCGGCCTGCATGGCATAGGTACGTTCGACGCCGTCATGAGAGTTGGCGATCTCCTCGAGCTTCTCAAGACGCTTGATGTAGTTCTCGGCAGACTCGCGACGGGCACCGGGGCGAGAGGCAGAGACAGCATCGGCGGCCTGCACCAGGACATCGAGCACCGTGTTGGGGTCGACATCGGCATGGTGAGCCTCAATAGCGTGGACGATAACGGGCTTCTCGCCATAACGGCGGGCAAGCTCGGCGCCGATGACGGCATGCGGGCCCTCGACGTCGTGGTCGATTGCCTTGCCCAGGTCATGAAGCAGGCCGGCGCGCTTGGCGGTCACAACGTCCAGGCCAAGCTCGGAAGCCATCACGCCGCACAGATCAGAGACCTCGAGGGAATGCTGAAGCACGTTCTGACCAAACGAGGTACGGTAGCGCAGGGCACCAAGGGTCTTGACGATCTCGGGGTGCAGGTCGTGGATGCCGGCATCGAAGGCAGCCTGCTCGCCAGCCTCGCGCACGCGCTGCTGAACCAGGTCGGCGGCCTTGTGATACATCTCCTCGATACGGGCAGGGTGAATGCGGCCGTCGGCGATGAGGTTCTCGAGGGCGACACGGGCGGTCTCACGACGGACCGGGTCGAAGCTCGAAAGAACGACGGTCTCGGGCGTGTCGTCGATCACGAGGTTGACGCCGGAAACCTGCTCGAAGGTCCGGATGTTGCGACCCTCGCGACCGATGATACGGCCCTTGAGGTCATCAGAGGGAATGTGCACGGAGGTAACGGTGACCTCGGCAGTGTGGTCGGCAGCGCAGCGCTGAATCGCCAGAGACAGAATCTCCTGGGCGGTCTTGTGGCACTCGGCGCGAACCTGCTGCTCGGACTCGCGAATGATCGTGGCGGCCTCGTGGGTGACCTCGCCGCGAACCTTATCGAGGAGCTCCTTGTGGGCGTCCTCGCGGGTAAGGTCGGCGATACGCTCGAGCTCGGAGGTCTGCTTTGCGCAGAGCTCCTCGAGCTCACGGGAGCGCTTCTCGACCTGACCGGCCTGGCTGGACAGCTGATGCTCGCGCTTGTCGAGAGCGTCGTTGCGGCGATCAAGGGATTCCTCGCGCTGCATCACGCGGTTCTCGAGCGTACGAATCTCGTTCTTACGCTGCTTGTCCTCGGCCTCGGCGGCCTGCTTGTTCTTGATGATCTCCTCTTTAGCCTCGAGCAGAGCCTCTTTTTGAGGGTCTCGGCCTGACGCTTGGCATCACCGATCAGGGACTCAGCCTGTGCGTGTGCCGACTGGATTTTTTCGTCGGCCTCGTGAAGACTACCCTGCTTGGCGGTGCGCATGTAGGCAATGGCGGCGATGGCACCCAAAACGATGCCAACGAGCGCTGCGATGATAGGCATGCTCACTCCTTTTTATGGATTCGTTACACAGCAAAGCGAACCGTCCTTACGAACGGCTCGCGACATTTGAGTAATATGGGCGCAGCTTATGCGGGTCGGATACAGATAAACATATAAACAAACTCATCACAGATGAGCACATATCACAAAGCAAATGACAGTGTTTATCGTACGTTGAACCACAACAACTGTCAAATAAATGGCCCCAGCACGGCGGCTAAAACGCGGTGAACGGCAGGGCCACAAAACGCATACGCCTAAACCGCACATTCCTCACGTTCGGCATCGAGACGTGCCTTAACGGCATCGGCGGCGATGTGATACGAGAAGCCCTTGCCCATCAAAAACCGAACCAGTTTTTCGAATCCGCGCGTCTCTGGAACACGCCGCTTGGCGAGCAGGGCTGACGCACGCGCCAAATCGTCTTCGACGGCAAAATAGTCCTCGGGATAACCGGGAATGTCATCGAGCACGACATGACGGCGCTTGAGCTCGGTCTCGATTTTACGCTGTCCCCAACCGCGCCGCTTGCGTTCCTCGATAAAGTACGAGCAAAAGCGGTTCTCGTCTAAAAAGCGATACTCGGTGGCGCGCTCGACGGCGAAATCGATCGCGGTCTGGTGAAAGCCGTAGCGAGCCAGCTTGTCACGGACCTCGCCCGTCGCATGGTCGCGTCGCGATAGCATCTCGGTCACCATGGTAAGTGCACATTTACGCTCGACGAGCTGCACCGCCTCACGAAAGCTGTCCCAATCACAGGGAAGATCGGGGCGGTTTTTGACATACAGGCGCGCGACCCGCGCGGGAATCCAAATGGACCGCTCAAAACCGCCCTCAAGCTCACAATCGATATGTGCGCAAGGCTTTTTGGACGCATACCCGCTCGAGAACGAGGAGGCCGCCTTCTTATCGGGAAAGACGACCGTGGCCTCGGTCACCGTATACGACATGAGCGTAACCGCTACTCGTCGTCATCATCGAGCATGGCGGAACCATCGATGGCGTAAAGCTCGTCAAACTCCTCAGGCGCAGGCTGATCGGTCAGCTCGACCTCGGATGGAGCATCGTCGTCAAACTCAAGCCCGCAGGCAAGGCGGACCTTATGCTCAATCTCGTCGGCGCAATCGGGGTGTTCGCGCAGGAACGCCTTGGCGGCCTCGCGACCGTTGCCGAGCTTGTCCTCGCCATAGGCAAACCAGGAGCCCATCTTCTTGCAGATGCCGCACTCGACAGCCATGTCCAGAATCGAGCCCTCCTTAGAGATGCCCGTACCGTACATGATGTCAAACTCAGCAGAACGGAACGGAGCTGCCACCTTGTTCTTAACGACCTTGGCGCGCACGCGGTTACCGATAACCTCATCCTTAAGCTTAATGCTGTCGATGCGGCGAATGTCGATACGCACCGAAGAGAAAAACTTAAGGGCGCGGCCGCCCGTCGTGGTCTCGGGGTTGCCGAACATGACGCCGATCTTCTCACGCAGTTGGTTAATGAAGATGCACGTCGTGTTGGACTTGGACAGCGAGCCGGCAAGCTTGCGGAGCGCCTGGCTCATCAGGCGAGCTTGCAAGCCGACCGTGGTATCGCCGATCTCTCCCTCGATCTCGGCACGCGGGGTCAGCGCGGCGACGGAGTCGACGACGATGGCATCGATGGCGCCGGAACGCACGAGCATGTCAACAATCTCGAGCGCCTGCTCACCCGTATCGGGCTGGGAAATCAGTACCTCGTCGATATCCACGCCAATGCGCGCGGCATACGTGGGATCGAGCGCGTGCTCGGCATCGATAAATGCCACCACGCCACCCATTGCCTGGGCCTCGGCCAGGATCTCGAGCGAAAGCGTCGTCTTACCGGAGGACTCAGGACCGTAAATCTCGACGATACGGCCGCGCGGCACACCGCCGATACCCAGAGCGGCATCGAGTGCCAGAGCGCCCGTGGGGATGGCCTCAACCTCAAGCTCGGGGCCGCCGTCACCATACCTCATGATGGAACCCTGGCCGAATTTCTTCTCGATCTCGGCCTTGGTGGTGGCGATCATCTCATCGCGCTCTTTACCCGTCGTGCGAGCATGAACGGTACGTACGGGACCTGAATTCTTGGCCATGAAAAGCCCTCCTCTTAACAACCTGCATCGATAATAAACGAACGGCTGTTCGTGGTCAACCGTTCAGATAAATCATATGCAGGCAGTCTTTCCAAAACCCAACCAAACGCCGACCAAATACTGACCAAATGCTTGACCACATAGGGCCAAATATAAGCAAGGAAGGCGAAAATAAACCTATGACCAGCAAAAACGCTGAATTTGTCAGAGGTCCCTATCTCCACAATTAAGGGGCCCTAAGGCCCCTTAAAACACGTCTATTCCATAGAGTTGAGCAAAAGGGCAATGCGTCCCAATGCCTCCGCGACCGCATGGGCACGAACACACGAACGGTCGCCCTCATAGTGGCAGCGCACAGAGTCCACGACCGGCACTTCCCCATCAGCCGCGCGATACGCCCAGCCAATATAGAAAGTGCCAGCCGGATCGTCCTCAGTGCCGCCGCCGGGGCCGGCATAACCCGTTGCGCTCACTGCAATATCGCTCTGGTACAGCTCCAGCGAACCCGCCGCCATCTCGCGCGCGGTCTGATGCGACACCGCGGTATAGCGGTCGAGCGTCTCCTGATCAACGCCCAAAACGCGATGCTTGATCTCATCGCAGTAGGTCACCGCACCGCCACGCAGCACCGCCGAGGCGCCCGGGATATCGGCAATCGTCGAGGCAATCATACCTGCTGTCAGCGACTCAGCCGTCGAAACCGTCACGCCCCGAGCGCTCGCGCGCTCGACAATATGACGCGCCAGCTCCTCGTTATGTGCGGAAATCTGCTCAAAAGAGTCCGTCATACCCACCAGGACCTAGACCGAAAAGACGATCTTGCGGCAGTTCCAGAAGTACTGGGCGCCCGAGATAACGGTCAGGACAACGGCAACGGCGTACAGGAAGCGCGACACCGAGTAGATGCCGAGCGTCAGCGCCAGCGGGCCAAGGTGCAAGCCGGCCATCGCAAAGACGCACAGGTAACCGCAGATGGAGACCATCGTGGTCGCCGTCTTGTACTTGCCAAGCTTATCGGCGGCAACGACCACGCCGGCGGCACTCGCGACCATGCGAAGGGCGCTCACCAGAAGCTCACGGAACAGGATAATGAACACGGACCACACGGTCACAGCGCCAAAATCCAAGAACAGCAGCAGAGCCGAGAACACCAGCAGCTTATCGGCGATGGGGTCCAAGAACTTACCGAAATCGGTAATCTCGTTGCGCGAGCGCGCCAGATAACCGTCGACCTTATCGGTGCACGACAGGATCACATACAGAATGAAGGCAGCGGCGGCGAGCGGGCCGTCGAAGGTGCTCCAATCTGTACCGGCAACACTCGTGTGAGAAAGCGCCGACACGATCATGAACACCGGGATAAAGACGATGCGAACGCACGTCACGATGTTGGCGGGCGTCCAAACACTCGTCAGTTCCTTATTGCTCTCGTTTGCCACGATGCTCTCCTACTCCACAACATGGCCGATAAGCTCATAGCAGAAGCTATCGGTAAACTCGACCGTCAGAATATCGCCCACGGACGCCTCGCTGGCGTCCAAGTGCACCGCGCCATCGGAATCGGGCGCCTGGAACCAAGCGTGGCCGATCAGCTCGGCGCCGTCCTCGGTCTCCTCGATGCCGTCGACAATCACCTGGGCGCGCTCGCCCACATGTGCGGCGGTGGCGGCAAAACCGAGCGACTCGGCCAGGTCCATGGCCTCCTGGGCGCGCTCGAGCTTGACCTCCTCATCGACCTGACCCTCCATCTTAGCGGCCAGGCTGCCCTCCTCCTGCGAGTAGGCAAAGACGCTCGTGTAGTCAAAGCCGACGGTGTCCATAAAGTCGATAAGGTCGCGGAACTCATCGTCGGTCTCGGTCGGGAAGCCGACCATGGCCGTGGAACGGATCACAATGCCGGGGATACGCTCACGCAGATCACGGAACAGGTCCTCGAGCTCCTGGCGCGAACCAGAACGGCGCATAGCCTTGAGGATGCGCGCGTCGCAGTGCTGCACGGGGATATCGATATAAGGCAGTACCTCGGGCGTATCGCGAATCGTATCGATAAGCTCGTCGGTCATGCCCTCGGGCTGCAGGTAGAGCACGCGGACCCAGACGTTGTGCGGGCGCACGGCCTCGGCGACGGCATGCAGCAGCTGCGCCAGATTGCGCGGCGAGCCATCGGTGACGTCTTCGTCGGCAAAGTCGGTGCCCCAAATACCCGTGTCCTGGCCGATCAGCACGATCTCTCGCACGCCACCGGCAACCAAGTCGCGCACCTCGGAAATAATGCTCTCGGCATTGCGCGAGTGATAACGACCGCGGATATACGGGATCATGCAGAAGCTACAGAAGCGGTTGCAGCCATCGGAGATCTTGACGTAGGCGACAGCGCCCTCGACGGTGCGCTTGACCTGCGGAATATAGGCGGCAATCTCACGCTCGACACCCAGCACGCCATCGATGACCGTCACAATGCCATCCTCCTCGTCGGCCTTCACAAAGGCAGCGACCTCGGGCAGCTCGTCAGGCAGGTCGTCGCCATAGCGCGACGGCACACAGCCGCACATGACGATGGGACAAGAACGAACGCCGTCCTGAACCTCGTTGGCGAGCTCGAGCGTGGTCTCGATGCTCTCGGACGTTGCGGAGGCGAGGAACGAGCATGTATTGACGATGGCGATATCGGCATCCTGTGGGTCGAATGCCTCCTCGTAGCCCGCGGCGGTCAAAAGAGAACGCATGCGGTCGGTGTCAACCTCGTTCTTAGCGCACCCGAGGGTGATGTAGAGCACGGAGCCCAACGGTGTATCCATGTTGGAGAGCAGTCCTTTCGAATGATATTAGCGGTAGTTGGTGAACTGCAGCGGCTGGCCGTAGTCCTGGTCGCGCAGGAACTGGATCACGGTCTGCAACGCGTCCTTCGAAGCAGAGGAAACACGCAGCTTGTCGGCCTCGATAGTCACCTTGACCTTGAGCTTTTGGTCCTTGATGTCCTTGTTGATCTTCTTGGCGGTCGTCTGGTCGATACCCTCGACGATATGGCCGAGCACGCGCACGGTGCCGCCCGATGCCGCCTGCGGAGCATCCCACGAGACAGCCTTGAGGTCGATGCCGCGCTTGATGAGCTTGGAGCTCAGCACGTCGATAATCTGCTTGGAGACAAAGTCGGCCGGGGCGTTGATCGTAAAGAGCTTGTCGCCCTTCGAAAGCTCGATCGTGGCGCCGGAATCCTTCAGGTCATAGCGCTGGGAAATCTCACGCGTGGTTTGCTGGAAGGCGTTGTCGACCTCTTGCATGTTGACCTCGGACACGACGTCGAAGCTGGAATCTTTAGCCATGATGTTTCCTTTCGCGTACGAGCGGCTTAGTAGCTATCGTACGAATAGTCGGTAGAATCGGTGGGCGTCTGGCCGTCAGTTGCGGTATCGGCGCCATCCGTGGATTGGGCATCGGTGCCGTCGGTGGTGTCGGCACCATCGGTGGTGTCGGTACCATCAGAACTTTCACCATTCTCGGAACCAGTCGTCTCCTTCTTGGGAACGGTGATCGTCACACGCGCCACGCCCGAGGTCTTGGTATCGTAACGGACCTTTTCGCCGTTCTTGGTAACGGTGACATCGGAAGGCTTGGACGTGGTGATCTCGATCGAGGACTCAGGCGTGTACTCCTGCTCAAAGGGGCCAGTCGCCTGGGCGCCATAGACCGACTTGCCATCGACCTTGACCTCAATCCAGGCGGTCTTTCCCTTGGCAACGGAGACCTTGACCTTCGTTACCTCGTTTTCTTCCTTTTTAGCCGTCGTCTTGGTGGCGTCCGAATCGGTCGACTCATCCGTCGCCTCATCGGTGTCCTCATCCTCGTCGACCGTTTCGGTCTTCTTAGAGGACTTCTTGGGCGTCGTCTTGGTAGCAGTGGGCGTCTCGGGCGTGGTCTCGGGCGTCGAAGATGCGCAGCCGCGCAGAAGTACCACGATGAGCACGATCAGCAGCAACGCCACGGCACCGATGCCGGCGTAGACGATACGCGGATCGAGACCGTTGTTTTGAGGAGTACGGGAACCGCCGCGTCCACGACTGGAACTGCTGCGGCCGCCTCCCTGAGGCATACGACCACGATTGCTGTCGGAACGGCCGCGATAGCCACCCTGGCCCTGAAGGCTGCGCTGACCCGAGCGGGGCGCAAGTTCACCGCGGCCTTGATAGCCACGCTGGCACGCACGTGGAGCCGAAGAGCGCTGGCCATACGGCTGTGATTGAGAGCGAAGACGCGGCGTCACCTGCGTGGCATCGGCGTCCGCATAGCCACTGCGAGAACGTCCGGTGGAGATACCACGGTGACCGCGATCGGAATAGCCGCCGTCGCCGTAGCCGGCACGAGGGTCACGCGCCACGCCGCGGGCAGCGGGAAGTGCACGGTCCTCGGGCATCGGCGTACTGCGGAACCGGTCACGCTGTGAGCGAATCTCCTCGCCCGAACCCGTCTCGGTAATATAGCCAGCCTGCTGCGGACGCTGACCATAACGCGTTGAGCGACCACCCTGAACCATCAAGAAGCGCCCATTATCCACCGAGGAACGTGAATTGACATAGCCGGCGGCGTCCTGAAAACGACCGCCCTGCTGCGACGTCTCGCGCTCGTATGCCATCAGCTCGTCAAAGTAGGCATTGACGACCTCGCGCGGATTGAGGCCCAAAAAGCGAGCATAGCTCGAAATCATGCCCTGCGCATAGCCGCGCGGCGGCATCGAAGCAAAGTTACCGGTCTCGAAAAACTCGATGATCTGCGGCCTGATTTTGATGGTGTTGGCGACCTGCTGAATGGAAAGGCCCATTCGGCGACGCTGCTCGAGCAGCATGTCACCAAAGCGTGCAGCCATCAGAATCCTCCAAACTCACGATCTTCACGTGCCATCTCGGCGTCGACAGATTCCAGCGCGGCAAGCCCCTCCTCGTCCAACAGGACCTCGCGCGGCTTGGAACCGTCGGGCGGGCCGACGACACCCTTTTCTTCCAGCATGTCCATAATACGCCCGGCACGCGCATAGCCAACCTTCAGACGACGTTGCAGGCCAGATGTGGAGCCAAGCTGCGATTCCACCACAATATGGGCGGCTTCCCAAATGAGCGGATCATCGTCTTGCGGCTCGGCTACTCCGGTGCGGACAATGCCGCCGCCACCAGCCATGGACATGGAAGCGGGCGCCACGGCGGACAGAATCTCCTCGTGGTAGTCGGGCTCACTCTGCGACTTGACGAACTCGACAATCTCGTTGATCTCATCATCCGAGACAAAGCAGCCCTGGATACGGCGGGGCTTGCCCCAGTCGACCTTGGAGAACAACATGTCGCCCAAACCGGTGAGCTTCTCGGCGCCCATCTGGTCGATGATGACGCGCGAGTCGATGCCCGTGGCGACGTTAAAGGCGATACGGTTGGTGATGTTGGCCTTAATGAGGCCCGTCACCACGTTGGAGCTGGGGCGCTGCGTGGCAACGATAAGGTGAATACCGGCGGCACGGCCCAGCTGTGCAATACGCACGATCGAGGCCTCGACATCCTTACCGGCGACCATCATCAGGTCAGAGAGCTCGTCAATGATAATGACAAGGTAGGGCATCTTTTGCGGCGGATTGTCGTAATGCTCAAACTCGCCAGCAGCCTGCTTTTCGTTGTAGGTCGAGATCTTACGCACGTTGAGACGCTCGAAGACCTTCAGGCGACGCTCCATCTCGGACACAGCCCATTGCAGAGCGCTCGCGGCCTGCTTGGGCTCGGTCACCACGGGCACATAGAGATGCGGCAGACCGTTATAGCCCGCAAGCTCGACGCGCTTGGGGTCGACCATGATCAGGCGAACGTCCTCGGGAAGGGCGCGCATGAGCAAGGTCGTGATGATGGAGTTGATCATCACCGACTTACCAGAACCGGTCGTACCGGCAATCAACAGGTGAGGCATCTTGGCGAGGTCGGCGACAACCGGCGTGCCCTCGGCGTCGCGGCCGATGGCGAGCTCGAGCGGACCGCCCTTCACATAGGGCAGCACGTCGCCCAGATTGACGTTCTGGCGCTTGCGGTTGGGAATCTCGATACCAACGAGAGAGGTGCCGGGGATCGGGGCAAAGATACGAACCGACTGGGCGGCGAGCGAAAGCGCAATATCGTCCTCGAGGCTCGAAAGTCTTGCTCACGCGCTCGCCCTCGCCAGGTTGCAGCTTAAAGGTCGTCACCGTGGGGCCGGCGATCCAGCCGACCACGCGGGCACTGCGGCCAAACTCAAGCAAGGTGGATTGCAGTGACTCAGCGGTCTGCTCCAGCTCCTTATCCGAAGACGCGGCAGAAGCCGACTGCGGGTTGGCATGTAGGATTTCGAGCGGCGGAAGCTTGAGGCCGTCCTCTTCTTCGCCCTCGTTATCTGCGGCGCCGCCGTCCGCTCCCCCATCACGAGCCGCAGCCGATTCGACAGCACTCGTGGCAGGCGCATCGGCAACCTTGGGATGCTTTAAGAAGTCGGGAATCTGAGGTGCGGCCGAAACAGGGTTCACGGCAAACGGCGGCTCGGACTCGTCAACCTTGTCCGGATCGTCCTCCATCGAAAGCTGTCCGGTGACCTGGCCGCGCTTTGCATGGCGACGCGGCAGCAAAGTTGTCTTTGCGGTCTCAATCGGAGCCTCGTCGTCCTCGTCATCGCCCTCGGTGAGCTCAATCTCGCTATCGGACCAAGACGGGTCGGGCTCACTCGTATTGAGCTTGGGAACCGTCTTGCCCTTCTTGGCATGACGGCGCGGCAGCAGCGTGGTCTTGGCCCGCTCGGCTTCAACCGACTCGGATACGTCGACAAACGGGTCATCGTCCTCGTCGTCATCCAAAACCGGGTCGACATCGCCACCCATGACCGTGGTCACCGCGGCGTCAGTCCCCTTCTGGCGCAAAATGCTCAGGTGCGGACGAGCGACGCCGGGAACAGACAGGGCCTCTTCATCGCCCCACGGGCTCGCATTGACATCGGCACGTCGACGCTCGGCAAAATCGGCAGCGCGATCGCGTGCGGAGCGCAAAACGCCACCCACCGAAAAGCCGATAATGACCAAACCAACGACGACAAGCCCCAGCAAGACAACCATGGCGATAGGTTTACCCAAGGCGTTTTGCAAGGCACTTGCGATAAAGGCGCCAATGTAGCCGCCCGACACGGAAAGGTTCTGCGGCGTAAACATAAGGTCGCACGAATCGCTCGTGCCCGGCACCATCAGCGAAAGAATGGAGACGACGGCGATAAAGACCAAGGCGCCGCCCGCAACAGAGCGCACGTTGAGCGGCGAGTCCTCACCCAAAAAGAGCGTGGCGGCAAACAGCAAGATGACGATCGGCAGCACGTAGGCGCCCAGACCAAAGCCCAGGTGGTAGAAACCGGCAACCGCAGCCGTCACGGGCGCTGTTGCCGGAGAGATCACGGCAATGAAGGACGCGATCGCCAAAACGGCGATGACCACACCGGCGATATCGCGATTGGCCGAAGGCTCGACCAGGGGCTCAAACTCATCAAACTCGGACTCGTGGCCCTTATTGGCACGCAGATGGGAACCGGCACCCTTAGCAGATGCCGGTTGGTTATTGGCCTTATTGCCTTTGGCGTTTTGTGCAGATCCGCGCGCCAAACTAAACCTCCATGACGACCGGGATGATCATCGGACGGGTGCGCGTACGGCTCCAGATAAAGTTAGAGAGCGAATCGCGCACGGCCTTGCGAATGGCATCGGAACCGCTGCTGGTAAAGCTAAACTTACCCTTCTCGATCGTCTTCATAATGGACGCGGAGGCATCCTCGGAGAACTGGTCGTCGATGGCAAACGAGACGCCGCGGCCCGAGAACTCGATGGCCTCGATCTTCTTGTGTTTGAGGGAGACGATGGCAACGGCCGTGACCATACCGTCGTTGGCGAGCTTCTGGCGATCGCGCAGGACGATGGGGTCGGTATCGCCGATACGCAGGCCGTCGACGTAAACGACACCGGACTCGACGGGCGTACCGCGCTTGACGATACCACCGCGCATCTCGAGCGTGTCGCCGTTATCGAGGATAAAGATATGATCGTCCTTGATGCCCATCTTGCGGGCCAGCTGCGCATGGGCGCGCAGATGCACGGCCTCACCGTGAACCGGCATAAAGTACGTGGGCTTGGCCATGGCCATCAGGAGCTTGAGCTCCTCCTGGCTACCGTGACCCGAGACGTGGACGAGAGCGCGGTTCTTATCCCACACGTCGCAGCCGAGCTTGGCCAGGCTGTTGACGACCTGCTGGACGGCCTTCTCGTTGCCAGGAACAGGAGTTGCCGAAAGGATAACGGTATCGCCCTCGTGGATGGAGAGCGTCTTGTGCTCGCCATTGGCCATGCGGGACAGGGCCGACAGCGGCTCGCCCTGCGAACCGGTGCACATGACGACAATCTTATCGTCGGGCAGGTTATCGATATCGAAGGCATCGATGATATCGGCGTCATCGATGTTGAGGTAGCCCAGCTCACGCGCCACGCGGGTGTTCGTGAGCATGGAGCGACCGGTCACAACGACCTTACGGCCGCACTTGCGGGCGGCATCGCAGATCTGCTGCAGACGATGGATGTGGCTCGAGAACGACGCGACGAACACGCGACCCGGGGCGTTCTTGATGGCGTGCAACAGGTTGGGACCAACCTCGGCCTCGGACTTGGTAAAGCCGGGAACCGTGGCATTGGTGGAGTCGGAAAGCAGCAGGTCGATGCCCTGCTTGGCAAAGCGGCTGATAGCGGCATAGTCGGGCGTAACGCCATCGATGGGCGTCTGGTCGAGCTTAAAGTCGCCGGTGTGCATAACGGTGCCCTGATTGGTGCGGATGAACACGCCCAGAGCGCCGGGGATGGAGTGCGTCATCGAGAAGAAGTCGAGCGAGATGCCGCCGAGGTTGACATGGCTGCCGCCCTTGACCTCGCGGAACTTGGGTGCGCGGATGCGGAACTCAGAAAGCTTGCCCTCGATAAAGCCAAGCGTCAGCTTGCTCGAGAAGATGGGCACCTTGTTGTTGAGGTCCTGCAGCAGGTACGGAAGCGAACCGGTGTGGTCCTCGTGGCCGTGAGTAACGATGATACCGCGGAGCTTCTCCTCGTTCTCCAGAACATAGGTGTAGTCGGGAAGCACCAGGTCGATACCGGGCTGGGAGTCATCCGGGAACATAAGACCGGCGTCGACGAGCACCATGTCGTCGCCGCACTCGAAGACCGTCATGTTCTTGCCGATGCCATCAAGGCCGCCGAGCGGGATGATCTTCAAGGGAGATGATTTTTTAGCTGCCATAGGTTAGTGTGGTTTCCTTTCTTCGAAACGGGTCTGGAACAACCGACGGGGCGCTTCTGGCAAACCGACCGTCGGGAACGTACAAACATGCATCACAGAGTCGATGCAGTAACCACAGTATGATACCCATTTGCACAACAACAGACCACCCATGCATCAAAGCCCCATCTGAACCCGTCTATCCCGCCGGTCTGGTCTCAGCGGGCCCGGCACGGGCTAAGTTTCCTGCTCTACAGTCCTGCGCAAGACGGAAAGCACATAAGTGCTTTCCTTTGCGTGCGGAACTCGCGATAAACTTAGCCCGTGCCGGGCCCGCTGAGACCAGACCTGACAAAAAGGGACAGGTTTATTTTGGTCGGTTTTATCTGGGGAAATGTCGCACATGCGATTATCTAAAGATCTGAATTCAGATAGCTGAATAGACTGTCTAACAAAATCGAACCCGCACCAACCAGCCCTTTTGCTATTCCCGGCGGGGTCCGCGGGTAAAAGTTTATCGCGAGTTCC
>ENA-OQCU01000413-OQCU01000413.1-human-gut-metagenome-genome-assembly--contig:-NODE-413-length-20104-cov-5.241728_pt1 | contig 20104 bp, 20 predicted proteins | sample MGYA00242504_ERZ504590 | MGnify/ENA primary metagenome ERZ504590 (study PRJEB26092, sample SAMD00036318) | human gut metagenome | host: Homo sapiens | study: EMG produced TPA metagenomics assembly of... | reverse complement strand
AAAGGTAGCGTAGCCGAACAGTACTTCGCCTACGACCGTCCACAAGAAAACGGCAACAAGACCGATGTACGTTGGATGAGCCTCACCGATCTGAAAGGCAATGGCCTGATGGTTATCGGTGCACCCACAATCAGCGGCAGTGCCTACCTCTTCCCGACAGAAGATTTGGATGAACCCGGCACACGCAAGTCACAACGCCATATCTCAGACATCCAACCCAAAGATATGGTGACTTGGAACATAGACTTCAAGCAGATGGGTGTGGGTGGAGATACCAGTTGGGGAGCCTACCCGCATCAACCATACCTGATTCCTGCCGTAAGATGGAATTCTCATTACGCTTATGCCCTGCACAAGAAAAAAGGAGTGAAAGAGAACCAAAGATATTTGGAAATGAAGTAATTTTGCAATTGTCAAACCTCAGAAGCGCCTCCCCCTCTTTGAACAGGAGGTGCTTTTGAGGGTAAGACAGCTTTCCATCTATTCACAAAACCATACAGACAATGTTTACAATCATCGGACTAATGCTCACAGGAATGCTGCTGGGCTACCTCTTACGGAAACGGGACTTAAAGAAGATTCATCCAATCATCACCCTGCTTATCTGGCTGCTACTGTTTATCCTCGGTATTGAGGTAGGAAGTAACGAAGAGATTATCAGAGGACTCCATACCATCGGATATGAAGCCGTTGTCCTCACCCTGGGAGGGACCTTGGGAAGTGTTATCGCTGCTTGGGCACTCTGGAGAGCCTTGTATAAAAGGAAAGGAGGCAGGGCATGAAAGGAAGTCTTATCATTGTGGGCTTTTTTGTATTGGGTACGCTTTGTGGTGTGTGCCATCTGCTGCCTTTTGATATTGCAGAAACCAATATCAGCTACTACGCGCTTTGCGCGCTGATGTTCAGTGTAGGGTTGAGCGTAGGCAACGACCCGCAGACCCTGAAGAACTTCCGTTCACTCAATCCGCGGCTGGTATTCCTGCCCATCATGACGATACTGGGAACACTGGCAGGTTCGGCAGCCGTCAGTCTGATTCTGACACACCGTTCTATAACGGACTGTCTGCCGTAGGCTCGGGATTCGGCTATTACTCGCTCTCCAGCATCTTCATTACCGAATACAAGGGGAGCCGAGCTGGGCACCATCGCCCTGCTTGCCAATATCAGCCGGGAGATTCTGACACTGCTGGCCGCCCCGTTGCTGGTACGATGGTTCGGAAACCTTGCCCCCATCTCTGCCGGAGGAGCCACGACGATGGACACCACACTGCCCATCATCACACGGACAGCCGGACAGCAGTTTGTAGTGGTTTCCATTTTCCATGGATTTGTAGTAGACTTCAGCGTCCCATTCTTAGTGACATTGTTTTGTTCAATATAAAACATCCTTATTAATAGCATGAAGACCAAACTTTATACCTTTCTCCTCTCTTCGCTGCTTTGCACCGCTGCCCTCGCCGACAACGAGCCGTGGCAGAACCCGCAAGTCAACGAAATGAACAGAGAACCGATGCACGCCCACTTCACCCCGTTTACGAATGAAGCCAACGCATTGAAACCAACGTGCCTTGCCCGCCGACGTACGGTTCGACGTTAATCCTGCAACGGAACGCCGTATCACTCTGGACGGCACCTGGAAATTTCTTTTTTCAAAGAACAATGACCTCTGCCCCAAAGACTTTCACAAGCCCGGATTCAGTACCCGCAAGTGGAGTAAAATTGAAGTTCCGGGAAGCTGGGAACTGCAAGGCTTCGATGCACCTATCTATACAGATACCCGTTATCCGTTCCCCCCCAATCCGCCCTACGTGCCTACCGACTACAATCCCGTAGGTGCTTATATCCGCGAGTTCACCGTCCCGGCTAGCTGGGAAGGCATGGACATCTTCCTTAATTTCGAAGGGGTGGAGTCTGCCTACTATGTATGGGTAAACGGCGAATTGGCAGGATATGCAGAAGACAGCCGCCTACCGTCGCACTTCAACATCACCCACCTGCTGAAGAAGGGCAACAATAAACTGGCTGTAAAAGTATTCCGTTATAGCGACGGTTCCTACCTGGAAGGCCAGGACTACTGGAAATACAGCGGCATCGAACGGAGTGTTTATCTCTACGCCCGCCCCCAGAGCCGCGTCAAGGACTTCCGGATGACAGCGGAACTGATAAACAACTACAAGGATGGCGAACTAAAGCTGGACGTATTCCTCCATCGGCCTAAAGCCGGAGAAACGGTGGAAGTCAAGGTAATGGACAAGGACAAGGTTATCTATGACCGGAAGAAGTCCATAGCCTCTGCCACGGACACCTTGTTTACCCAACAGCAAGTCTTCCCGAATGCACGCGCCTGGAATGCCGAAACGCCGAACACCTACACGTTGGTAGTCAGCACCTTCGACGCACAAGGAAAACCTCTGGAATCCTTTACGCATCTTTTCGGCTTCCGTACCGTGGAAATGATGAACGGCATGCAGTTGGTTAACGGCCAGGCCGTCCTCTTCAAGGGGGTGAACCGCCACGAGCACGAAGCCGTCAAGGGGCGCACCGTCAGCGTAGCTTCCATGATACACGACATCCAACTGATGAAGCAGTTCAACCTGAACGGGGTGCGCAACTGCCACTACCCGAACAACTATGCCTGGTATGAGCTTTGCACGGAGTTCGGCCTCTACATGGTAGACGAAGCCAACATCGAAAGCCACGGCATGATGTTCCACAAGGATGAGACCCTTGCCAACTATCCCGACTGGGAGGTGCCTTTCATGCAGCGCATGAGCCGCATGATTGCACGCGACCGCAACTACTCCGCCATCGTCACCTGGTCTATGGGCAACGAATCGGGCTACGGCAAGCACTTCGAAACGCTGTATGACTATACCAAGAAGACAGACCCTACCCGCCCCGTACAATACGAAGGCGGTGGCTACAACTCAAAGAGCGACATCTACTGCCCCATGTACGCACGCATCTGGAGGCTGCGCCAGCACGTGAACCAGCGCGACGCACGCCCCATGATTCTTTGCGAGTATGCACATGCCATGGGCAACAGTATAGGAAACTTCCAGGACTACTGGGACTTGATTTACAAGTACGACCAACTGCAAGGCGGTTTCATTTGGGACTGGGTGGACCAGACGTTTGCCATCAAGGACGAGAACCAGCGCGACATCTGGGCTTTTGGCGGCGACATGGGATTTGTAGGCGTCGTCAACGACTCCAACTTCTGTGCCAACGGCTTGATTGCTGCCGACCGCACCCCACACCCGCACATCTACGAAGTGAAGAAGGTATTGCAATATATCCATTTCGAACCGCTCGCCTTCACCCCGAACAAGATAAAGGTCACCAACTGGCATGATTTCATCGGATTGGAAGGATATACCCTCCGCTGGGCAGTGGAATGCGACGGCAAGACCGTTCAGGACGGTGAAATGGATTTCCCCAAGATTGCTCCCAGAAACTCTGCCAACATAGAATTGCCACTGAAAGCGCTGCCTGCCGACGGCAAGGAGTATTTCCTCACACTGCGTGCATTCACCAAGCACGAAGCGCCATTAGTACCGAAAGGACACGAGGTTGCCATCGAACAATGGGAATTGCCTTCTGCACCGTCAGCCAAAACCGTTCAGCCGGTGGAAGGAACGCTGACCGTAGACCGCAACAACGAAACACTGACCGTGAAAGGCAACAACTTCCAGGTAGCTTTCTCTACCCGAAACGGTGAAATGACAGAGTTGAACTACACCGGAAAGAATCTGATTAAAGAAGGGCTACAACCCAACTTCTGGCGCCCGTTGACCGATAATGATATTCCAAATGGGCACCTGATACGCTGCGGCACCTGGAGAAACGCCGGACGCGATGCCAAACTGCAGAACATCGAAGTTGCAGAAGCCGGACAAACGGCTACTGTCACTGCGACCTACCGCATGGAAGAACAAGATGCTGATTTGCAGACTCTCTACAAAATCACTCCCGACGGCAAGGTTCAGGTAACCATGCACTTCACCCCCGGCAAGAAGCCATTGAGCGAGATGCCTCGTCTGGGCATGCGCATGATACTCCCTGCCGAATATGAAATGATGACCTGGCTGGGCCGTGGTCCGCAAGAGACGTATGCCGACCGCAAGACGGGAGCCTTGATAGGCCTATACAACGCAACAGTCTGGGAACAGTACCATCCGTATGTACGAGCCCAAGAGACGGCCAATCATTGTGACGTACGCTGGGTGGCCCTACGTAATGCAACCGGCGAAGGCCTGCTGGTAGTGGGCGAAGAACCGTTGAGCGTAAGCGCTTGGAACTTCCCGATGGAAGACATTGAATACCGTCCCTCACAGATGGAGCGCCGCCACGGTGGAAGCATCCAGAAGAAAGATATGGTATGGCTCAACATCGACCACAAGCAGATGGGCGTAGGCGGTGACAATACCTGGGGAGCACAAGTTCATCCCGAGTACACCATCACTCCGCACGAATGGAAATACAGCTTCACGCTCGCCCCTCTCGCACCGGAGGATGATGCAGCGGAACAAGCGCACAAATAACCGTTAAATACCTCATTCATATGAAATACAAATTTATACGCATACTCTGCTTCACATTGTTGGCCGCAGGCATCGCAGCCTGCACCCCCGGCATGAAAAGCACTACGGAGAAACGGTATGCCTTCGCCGAGATACTGGACATCTCCTACACTCCCGACACCCTGCACCGCTGCTATGGTTGGTTCACCGACGCCGGCTCGTGGATGGGCTTCACGCTGCCCGAACGGCAACAATGGGTCAACGGCTTCTGCGGCCCCTTCAGCCTCGATATGTTCCGCCGCCAGTGGATGGCACAGTCAGCCGCCGTCGTAAGCTTTGCCAAAGATACACAAGAGATTTTTGTTCCGGATTCCACTTGCTATTACCCCGGCGAGCTCTATATGTCGGCACATTCCACCCACGGGAGCATCACGCAACGGCTCAACTTCACAAGTGCCTCGACCGCCTTGCTGCGCATCGAAGCCGATACGGCTGAAGACCTGCTGCTCTCCGGTAGCCAATGGGGCAAAGACATCACCGTCAGCGTAGAACAGAACTCCGTCATCGCCCGTCATCCCAGTGGCGAAACCGTAACCGTGACCTTTACTCCTAATGTAGAGCTGGCCAAGACCGACAATAACTATACAGCCCTCGTCCGCTCTCCGCGCTACCCCGTCAACGTAGCCATCTCTTTCTTCACTTCCGAAAAAGAGATGACTGCCGGCCTGCAAAACCTGCCGGGCTTGCTCAATAATCCCACCCCCGCCCTGCAAGCCAATGCCGAACGTTGGGAAGGTTACCTCACCAAGATACTGCGCAAGGACATGAAGCCCGAATACGACCGTATCGCCGTGAAAGCCGTCACCACGCTCATCTCCAATTGGCGGACACACCGCGGCGGATTGCTTCACGAAGGCATCATCCCGAGCCATGCCGTAGGTTATTTCGTCGGCTTCTGGGCATGGGACAGTTGGCGCTTCAGTGCCGGAACCGCCAAGTTCGACCCCGAACTGGCCAAGAACAACATCCGCGCCATGTTCGACTACCAGCAACCGGACGGCATGATTATCGACTGTATCTACACTGACCCCTCCGAGAACAATGCCCGTGACAGCAAACCTCCCTTGGTATGCTGGGCTGTCGATGAAATATTTACCCATACGGGTGACACCGCCTTCGTTGCCGAGATGTATCCGCAACTACTCTCCTATTATAAATGGTGGTACGAAAAGCGCGACCACAACCGCAATGGCATGTGCGAATACGGTGCTACCGACGGAACACTGGAAGCTGCCGCCTGGGAAAGCGGTATGGACAACGCCATCCGTTTTGACGGCGCCGTGATGCTGAAAAACGAAGGCTACGAGGATGCCTGGAGTATGAATCAGGAGAGTGTGGACTTGAACGCTTATCTGGCACTGGAATGCAAACTGCTGAAGAAGTTCTCCAGCCTGCTGAAGATACCTTTCGACGCACCGGACTACAGTAGACAGGTAGCCGACTATTTCTTTGACAAGAACATCAACTTCTTCTGCGACCGCCGTCTGAAGGACGGTTCATTCATCGAAGAGCCGGGCTGCGAAGCCTACACTCCGTTGTGGACCCGGATTGCCACACAAGCGCAAGTGGACAGCATGCTGCCCATGCTTCAAGATACGGCAAAGTTCTCCACGTATATCCCCTTCCCGACCATTGCCGCCGACAATCCCAAATACAATCCGCGCGGCTACTGGCGTGGCCCCATCTGGCTGGACCAGACCTACTTTGCCATCCGTGGACTGCGCAACTACGGCTACAACCAGCTGGCAGATGAATATACGCTGCAAGTCTTCGACCGCCTGAGTGGGCTGAAAGAGGGTGCTCCCATCCACGAGAACTACGGAACCCATACCGGCGAACGCCTGAAAGCTCCCCATTTCAGCTGGAGCTCCTCACATCTGTTGATGATGTACGACGATTACGGTAAGTAAACCGGGATTCCATATATGTCATAACTCACCACAGATTACACAGATTCACGCAGATTTTTTTAGTTTATTGATATCTGACATATTTATCTGTGTGAATCTGTGTAATCTGTGGTGAGTTATGACACTTTCATGAAGAACAAAAGCGATATGATTATTATCGGTAAACCTGCACCGGAAGCTCTCCACGCAAAGCTCCCAGCGCATTCATTACCAATGCTTCCAATTCGTCTTCTCCGGGATAGACGTGGACGGGAGCAAGGAAAGACACGCGCTCCTGCAACCGCGAAGTGATGTACTCGGAATGTGCCATACCTCCCGTAAGCAGAATGGCGTCCACCTTGCCATAAAGCACAACAGCAGCACCGCCTATCTCCTTGGCAATGCGGTAAATCATGGCATCAAGCACCAAAGCGGCATGGGTGTCTCCCTCAGCGATGCGCCTTTCTATGGCGGGAATGTCGGTAGTACCCAAATGGGCGGCAAGTCCCGCCTTGCCGGAAATACGTTTCTTCAGTTCTTCGGTAGTGTAACGCCCCGAGTGGCAAAGGTCTATCAGTTGCCCGGCGGGCAGGGTGCCTGCACGTTCGGGCGAAAAAGGGCCGAAACCGTCGAGGGCATTGGGCACGTCCACCGCACGGCCGTGGCGGTGGACTCCTACGGAAACGCCTCCACCCAAGTGACAGACAATCAGATTGAGGTCTTCGTAATGCACGGGAGCTTCGGGCTGCAGGGCACTACGCTCGGCAGCATAGCGCCGGGCGATGGCTCGCTGGTTCAAGGCGTGCCAGATGGTGATGCTGGGCATCAGAGGCGAACCGGTGATGCGTGCCACATCGTCCAGCTCGTCCACCACACCGGGATCGGCTATGAAAGAGGGGCAGCCGGGCAGCATGACGGCAAGTTCGTGGGCTATCAGACAACCTAAGTTGCAGGCGTGGGTACGCATGGCGTGGAGCATATCGTCCAACATGGCATCGTTCACGGCATACACACCGCCAGGAATGGGTTTCAACAATCCCCCACGGCCGACGATGGCATCGAACTTAAAAGGAATGTCATTGGCCTCCAGCGCTTCCAGCACCAAGTGCTTGCGGAATTCGAACTGGTCGATGATGCGGGGAAATTGGGAAAGCTCCTCCACCGAATGCCGGATGTTGAGTACCAGACGGGGAGTTTCATCCTCATAGACAGCAATTTTTGTCGAGGTGGAACCGGGATTTACTGCCAGTATTTTCATTGATTACGATTTACAAATTACGAACTACAAATTACTAATTACAATCAAGGCTCTTTCACCCCACTGGTCAGGCAAGCCATGGCAATGCTGTAATATTTGGACAAACCGGAATCGCTACGCGACGGTAATACCACCGGACATGAGGGTCCTTGCAGCAACCCGGCCATATCGGCATGAGAAAACAGAGATACAGCCTTATAAAAAGCATTGCCCGATTCGATGTTTGGGAATATCAACACATCCGCCTCCCCGTCAATCGGTGATACAATGCCTTTGATGTTACCGCTCGTCTTCTCACAAGAGGTCTTCACATCCAGCGGGCCGTCGATGATGACATTGCCGAACTCTCCGGCTTCCGCCAGTTCCACAATATTCACATAGTCCAATGAATGGGGGAATTTGGCGCTTACCTTCTCCGTGCAATGAATCAGCGCGATACGTGGCTGCTCTATCCCGAAATAGCGGCAAGTATGGATGGCATACCAAATCATTTCAATGCGCTGTTGCAGCGTCGGGCGGGGAATGACCGCAGCATCGGAGAAAAAGAGCAGTTTATCGTAAGTAGGTATTTGCATCACGGCCAGATGGGTCAGAATCTTTCCTTTAGGCAACAAACCATGTTCCTTGTCCAGAATGGCACGTAGCAAATTGTCGGTATTGATGATGCCTTTCATCAGGATGTCCGCTCCACCCTCGCGTACGATACGCACCGCCTCACGTGCAGCCTCATCGGAATCTTCTATATGCAAGGTACTGACATATTGAGGATATTTCTTCAAAGTGGGATATTTTTCCAATATGGCAGAATCGCCAATCATCAGAAATTCCGCAATCCCCTCCTCCAAGGCACGGGATATGGCATATTCTGTATTAGGGTCATTGGCACAGACTACCGCAATACGTTTCCTCTTATTCAAGGTTTTCAGGTGGGCTGTTAACTGGGCAAAGTTCCGTATCGGTTCCATAACGTTAGATTTTTAGCAAATATCTAAAAAAATGTCGAGAAATACAGCATTTGCCCCGTTGAAATTTTATATGTTTAATATCATTTTGATATGTTCACCACAGATTACACAGATTGACACGGATTTGAACAGAATTTGAATTACTCTGTTGATTATATATCATATATAACCTCCCTCTCTTCTGTTAAAAATCCGTGTTAATCTGTGATATCTGTGGTGAATTGTGTACTTTTGCCCAAAATAGATTGATAATATAATATGGGTAGTCTTATTTTCCCTCCGTATCTGCAGGAAGGTGATCGTGTCATTGTTCTCTCCCCTTCCAGCAAGATTGACAAATCTTTCCTGAAAGGCGCCTACAAACGTTTGAAGTCCTGGGGGCTGGAAGTCGTATTCGCAAAGCACGCGGGGAGTTCCAACGGAACGTATGCAGGAAATATCCGGCAACGCCTCGAGGACCTGCAGGAAGCCATGGACGATGAAGAAGCCAAAGTCATATTCTGTAGTCGGGGCGGTTACGGAGCCGTGCATCTGATAGGCAAACAGGATTTTACCAAGTTCAGGCAGCATCCCAAATGGCTCATCGGATTCAGTGACATCACCGCCCTCCATAATCTGTTCCAGCAGAATGGCTTCGCGTCGTTGCACGCCCCCATGGCGCGCCATCTCACAGTAGAACCGGAAGACGACTTCTGCACACAAGCACTGAAGGATATACTATTCGGGCAGGCATTGGGAGGAACCGAAGCATTCAGTTATGTCTGCCCGGGGCACAAACTAAATCATAAGGGAGAGGGAAAAGGCGTGTTGCGCGGCGGCAATTTGTCTGTGTTCTACGGGCTGCGTGGTACTCCTTACGATATTCCCGCCGAAGGCACCATCCTCTTCATCGAAGATGTGGGAGAACGCCCACATGCGGTGGAACGCATGATGTACAATCTCAAACTGGGAGGTGTCCTCGACAAGCTTTCCGGCCTCATCATCGGACAATTCACCGAATACGAGGAGAACAAGTCCCTGGGAAAAGACCTATATGGCGCATTGGCCGATTTGGTGAAGGAATACGATTACCCGATATGTTTCGATTTTCCCGTCGGACATGTCAGCATGAATGTACCGCTGATAAACGGCGCTGCGGTAACACTGAAAGTTGGAAAGAAAGAAGTGAAACTAAGTTTTAATACAGAAAGAGAATGAAACGGAATTATACATTCATCCCGTTGCTGCTGTTGCTGATTGTAGCGATAGTGGCATGCAGCAACAACAGCAGCAAGTCTGCAGCCGATAATGACAGTGAGGGCGATGCGACCAAAGCGACTGTCCAAGTGCCTCAGTTCAGTGCAGACAGTGCATATCAATACATACAGACCCAAGCGGATTTTGGTCCGCGCGTGCCCAACACCGCCGCCCACAAAGCCTGCGGAGAATTCCTTGCCAAGAAGCTGGAAGAATTCGGCGCCAAAGTATACAACCAGCATGCCGACCTGGTGGCTTACGACAACACCATCCTGAAAGCGCGCAATGTTATCGGCGCCTATAATCCGGAAAGCAAAAGGCGTGTACTGCTCTGTGCCCATTGGGACAGCCGTCCTTATGCCGACCAGGATGCCGACAAGACGAAGCATCACAGCCCTATCCTGGGTGTGAACGATGGAGCCAGCGGTGTGGGCGTATTGCTCGAAGTGGCCCGCCAACTACAGCAGCAGGCTCCAGCCATAGGCATCGACATCATCTTCTTTGACGCCGAAGACTATGGCATCCCCTACTTCTATCAAGGTGCATACAAGAACGACACTTGGTGCCTGGGCTCGCAATATTGGGGACGAGTACCCCATGTAGACGGTTATAATGCCCGCTACGGCATCCTGCTCGACATGGTGGGCGGAAAGAACGCCACCTTCTACAAGGAACAGTTCTCTCAAAGAACCGCCGGTAAGTACGTGAACAAGATATGGAACACAGCCCACCGCCTGGGCTTCGGCAACTTCTTCCCCAAAGAAAAAGGCACCGAAGTGACGGACGACCATATGTATGTATACAACCTGCGGCAGATTCCCTGCGTGGACATCATCAACTATGACCCGAACTGCGACACCGGCTTCGGTGACTTCTGGCACACGATAGACGACACCATGGACATCATCGATAAGGGCACTCTCAACGCCGTGGGACAGACCTTGCTGGAAGTCATCTACAATGAGAAATAGACCATCAAATAGTAAATCGTAAATAGTAAAATAGTAAATCCCATGATAAGTATCAACGAAGTACAAGATGAAGTAATTGCCGAATTCAATGATTTCGACGATTGGATGGACCGGTACCAACTTCTTATTGATTTAGGAAACGAGCAGGAACCGCTCGACGAAAAATACAAGACGGAACAAAACCTGATTGAAGGTTGCCAGAGCCGCGTATGGCTGCAGGCAGACGAAGTGGACGGAAAAATTATTTTCCAGGCCGAAAGCGACGCACTGATTGTGAAAGGAATCATTTCACTGCTTATCAAAGTACTCTCCGGGCACACGCCGGATGAGATACTGAACGCGGACCTCTATTTCATTGATAAAATAGGACTGAAGGAACACTTGTCGCCCACCCGTAGCAACGGACTGCTGTCCATGGTAAAGCAGATGCGAATGTATGCGCTGGCCTTCAAAGCGAAAGGCAATAAGGGATAAAAAGGGATTCTATGCCCCTTTGAGGGAAAACATAACTACTTGTGAATCATAGGCTCCCTACTGCAAAGTTCTGCACGCTTTTTGCAGTGTCACTGCAACACGTCTGCAGTGTCACTGCAGCAGGTTTGCAAAACTTTGCAGTCAAGCGTCTTCCTTAAACTCCAGTATATCCCCCGGCTGGCAATCGAGTTCCTTGCAGATTGCTTCCAGTGTAGAGAAACGGATGGCCTTAGCCTTTCCGGTTTTGAGAATAGAGAGATTGGCAGGCGTAATATCAATCTTCTCCGCCAGTTCGCCCAAAGATATCTTTCTCCGGGCCATCATTATGTCAAGGTTTACTATAATCATATAATTGTGTTCTATTTATCAATTATTCTTTTCCCACTCACACCACCAGTCAGTGTACCGTTTCGTCAACCGGTAATAACCATATATGCACAGATACATCCACGGCATTACAATATAGACTTTCCACTTCCCGTCAAAAGCCGGAAACAAGAGGAGAAAATAGACAATACTTGCCAACAATAAAACCGCCACAAGTCCGGCAACGAAATACAAACCATATTTCACACTTTTCTTCATATCGCGCTCCTCCCTTCATTTAAATGGTCCAAAATCCTGGCTCTTCCCTTTATCTTCACCCCGGCGGCAAAATATCTCCGTGAAAAGGATAATGATAACCATGGATGTAAAATCCGTTTCACACGATGACAACCACTTCATAACCCGACAGGGCCACCTGCTTCACTGCTTCAATATGATTCAGCCAACTGTGCAAAGCCATCAAACTATAAAGCGTAACACACGAATAAGTAAAGAAACGCAGCCGGGCTACATTATCCGCCGTAAACACTTCACGCTTTGAAATGGATACCAACAAGCGTATCAGGCAATAGATTCCTACAAAGAAAGGAATGACGGCAAACATGGCAAAGAAGTTAACGATAGAGCTCCAGATAGTGGGAACAAAAACAGTCTTTATACTCTCTACCTGATAAGGCACCTGCTTATTGACAAAGCGGTTGGTCAAAGAATCAACCTGCACCGTTTCCAAAGGCTTCACCTCTACACACACCTTATCGAATGCCCCGGAATACTCCGGCTGCGGAGTTCCCGAATGCACTCTCACGCTGTTGTAACCATCAAGAAAGCCACTCTTCACATTATCCCAGCCTGCTATCATCGCATAGGCAAACTCTGCAACAATGACCAATATAGCCAGGATACCCAATATACTTATCTTTTTCATAATCAATACCTTCCTTTCATTAAATCGTCAAGTCCTGCTCTTCCTTCATCTTCAACCCAATGGCAAACACTTCACCTACAATCAGCGAACAAAGCCCAAGTACCAGCGTGGTAGTGCTCACCAATTCTGAGAGGCTCAGCTCGTAACCATGCAGCGAGAATACGGTATCGATACCTATAAAATCAAGGTATGATGACGCAAAGGTACAGCAGAAGCTGACAACCAGTGCCATTCCCAACCAACGCAGCCGACGTACATTCCGCCAGTTGAAGATGTCGGACTTGTTGATAGAGATTATCAAGCGGATAAACAATACTACCGCCCAAAGGGGAAAAGCCCAAATGCAGATATATCAGCAAATACTTTGCCACCACTTTCCCGACAGAATCATGAGAATCTACGCTGACCATCAACGAAGAGTAGGCTGCAGGCACATAACTCCTGCTTTCTCATTGTAAACGGAATCCCTGAAGAAATCGACCGACTCTATAGAGGAAGGTATCAGGTTGACAACCTTCAGGTTCATCAGTTCTTTGTAGGCAGCAATGTCACTTCCTTTCTTTTCCAGCTCCAGTCCGGTCTGCGCCCCCATCTTGGCTCCCAGAAAGATATAATACCCCTGCTCCAATACCGAGTAACTCAGTACAAGCATTACCACCAGGCAGAGAATGTTCAATCTTCTTTTCATAATTCAGTTGTTGTTGTATTAGTATCAGATATATTATATTTATTCAGTTGTTTCAAGGAGAATAGAAGCAACAATATGAAAACCACTGCCCAAACCAGTACATACGGGTTACTCAGCAGATGTGTCACATCCTCCATTTCAGGATGTTTCAGGCTCAGATAGACAGACAAGCCGTTATTCATGATGTGTATCAGAATACATGCCATAAGACTCCGTGTCTTATAATAAAGCCAGGCAAGCAAGAAACCGATGAGGCAAGCACCTATTATCTGAGCCGGATTCAGATGAAAGATACCGAATATCAACCCGGAAAACAAGATAGCCTTTGCCGGGCTATATCTGCGAAGCAGCTCCTTGGTAATGGCACCACGGAAAAGCAGTTCTTCCAGTACGGGTCCCAAAACAGAAATACAGAGAATACCCAGCCAGCCGGATTGCAGTATATCAAATGTCTGGTCCAACAAATTGGGCAGAAAAGTAAGTTCGGACATCAGAAGACCTATTATACATATGGAAGTCATTCCGGCAAGCAGGCTCCATGCCAGATAAGGGACTGACACCGGAGAATACAGACGCTTGTCTCCCGTCAGGTAGTTCTTGCGCCACAAGTACAGTCCCATGAAAACAAAGCCCAGCAGCATGGTAGGTGTCACAGCAATCTGACCAGCCTTGTCCATGTCGAAAGTTCCATAAGCGAAATACGTATACAGCAGACAGAAAGGTCCTGCAAACAGTGCTCCTATAAGCTGCATCAAAAAGTAAATCAATACTAGTTTTATTGCCGTTTTCATTGTTCTATTCGTCTAAAAGTCCGCAAAGATACACATTTTCTCTGTCAATCCGTCAAGCTGTGGCAACAAGTCCCATCAGCAGCACCATCACTGTAGAAAGTGACAATACCAATAGTGTAATACTCATGAATGCTCTTCTCATAACCTAAGCCCCTCCCTCATTTCTATATTGTTCTTCATTTATTTCACTGCCAGGAGCAATACGTCTTCCTCTGCAGTGGCATGTTCCACCAACAGATTCCAGTCGTTGTCCTTCTTACTCCATTTATAACTCAAGTAGTTGATGTCATCTCCCGCCTGCAGATAAACTGCTTTTTCTTTCACATCGGAGTAGGCATGCGTCTTGTTGTCCCACAAGGCATATTCCACATCCGTACCGGCTTCTGTATAATTGTAGTTCAAGCAATAGAAGCGTTCAAACGCCTGCTCAATCTCGTTCCATTTCAACGCTTCCTTCTGTATCGTACGCCCTTGGGCATTATAGGTGAAATTGTATTTCAAATGGTTCTGCAGAAACTTACCGTTCTCTACTTTATATACAATCTGGGACTCCACCTGATTTCCGTTCATCACTTCATTATAGGCAAAGTTTTTCCTGGATATTACCACCAAAAGCATTTATCACTACTGTCACTACAAAGATTGTTGTCATTACTAAAGTTTTTCATACCGTTATTGTTTTATTAGTTCTTTATTTTGTTTTTCGATAATCATTTATCGTTTTTCGATATGCAAATAAAAGACCTTTTTTTGGTATGACAAAGAAAAACAGAAAATATTTATCGAAAAACAATAAAAAAAACGCGTTTTACGATAAATATACAGAAAGCAAACACTTCAAACGGGAAAATACATAGAACTGCAAGGAGATAAATGACCTTATCGCCTTATGTTTATAAAGAAAGAATGGATTTAATCTCCACCTCGTCACGGTGAAGCTGGGCAATAAGTTCTTCTATACTGTCGAATTTCAGTTCAGGACGGGTGCGGCGCACAAAGGAAAGACGCATCGGCTGCTGATAAATATCAGCATCAAACCGGAATATATGGACCTCAATACTGCGATCGGGACCGTTCTCCAACGTAGGTCGGTAGCCAATGCTTAGCATACCGCCGTACTCCTTGCCTTCAACACAGACACGGACGGCATACACACCATCGCAGGGAATCAGCTTGTCAGAATCGGAAACACGGAGATTAGCCGTAGGAAAACCTATTTTACGCCCCACTTGATAGCCGCCGACAACCGTACCGTCCAAAAAGAAATCATATCCCAGATACTCGGCAGCTTCCGAAACGTTTCCCTCCTGCAACAGACCGCGAATAGCCGAGGAGCTGACAGTAACCTCCGTTACCGATGTCTCCTTACTATAAGAATACGCGCGCGCAAGAAGCACCTCCATACCCAATTCGCGACCATAGTGCACATAGTCTTCAAAACCCTCGCTGCGGTTATGCCCGAAACGATGGTCGTATCCTACTACCAAAGCTTGTATCTGATAGCGATCCTTCAGTATGGACATGAATTCCCGTGCCGAAAGCCGGGCTATTTCAGGAGTAAAATCAAGCATCATGCAATAATCCACCCCAGTCTTGGCAAGCAGGGAAACTTTCTCATCACAAGTGGTCAATAACTTCGGATGATAATCGGCCTGCATCACTTTACGCGGATGTACCGGAAAAGTCACGACCGACGAAGCAAGCCCACGCCCGGCAGCTACCGCACACACTTGCTCTATCAGGTAGCGGTGTCCCCGATGTACTCCGTCAAAGAAACCGATAGTGGCTACACTTGGACGGGAACCAATGTCCGATGTTTCACAAAACAACTGCATGTCTCCAATCCTCGTGGGCCTTTGGCGTATAGGTAGAAATACCCAACGCCTCCGCTGTCCGGCAATTGGCCTCAGAATCGTCAATGAAAAGAGTCTCGTTGGGAAGAATGCCAGTCTCATCCAGTACTTTCTGAAATATATCGGCATCCGGTTTTGCCATCTTCATCTCATAAGAGAGATAGATATGCTCAAAAAAGTCCTCCGCACGGAAAGTCTTGATAGCGAAACGCGTGCAGGCACGACCATTGCCAATGGATTTCATTGGTGTTGCTCAGCAGATAGACCACATATTTTTTGCGCAGTTCCAACAGTAAATCCAATTTAAAGGTAGGAATACTCACCAGGAAACTGTTCCAGGCGTCATCTATCTGGGCATCAGTCACCGGTTTCCCTATCTTTCCACGAATCACTTCCCGGAACTCCGCACTGGTAATCAACCCTTTTTCATATTTCTGGAAGAAATCCTGCTGGTGATAGAGGTCCAACATGACTTCTACGTCCGGCAATCCCAGCTTTCTGAAATTCTCTAAACAGCGCTGGCGGTCCAAATCAATCAGAACTCCGCCAAAATCAATAATAAGGTTCTTGATTCCTCTTCTTTTCATCACTATTTCTGTGTTAAACGTCGGATAAGGCGAATCCAGTTCACCTATCCACAAACAAACGAAGTAGAACGACAATCGTCATCCAAGTCATAAATCGAGCGGCACTGTGCGGAATCACAGCTCCACCAAACTGTACAATCAGTATCTGTCCGCCCAAAATGGCAAGTATAATCAGCTCCATGCCATAAGATTTAGAAATGCCCTTGAACGCCGAGTCCGAAGTGCCGAACACACGTGCATTGAACAAGTTCCAGAACTGAAGCATAACAAAGAACGTGAAGAACACAGTCAACCGATAGGTAGTCATCCCCCCCTCTTCACTGTTAAACCAGAAGAGCATTCCCATAAGTAACACCAGGAAGGCAGACCCCATTCCCAGAATGTAATACCTCATGGACTTGGTTATAATGAAATCCGTACTCTTACGCGGTTTTTCCTTCATCACGCTCTCACTGGGTGGAATGGACGCCAGGGCCAGGGCCGCAAACGTATCCATAATCAGGTTCACCCACAACATCTGCGTGACGGTCAAAGGAAGCGTCGTACCCACCAGTGAACCCAGGAGAACGATAAACAAAGCCACAAAATTGATAGTCAGTTGAAAAACAATGAAACGCTGTATATTCTTATATAGAGAACGTCCCCACATCACGGCCGTACCTATACTGTTGAAGGAGTCATCCAGCAACGTGATGTCGCTGGCCTCCTTGGCAACGGAGGTTCCAGTACCCATCGAAAGTCCCACTTGCGCATGGTTCAACGCAGGAGCATCATTCGTGCCGTCACCCGTCACAGCCACTACCGCACCTTTCTGCTGCAACAGTTGCACCAGACGCTGTTTGTCTGTGGGGCGTGCACGCGACATTATCTTCAAGTCCATCACACGGTCCAATGCCTCCTCATCCGTCAATTCGGCAAATGCAGCTCCCGTAATGCGGTTCTTTTCCGTATCCTCCGGTTTCCACAGACCAATCTGACGTGCTATCTCGGTAGCTGTACCCGGTGTATCTCCCGTCACAATCTTCACTCCGATACCTGCCGACTGGCATTTGGCAACGGCCGCAGGCACATCCGGACGGATAGGATCACTGATGGCAACCACACCGAGGAACGACAAGTCATTTTCAGCAACCAATGACACACAATCAGACGCTTCCGCATCATCCACAATCTTGAATGCAAAGCCAAGTGTACGCATAGCCATATTCTGGTAGTTGAGCAACTGAGCCTCCACTGTAGAACGGTATTCCACCGCATCCACACGCTTGCCGTCCAACATGACATCCTTGCATTTACCCAAAACAATCTCGGGAGCTCCCTTCACATACAGCACCTTCTTCCCAATCAGGGGGGATTGCACCAGGGTAGCCATGAATTTCCTTTCCGTAGAGAAAGTCAGCTGGTCGATAACCGTAGCTTTCTCACGCAGCGCCAGGTAGTCGCATCCCTGACTGCTCAGCCAAAGCAGCAGTGCCACCTCCGTGGGGTTACCCACCCCTTTCGGCTTCTCGCCAGTCACCTCTTCTTCCAGAAAAGCAGTAGAGTTAGCACTGATACCTTCCATTACCAGCTTGCTGAGGTCATCATTCCCCAGCTGCCCGTTATTCTTCAAACCATAGAAATTGGGTTCATGCACCTGCATCAGATTTTGGGTCAATGTACCGGTCTTGTCGGTACAAATCACTGTAATGGCTCCCATCGTCTCGCATGCATGCATCTTGCGCACCAGGTTGTTGGTGGAGAGCATGCGGCGCATATTCAACGCCAGACTGAGTGTCACGCTCATCGGCAAGCCTTCGGGCACAGCCACCACAATCAGGGTAACCGCCATCATAAAGTATTGCAAAGTAGCCTGCAAGGCCGGCAGCCAATCACGGAAGGTATGAAATGAAGAAAAGTCATAGACCAGTACCACATCCTTTACAAAGAAAATGAAAAAAGCCAGACCCGCTACGGAAAAGCCAATCTTTCCAATCAGATTGGCCAATTTGGTCAACTGAATATTCAGCGGAGTAGGTTCCGTATTCTGTTCGGTACTTTGACGTGCCACTTTACCGATTTCCGTAGCATCGCCCACAGCCTCCACACGCATGGTGCCATGTCCGTCCACCACCGTTGTACCGCGCAAAATGCGGTTGGAAGCATACGTAGCCTCTTCGTCAAAGTCAGCTTCTACGGTAGTTTTCGTCACTACCGGCTCACCGGTCAGATTCGATTCGTTCACTTGCAGGGAAATGGCTTCCAGCAATTCACCGTCCGCCGGAACCTCTTCACCGGTTTCCAGCACCACTATATCACCCACCACTACATCTTTACGGGGAATCTCCTGCACATGTCCGTTACGAATTACTTTCACCAAAGTTTCTTCGTTCACTGCATTCAGCAGGTCAAACTTCTTTCCGGCATCATACTCAAAGAAGAAACCGATACCGGTAGCCAGCAGAATGGCTACTATAATGCCGATAGTCTCGGCATATTCATTCTCTACAATGGAAATAATCAAAGAAAACAGAGCGGCAACCAGCAATACCCTTACTACGGGGTCCTCAAACTTCTCCAGATACAATTTCCATAAGGAAGGCCGTTTAGGAGGCGTCAATAAATTTACTCCATGTTCGTCGCGGCTCTTCCGCACTTGTTCGTCGGTCAGTCCGACATGATAATAATCATCCTTTATTGCAGTCATGCAAGTCTTTAGGTTTAATTTTGGAACGCCAAAAATACAATAATAATCCGGGAAAACAATACCTATATAATGATTAGTGATTAATTGACTGTCATTGATTCTCATTTTTCCCTCACCAGTTTCGGTCTGGTTGCAGGCTCCCACGGCAATGTGAACCAGAAAGTCGAACCTGCCCCTTCTTCCGATTCCACGCCTATTTCGCCCCCCAATTTGCGGACAATGGTCTGGCAAATGGAGAGTCCCAGTCCGGTACCGTTCTTTTCCTGCTTCAGCTTGACGAAACGTTCAAAAACATGTGGCAACTTTTCCTGGGGAATACCGGTTCCCGTGTCTTTTACGTAGAAATAGAGACCTTCCTCATAGAGTCTGAATCCGAGGGTAATACTGCCTTCCTGGGTGAACTTCAGGGCATTCGTCATAAAATTGGATATCACTTGTGCAAGCCGGTTTCTGTCTGTATGCATGGTATATTCCTTCTCAGAAGCCTCCCGGACAATCTGCACTCCACTACCCAGCTCGGCCACCCGCATACGGAACTGTTGTTCCAAATCGGACATCATCTGGTTGATGTCCACATCCGAGAACACAAATTCCAATGTTCCGGCTTCTATCTTCGAGAGGTCCAGAATATCAGCAATCAGCTGTTGCAGCATTTCATTGTTACTTTGCACAATTTCCAGGAACTGTGTCTTCTCTTCGTCTGTCGATGCAGAGGCCAGCAATTCCGAGAATCCGACAATTGCGTTCAGCGGGGTACGGATTTCATGGCTCATATTCGCCAGGAACACCGATTTGGAGCGGTCGGCATTCTCTGCCTTCTCACGTGCCAGTTTCAATTCAGCTTCCACTTGTTTCAGCCGGGTAATGTCAT
>ENA-OQCU01000412-OQCU01000412.1-human-gut-metagenome-genome-assembly--contig:-NODE-412-length-20147-cov-3.787762_pt1 | contig 20147 bp, 20 predicted proteins | sample MGYA00242504_ERZ504590 | MGnify/ENA primary metagenome ERZ504590 (study PRJEB26092, sample SAMD00036318) | human gut metagenome | host: Homo sapiens | study: EMG produced TPA metagenomics assembly of... | reverse complement strand
TACGGATATTTCAGATCAGAGATGGCATCATGAGATCTATCTGGGAGACCCCAGGAGGACAAAGCCGGAGAATCTCAAGACGGTGATACGACACCCCATCAGACAGGAGGCATAGAATTTATCAGGATTACGAAGGAAAGTCTGGAAAAGGAGCACATCTGCTGTGCGATTTCCGGTAATAAAGACTGCCAGGTGGCTTCAAAAAAGCAGTGGCTGTCAAAACGATTCCAGGAAGGACATGCCCATTTGCCTTCACATCCTACTGCCTGTTTTATGACGGAAAGTTTCTGACCAATGAGATTCTATCGGAAAAGAAGTTTGAAAAGATTGCAAAACGTCGGGCATGAGGGCCGTGTGGTCTCTGCGCCGGCGCTGTTTTATGTATGGGCTTTAGCCTGTTCAGGGCATTGGAGGTTTTTCGTGTTGGTATGAATCGACAATGAAACAGCTTGCAATGTATCGGGATATAGAAATATCTGAAAGACAGATAGAAGCAGGGCAGGTAAAAGATGCAAGAATGGCACTTAAAGAAATGAGGACGAAATATGGGTTGATAAAATTGAATGTTACAGAGCATGCAGAAGAGTTGCTTGATCATCTTGTGTATCATTTGATTTATCGTTTGAAGAATAAAGAAGTTGCAAGACATTATTAGATAGTATATATTGTAAATGTAGTTGGCATTTTTACATCAGTTGGAGAACTATCAGAGCAAATTATAGTAAACGATTGGAAAAGATGAAGTAATTGGATCAATCGGCATCGAGTTTGGTGTAGAAGGAGTACTCGCAGGAGGCGCCCTGATAGACACCAAAGAGAAATCGCATATGGGTTAATTAAGGACAAACTACAGTTTGTATGCCTTGTGATGGGCGTATCAATAAAGGAGGAGGTGTTTCTATGACAGAATTAGAAAAATGTATGTCGGGGGAAGTTTATAATTGTCATGACATTTGGCCTGGGGCCAGATCGACGTGGCATCGTACGTGTTCGTAGCGGTGCTCTCCTTGAGGCTGGTCGATCCTTTGACGCTCATCGGGTCGCAGGGGATGGCGCTGCGCGTGGCGAAGAACGCGCTGGACGCGTCCGAGGGGATATTGAAGACGCCCCTCTGCCCGAAACCCGCAAACCCCCGCGTTCCTTGCGGATCCAGCGTGGTGTTCGATCGCGTGGGCTTTGCCTACGAGGAATCCCGTCCGGTGCTGCAAGGCGTGAGCTTGACGTGCCCCGAGCGCAGCCTGACCGCTTTAGTGGGCCCTTCCGGCTCGGGAAAGACGACGCTGACGCGGTTGGTCGCGCGTTTCTGGGACGTTTCCGAGGGCAGCGTTTCGATCGGCGGGGTGGACGTGCGCGACATGCGTCCCGACGAGCTCATGCAGCAGATATCCCTCGTGTTCCAGGACGTGTACCTGTTCGACGGAACCATCGAGGAGAACGTGCTGGCGGGGCCCCCGAGCAACGCCCGAGGAGGTGCGCCGCGCCGCGCACGTCGCGCGCCTTGACGAGGTGGCCGCCCGTCTGGAGCAGGGATGGGACACGCCCGTGGGCGAGGGAGGCTGCCGCCTTTCGGGCGGAGAGCGCCAGCGCGTCGCTATCGCGCGCGCTTTGCTGAAGGACTCGCCCATCGTGCTGTTCGACGAGGCCACGGCCGCGCTCGATGCGGAAAACGAAGCGGCCATCGTGGAGGCTATGCACGAGTTGGCGCGCGATCGCACGGTCATCGCCATAGCCCATCGCTTGTCCACCATCGCCGCCGCAGATCAGATAGCCGTCCTAGAGAAGGGGTGCATCACCCAGCAGGGAACCCACGGCGATCTGGTGAAGGTGCCCGGCCGGTATCGGTCGTTTTGGCGCGAGCGCCAGCAGGCGGCCGGTTGGCGGCTGGTCCAGCGAGCAGTAGCGCTTCGGATTCGATCCGGCGCGGTTCGGTGCCGGAACATCAGATGAACCAAGACATGCAAAACGCATGGGAAAGAGAGGTCGATATGGAACATTCGCCTTATGAGACGTCGAAGTCCCGCAAAGGGGCCGCGTTCGAGATGTGGGGCGTCAAGGAGGTCGTCACCGCGGTGCTGTTCAGCGCCTTGATGATCGTCGTCATGTTCGTGGTGGGGTCGGTTACCATGCTGGGTGTGGATTTCTCCATGCTGTTCATGGCGGCGACGTACGTTTTGGTGGTTGCGCCGTTGTACATGCTCATGGTTATGAGGGTGAACCGCTTCGGCGTCACGGCGTTCTACGCGTGCGTGATGGCGCTGGTGTACCTCATGTTCGGAAACCTGTGGTACATGCTGCCGTTCTACCTGGTGGGAGGTTTGGCTATCGATGCGCTGTTCCTGCGCACGGCCGCGCAGCGGGCTAAGCCGAACCGCATCGTAGCGGCGTGGGCGACGTTCAGCGCGCTGTACTCGCTGTCGTCGATCATCCCCATACTGGTCAACCTTCAGGGGTACCTGCAAGAGCTTGCCGAAGTGAGGATGATGGGCGAGGAGTACGTGAACGCGTACCTCAAGTACTACGGGAATGCAGAATGGATCGTGTTCATAGTCGCTCTCACGGCGTTCGCCGGATTCCTGGGAGCCCTCGTGGGCAAGCGTCTGATGAGGAAGCACTTCCTGAAGGCAGGGGTGATCTGACGTGGAGGAGGGCATCCGAAACGAGCGGTTCTCATCGGGCGCTCGCGCCGTCGGGCGTTCGTCGGCGTCGCCCGACGGGGAACGGTTCTCCATGGCGACGAAGTCCATCGTGCTGGCTGCGACGATCGCGACGGTTTCCCTGGTGGACAGCGTGCGGTTGTCGCCTGCGCTGACCTGCTTTTTACTGCTCTACCTTGCTGCGTGCGGACAGCGTTCCATGGCTTTCAAGATGCTGGTTTTCTACGCGGCGCTGTGGGGCGCGTGCCTGGCGCTTGCATACGGGAAGATGACTGTGATCGTTTTCTCGCCGGTTCATTTTTACGCCGCGATCAAAACCTATCCCATCATGGTTGCGTTCTTCGCGGTGGCGCTTTCCCCTCCGGGGCTTATCAGCGCCGCGTTGGCGAAGGCTCGCATTCCGAAGCGCCTGATCGTGGGCGTGCTCGTACTGCTGAGGTTCTTCCCCACCGTTCGCTCGAGCTTCCGGCGTTTGTCCGAGTCGTGCAAAAGGCGCGGGGTGCTTTCGGCGGGAAACGTCGCGCGCAGCCCCGTTCAGGCGCTCGAGCATGCGCTGGTTCCCTTGATGTTCTCGTTGGTGGACAGCTCCGACCGCCTTTCCTCATCCGCCATCGCCCGCGCCGCCGAAGCGCCGACCAGGCGGACGAGCTACTATCGCAGTCCTTTCGGAGTGGCGGACGCGGTTTGCCTGGCGGCCGTCGCGACGGCGCTGGCTGCGTGCGTCTGGGTTGTGCGGGGAGGGTGGTTCGGATGACCGGCGATCTTGTCGCGCAGCTGAAAGGCGCGAGCTTCTCGTACTACGGCGCTCCGGAAACGCTGCATGCCGTGGATTTGGACGTGCATGCCGGCGAATGCGTCGTGCTTATGGGCGCGTCGGGCAGCGGTAAAACCACGATCGTGCGCGTCTTGAACGGCCTGGCCGGGGGCTACTATCGCGGCAGCGTTTCCGGCGACGTGTTCTTGGGCGGGCTTTCTGCGCGCGATATGGAGGCGTGGCGAAGAGCCGAGCTGGTGGGAAGCGTGTTTCAAGACCCGACCGCCCAGTTCTTCTCCAGTCAGCTGGCGGGCGAGGTGGCGTTCGGGTGCGAGAACATCGGCTATCCCGCCGAGGAGGTGGTGAGGCGCACCGATGCGGCGATCGGCCGTTTGGGTCTGGACCGTTTGCGCACGATAGCGGTGGACGAGCTTTCCAGCGGGCAGAAGCAGCGCGTGGCTATCGCCTCGTCGCTTGCTCCTGCGCCGAGGCTCGTGGTGATGGACGAGCCCTCTTCGAACCTCGACGAAGATGCGGCTCAAGAGTTGGGCGCGGTGCTGATGGAGCTGAAGCGGCAGGGCTACGCGCTGGTGGTGGCCGAGCATCGCATCTCGTACCTGATGGAGTGCGCCGACCGGTTCTGCTATATGGAGGCCGGGCGGATGCGGGCGGTTCTCTCTCGCGACGATGTGTTCGCCATGGACGGCTCCGAGCGCGTTGCCATGGGCGTTCGCAGCCCTGCTTTCGTCCCCCGGCCTTCCTTGAAGCCTGCGCCTCTTGCCGCGGGGCTCGCGCGGGAAGGCGAGCGGGCCGCGTCCGGCGAAGCTTTCGGCGCGCGTCTGGAAGCCGCGTCCCTGGAGGTGGACGGCCTGGCCGTTTCTCGCGGTGGAAATCTGCTGTTCTCCTGTGTCTGCTTCGCCGTGGAACCGGGGCAGATCATGGCGCTGACGGGAAAAAACGGCGTGGGCAAGACGAGCCTGGCGCAGGTCGCGGTTGGCTTGGGCCGACCCGACGAGGGCTGCGTGCGCGTGGGAGGGCGGAAGCTGTCCCGGCGGGAGCTGCGTCGCCGCGTGTGGTACAGCCCCAACGACGTGAGCATGGAGTTCTTCTCTTCCCGGGTTGACGAAGAAGTGCTCTTGTTCTCGGATCAGGACGACGCGGCGCGCCGCTACGCCGATCATGTGCTGGGCCGGTTGGGCCTGGCCGAGCTGGGGGATAGGCATCCGTCCTCGCTGTCAGGCGGCCAGAAGCAGCGGCTGTCCATTGCCTGCGGGCTGGCGTCGAGGCGGTCGGTGCTCATCCTGGACGAGCCCACCAGCGGGCTTGACGCCCTCAGCATGCGCCGGTTGGCCGACGCGCTGCGTTGCGCAGCCGAGGAGGGGGCGGCCGTGGTGGTCATCACGCACGACAACGAGTTCATGCGCGAGTGCTGCACCCACGTCTTCGCGCTCGAAGGCGCAGGTGCGGACGAGGACGAGCGCCGCGCGCGTTGACGGCAGAAGGGGCGGGGAGCTGGGAGTGTTTCACGTGAAACATCCGGGCGCCCGGGTGCCGCCCGTCCGGACGTTCCGTTTTCTCGTAAGGATGTTTCACGTGAAACATCCCTCGCGCTTCAGGGCCGCTTGTCCGGGCCGCGTGCGAGCAAGGCGAGCCGCCCGTAATGGCGAAAAGGCATCGAATTCGGAAGAGGCCGCGCGCCTTCGCCGTCCGAGACGCGCGGTCGCGGAAGCTCGCCTCCTTTCGACCAGGCGCTATGCGGAAGAAGGGTTTCCGGTGCATCCAGAGCCCGGCGCAAAACTTCCGAATTCGATGGTTTCTTGCCATGGGGAGAGCCCTCTTCTGCCGCCGCGTCGGCATCGTAGCGGTCCGCATACCACTCTACCCGAAGAGATCGTGTCAGCAATCGTGCAATAGTCGGAGAAGCTCGGAGGTGCGGCGTCCATCCTCGCCATGCTCGAGGACAAGGCCTTCCCAACTCAGACTCTCGTGATCCCAATGCAGATCGCCAGCCTTTCGAGCCAAAACAGGATCGAACAAACTTGCGGCAAGTGCTTCGGCCGCCGCGATGTCGGAGAGCTCGGAAGAAAGACCGGTACGGCTAACCAGCTTCTTGAAAGCGCCCTCGTACAGCTGCTTCCATTCATCCGGCACCGAGAACCTGTCAGGGAGCACTATTCCGCGTGCGCCCGCCTCGCTGCGCACCCGCCTGCAGAGTTCGCCGCCATCGATATCGACGGTAGTTGCGTAGATCGCAACGTCGACGAGATCCTTTATGCGAGACGAAGGTTTGCCGTCGTGCGTCTCGACCATGGCGCAGAGCTTGTCGGCGAGGGAGTTCGCAAGGGGATACACGCGGTAGTCGAACATCGGAACGCCTGCAACGTCGATCCTGTCGGCCGGCGTCACTATCTCAGGCTCTCCGCAGGCAACGCGGTCGGCCACCAAATCTATCGAGACCTCCTGCAGCCGCTTTCCTCCAAGCAAGGGCACGAAGGCGACCTTGAGCCCCGATCGGTACTCGTCCTCGACCTTGATCGGCACGGCTCCTACGAACTCGAAGACCACGAAATCGCCGAGATCGGCTTCTGCGAGGGCTCTGAGCTCGGCGAGCGCGGCGTCGAGGTCTGCCTCCTCCGAAAGCAGGTCGATATCCCGGGTGGCGCGCGCGTCCATGGTGCGCGCCAGCATGCTCTGGCCGCCTTTGAGCATGAAAGGGGAGTCAGGCTTGCTGAACACGCGACATAAGAGCCTGTGGAAGTAGAAGCCGGAAACGGCTCTGCCGGTTTCGAGGGGAGAAGCCTTGGCCGCGGCCTTTATAGCCATTTCCAGAGCTGCCGGGGTCTTGCACACCATCATGCCTCCCCTCCGAAGAGCCGCTCCATCGTCTTTCTCTCCCTGGCGGAGGCCTTCGCTTCCGCCGCAAGACGCTCGAGCTTTTCCGTATCGAGCCCCTTCGCCCGAGCGTCGGCAAACGCGTCTTGCACAAGCGACGGCTCCTCGCCGTCCAGGACAAGGTCTACGAGGGTTCGCTCGGCTCCCGTCACGGGTATGCCTTCGATGAAGGACACGTCGTCACGGGGTACGCCGCGTATGCCGAACCTTGCCTCGGCGTTGCGGGAGTTGATGCGCCTCGGGGCGAGGATACGGTAGGGGGAGAGGTAGAAGTCCCCGATGCCGAGAATCGATGCGGCCGTGCTTCCCGCAACGGTGACGCCGTCCCATTCGCCAGCCTGCATCCGCTCGTGCGTCATCTTCGCGGGATCGGTGAGCTTCCAGAGGGCCGCCAGGTCGTCGAGCTGCGATGCCGGCACCCCGGCCATCCGATACGCCCCATGGGCGACGCGCACGAGCCTCCCCGCCTCGCATGCTTTGGCGATCGCATTGCGGGGGATGCCGAGACGCTCGGCCTGCGCTGTGGTGAAAACGCCTTCCGAAGCCGAGAGCTCTTCTATCGCAGAGGTGTGGCGGTTCTTGTTCATGTTTCAATTGTATCGAAATACGATACTTTTGCAACATCTCTTAACGTAGCTTGGTGTTGCTCAGGCGTCTTTGCGTTCGACAGGTTCGTCTCCAGCGATGATGCTCGTAAGCGGTCGGAGAGGGATTGGGGCGGCTCGCTGGACAAGGCGAGAGCGGTGAAAGTTGCTTCGGCTAGAAACACGAAGCCCGTGTCTTCTTATAGGTTTTCGGAAAACAGCTGGCATCGCTGCGACGGGCTGGCAGGATGCGTGGAGGCGGCAACAGCGCGTCGTGCTCGCTCTGTTCGCCGCGTCATCGGTATTCGTGGTCAGTGCGCGAATTTTCGTTACTGTTTCTCACTTCGCGCATCTTGCGCTATAATCCTCAATCATGCGGGTGTCGCCAAGTGGTAAGGCCCAAGCTTCCCAAGCTTGTATTCGCGGGTTCGAGTCCCGTCACCCGCTCCATGAACCTACGATCCAAGCTTCGGCTTGGATTTTTTTCATTTAGCGAGGAGATTGACATGGCTCGTTTCGATACCTTTGTGTTCGACCTTGACGGCACGCTTCTCGACACGCTGCCCGACCTGGTGGTTCTGACGAACGCCGCCTTGAACGAGCAGGGCTTCCCCAGCCGCACGGCCGACGAGATCCACAGCTTCGTGGGCAACGGAGCCCGCGCGCTCATGTACCAGGCCGTGCCCGCCGATGCTTCGCCCGAGCAGGCCGAGGCCGCCATGCGCCGCTGGATGGAGCTCTATCCCGTCATCGGGAACAAGCTGACGAAGCCCTACCCGCATATGGAAGAGACGCTGGCTGCCCTCGCCCAGCGCGGCATCGGCCTGGGCGTTCTGTCCAACAAGTTCGACCAGGGCGTGCATGACGTGATCGACGCCTATCTTCCCGGCTTGTTCCCGGTGCAGTATGGCGAATGCGACGAGATTCCGCGCAAGCCCGACCCCACGGGGCTGCTGCGCTGCATCGACGAGCTGGGGTCCGCACCAGCCCGCACGGCGTACGTGGGCGATTCGCCGGGGGACGTCCTGGTGTCGCGCAACGCCGGCGCGTTCGCCATCGGCGTGTCGTGGGGCTATCACCACGCCGACGCCTTGCGTAAGGCGGGCGCGGACGTCGTTATCGAAGACGTGCGCGAACTGCTGCAGTTCGCGGTCGAGCGCTAGGCGGCGGGCATTATGGAGCATCAGCCGTCGACCCTCTCCAATCAGCCCCGCCCGTCGAAACGGTTCGTCATCGTCAGCTGGGCTCTCGTGGCGGCGTGGGCGTTCCTCATCTTCTTCATGTCTTCGAACACCGGCACGGGTCTCAACACGGGGCTCGGCATCTTCTCCAGCATCTACCGGGCAATGCAGGCCGTGCAGGAGCAGCTGCTGGGGCCTGGGGTGGACGCGCTGTCGTCCATCGCGCACTTCTGCGAGTACACGATGTTCGGCGCGCTTCTGGCCAACGCGCTGCGCTGCCACATGCCGCTGCGTCGTGCGTGCCTCATCGCCATCGCCTGTGCCAGCTTGTACGGGGTGAGCGACGAGGTTCATCAACTGTTCGTGCCCGAGCGCATGTGCGACCCGGTGGATTGGATGGTGGATACTGCGGGCAGCGCGCTGGGTTCCGGGATCGCGTACGCGGTGCTGCGAAAAAGAGATGCCCGCTCTTAGTAAAAGCGCGCGTGTCGCACCGCAGCGACGGGGGAGCTTGCTTTCCGATGGGCGATTTCGTGGCGGATGTCCTCATCGCTGTGCTTCGCCAGCAGGAAGCTCGGTGTCGTGGCAAGGGAATCCGCCAGTTTCGTGACGACGGATAGCCGTACGTCCGCCGTGCCGTCCTCTATCCTATTGAGCAGCGGGCGACCTATGCTCACCATGAGCGCGAGGCGCGTTTTCGTGATGTTGCTGTACGAGCGCATGCGTCTGACGTTCTCGCCAAGCACGGGAGAGAACCTGCTCTGATCAGGCTCGTCATCATTCAGCGGACTATGTTCGTGCTCGGCTTGCATGTCCACTAGAGTACCGGCGTGCGAGCAGAAGGCTGTAACCGCATGAATACGTTTCGGTTCATTTTTAGAAAATGTGCGGTTTGTACCCAGCCCATGCCTATTTTATGATGGTAGGTCAACGATGCTACAATATCTGCCATACGTGAGAATCTATGCGCGTCGACCTCGGGTTATGTTGCGGAAATGGTGTAATCGCCGGCGAAAGCGGGTTCTCGTAGGTATGAGAAAATGAAGGCTTCGACAATCGAAGCGCTGTGTCGCGAGGGGTACGCGACGTACGGTGCCTGCTTTGGCAGACGTGTTCGGAGTCGATGAGGAGACCATATGGCGTCAAGAAACTCTCGAACGAACCGTAAAGAAGCGCGCTCATCGCGGGCTCCTCAGTCTGCTCGCGCCGTGCGGTCGGCCAAGGCCGCGCAGTCGGGTCGCATCGCCCCGTACAGCCAGGCAAGCGCTTTCTCCCGCGATGCGTATGGCGATGGCCCTTCGTACCGTGCGGCCTACACGCCCGGCAGCCAAGGTTCCGGCGCGAACGGCGCGTACGCCCGGCAGACTGCGGCAAGTCAATATTCGCGCAACAATCCAAGCTACTCGGCAGCCCGCAAGAAAGCCGGGCGCGGCAAGAAGATAGCCCTCGGCGTGATCATCGCGATTCTCGTGGTGGCCGTGGGGGGCGGTTCGGCGTTCGCCTTGTGGAAGAACTCCGTCAACGAGAAGCTGATCAAGGGAAACAAGTCTGACGAAGAGATCATGGCCATCAACGATGCGCTCAAGCCCGAAAAGGACATGACCTTCACCGAGCCCTTCTACATGATCCTCATCGGCACCGACGAGGCCGAGGACAGCACCGAGGACATGCATCGTTCCGACACGAACATCGTGGTGCGCATCGATCCTGCAAAGAACCAGGCCACGATGGTATCCATCCCCCGCGATACGAAGATCGACATCGACGGCTACGGGACGAACAAGTTCAACGCCGCTTACGCTTACGGCGGCGCTGCCGGAACCATCCGCGAAGCGAATCAGCTGCTGGGCATCGAGATATCGCACTACGCGGAAGTGAACTTCGGCAAGTTGAAGGAATTGGTCGACGCAGTCGGCGGCGTGGACGTCGAAGTGACCGAGCGCGTCGATGATCCCGACGCAGACGGTACCACGGCTCATCCCGAGTGGCCGCGCGTCATCATCGAGGAAGGCGAGCAGCACCTCGACGGCAACCAAGCGCTGGTGTTCGCGCGCAGCCGCGCTTACGCTGACGGCGACTTCACGCGCACGGCGAACCAGCGCAAGCTGATCATGGCCATCGTCAACAAGGTGCTGGCACTGAACACCGCCGAGCTTTTGGGTGCGGTTCAAGCAGCGGCCAACTGCGTGACCACGGATCTTGCGGTGGGCGATATCGCCGCGTTGGCCCAGCAGTTCCAAGATGACGGCGATCTTACCATCTACTCTGCGATGGTTCCTTCTACCACGGCGATGATCGGCGACGTATCGTACGTCATCAACGATCCCGTGGCGACGAAGGAGATGATGAAGCTGGTTGAGGCTGGAGAGGATCCGAGCTCGGTTGTCTCGTCAGGATACGTTGATCCGGGCGACACCGCAGGCGGTGCCAGCACGTACGGCAACGGTTACGGCAGCACTGGTTCGGCGCCGGCAACGGCGCAGGAAACGCCAATTATTACGATCCGGGCTACACCGATGCATCGGGAACCGGAGGAGCCAACAACGGCGGCTATGTTGACAACGGTTACGTTGACAACACCGGTGGAGCGGGTGGAACCGGCGGGTACGACAACGGAGCTATTGCTGGCGGCGCGGGCGGTACCGACGGTGCAGGCGGATACGACCCCGGCTATACCGATCCGGGCGCCTACGACGGGACGGCATCCGCTGCTTAGCCGGCGTCTCGTTGGGATTCTCGAACTGCGCAAGCGGCATCGGCTTCGATCGATGCCGCTTTTTAATCGGCTCCTCAACCGGTAGGTTGAGCTTCGGCTCTCCTGTTGAGTTTTCGTACCCTCTGCGGGATACTGGTGATCACCGGTTGCAAAGACGGATGGGGCTCGCAAAGACATGAGCGACGTACACAATCACGAACATGCGAAAGAAAACAAGGGCGTCGGCCCTGCCAGCTCTTTGCGCACCGTGATAGGGGTGATCGTCTTCATCATCGCGGTTTGCCTCGTGATGTTCGCGATCTTCCGCGTCTACTCCAACGAGCTCAGCGACGAATTCTACGATTTAGCCAGCGTCAGCATGGACGATTATACGGCTGCGCAAAAAGTGGAAGTCGAGTCGTTCATCAGCGAGGTGAGCTCCGTCATCTCCACCATGTGCGTGTTGGCCGAGTCCCCGGACATCGATCCTTCCGGCTCGACGTTCGCTGCGTATCTGGAGGAATGGAACCAGCAGGGGTCGTTCCAGGTTACCTATACTCCAATCGAGGAGCTGGAGCAGGGCGTTGCGAGCAATCGCAACGAGCGAGACGAGGAAACGCTTCGGCATCTGTACGCAGGCGAGACGGTGGTGTCCGACGTGCGCAAGTCGAACCGCCTGAACGGCTACTACTTCAGCATAGCCAAGCCCGTCAATCGCGACGGGCGCGTGGTCGGCGTGCTGCGCAGCATCGTGAAAGCGGAGAAGCTTCTGGATACGAGCCAGGCGAGCTCGCAGGTTACGCTGCTCGGCACGCTGCTGATCAAAGAGGACGGAACCGTCGTTCCCGTGTCGAAGGAATTCGAAGGTTATGAGGGATCCACCCTGTACCAGGTGCTTGAGGGAAGGGGCGTGTCTTCCGATCAGATCGCCGATGTACGTGCCAGCATCGAGAACGAGCGAGATGTGGCAACGGTCATGTTGGGCAAGCAGAACGGCTACATGACCTTTCTCACGTCTATTCGCCTCGATGTGAACGATTGGACTATCGTGAACTTCACGCAGGAAAGTTCGTTGGTCGAGCATTCGGAGAGCATTCTGCGTTTGACGGTGTACACGGCTGCGCTGCTTATCGTCATCAGCGCGGCGGCATGCCTTGCCGTGGCGCTGGTGGTTGGCCGCATCCGCAAAAGGGCGCGTCGCAGTGCGGAGCGTTACGAGGTCCTCGCTGAATTTTCCGACACGGTGCTGTTCGAGTATTCTTATCCGCGCGACACGCTTGAGCTGACGCCGAATGCGCGCGGGATGTTCTCCCTCAGCTCCCTTTCAGCCGAAGGCTACCTGGCCAAAGGCATTCCTCTCATCGATTTCCTGGAAGATGATTACAAGCGTGTCCGGATGGCGTTCGAAAACCCTGCGCCGCCGAACGAGCTGCGCACCATCACCTGTCGCGCACGCGTGTTGTCGGGCGAATATCGTTGGTTCTCGTTCACGTGCCGGTATCTGTACGAAGGTTCCCAGCCGTACATGGCCGTGGGAAAGATCGTCGACATCACGAAACAGCGCGAAACCGAAGAGCTGCTCACGCGCAAGTCGCAAATGGACGGGCTGACGAAGACGTTCAACAAGATGGCGTTCCAGGAGAAGATGGCGGCATTGCTGCCCGAGACGGGCAGGGGCTTGCTGTTCGTGATCGACATGGATCGATTCAAGCAGGTCAACGACGAATACGGTCACAGCATGGGCGACCGGGTTCTGGAAGAGGTGGCGCGTTCGTTGCTCGACGTGTTCCGTCATCGCGATCCGGTGGGGCGCGTCGGCGGCGACGAGTTCGTGGCGTTCCTCGTGGGCGCAAACGACGATGCGGTTATCGAAGCGAAGCGCGAGGCTCTGAGTTCGTTGATCGCAGAAGCCTCGCGCTCGTTGGGGGTGCCCATCGCTTTGAGCGTCGGGGTGGCGCGCTATCCTCAGGATGGCGCTACCTATCAGGAGCTGTTCGACGCGGCCGATCGGGCCATGTACGACGAGAAGAACGAGGGCCGCGTCGAGGATTCGGTCTAGGCCCGAGCGGTCGCGTAGCCGTCCGGGTTCTGCGACTGCCAGCGCCATCCGTCGGCGCACATGCGGTCGAGGTCGTACTGCGCGACCCAGCCCAGCTCGTCGCGCGCTTTGTCGCAGGCCGCGTAGTTTACAGCTACGTCGCCCGCGCGACGCGGCTTGATCTGGTAGGGCAGCTCGCGTCCGCAGGCGCGCTCGAAGGAATGTACCACGTCCAGCACGCTGGAGCCCGTGCCGGTTCCCAGATTGAAAATGCCCACGCCGCGACGCGTGCCGTCCGCTGCCGGTTCGCCCGCCATGGTGCCGGCCGTTTTCGCTTCGCCGGTGCCCACTTTGCCGCCCATCCAGTCGAGCGCCGCCACGTGGCCGCGCGCAAGGTCCACCACGTGGATGTAGTCGCGCACGCCGGTGCCGTCGTGCGTGGGATAGTCGTCGCCGAACACGCCGACGCTTTCCAGCTTGCCTACGGCCACCTGCGCAACGTAGGGCAGCAGGTTGTTGGGGATGCCCTTGGGGTCCTCGCCGATCAGGCCGCTCTCGTGCGCGCCGATGGGGTTGAAATAGCGCAGCAGCACAACGTTCCATTCGTCGTCGCCCACGTACAGGTCGGTCAGCACCTGCTCCAGCATGGACTTCGTCCAGCCGTAGGGATTCGTGGCGTCGTGCTTCGGGCAATCCTCGGTGATGGGGATGAACTCCGGCTCGCCGTACACCGTGGCGCTCGACGAGAACACGAGGTTCTTCACGCCGTGCGCGCGGGCCACGTCGCACAGGGCCAGCGTGCCCGCGAAGTTATTCCAGTAGTATTCCAGCGGCTTCTGCACGCTTTCGCCCACGGCCTTGAAGCCGGCGAAGTGGATGATGGCGTCCACGTCGTTCTCGGAGAAGACGCGGTCGAGCGCCGCGCGATCGAGGATGTTCGCCTCGTAGAATTTCAGGCGGTCGTCGTTTGCCGCCAGGCCGGTGATCTGTCGCACCCGGTCAAGCGCGAGCTCGCTCGAGTTGCTCAGGTCGTCCACAACGACCACGTGGTAGCCCTGATCCAGCAATTCGACGCAGGTGTGACTTCCGATGAACCCGGCTCCGCCCGTTACGAGCACGCAGATATCGGCATGATCCTTGGCCAAGCTCTTGTTCGCCATTGAAGCTCCTCTCGGTACTGACTGTTGCCATAGTAGCAGGTGGAACAGATCGCGCGCAAATTCAGCAAAAGGCACATGGCCCGCGTTCCGCTCGGCGGCAAGGCCGCACGGGCTCGCGCGGGGCCCCGTGCGGCGCCGCGGGAAGCCGCACGAATGTTTTACGTGAAACATTCGGAAAAGGCAGGAATATTATTCTTGACACAGGATAATAAACGTCGTAAAGTATGACTCGTGGACACACCGACTCCAACGGTTCTCCTCGTTTCACTCGTCCAAGCACAGGCCGCTTCCCCCCGCGGCCTGTGCTGCTTTCGGAGTCATTTTGCGCGACGTGCGCCCGTTGCGCCTGTGCGCCTTCTCCTTCGCCTCTCGGTCCGCCCCTCGCCCTCGGAGCATGCCTTCCTCGGTTTCTGCATGCGAAACAACAGTTTCGGTTCCTTGCTTGGCGCATCATGCTCGGGATTGCCTTCCTTTGCGGGCGCCTTAGTCAGCCTGCTCGCTCGAAATGGCAAAAAGCAACCGAATTCGGAAATCATCCCGTCTTTCGGGCAAACTTTTCGCGCGAAGGCGAAAGGGGTCTCGCCTGTAACCTGGTGCTCTGTGCGGCGAGCGTTTTCGGCGTGACGTCGGCGCGTGTAAGGCACGACTCCGGGCTTCCGAATTCGATGCTTTTTTGCCATCGGAGGCCTCGTCGGATGACCGGCATCGCATTTGGCGAAGGAAAATAGAGGCGGATGGGTCGTCCGTTGCTGTGCAGGTCGTCCGTGCTGTATGTGCTCGTCGTCGTATCAGGACGGCACGGGTTTTGTTCGGGGAGGCTTTACATGCATTTCGTGTTCGGACGAGTGTTTCACGTGAAACATCCGTTCCCCTGTCTATTTTGCGACGAAACCGCGCCTTGCTCGGCCGATTGACTATACTGGTGAGCAACAGGCTTTGAGAAAGGAAGCTCCGTGGCAGAAATTCATTTCGGAACCGATGGATGGCGAGCCATCATCGGCGAGGACTTCACCAACGACAACCTCGTGCGCGTCATCGACGCGGCTGCGCGCGTGTTCAAGGAGGACGCGGTTGCAGCCGGCCGTCCGGCCGACGCGCCCGGCACCCTCATCGTCGGTCACGATTGCCGACAGGATGCGCACGCTTACGCGCAGCTGGCGGCCGAGGTCGCGGCGGCGCAGAGCTTCCGCGTGCTGCTCACGCAGGACTACTGCCCCACGCCTACGCTGTGCTGGTCGGTGGCGCAGGACGCCGACGCGGTGGGCGGCATCATGCTGACCAGCAGCCACAACCCGGCCGAATACCTGGGCGTGAAGCTGCGCATGAACGACGGCGGCGCGGCGGGCAAGGAGTTCACCGACCGCGTGGAGGCTGCGTTCGCCGACGCACCCGCCGACGCGCGCGGTGCGTTCGAAACGGTCGACCTCATGACCCCGTACCTCGCCACCTTGAAGGAGCGCGTGGACGTCGAGGCCATCCGCAACGCCAACCTGCGCGTGGTGGTGGATCCGCTGTACGGCGCAGGCCGCATCTATCTGGCGCAGCTGCTGCGCGATCTGGGCGTGGAAGTGTGCGAGATCAACAACGCCGAGGATCCGACGTTCGACGGACTGCACCCCGAGCCTATTCCGCCCTGGGTCGACCGCTGCATCGCGAAGGTTCCCGAGCTGGGTTACGACGCCGGCTTCATCAACGACGGCGACGCTGACCGCATCGGCGCGGTTGACGAGCGCGGCAACTTCGTGAACCCGCATCGCATCATCACGCTGCTTACCTCGCACCTCGCCGAGGACAAGGGCCTCACCGGTCGCGTCGTGTCCACCATCACCGCGTCGGCCATGCTGGCTCGCCAGTGCAAGCGCTTGGGCCTGGAGCTGACCAGCACGCCGGTGGGCTTCAAGTGGATCTACGCCGAGATGGAGAAGGGCGACGTCATGCTGGGCGGCGAGGAGTCCGGCGGCATCGGCATCCCCAGCCACGTCATGGAGCGCGACGGCTTGCTGATGGCGCTGCTCCTGTGCGAGACGATGGCGCAGCGCGGCATGAGCCTGGGTCAGTTGGTGGACGATATGTTCCAGAAGGTGGGCAAGCTGGAGTTCGAGCGCCAAGGCCTGAAGATCACTGACGAGCAGATGGCGAACTTCCGCGCCGAGATCGTGCCGAACTACGCGCCTGCCGAGATCTGCGGCAAGCAGGTGGTGGACGTGGATCGTCGCGACGGCGTGAAGTTCTACCTGGAAGGCGACGCGTGGGTGATGATGCGCCCCTCCGGCACCGAGCCGCTCGTGCGCATCTACGCTGAAGCCGAGACGGTGGACGAGGTCCACGACCTCCTGAAGGCCGCCGAAAGCGTGGTCGTGTCCTAAACGAAGAGCGAAGCGAATGTTTCACGTGAAACATTTGTACGTAGAACGCCTCGGAGGCATCGAGCTTTCGGGGCGTTTCCTATTCTCCGAAGCGGGGCAGCTTCTTGAGCAGCGCCCAGGCGATCTGCTTGTCTTGCCCGTCGTCGAGCATCGCGTCGAAGTCGCGGAATGCCACCACGCTGCGCCCGAACGCGCGGCCGGGCTTTCCCAAGGGAACCTCGCAGCGGTACGCGCGTCCCAGCGCGGCGGCCGCTGTCGAATCGGTCGCGATCAGACAGAGCGGGTCGAGCCCCTCCACCAGCAGGAACAGCGCCTGGTCGTCCAGCCCTTCCACGGCGGCGAACGTGCACGCGCCGCTTCCGTATCCCAACGAAGCCATCGCGCTGTTCAGCGCTGCTCGGCTGCGCTCGCTCAGGGCGCTTCCGCTCGCTACGCACACGAGCGCCAAGCGCGCCCCATCAAGGTGCTCGTCGAACAGCTCCCACGCTTCGTCGAGAGCCACTTCGTACATGTTACCATTCGCAGATTTTTTCACACGATCCCTTGCGGTCGAGATAGGTTCGCCGTATAACCGTAATGATAGCAAGAAACGCCCGCCGCGGCATGGGCGCTGCGGCGGCATCACGATAGGAGAGCGCGTATGTGCACGAACGGAATCAACACAGGGCAATTCGAGCAGATGATCGAGCAGATCGACGACCATATCAAGTTGGAGCGTCGCTGGGCGCACAACCTGGGGCATATGGCGGGAGATGCCGGCTTCGCCACCGTTTCCGAGAAGATGCATGCCGCCCAGGCCATGCTGGACGACGTGCGCGCGCTGCTCGACGAGGCCAAGGATGCCCTCGAGGACGATGCCGAAGCTTCGGCGAACGTCACCGTCAACCTCGTGTAGGCGCCGCACGTATGAGCAACGATCTCATGCGCTTCTCGGTGGCCATGCCCGAGGAGCTGCTCGTTCGCTTCGACCAGCTGGTCGCGCGCCGCGGGCTGGCGAAAAACCGCAGCGAAGTGGTGCGCGACCTCGTGCGCGACGCGTTGGTGGAGGACGAGTGCTCCACGCCGGGCATGGAGGTGGTGGGCACGTTGACCATCGTCTTCGACCATCACGCCAGCGACTTGCAGGAGAAGCTGCACGCTATCCAGCACGATTACTTCGAATCCATCATCTCGTCCATGCACGTGCATCTCGACGCGCACCATTGCCTTGAGGTCATCGTGCTGCGCGGCGAAACGGGTCTCGTGCAGGACATCGCGAACCTCATCCTGGGCACGAAGGGCGTGAAGAACGGTCGTCTCGTGGTCACCACGACGGGGCAGCATATATAGGTATACGGTTCCGGCGGCCTACCGGCTATCGGAACGGGTCGACGCTGCGGCTTCCGTGGCGCCCGGTCTCGCCATTTGTTCGCTTTCCCTTGCGCGCGAAGCACGCGCGGCCGCGAAGCGGAGCGATCTCGGGCGCTGCGGAAACCCTCGTCGGCTTTGCAGGACGGGCGGTGTTTCACGTGAAACATTCGTTCGCATCGACTCATGAGAAGGGCAAGGAGCTTTATGGATACCACGGTCATGCTGGGGCACGGCAGCGGCGGGACGATGATGAAGCGCATCATCGACGATGTGTTCTTCGCCGCGTACGCCGGCGACGAGCTGCTGCGCGGCGACGACGCGGCGGTGCTGCCCGCGCCCGCTCCGGGTGAGCGGCTGGCGTTCTCCACCGACAGCTTCGTGGTGACGCCGCATTTCTTCCCGGGCGGCGACATCGGACGCCTCGCCGTGTGCGGCACGGTGAACGACGTGGCCACGAGCGGCGCCGTGCCGCGCTACCTCAGCTGCGGCTTCGTGCTGGAGGAGGGCTTCCCCATCGAGGATCTCAAGCGCATCTGCGCCTCCATGGCGGAATGCGCGCAGGAGGCCGGCGTGCATCTGGTCACCGGCGACACGAAGGTAGTGAACCGCGGCCACGGCGACGGCGTGTACATCAACACGAGCGGCGTGGGCACCATTCCCGAAGGCGTGAACCTGGGTGGCGCGCAGTGCAAGCCGGGCGACAAAGTGCTGGTCACCGGCACGCTGGGCGATCACGGCATCACCATCATGAGCTGCCGCGAGAGCTTGAGCTTCTCGGCCGACCTGGAAAGCGACGCGGCCCCGCTTAACCACCTCATCGCCGAGGTGTTGGCGGCGGCGCCGAACACGCGCTGCTTCCGCGACCCGACGCGCGGCGGCCTGGCCTCCACGCTGAACGAGCTGGCTGCCCAGTCGAACACGGACATCACGGTGGAGGAAGACGCCATCCCCGTGAAGCCGGCCGTGCAGGGCGCGTGCGAGATGCTGGGCTACGACGTGCTGCAGGTGGCGAACGAGGGCAAGATGGTGTGCGTTGTGGCGGCCGAGGAGGCCGACGCGGCGCTCGCGGCCATGCGCGCGAACCGGTACGGCGCCGATGCGGCCATCATCGGCGAAGTGTCGGCCGCCCGTCCCGAGCGCGGCTCCAAGGTGTTCCTGCGCACGGCGTTCGGCGGCACGCGCATCCTCGACATGCTGGTGGGCGAGCAATTGCCGCGCATTTGCTAGAAGCTCTCCATGCAGCACCCTCATGCGTATGGAAGAGAGCGCTGACATGCGCAAAGACCTTCGATAGCGCCTTTCGGGGCATGAAAGCGGCGGCGCTTTCGATAGAGAATTTGCCGCCGCACCCTGAGAAATTCGCCATTTCTTCTTGCATTTGCGGACAACAATGGTATCTTGCGGGCATAAAGTTTTTGGGGAAGTGACCCGACGCATCCCGTCGGAATGCTTTAGACGAGAAGGAGTTAACTATGTCTCACCCGGTTATCGAAGCCGATGAGTGCATCGGTTGCGGCATCTGCGTCGATGCCTGCCCGCAGGAAGTGCTCGAAGTGGTCAGCGGCGTCGCTGAGGTCGTGAACGAGGACGCCTGCATCGCGTGCGGCGACTGCGTCGAGGAGTGCCCCATGGGTGCGATCCCCGAGGTCATCGAGGACTAACCTCCCGCTCAATTCGCTTTCGACAAGCGCAACGAGAACCCCTGTCTCTTTCATGAGGCGGGGGTTCTTTGCGTTCGGGAAACAAGTGCGTGGAAGCGGCGTAACGGTGCGGCGCGAGAGGAGCGCAATAGGCATTCGATAGCTATAGTTTGGGACATTAACAAAACTTATATGACAAATTGGTAACTAACTTGACAGCATGAGACTTAGATTATATAGTCCAATTTGTCGAAGCGAGGTTGAGCTTGCGGATCGCATCTCCAAGCCACCGCCCTTCGTTCACCGAGTGCGCCCTCAGGGCGTGCTTTGGCGCATAAACAGAAACCGACTGCTAACGACTTACTTAGGTAACAACTCCAACAGAGAGGAAGCAGATAATGAGCAAGATTCTTGGCATCGACTTGGGCACGACGAACTCCGCCATGGCCGTCATGGAGGGCTCCGAGCCCGAAATCCTCGTGAACGCCGAGGGCGACCGCACCACTCCGTCTGTCGAGGGCTTCCGCAAGGACGGCGAGCGCGTCGTGGGCAAGGCCGCGAAGAACCAGGCCGTCACGAACCCCGAGAACACCGTGTCGTCCGTGAAGCGCTTCATCGGCCGCTCCTACGACGAGACGCCGGAAGAGCGCAAGACCGTCAGCTACAAGCTGCAGAAGGGCAAGGACGGCCGCGCGGTCGTCGACATCGACGGCAAGGACTACACGCCGGAGGAAATCTCCGCCATGGTGCTGCAGAAGCTGAAGAACGACGCCGAGAAGCAGCTGGGCTCCCCGGTGACGCAGGCCGTCATCACGGTGCCCGCGTACTTCAAC
>ENA-OQCU01000407-OQCU01000407.1-human-gut-metagenome-genome-assembly--contig:-NODE-407-length-20247-cov-3.777932_pt1 | contig 20247 bp, 32 predicted proteins | sample MGYA00242504_ERZ504590 | MGnify/ENA primary metagenome ERZ504590 (study PRJEB26092, sample SAMD00036318) | human gut metagenome | host: Homo sapiens | study: EMG produced TPA metagenomics assembly of... | reverse complement strand
CTCTACACCCATGAGACTGGCAGTTGAAAGACTGTCAGTCTTTTTTTGATGCAAATAAATCTATGATTCTTTGAAATGCTGCGATGTCCTCGTCACTTGCCTCAAGTAATGCCTTGAAAAGATTCTTGCGGGCATCGTCCTCACCTACCATGATGCGGTCAATTCTTTCGATGAAATCGTCGTCGGTATCAACGAACATCTCACCGTCACCAGTAGTCAACCATATATAATCAACATTAAATTCACGGCAGATTGATTTGATAACCTGTTCAGTAACGGAGTTTTTTCCCGTTTTCAATTTGACTGACAGAGTTCTTTTTCATTCCTATTTTCTTCACCGAATTTTTCAAGGGTGAGACCGAGTGTTTTTCGCACTTCTCTGATTCGTTCGCCTTGTGTCATGTGAAATCACCTCCTCTATTTTCTAAAGCATAACACCGAAAGAGACAAAAATCAATAAAAAAGTTCTTTCAAAGAACAAAAAATGTGATTGACAATGTTCTTTTAGAGGAATTATACTGTTCTTACAAAGAACACAGGAGGTACAAACAATGATGAAATCTGAATTTGAAAACCTTGCAGGTAGAGAGGTAACAAACGAACAGTACAAGAAGCGATTGAAACATTATATATGAGTAGCAACCTTAGGAAAAAAGCGGAATTTGTAAAGAAGTATCAGAAACAATGCTCAAGAGCATTCCGCAGCCGGAAAGAAAAAAAGACATCAAACGAATGGTAGTAAGAGATAGGAGCGGTTACAGAAAGACACCGAACGGATGCTATTACCACATCGAATATGTTGAGTTAGTAGACATTGACATCAAGACAGGAAAATACATCATCAAGCCACTTGAGGAGAAAGATTTCGAGCAGTTGGAAAAAAGACGGACACAATCTTGATTTAGACACATGGTTTGATTTCGATTATGAGGATTGCATCGACGAAAAGAAAAACCGATTGAACTGAATTATTAAAGCCGAAACGGGGCAGCAGTCGCCCCGTCAGTGTCCGGATGGCAACCGACACTCTGACGATGGCAAGCCGAAAGACATCGTGCAGTGATACCGTGGGAAACATGGCAGCGGTCGCACCTGCTAAAAAGTGCGTGGATGGTCAACAGGTTTTCGATGATTTTTAATGTGAAAAGCATCAACACGGTAGACAATGCCGGAAAGCAGGTGGACGGGATGAAAAGACCGAGAGAACCACCAACAGGAGGAAACAGGATGGATATAGGACGAATATTGCCGACAGAGGCAGCAGCAATCCTCAATGTATCACCGCAATTCGTGAGGGTAGCAATGCAGCAGGGAAAACTCCCGATAGGAACGGCGGTGCAGATGTCCTCAATTTGGACGTATCACATTTCGGAAAAACTGCTTGCAGATTATTCCGGAAAGAACATAGAAAAAGAGATTGAGCGAATCCGAGGAGGTGTTGAAAAATGACGAGAAACGAGAAAAAGGCAGTGATTGAGAGCATGGCAGAAAAATTCATGAATATTGACGACCTTGAGGGAAAGTCAATGACCATTATGGTGATGTCTGCGTATGCCGAGGGTAAGGCAGCAGGAAAAGCAGAGGAGCGTCGCAGATGGGAACAGAAAGAGGCGGTTGCAGCCGTTTAATGAAAACGCCCCGTCATAACGGCGGGGCAGTACATAGCAGGAGCATGAGAGCAAAGAAAAAGGACAACCATTGCAGTGGTCGTCCTTGTGATAAGAGCAGAGGAGGAAGATGCGACAAGAAAAGAGAACTTGCAGTTGCGACCGTATAAAAGACAACAGCAAAGGAGTGAGAAAATGAGATTTTATCATGCAGCACCAAAAGAAACAATGATGAAGATATACGCCGAGGGCGTTCTCAAAAAAGTCGTGGGATGGCGTTGTCTATATGTGCAAAGACCCGATTGACGCTTGCAAGTTTCTTGTGATTAGAGGAATGAGACAAATGAGCGTCATTGAGTTGGAACTTGACGAAAAGGAGGTTGAGGAATCACACGACCATTCAGAGACATTTTTCAAATGCAAGGCATACATAAAACACGGAGACATTGTTCTCTCCGGAGACGAGAGAATATTCGACTATGATTTTGAGTAAAGAAAAAGGACATCCGTTGCGGGCAGATGTCCGGTGCAAGTCGTGTCAGACTTGAAATTCACTAGAAATATTATAGCAAATCTGACACAAAAAATGCAACTTGAAAAATGAAGACCGAAAAGGTCTATAAAAGTCAAAGGGTTTTTCGGAACTTTTAATCAGTCCTTGATAATAGATAATAACAAGTCTACGAAAACATAACAGGAGGATTGTGTCAGATGGCAAGGAAAAAGAGGGGATGCAATATATCCCGTATGATTATGAGGCAGCATATAACAAAGCGATGGAGGACATGCATGAGTGGTTCATTGAGAACCTGTTCCAACATCGAAAGAAAGTTATATATGCACTGAAAGAGATAACAGCAGGAGACCAGTTTGAAATTGAGATATATCCGCAGTTCCGGAGCATGGATGAAGTACCTCCGGAGGGGAGGACAATCAAGAAAGACAACAACAAGGCTCAAAGAATCTGAATGATAGAATGCACGGAAATATGTTTGAGAGGCTAATCAATGAGAATTTCAGTGACCGTGATATTTGGATGACATTGACCTATGATGACGAGCATCTCCCGCCGGACGGGGATGTGGATGCAGCAATCAAGAATGTGCAAAAGTACATCCGACGCATCAACTATCAGAGGAAAAAGAGAGGTCTCCCGAATGCGAAATATGTCTATGTGACCGCATACAATCCGGATGCGGAAATCAGATGGCATCATCACATTGTCATGGATGGAGCGTTAGACATGGAGACGGTTGAATCCTGTTGGAAACAGTCAAGCAGGAATGAGGTTCGCCGATTGCAGACGGACGAAAACGGTCTGTCCGGTATGGCGAATTATATCGTCGAGGAAAAGAACCGTGTTCCGTCGGAAAAGAGATGGAACAGTTCGCAGGGATTGAGAGACCCACGAATCAAGGTCGTTCATTCTAAACGTCAGGCAGCGGGAGGCAGTTATAAAAAAATAGGCTCATTCGTTGCCAAGATGGTCAAGGACAGAGATTCCATTCCGGAGATATTGAAAAAGTGGTATCCGGACATGGATTTCACAAATGCAGCAGTGTACTACAACGATTTTAACTGCATGTTTTATATACATGCACGAATGCGGAAAAGGAGGTCGACAGGTGAAAAGACGAATAAGACGAATAAGACGGATAAGACGGGCATTGAAAAGAGCAGGTTTGTATAATGCGTTTCACATCGCATTGATTGCGGTATTACTGACAGGATTTTGCGTGATATTGTTCAATGTCAAAGAACCGGAGCAGCAGGAGGAAAAACCGGAGACGACGCAAGCGGAAGTGATGCAGAATCCGGAGACGATGACACAGACAGCAGAGAGCATCGAGGACAAATACAAGGTGTTTGATACCATGTCCGAGGACTGGGGGAGTGATGACCTTGAGGGATTCGTGTTCTACGACCTGCCGGAGAAGTATGCAGACAAAGGCTATTTTCCGGAGAAAATGCAGATATACACAAGATGTCTATGCAAGCAAAACGATGTTCCGTATGCCCTTGTATTGGCAATCATAGAGTATGAATCCGGATATGAGTTCGACAAGACCGGAGACAACGGGAACTCAAAGGGATATATGCAGATATATGAGAAATGGCACACCGACCGGATGCAGAAATTGAACTGCACCGACCTCATGAACCCATATCAGAATGTGAAAGTCGGGATTGATTTCCTCTCGTATCTCCTCAAGAAATACGGAACGGTGCAGGATGCACTTGCAGCGTACAACTACGGTGAAAGAGGTGCAAGGGAACATTTGTGGAACAACGGCGTGTATGTCTATTCATACAACACGGCAATCATGCAGAGAATGAAAGAGATTGAGGAGGTGGTCGGGAAATGAGGTTTGACTGGAAACCGGAATCGAAAGAGAGGTATTTCCGAAAAGCGGAGGCAGCAGTCAAGGCAGCGGGATTCGATGACATCCTGCGGGTAGACAGAGACCAGTTTTCCGTCGTCAAGGGAACGGTCAAGGTACATTTCAAACCGATTGTTTGTTCTGCGAATATTATGACACATGCAGACAGGAGGGCAAAGGCAAATGAACATGAAATATGCAATGAGAAGTGAGGACACAGAGCAAATCAATGTTGTGTCGTGGGCGAATTGGAACATGAACCGTTATCCGGAATTGAGATGGTTGTTCCATGTACCGAACGGAGGCAGCAGAAACAAGCAGGAGGCAGTCAAATTCAAGCAGATGGGTGTCAAGGCGGGTGTTTCTGATTTGTGCCTCCCATATCCGAAAGGCTCATACTGCGGATTGTTCGTTGAAATGAAATTCGGTAACAACAGGCAGCAGGACACGCAAAAAGAGTTCCTTGCAGACATGGCAGCAGCAGGACATTTCGTCGCAACCTGCTATTCAGCAGAGGAGGCGGTTAAGGTTATTGAGGAAGTACTGCAAAATTGATGAATCACAAATGGGAGATATTGAAATTGTCATACCAATTGGAAAACAGAGAGGCATTAAGAAATATAACAATGAGCATCCCGAACAACAGCATCCTCAAGGATGGGAAAGTCAAGGGAGGCAGGTCATGACGCTTGCGGATTTGCTCAACACATTAGAGAGTGCGGACATGCTGCGAATCATCAAGGGAGACGAGGAGATATTCGTCGGGTATCTTGCATTATTTGCACCGGAGGTCGGTCACACGAACTGCAAACTCTATGAACAGTATAAATTTGACGAGGTTGTGAAATTCAGAGCAGTTCCGGAGATTACTCACAGGAAATGGAAAGAATTGAACCTCATGTCACCACTACGACCGGACGAAACGCCGGATTTCAAGTTTCAAGAATTGCAAATGAAACTGTATTACACAATTTATTTATAACAGGACGATAACAGGAAAACAGGAGGAAAAGACATGAAAATTATTGCAGTAATGTCACCAAAAGGAGGAATCGGGAAAACAACGACATCCGATTCAATCGCCTATATGTTGGGCGAGGAGCAGGGGAAAAGAGTGCTTGTGTTAGATGGAGACCCGCAGGGAGACACATCAAAGACGTTCGGGGTATATGAACCGGACGGAATCGGCATGAGTGAACTGCTTGAGAAACATGAATGTGTCGGAGGTACATATAAAACGGGCGATTTGATTCGACCGACCGACTATTCACACATTGACATCATTCCGGCGAATGGCTATCTCATGAAAACCGACATGAATCTGCTGCTCAAGTCAGAGGACAATCAAGTCACAAGGATGCGTGAGGCGTTGGAGGAAGTATCTGACGCATACGATTATTGCATTTGTGATTGCGGGCGATTGCTTGACATGGTCGTCATTAACATTCTGATTGCAGCAGAACTCGTCATCGCTCCGGTAAAGGTCGGAGGATATGAAATCGAGGCATTGCAGAATCTTGAGGAGCAGATTGAGGACTTGAGAGACATCAATCCGGACTTGAGAATCAAGGCACTCATGACAATGCGACAGAAAAACAAGACCTCTCTTGAGGTGGAGGAATGGTTGAAAACAGAATCCGGATTTGACATGTTCGTCACACCGATTCGACGTTCAATCGTTGCAGAAAAATCAACAACGGCGATGATTCCACTCCCGAAATTTTCAAAGAGAGGAATTGTGTCTCAAGATTACAGATGCGTGGTGCATGAGTTACTCAAGGAAATGGAGGGGTAAATGTGGGAAAGAGGAAAATCACCTGCAACAACGCCTCCTGCAAATACCACATAAGCGGAGGCGGGTGCGATACCTGCATCACACTTGACAGTTCGGGAAAATGCAAGTCCTTTGAAAAAGGTTTTGCATATTATTTTCACATTGTATGGGATGCACTGGGAAACAAAAACTTTATTGACATGATAGAGGTGCAGAGAAATCCGGATTTGAGAATCGGAATGTATTATGTGATGGAATGTTACGAACTGGGATTTTCGGAAATGGAATGGGGAACATGCAGGATGCTCATGCTGAAGAACGGAGAAAACGGCGAACCGTTGAATTATGAGGGAATCACAGCGAGAGAGTTAAACATGGAAAAATTCAGAAAACACCTCAATGATTTTGAGAACGGGATAATGCCAAATCAAGCACAAAAAGAGCAGGAACAGAAGAAAACCGAAACGAAAGAGTTCGGGTGGTTGTCTCCGACAGGCGTTTTCACGGAATCACCGTTCGGAACGCATGAAGAATCAGCGGAACAGATATGCGAAAGAAAAGGGTTCACGGATGAGTATTGGAAATGGGTGAAAGAATCCGGAGACAATGAAATCGGACACCTCATGCGTGATTTTCTTTCAGAGGTCAAAGGATATTGTCTGATTCACAATCCGTCCGGATATGCCGGATATATAGTGACAAACATGAAAGCACTGACAAAACATCAGAAAGATTTTTTATACAATTATTTTATGGATATGGGAGACAGATTCAAAGCTGAACAATTTATCGAGTAAAAAGGAGGAAAGCACATGGGAAACATCGTGAAAACAGCACAATGCAGGTTTTGCGGTCAGATGGTACAGATTGAGACCGACAAGGAACTGACGCAACCACAGGCAGAGGAACAGGCAACAATGACATGTAACTGCACAGAGGCGGTCGAGTATCAGAAAGAGAGGCAGAGAAAAGAAAAAGCAATGATGAATGTATCTGCCTTGTTTGGAGAGAATGCAGCACCGGACAAGAGATGCGGTGAGGGCATCGTGAACATCTTAAAGGCAGCAGTCGAGGAGATTTACACCGGAGGACTTGCAAAGGTCACATTGAACCTCCGAGGGGGGGGTCAAAGCATCAATTTCACAGAATGCAAAGGGTGAAATCAACGTCGAGCGTACAGAGACAAAGAAACAGAAACTCACAGAGTAATGACAGGAGGTTGAACAGATGGCAGCAGGATTCAGTGTGAAAGACGCACTCAACAAGAACAGCAAAGCGGGGATTGACGAATCTCCGAGAGCGAGATTCCGGACAAAGGACATCTCAATTTTCAAGATGTACCGGAACGATATGAATTTTTACAGTGTAGAGCAGATTGAGGAACTGGCAGGAGACATCCTCATGTATGGACTGAAACAGAACCTCGAACTTGTATATGCACCGTGCGAAATGGGCGAATATAGAATCGTGGCAGGTGAAAGACGGTGGGAGGCTCTCAAGTATCTTGTATCAAAGGGATATAAAGAATTTGAACTTGCGACCAGTAAATTGACGACACCGCAGGACGATGACGAGGAGCAGGTTGAAATCATAATTGCGAATGCATACCGTACAAAGACCGTTTCAGACATGATTGAGGAGGAAACACGCCTCAAGGCATCTCTTGAGCGTATGAAAGCAGCGGGAAAGAAAATCAAGGGATATGACCTGCAATCCGGACGATTGAGAGAGGTGATTTCCTCAATGCTGCACATGAGCAAAACAAAGGTTGCTCAAATCGAGGCAGTCAACAACAATCTGATTCCGGAATGGAAAGAGGAACTCAAGGGCGAACGCCTCACATTTTCCGCAGCCTATGAATTGAGCGGGATGACAGAGGACGAGCAGCGGGAGGCACTGGGAAAATTCACAGAGACCGGAGAACTCACGCACAAAGATGTGAAAGACATGAAAGCAGAAAAGGCAGCAGGGCAGCAGGTGTCAGAATCCGACACAGAGGCAGAAATCGGCATGAACCCGCCGGAGGCAAAAGCGGGCGACGATTATGAAACGCCACATCCGGAGGGAATCACATCAATCTGCTATTCCTGCACCGAATATGAGACATGCAACGTCAAGACCGGAACATGTACCTCATGCGACCAGTACAAGAACCGTACAGAGGCGTACAAGACCGACGAGCAGAGATATTCAGAGGAACAGGATGCAATCGACCGTGAGACAAAGAAAAAACTCCGTGAGATGGAGCAGGAGGAGAAAATGAAAAACCTCCCGTCAGATGCAACGGGGGAGATAAAGAGCATCAGAGTATCAAAGGAGAAATTCGAGGAATACACGGGAGAACATAGAAAACCGTACATGATAACAAAAGACGACGGTTTCAAGGTCGGAAATGTCGTCAAATTGGTAGTATTTGCAGCAGGTAAAGCAACCGGAGAAACAGCAGACATGAGAATCACATGCAAAGACGACGACATCACATGCAGCGGATTGACGGACGGATGGTGTGTCATTGGTCTTGTAGCAGAAAAGGAGGAATAATCATGAATGACATCAAAAGAGGTGAAATGTTCTACATCAGCAGAGGGGGGGGCATCCTACAACGGGAGCGAACAACACGCAGACCGTCCGGCGGTAGTGGTTAGCAACAACAAGAACAATGAGAACAGCAATGTTGTTGAAGTTGTATATATGACCACACAGCCAAAAACAGACCTCCCGACACATGTGACAATAAGGTCAACAGGCAGAATCAGCACGGTATTGTGCGAGCAGGTTTATTCGGTATCAACGGAACGCATCGGAACATATATCGGAGAGGCGACAGACAAGGAAATGGAGAATATCGACATTGCTCTCATAATTTCCTTGCAGTTGGATAATGGCATCAAGACAGCAAAAGAGTATTACAAGACCATCAAGGAACAGCAGGAGGAAATCGACAGTCTCAAGAGAGAAATTGAGACGTTGCAGCAGGAGCATGAGGATGCAATCGCAGAGATTGAACAGGATGCAGCAGTCTATGTTGAGGAAAACAAGAAAATTGCGAATGTGGCATCGGCAGAGGACACAATCAGATTGCAGACCGAAAGAGATACATACAAAACCATGTATGAACAGTTACTCAATAGATTAGTGAATGGAGGAGCAGCATGAACAAAAGCGAATTAAAAGCAATATTTATCAATGCAAAGGCGACAGATGCAAAATACATCGGCGTGAGCATTCAGACAGAGGGCAGCAGTCAACCGGAAATCATCATCAATCCGAATGCGAATTTTGATGCGAAATTTGACTACTACATGGAGACATACGATGACGATTTGATTCTGATTGCAGCAAAGGGCAAAAAGGACATCAGAATCACGGCAGCAGGGCAGGGAAACAGTTTCGAGGACATCGAGTGTCAGTTGATTGGAGAAAAGGGCAAAGGTTGGAGAGAACTCATTGCAGCAGCAATCGACAAAGCCTATGAGAATATGATTGCGAACACGCCCCCAACAACGGAGGAGGAACGGACACACTGCGAAATGATAAAAGAGGCAGTCAAGGGAATGTTCATCAACGAAAGCCGGACGGCAGCAGAGGCAGAGTTCATCAAGACGCACATTGTCGACTATGAGAAAATATTCGATGTCTGCATGAACGGTGATGACCTTGAGTTCAAAAAAGGACTTGTCAGATTGCAGAAAATGCAAAATGAATATGTCATGCAGCGAGAAAATGACTGATAGAGAAAAAGAGGCATTCATCGGCGGGATAGAATTTGCGAGAGACTGGAATCTCGACATCCCGCCGGATGATTTGCGTTTATACGAGAGATTGATTCAAGAAAGGACGGAAAAAGAGAATGAACAAAGTCATATTGATGGGTAGGCTCACAAGAGACCCGAATGTCAGATATACACAGCAGAACAGTTCACAGGAATCCATGTGCGTGGCACGTTATACACTGGCGGTCGACCGCAGAGGTGCAAGAGACGGGCAGCAGTCAGCGGATTTCATATCATGCGTCGCATTCGGTAAAAATGGAGAATTTGCAGAGAAGTATTTGAAACAGGGAACGAAAATTGCTGCAACAGGCAGGATTCAGACAGGTTCATACACCAACAGAGACGGTCAAAAGGTATATACGACCGAGGTTGTGATTGAGGAACAGGAATTTGCAGAAAGCAAGAGGGCAGCAGGAGAACAGGCAGAAAATGCCGGATATTCAGATGCAGGAGACGGATTCATGAACATTCCGGACGGTGTCGACGGCGAATTGCCTTTTATGTAAGCGAAAAGGAGGGTTGTGATAATATGGGAATCTTAAAAGGCATAATTGACAGATTTCGGGCGATGGGAAAAACGGAAAAAGAGATTTCGGGCATTATTGAGACGGCAGCAGATAAAGCGACCGCAAATCCGGATGTCACGAAACCGGAAAAACAGAGAGAACCGGAAATCAAGATTGAAACAACAGCAGAGGCGTTCGTTGAGGCAGTTTTGCGAATGGGAACGACTTTGCAACAGGCAAAAACGGCAATTTTGAAAATGAGCAGTTTGAGAGATGCGGAAAATCGCAAAAACACGAATAACTGGCGTAAAATGCACGGTCTGCCTATGAGAAGAAAGCAGAAAGCGAGGAAAAAGCATGAAAGAGGAAAAGGAGCAGACGGTCATTGAAAAAACCTTGCTATATCTTGAAAATTATCGTGAAATGGAACGATACATCAACGAGGCAGTATCAGAGACCTCTCAAGTGCCGGATATAGGCAAATACAACATATCAGCAGAAAAGGCGTTCTTGCAATCGGTCAGAGAGTGCCGTGCAGAGACGGTCATTCTGTTTGAACACTTGAAAAAGGCTCTTGCATCGCTCAAGGAAGATGCAGAGGCAGCAGGTGAGGGGTACAAATACGACGCTCTTGAGGCGGTCTATATAAAGGGCATGTCATACGAGGATATAGTGAGGGAGACAGGATGCGGACGCAACTCACCGAAAAAGTGGTGCAGGGTGATGATTCAGCGGTTGTCAATCAAGTTATTCGGTGCAAAAGCGATTGAAATGATAAAAAGCGGAGTGAAAACAGGGTGAATGAGGGTGAAAAACAGGGGGTAAAAAGTGGGTGAACAAAGACAAAATAAACGTGATAATATGTTAGCGTGAACAGTTGAGACGAGCGATTGCAGATGTGCAGTCGCTTTTTTCTTGCCTGTTTGCCCTCCTGTTATATGCGGGTGGTATATACACAGTCATGTGCATAACTGCCCGCCTCTTGTGGATAACACAGCAGGAGAACACAGCAAGAGAGGAGAACACAGATGCTATTGAAATCATGCAGGTGTGGGAAGTTGATTCCGCAGTCAATGAAGATGTGCGAGGAGTGTGAGCATCGGCAGCAGTCGAGACACATGATATACAACAACACACGGCGAGACGAGAGAGCAGCAGAGTTCTATGTATCAAAGGAATGGCGGGCGATGCGGGAGCGTATCATTGAGGTCTACGACAACATAGATATATACGCATTATATGTCGAGCATGAGTTGCTCACATGCAATCCGGTTCACCACATTATTGAACTTGAGGACGACTGGGAACAGCGATTGAATCCGTTCAACCTCATACCTCTCAACCATAAGACACACAACACAATCACTGCTTTATACAAGCAGAGTAAAGCAAGTATGAGAGCAACACAAAAACAGTTGAGGTCACTGATTGAGTACCACTTTCGAGAGGCAGGGGATATAAAAAAGTTTTGTGCGATTCGTTTTTAGTCGCACCCCCTCTTTTCCTTGGAGAAAACTCCCCACGGGAATTTCAGTAGAAAGGTATATCCGAAAGAGGTGTCAGAATGTGACACAAAAGCACTGAAATACTGACGGAAAGGAGGCTTGTTGCATCATGGCAGGACAAAGACAACCCACAGATTTGGTTGTGATGAACGGGCGAAAGCACCTCACAAAAGCCGAGATTGAGGCACGAAAAAACGCCGAGGTCACAGCACCATGCGACAAAGTGAGACCTCCGTCATATTTGACACCGGAGCAAAAGAAACAGTTCCGGAAGATTGCGAAAGAATTACTCGAAATCAAACTGATTTCAAACCTTGATTGTGATGCACTGGCGAGACTACTCATTGCACAAACGCAGTACATCGAAATCACAGAGCAAATCAGAGCAACTCCATTGATGGAGGATGTTCCAGTCTATGAGATGCGGGAAAATCCGGACACGGGCGAAAAAGAACGTGTGCAGGTCGGTACAAGACAGGTCGTTTCCGGAGAAAGAGAACGCCTCATGATTATTCAAGACCGCTGCATGAAACAGTGTAGGCAGGGAGCATCAGATTTCGGACTGACAGTTTCCTCCCGCTGCCGTTTGGTCGTACCGAAACCACAACAGCAAAAGCCGGAGAACAAATTTGCGAAATATGCAAATTAAGGCATGGCAAAAGCAGGAGAAACAAAAGACCGCTGCACACAATACGCCCTTGATGTTGTATCGGGCAAGATAACAGCCGGAGAATATGTCCGTCTTGCATGTCAGAGGCATCTTGACGACATCGAAAAATCGAAAGCAGCACCATACAAATACTATTTCGACGTTGAAAAGTCGGAGGAAATCATCAATTTCGCAGAGGAATTGACTATTGCAGAGGGTGAGGAAAATGAGCATGTGACGGCATATCCGTTCCAGCGTTTCATTTTAGGGTCACTCAATGGATGGAGAACAAAGGAAAAGTCATACAGACGATTCAGAACATCCTATGTGCAATTAGGGCGACAGAACGGAAAATCGTTCATCAATGGTATTTTGGCGTGTTATTACGGCAATTTCGACGGGTACAAGTACGGAAAAATATTTTGTACGGCTACAAAGCAAGACCAAGCGAATATTGTTTTTGACGAGGTCGCAAAATTCATCAATTCCGACGAGGATTTGTCAGAGTGGTTCAAGGTTCATGACCACAACCACACGATTGACTGTCTGTTGACACATTCGGAAATCAAAGCGTTGTCCGGAGACACAAAGTCACTCGACGGACACCGTGCATATTTGGGAATCGTCGACGAGTATCACGCACACAAAACAAATCAGATGTACAAATTGCTCGAGGGTGGTATCAAGAAACTCAAGTCGGCGTTGATTTCGGTCATCACGACAGCAGGATTCGACCTCAAGTCGCCGTGTTACAAGTTATATGAGTATTGCTGCAATCTACTCAAGGGAGTTTTTGAAAACGACAGTCAATTTGTCTACATCGCACAGATGGACGAACACGACGACAGATACACTCCGGAAAACTGGATAAAAGCGAACCCGATTCTTGAGTTTGACCGAGACGCACTTGAGAACCTCATTCCGATTGCACACACTGCCCGTGATATGGGCGGGGAGGACTTGAGAGATTTCCTCGTAAAGCAGTTGAATATGTGGATGCAGTGGTCAAATTCACTGTATATCAAGGACATTGCATCATGGAAAGCATGTGCCGTTCTGAAATCACTCAAGGATTTCAGAGGGTCAAAGTGCTATATCGGCGTTGACTTGTCATCCGGAGGCGACTTGACATCAATCGCAATCGTGATTCCGTTCATGGTAGAGGACACGAAAAAATATTTTGTTCACACACATTCGTTCATTCCGTCCTCAAGGGTGGATGAACACATCAAGACCGACAAAGTACCATACGACGTATGGATTGAAAAAAGGTCTTGTGACGGTAACGGAAACACTGGGAGGAATCAAGACAGATTACAAATACATCATCAGATACCTTGAGGATTTAGTGAGGGAATACAACCTCAAACCGCAGTTGATTTGTTACGACCCGCACAACGCATCGGCGTTCCTGTCAGACCTTGAGGCGATGGGATTCGATTCAATCTCTGTCACACAGACAGCAAAAGAATTGAACGATGCGACCGTTGATTTCAGACTTGAGATTCTTGCGGGCAATGTGGAGATTGAGGGAATGGAAGTCGGCAAAGAGGGCAACAAGATAGTTGTTCCGGTTGACAGCCTGCTTGTTTGGTCGATTGCGAACGCAAAGACCATTTCAAACAACTACGGCGAAATAAAGATTGACAAGGACATCACGACAGAACGAATCGACCCGATTGACGCTATCATCGACGCATGGAAACACGCAATGAAAGAGGAATACCGTCCGGATGTGAACGAAACTGTCAATGAATGGCTTGAACAATATGAAAAATACATGAAGAAAGGCGGTGAGAAATAAATGAATCCGTTTCAGAGATTAGGAGTAAAAATTTCAAATTGGTGGAGAGGCGAACCACAGAACGACGGAGGGAAAATGACATTGAACTCACCGTCGTTCCTTGAGCGAATAGGATTGAAAAGAAAAGGGAAACCGACATCAGAGGTCACATATTTCACTTGTCTCAAGATGCTGTCGGAGACCCTTGCGAAAATGCCTATCAAATACTATCAAAAAAATCGGACAAGGGGCATCATCGAGGCAGAGGCGACGGACACATCGAAACTGCTATCAAAGAGACCGAATCCGTTTATGACACCGACAACATTCTGGAACACAGTTGAAATCAACCGCAACCATTACGGAAACGCCTATGTGTATATGCGAAAGAAATTTGACCGCAAGAAATACGGCGGTGAAATCAAAATCGTTGATTTGTGGGTCATGCAGTCAAATTGTGTGCAGATAATCGTCGATGATGCGGGAATATTCGCAGGAGTTGGGCGTTTGTGGTATGTCTACACAGACCCGACATCCGGTCGTCAATATGTATTCAGTACAGACGAGGTGATGCATTTCAAGACATCATTCAGTTTTGACGGCATCACAGGACTACCAGTGCAGCAGATATTGAGAGATACGGTTGCAGGTGCATCTGAATCACAGGCGTTCATGAATAACTTGTATGAGAGCGGTCTGACAGCAAAAGCGACACTCGAATACACAGGAGAGTTGAACGAAAAGGCAAAAGAGGCACTTGTCAAATCGTTTGAGGAGTTCGGCAGCGGGGCAAAGAATACGGGAAAAATCCTGCCTGTTCCGTTGGGAATGAAACTCACACCTCTCGACATCAAACTGACCGATTCACAGTTCTTTGAATTGAAAAAATATAATGCATTGCAAATCGCAGGTGCGTTCGGAGTGAAACCGAATCAAATCAACGATTATTCAAAGTCGTCGTACAGTAACAGCGAAATGCAGCAGTTATCGTTCTACGTCGACACAGAACTGTTCATCATCAAGCAGTATGAGGAAGAAATCAATTATAAGATGCTGCCGGATGAAGAATCAGACGACGGATATTATTACAAATTCAACGAAAAGGTACTGTTCCGCACCGATTCAAAAACACAGATGGAGTATTTGAGAAACGGTGTCGGTGGAATGATTATCAAACCGAATGAGGCAAGACGTAAACTCGACATGGAAGATGCGGAGGGAGGCGATGTCCTACTTGCAAACGGTAGCATCGTACCGTTGACGATGGCGGGTGCAGCATATTTGAAAGGTGAATCCGAGCGGGAGAACACCGATGAACCGGAGCAACCGGAGGAAGAAACAGAGCCGGACACAGAGCAGCCGGACACAGCAACAGAACCGGACGAAACCGACACGGCAGAGGACGAGACTGACGAGGAGGGAGGTGAATAAGCATGGGAAAGAAAAGACGTTTTGATTTCACAAAGAAAAATAAACGCAGCGGAAAAGTTGAGAATGTCGGCTATTTGGATTTAGAGCAGGACGAGGAACAGAGCAGATGTTCCTTGTATTTCTACGGCGACATTGTATCGGCGACATGGGAATCCATGTGGTACGAGGAGGACAGATGTCCGCAGGACATCGCAGATTTCCTCAACCAGTTAGATGGATATGAGGACATTGACATCTATTTCAATTCCGGCGGTGGAGATGTATTCGCAGGACTGGCAATTTACAACCAGTTAAAACGATACGACGGACACAAAGTCGGATATGTCGACGGAATGGCAGCATCTATCGCATCAGTCATCATGTTCGCATGTGACGAACTGTATTTTGCAACAGGTGCTCAAGCGATGATTCACAAACCGTTATGCATGGCATACGGAAACGCAGACGATTTCAAGGCAGTTATAAAGCAGTTGAATCTCTGCGAGGATTCGATTCTTGATGTCTACATGGAACATGTGCAGGAGGGCGTCACAAGAGACAAGATTCAGACCCTTATGAGCAATGAGACATGGTTCGACAGTAAGAAGATGCAGCAGTATTTCAATGTTGAAATCGAGGAAAAGGCAGCAGTTGCAGCATGTGCATCCGACTTTTTTTCGAGAAATACAACAATATTCCGGAGACACTCAAGGGAATCGGCACAAAGGACATCGTCGATGCAGTGATTGCAGAACTTGAAAACCGGAACAGTGCAGCAGCAGAGGCAGAAAAACAGAGAATCGAGGTAGAAAAGCAGGAGATTCTCAAAGATTTATACCTTTACGGTATGTAAGAAAGCGAGGAAAAAACATGAATAAGGAATTACAGAAGTTACTCAAGCAGATTAACGACAAGAAAAATGAGGTCAAGAGCCTTGTGAACGACGGAAAACTCGACAAGGCAAAGGCAGCAAAAGAGGAACTCAAGGAGTTACAGAACAGATTCGACCTCCTCTATGATTTGGACGAGGAGGAGCAGGATGACATCAAGGACAAAGTCAACAACGGAACTGCAAAGCAGGTCGGCGGGGATGTCAAGCCGGACAAAAAGAACATCGTGAAATCGTTTGTCAACATTGTCAAAGCCGGATTCCTGCACAAAGAGGCAGACGAGGCAGACATCAAGGTGTACAAGGATGCACTCACATCTGACACAACCGCAGGAAGTGAGGGAGAGGTCGGAATCGGTGTGACAATTCCGGAGGACATCAGAACAGACATCATCGAGTTGCGTCGTTCATCCGACAACCTTGAACAGTATGTCAATGTCGAGGGCGTAACAACCAAGACAGGAACACGAAACATTGAGGTTGATGCAGAATCAACACCATTTGACAATGTTGACGAGGCTGCGGATTTTCCGGAGATGGACGAACCGGAATTTTTACCGATTGAGTACAAGGTAAAGAAAAAGGGTGGAATCCTCAAGATGACAGCAGAGTTACTTGAGGACACAGCATCCAACATCATGGCATACATCAACAAATGGATTGCCAAGAAAACAAAGGCAACCCGTAACGCAATGATTCTCAAGGTACTCAATGAGATGACAAAAGGGAAAGAGGTCACAGTCGAGAACCTTGACAGCCTCAAGGACATTTTCAATGAGCAGTTAGACCCTGCAATCGCTGACAATGCAGTTGTTATCACAAATCAGAGCGGTTTTAACTACCTTGACAAGTTAAAGGATAAAGACGGCAACTATATTTTACAGAAAGACCCGACACAGCAGACAAAGGGAAAGATGCTTTTCGGTGAATATCCTATCATCAAATTATCAAAGAAAACTCTTGCATCCGAGAAGATTATGAACACCGATGGTCACACAATCGACGGGTACAAGCATCCTATTTTCTGCGGTGATTTAAAAGAGGCAGTCACACTCTTTGACAGAAACGTCCTCACAATCGACCTCAATGACAAAGGTGCGGGTTTATGGGATAAGGACATGACCGGAATCAAGGTGCGTGACCGTTTCGATGTGCAGCCTGTTGACAAGGGGGCAGTCATCAAGGGTCAGATTACAGAAGTTATCAACGGGTAATATGGCAGCAGGGCGGTGAATCCGTCCTGCTATTGAAAGCAGGTGAGAACATGACGGATGAAGAAAAAGAGAAGTACAGAGGCGGTCTGATTGCTACATGCAAGACATATTGTCACATCGACTATGATGACGACATCGAAATCCTTGAATTGATGCTTGACACGACACTGGATGAAATGACGGAACTGATTCCGAATTTCGACCGGAACAACCTCACAAGCCGTCAAAAACTGCTTGCATTTATGTCCGTGAAAGAACTGTACGACAACCGTGACAAGTACCGGAGCGACACGAAAACGCTATCCGCTGCCGTTTCCTCCATGCTATTGAAAGAAATATACGGAGGTGCCCGGACTGACTTCGGAAGAGCCAGAAGAAGGACAAGAGCACCATGCCCGGCATGGGCGAGAACCCCCTTCGACAAAGTCTTCCTCGTCGCCCCGGCGGGAACGGAAGCGGCGCTGGCAGAGCGCCTGGCCGAAAAGGCACGGTATCACTTCGATGCGGTGTTCTGCCCGACGCTGGCCGAGGCCGTGGAGCAGGCGAAAGCCAACAGCCGCCGCGGCCTGCTGGTCTGCGGCAGTGAAGCCATCGCCCTCGAGGCCCTGAAACTATTTTCATAAGCATTGCACACCGTCTGAACGGTCTTTTTGCCTGCATACTGCGTTGATTTCCCTTGCGATCCACCAAGGATTGCAGCGGAAAATCGCCTTGTCTGCGGGCAAAAATTCTCGTCATTCGGTGCACCCCGCTTACGAAATAGCTTCTGAGAAGCTGCTGGAGAACCGCTGAGCGACACCGTTCTCTAAAAAATAACCCGAAAGACCTGTACACTGAAAAGGTGTACAGGTCTTTTCTTTATGCCAGAAAAAAAGGAGATGAGGATATGGCGACAGTGACCTTCAGCGCGGCGGACGATGTGCTCTACGCCTATCTGGCCGGCGAGATCGACCACGACGCGGCGCAGGGGCTTCGCATCCAGCTGGACGACGCCCTGCTCACCCGCAGCCCGCGCATTCTGGTGATGGATCTCGGCGGAGTGGGGTTCATGGATTCGTCGGGCATCGGGCTGATACTGGGGCGGCAGCGCTGCGCCCGGACGCTGGGCGGCAGTCTGCGCATCCAGCACGCGCCGGAACAGCTCCGGCGGGTCTTACAGCTTGCAAGCATCCCCTGCACCGAGCCGGGCGGGGAAGTATCAGGAGGGATATAAATGAAAGCGGAAAACAGTGCAAAGATCCAATTTGATTCGCTCAGTGCAAACGAGGCTTTTGCCCGGGGCGCAGCGGCGGCCTTTCTGGCTCGGTATGACCCCACCGTGCCGCAGCTGGCCGACATCAAGACGGCGGTGTCCGAAGCAGTGACCAACTGCATCGTCCACGCCTACCCGGATGCCATCGGTCCCGTGACCCTGAGCATCGCCGTCTACCCGGAGCGGCTGGTGAAGATAACAGTGACGGATAAGGGCATCGGCATCCCGGACGTCGAAAAGGCCATGGAGCCTCTTTTCACTACCGGCAACCCGGAAGAGCGCTCCGGTCTGGGCTTTGCGGTGATGCAGAGCTTTATGGATAAGGTCAAGGTGTCCTCTCAGCCCGGGAAAGGAACGCGGGTGGTGCTGACCAAGCGTCTGGATGAGCGCTCTACATAATAAAGAGAAAGAGGGCGTCGCAATGGTAACGGACAAGACCCGGCGGAGCGCATTCATCGAGCAGAATCTGGGGCTGGTGCATTCCTGTGCCGGACGGTTCCGGGGGAGAGGCATTGAATACGACGACCTCTACAGCGCCGGCTGTATGGGGCTGGTAAAAGCGTATGACGGCTTTGATGAGTCGCGTGGCGTCTGTTTTTCCACCTACGCCGTGCCGGTCATTCTGGGCGAGATCAAAAAGCTGTTCCGGGACGGCGGCACTGTAAAGGTGAGCCGGTCACTCAAAGAGCTGAGCCTGCGCATCAATGCGGCTAGGGAGCATCACAGCAAGCTTTGCGGAGCAGAGCCTACTCTGTCGCAGCTGGCAGAGGAGCTGGGGGAAAGCGTGGAGAATATCACGCTGGCCATCCAGGCGGCGCAGCCTGCGATGAGTCTGACGCCGGAGAACCGGGAAGAGGGCGACCGTCAGATGGATATTCCGGTAGAGTCGCCGGAGGAAGAGCTTGCGGATAAGATAGGGCTGGCGGAGGTATTGAAGAGCCTGCCCGAAGAGGACAGGCTTATTATCCAGCTGCGTTTCTATGGGGGCAAGACCCAGAGCGATACGGCAAAACTGCTCCATACCACGCAGGTACAGATCTCCCGGCGGGAGCGCAAGATATTAAAGGTGATGCGGGACAGGCTGTTGGACGAATGATGGACAGAGCGGCCAAATCTGAGAGAAAAAACTGGGCAAAAGGACGAACCGCAAAATAATTCAAAAAAAGTGAAAAAAGGACTTGCTTTTTGAGGGGGTCTGTGCTAAAATACATTACTGTCAGGCGGACGTCTGACACAAACACCTCCGAAAAAGCGACAGGAAAAGTACGAAGGTCGATTGATTCTCCTAAGAACTTCAAAAAATCTTCAAAAAAGTGCTTGACAATCTGGTGCTTCGGTGGTAAAATAAATAAGATTTCAGCCGCAAGGCTGAGGCGCTACAGGACCTTGAAAATTGAACAATATCGAAAAACTTGTAACGGAACCTATTTTCGTGTTGGAAAAACACGTTAAACAATTCCAAACAAAGTAATTCACACAGGACGCAAGCGATTGCGTGCTGAGC
>ENA-OQCU01000403-OQCU01000403.1-human-gut-metagenome-genome-assembly--contig:-NODE-403-length-20472-cov-5.243598_pt1 | contig 20472 bp, 25 predicted proteins | sample MGYA00242504_ERZ504590 | MGnify/ENA primary metagenome ERZ504590 (study PRJEB26092, sample SAMD00036318) | human gut metagenome | host: Homo sapiens | study: EMG produced TPA metagenomics assembly of... | reverse complement strand
TACTCGTATTGCATAACATGGCAAAATACCTTGTTTTCTTTCAGAAGTTTCAGCTTCTCCGCAAACGTCCTGTTCATCGGCTTTCGGCTGAAGGATATACACGATAAAATCCTTCAGCCGAAAAGATCTTTCAGCGTGACAGGGTAAGCTGATGTCGTATTGGTTGGTTTCTATCGGTATTCTGGATTTACCGTTTATACATTTATTGACTACGGCTGAAAGAAAGAACTACGCGGTTAGAAGGAGTCTCGGTTGACATCAATCTGTATCAGCCGGAATGCCTGATGAACAGGACGTTTGCGGAGAGGCTGAAACTTCTGAAGGATTTTTGGGGGCATTCTTCAAGAGAGGGGTATTTCTCTTCAAAAGATGGATACGCATATCAAAAAGAAGGTGGAAAGACTTTGAAAACTTGTCGCAAGATGTCGCAATTCTTGTAGCAAGTTTTTCGGAATCTTGTAGCAGGATTTGCAGATTCTTGGTATAGGAATATCTTGTTTGATTTTATAGCTGTCCGGTAAAAATGCCGAAGTTCCCCCAAAAAGGTCTAGCTTTGGGATAAACAGATTCGGTTTTAATGGTAAACAAATATGATTGTATCATTCATTCCACAAACATGTAACTTGTTTGCGATATATATTCCGATAATTTTAGTATATTTTGTAGAATGTGTCTGTGTAAATTAGACGTAGCATTTACCGTCTGTGAAAAGTAGGATACTTATTATTGAACCTGAATCCGAAGCCCAGCATCAGATAGTTGGGATCATGGAAATCCTGTAAATTATATCCGATATGAAGGAATGAGTTGCGCGTAACTTCTATCTTCAGTGCCAATATCTGGTAGAAAGATTTTAAATCTCCGCCTGCATGAATCACATTTGTACCCAATCCTATTCCTACTGTGAAGTAAGGCATCACGTACTCGGCACGTCCCGAAACTCCCAGTGCCAGTTGTTTGCCGGCAGACGGCTTGAGGAGCTCATCGCCGTATCCGTCCGGGCTATACACATTCGCACTGCCGTCATAAACCCCGTCTAATGAAATACCCGCACGGAATTTATACCCGAAATTATACATTGGCGCGAAATTAAATCCCAGTACCGGATAAGTTTCAGGAGAAGCAACCATTTGCCCCTCTCCAATCGTTACTCCTTTTCTGCGCCATGAACCGAACAATACCAGGTCATAACTGATATGACGGGGAAATTTAGGTACGGGTGATTGATACAAGGGCTTTGCAAAACATTCTTCTTTTCTATTGATATTGTAAACCAATCCTACCTTTAGTCCGATGGAATTGAGTCCCGCATTCGGGAATTTGGTATTACCGTTAGAGAAATGCGTTACTGCCACACCTGTTGTGAAATCAAATTTGGGAGAAAGCATCCAGTTGAAATAGAAGTTTGTATTCAGATAGGCGTTTACTTTCGAACCTATCACTTTATTATATGGATTCAAATCGCTGTGGTATGGTTTCCAGCCAAATGAAGCGCCGAAATTCCATTCATAGTTTAATGACAATCGTTGGTTGAAACGGGCGATACGCGCTCCTTGAAATAAATAGACAGTAAGCGGGTTGCCCAATTGCGGCTTCTCATACATATTGTAGTAGCCCACGCCAATACCTTGGTAGGCCCCTCTGTAAATACGGTCGTTATAGGTGTTCGGATGAAACTGGAATGAGTACTTCAAGTGAAGCGACAGGGAATTCTCTATGGGTTTCCAATTCAGATTTTCTCCTCTGAAAAAGGAACTGGTGGGGAAAATATATCCGGGACGTGCCTCAATGCCGATACGGTGGATAAAATGACGTTTCAATGACAGGGAATCTACATAAAGCCGGTCGGGGAAGTTGGTTTTGTCTGAAATGGAAACCGCTGTTGTGTCTATAGGGTTTCCCTCTGTATATTGATTGATTGTGTCTTTAGCAAAGGTCATGTTACTTAAGAACAGTAATGCATCCAGAAGTATCACGAGTTTCCATTTTTGTATTGTGCCTTTCATATGCCGTGTAATGTTTTTGTGCGTTTTACCGATCTATCGTATGGTCTGATTTTTTTATTTGTGGCACAAATATAATCATAGTATTTGAAAAAAGAAATTTGTTAGATATAAAAAGGTTTTGTATAACCTTGATAACCACTATTTAAACTATTTTGAGGATGGATTGTAATGTCATCCTCTACCATCGGCTCCCCACATCATTTTATTGCGGAGTGTGTTGAAAAAGATATGGCTGTTTCGTTTTACTACATTTATTTTATAGTCGGCTTTGCGGATAGTGAGCCGGCTTCCTTCACGGCAAGTTTCGCTACGTCCGTCGATGGCAATCAGGAAATTGTGGCTGCGGCTCTCTATATCCAATGTGATTTCCCAGTCGTCGTTGATGACAATGGGGCGTACATTCAGGCTATGCGGTGCTACCGGAGTGATGGCGATGGTGTTGCTGTGTGGCACGATGACAGGTCCCCCGATGCTCAGCGAATAGGCTGTAGAACCGGTAGGAGTGGCGATGACCAGCCCGTCCGCCTGGTAGGTGGTGAGATAGGCTCCATTGATGGCTGTGTGGATGGAAATCATGGAAGAACTGTCACGCTTCAGTACCGCTATCTCATTCAGACCGAAAGGGTAACCTTTCAGTTCCTGTTCTTTGCAGGATACTTGCAATACGCTGCGGTCTTCTATCCGGTAGTTTCCATTGTAGATGTCATTGAATGTGTCTTCCATCTCTTCAGGAGAGACATCAGCCAGAAAACCTAATCGTCCGGTGTTGATACCTAGTATGGGAATGTTGCGTGAACCCACACGGCTGGCGGCTTTCAGGAAAGTGCCGTCGCCTCCGATACTTAGTATCATGTCGGCTTCAAAATTATTTCCATCGAAAACACCGGCGTGACGGATGCTTATCTTGAGGTCGTCCGTCAGAAACTCGTAGAACTCCCGGCAGATGTGGACTTCAGCGTTATGTTGTGATAGAATGGATAGCAAACGTTCCACATGAGCCGATTTCTTGGCTTGATAAGTGTTTCCGAAAAGGGCGAATTTCATTGGGCGTATATTCATTAGTTAATTTTATAAATCTTTTGTTTGTCAAAATGGACCAGGTTTTAATAAAACCTGCTAACTTTGCACATCAGAACTGCAAAGATAATAATATATTGCCAAGATGACAAAGTTAAGTGTAAATATAAACAAGGTAGCCACCTTGCGTAATGCCCGGGGAGGCAACAATCCGGACGTGGTGAAAGTAGCCTTGGACTGTGAGGCGTTTGGTGCGGAAGGTATCACTGTACATCCCCGTCCCGATGAACGGCATATTCGCCGCAGCGATGTGTACGAACTTCGTCCGCTGCTTACCACAGAGTTTAACATTGAAGGGTATCCCTCACCGGAGTTCGTTGATCTGGTGCTGAAAGTGAAACCTCATCAAGTAACGTTGGTGCCCGATGCGCCCGATCAGATTACGTCTAATGCCGGATGGGATACCAAGACCAATCTTTCTTTCCTTACCGAACTGATGGATACGTTCGGCCAGGCAGGTATCCGCACCTCTATCTTTGTCGGTACGGACAAGGAGATGATAGAATATGCCGCCAAAGCGGGAGCCGACCGGGTGGAACTTTATACGGAACCATACGCTACGATGTACCCTCGGAATCCCGAAGCGGCCATTGCTCCTTTTATAGAAGCGGCGAAGGTGACACGTAGCCTGGGAATGGGGCTGAATGCAGGTCATGACCTTAGTCTGGTGAATCTGAAATATATGCATACGCATATTCCTTGGCTGGACGAGGTGTCTATCGGTCATGCATTGATAAGCGATGCGCTTTATATGGGATTAAAACAAACTATTGAAGAATATAAAAATTGTCTTCGTTCATGATGAATATCACTTTACTGGCTGCACAGGCGGCTTTGGCGGATACCCTTGCCGGGGGTAATCCCGTATTGACTCCCGTTTCAGAGGAGGCTCGGATGAATCTTTGGGATATGGCGATGAAAGGTGGATGGATCATGCTTGTGCTGGCATTGTTGTCTGTCGTCTGTTTTTATATTTTCTTTGAACGCATGGCGGTTATCCGCAAGGCGGGGAAGGATGATCCTTTGTTTATGGAACGTATTCGTGATTATATCCGCACGGGTGAGATAAAGTCGGCTATAAACTATTGCCGCATCACCAATACTCCTTCTGCCCGTATGATTGAGAAAGGTATTACCCGTATGGGACGTCCTGTTGCCGATGTGCAGGCTGCTATCGAAAATTCCGGCAATATAGAAGTGGCAAAACTGGAGAACGGACTGCCTGTTGTGGCGACTATTGCCGGCGGTGCTCCGATGATTGGTTTCCTTGGTACTGTAACCGGTATGGTGCAGGCTTTTTGGGAAATGTCCAATGCCGGGAACAACATTGATATCACGTTGCTTTCAGGAGGTATTTATGAAGCGATGATTACTACTGTGGGTGGTCTGGTTGTGGGTATTGCGGCTATGTTTGCCTATAATTATCTGGTAACCCGTGTGGACAAGGTGGTAAGTCAAATGGAAGCGCGTACCATGGACTTCATGGATTTACTGAACGAACCCGTTCAAAAGTAATAGCGTATGGCACTGAAAAGAAGACATAAAATATCACCTAACTTCAGTATGGCGTCTATGACAGACATCATATTCCTGTTGCTGATATTCTTCATGATTACCTCTACCATGGTGTCGCCCAATGCCATCAAGGTATTGCTTCCGCAAGGCAGGCAGCAGACTTCGGCAAAGCCGCTTACGAGGGTAATCATTGACAAGAACCTGAACTTCTATACTGCTTTCGGCAATGAGGATGAAATGCCGATAGACTTGGAAGAACTGCCCGCATTCCTGCAAAGGTGTGCCGAGAAGGAACCCGATATGTATGTGGCTCTTTATGCGGATGAGGCTGTGCCTTACCGCGAAATAGTAAGGGTACTGAATATTGCTAATGAAAATCACTTCAAGATGGTGTTGGCTACACGTCCGCCTGAGAAGAAACGTTAAGCTGTAAGCATGAAGAAAAATAAGATAACAGGACTGATTGGTACGGCTGTACTGCATATACTTCTCCTTATCCTGCTGCTGGTGATTGCTATCCGCCGTCCGCAGGTTCAGGAAGAGGGGGGTGTTCCTGTTATGCTGGGAAATACAGAGCTTTCTCAAGGGAATGCCGACCCTTATACGCTGACGGATATAGATATAATGAATGAGCCTGAGGCTCCGGCTCCCGATGTATCTGAACCGGAAACGGTTCCTCCCGTTGAAACGAAAGAGGAAATCATCACGCAGACAGAAGAGGAAACGGTGGCAGTCCCTAAAAAGGAACCTAAAAAAGAAACCCCTAAAAAAGAAAAACCAAGAAGGAAACTCCTAAAAAGGACGTACCGAAAAAGGAGGCGGTGAAGCCGAAAGAGAAGACTGAGGCCGAGAAACGCGCTGAAGCAGAAAAAGCGGCGGCTGAGAAGAAAGCGGCTGCCGAAAGGGCGGCAGCGGAAGCGGCGGCGAAGAAGATAGCCGGTGCTTTTGGCAAGGGAACTCAAATGGGAAATAAAGGAACCGGTACCACAGGCTCCGGTCTGGAGGGTAGTCCGACGGGAAACTCTTCGGAAGGGAAGTCCGGCGGAGTGGGCGGTTACGGAACATTTGACCTCAACGGACGTTCTTTGGGTAGTGGCGGTTTGCCGATGCCTGTCTATAATGTGCAGGATGAGGGACGGGTGGTAGTGACTATTACCGTAAATCCCGCAGGACAGGTGATAAGTACCAGTATCAACAAACGTACCAATACAGTAAACGCTTCGTTGCGGAAGGCGGCGGAAGAGGCCGCCCGTAAAGCACGCTTTAACCAAGTGGACGGAGTGAATAACCAGACAGGTACTATTACATATTACTTTAAACTGAAGTAGCTTATGAAAACAATTTATGTATTTTTGGCAGAAGGCTTCGAGGAAGTGGAGGCGCTGACCCCGGTAGATGTGTTGAGACGTGCAGGTTTGCCTGTGAAGACTGTTTCCGTAACAGGTGTGCTGACCGTAAACGGTGCGCATGGTGTTCCGGTAGTAGCCGATATGGTGTTTGAAGAAGTAAAAGAAGGGGATGCGGAGATGATTGTATTGCCTGGTGGTCTGCCCGGAGCGACAAATCTGGATGCTCACGAAGGTTTGGGCAAGTTGATTATGACATTTGCTGAAGCCGGACGTCCGTTGTCTGCCATCTGTGCCGCTCCGTTGGTATATGGAAAGCGTGGTTTGTTGAAAGGTAAGAAAGTAACTTGCTATCCGGGATTCGAAAAGTATCTGGAAGGTGCTGAGTATACGGCCGCTTTGGTAGAGAAAGACGGTAATTTTATTACCGGTAAAGGCCCCGGTGCCGCTATGGCATTCTCATTTGCCATTGCCGAGAAATATGTCGGTGCGGAAAAGGTGACAGAATTGAAGCAAGGGATGATGATTGCAGAATGAACAGGCATGTCATTATAGTTGCAGGAGGCAAAGGGTTGCGTATGGGAGGGGATATTCCCAAACAGTTTTTGCCTGTAGGGGGTAAACCTGTGTTGATGCGTACCATAGAGGCTTTTTACGCTTTTGATTCTTCTATGCATATTATATTAGTTCTTCCGGTGAGCCAGCAGGCTTACTGGAAAGATCTTTGTGAAACGTATCATTTTGCTTTGCGTCATGATATTGCCGATGGGGGCGAAACTCGTTTCCATTCTGTAAAGAATGGGTTGGCATACGTGAAGGGAGAAGGCTTGGTAGGTGTTCATGATGGCGTGCGTCCTTTTGTTTCCCGGGAAGTGATAGCCGGATGTTATGAGGCAGCGCAGACTAAGCAAGCGGTTATTCCTGTAATTGATGTGGTGGAAACCGTGCGTCATCTTACGAAGCCGGGAAGTGAAACGGTTCCGCGTAATGACTATAAACTGGTTCAGACTCCTCAGGTCTTTGAAGTGCAGTTGTTGAAAGAGGCATATCAACAGGAATATACGGATGCCTTTACTGATGATGCTTCTGTAGTGGAGGCGATGGGCAGGGAGGTCTGTCTGGTGCAGGGAAATAGAGAAAATATTAAATTAACCACCCCTTTTGATTTGAAAATAGCGGAAGTCTTAATTTGAAATGTTCGATATCACTACGCGTGACATAAAATATTTGCAAGGAGTAGGCCCGCAGCGTGCAACCGTCTTGAACAAGGAATTGAATCTTTTTTCCTTGCATGATTTGTTGTACTATTTTCCATATAAATATGTAGACCGCAGCCGCCTTTATTATATCCATGAAATAGACGGAAATATGCCTTATATCCAGTTGAAAGGCGAAATCCTCAGTTTTGAGACTTTGGGTGAGGGAAGACAGCGCAGACTTGTCGGTCATTTTTCTGATGGTACGGGCATCATTGATTTAGTCTGGTTTCAAGGAATTAAATATCTGCTAGAGCATTATAAGACCAGGACAGAGTATATTGTCTTTGGTAAACCGACCGTATTCAATGGCCGTATCAATGTGGCTCATCCCGATATGGACCCTTCAGGCGAACTTACCTTATCTACGATGGGGTTGCAGCCTTATTATAACACAACGGAAAGGATGAAGCGCGGTTTCTTGAACTCTCATGGGCTGGAGAAGTTGATGAAGAATGCGCTTGCCCTGCTACAGGAACCTCTTGCTGAAACATTGCCCCCTCGGTTAGTGGAGGAGCATCATTTAATGTCTTTGGATGAGGCCATCCGTAATATTCATTTCCCCAAGAATCCCGAATTGCTGCGGAAGGCCCAATATCGTTTGAAGTTTGAAGAGCTGTTCTATGTGCAGCTCAATATTCTACGTTACAGTAAAGACAGGCAGCGTAAATATCGGGGCCTGCGTTTTGAACGGGTGGGTGAGATCTTTAATACTTTTTATTCACAGAATCTTCCTTTTGAACTGACCGGAGCGCAAAAACGGGTGATAAAGGAGATAAGAAAAGATATGGGAAGCGGACGGCAGATGAACCGTTTGCTGCAAGGTGACGTGGGAAGTGGGAAAACATTGGTGGCCTTGATGTCCATGCTTATCGCACTGGATAATGGCTATCAGGCATGTATGATGGCTCCTACAGAGATTCTTGCCGCCCAACATTATGAAACCATTCGGAAATTCCTGTTTGGCATGGATGTGCGCGTGGAACTTTTAATGGGATCTGTCAAAGGAAAGAAGCGTGAGAAGATATTGAAGGATTTGCTGACGGGGGATGTTCAGATTCTTATAGGCACGCATGCCGTTTTGGAAGATACTGTGGGCTTTTCTTCTTTAGGAATGGTGATTATAGACGAGCAACATCGTTTCGGAGTGGCTCAGCGTGCCAAGTTATGGAGCAAGAATGTTTGTCCGCCTCATGTGCTGGTCATGACGGCTACCCCTATTCCCCGTACCTTGGCTATGACACTGTATGGTGATCTTGATGTATCAGTTATTGACGAATTGCCGCCGGGCCGTAAACCCATCCAGACTATCCATCAGTTTGACAATCGCCGTGCCAGTCTTTATGCTTCCATTCGCAAACAGATAGAAGAAGGGCGGCAAATCTATATTGTTTATCCTTTGATAAAGGAGAGTGAGAAAATGGATATCAAGAATCTGGAAGAGGGGTATGAACTGATTTGTGCGGAATTTCCCGATTGCCAGGTCAGCAAGGTGCATGGTAAGATGAAACCGGCGGAGAAGGATGCTGAGATGCAGCGTTTTGTCAGTGGTGAAACCCAGATTATGGTGGCCACTACAGTGATTGAGGTCGGGGTGAATGTCCCGAATGCCTCGGTGATGGTCATTGAAAACGCCGAACGTTTCGGACTTTCACAATTGCATCAGTTGCGTGGGCGTGTGGGACGTGGCGCTGATCAGTCTTATTGTATTTTGGTCACCACTTACAAACTGACCGAAGAAACTCGCAAGCGGCTTGAAATAATGGTACAGACCAATGATGGTTTCGAGATAGCGGAAGCCGATTTGAAGTTGCGCGGTCCCGGTGACTTGGAGGGAACCCAGCAGAGTGGTGTCGCTTTTGACTTGAAGATAGCCGATATTGCCCGTGACGGTCAATTATTGCAATATGTCCGTGATGTGGCAAATCGTATTGTAGATGAAGACCCTGCAGGAACTCGTCCGGAAAATGCTATTCTTTGGCAGCAATTGCAAGCATTGCGTAAAACAAATATAAATTGGGCGGCTATCTCTTAGTTTATGTTACTGCATTGTTAAAAGCAAGGATATATGTTGCATAACATGTTTGTAGCGTTTCCCCTTTATTTATAGAGGTTTCTGAACATTTTATCGAAGCATTGTATATAACTTACATACAAAAAGAGTTAAAGAAGTTCCTTCTTTCTCAAGGAAAATCTTTATCTTTGGAAGAATTTTTGGAAAAAGCACAGTATAAACCTTAAATGAACCCAATATTATGATGGAAAAAACGCTGGTTATTTTGAAACCTTGCACTCTGCAGAGGGGCTTGGTGGGTGAGATTATTAATAGATTTGAAAGAAAAGGCCTGCGTTTAGCCGGAATGAAAATGGTTCAGTTGACGGATGAAGTGCTTAGCGAACATTACGCTCATTTGAGTTCAAAGCCGTTCTTTCAGCGAGTGAAAGATGCAATGATGGTTTGTCCTGTTATTGTATGCTGCTTTGAAGGTGTGGACGCTGTCCAAGTAGTGAGAACATTAACCGGTCCTACTAACGGACGTCTGGCGGCTCCCGGTACTATCCGTGGAGATTACAGCATGAGCTTTCAGGAGAATATAGTTCATGCTTCCGATTCGCCGGAAACCGCTGAAGTGGAACTTAAACGATTTTTTAAACCAGAAGAGATATTCGAGTATAAGCAAGCCGTGTTCGGTTCCCTTTATGCTAATGACGAATATTAAAAGAAAACCTAAAAAACGGATGATTTTGAAATGTGTTAAAGTAGTCGCAGCGGCAGCCTTCGCCCTGGTTAGCCTGAATGTGTCAGGACAGGATCTATTGGCACGCCAGGCACCTATCGACCGAAAATTGAAAGCAGTAGATTCTGTTGCATTGATTCGTCAGATAAAGGCGGAAAAGTCAGCTTATCCTGCATATAGTCTCTACCCTAATTGGAGTAACGAGCGTGTACACGCTTATGGTAATACTGTTACTATTCCTGATACATTCCGTATTGATATGACCGGTTTCCGTATGCCGACAGAACACACAAAAATAACTTCTAAATTTGGTCCCCGTCGTCGTCGTATGCACAATGGATTGGATATAAAAGTATATATAGGTGATACGATCCGTGCAGCTTTCAGTGGAAAGGTGCGTATGGTGAAGTATGAACGCCGCGGATATGGAAAATATGTGGTGATTCGTCACGAGAATGGATTGGAAACAGTATATGGTCACTTGTCAAAGCAGATTGTGGATGAGAACCAGTACGTAGAAGCAGGAGAACCTATCGGATTGGGTGGAAACACCGGACGTTCCACCGGGTCACATCTTCATTTTGAAACGCGTTTCTTGGGACAGGCCATTAATCCGGCATTGTTATTTGATTTTGAGAAACAGGATATTGTAGCCGATTCTTATTTGTTCAGAAAAGGTAATAACAGATACCAGCGTAACAGGACTAATAGTAAGAATGTGAATTTGCTTGCTTCATCAGATGGTACTATCCGTTACCATAAGGTAAGAAGTGGGGATACATTGAGCCGCATTGCACAGAAAACAGGTACATCTATTGATGCTTTATGCAAGTTGAACCACATTACCCGCAGAACTATTCTTCGTCCGGGACAAGTGTTAAGATGTTCTTAAGCTTTAGTTAATTAAGAAATATAAAATAGGGCGGGAAAGAGTATTCTTTTCCGCCTTTTTGTTTACGCTTAAGCAGAAAAATGCGTAACTTTGCCGCCTAATCATAGAGTGTGATGAAAGATACGAAACAACAATTTGAACATGTGATAGCTATTTGCCGTGATTTGTTTGCGAAAAAACTGCACGATTACGGTGCAGCATGGCGTATCATGCGCCCTTCATCTGTTACCGATCAGATATTTATCAAGGCAAACCGTATTCGTAGCATTGAAACCAAAGGGGTGGCGATGGTGGATGAAGGTATCCGTTCGGAGTTTATCGCTATTGTAAATTATGGAATAATCGGCTTGGTTCAATTGGAACTGGGATATGCTGAAACGGATAGACATGACTGAAGAGCGTGCTTTGGAATTGTATGACCGGTATGCCAAACAGGCATTGGAACTGATGCTGGCCAAGAATCATGATTATGACGAAGCATGGCGCAGCATGCGTGTCAGTTCATATACTGATTTGATTTTGATGAAAATCTATCGTACCAAGCAGATTGAAGGTCACGATGGAGCCACATTGGTATCAGAGGGCATTGATGCCAACTATATGGATATGATTAATTATTCTGTATTCGGATTGATCAAGTTGGAATTTGGAGAGTAAACAGTTACATAGTATCATTGGAATCTGGACAAACGCCTGCCGATTTTTTGCTGGCGGCAGTATTTATATTTTCCGGTTTTGTCAAAGCGGTAGATCCGCTGGGTACTCAATATAAAATTCAGGATTATTTGGAGGTTTTCGGTTGGGCTGCTTCGGTGCCTGCCTTTCTTCCGTTTCTGGCGTCTGTATTGCAGGCAATGGTCGAGTTTTGTTTAGGAGTATATCTTTTGTTTGGTATCCGCAGGAGAATGACCACCTTGTTTGTTGTGCTTATCATGGGGGTGATGACTCCGCTCACCTTATGGTTGGCTCTTTCCAATCCGATATCGGATTGTGGATGTTTCGGTGATGCTGTGACTTTGACTAATTGGGAAACTTTTGGGAAGAATGTACTTTTGTTGATAGCGGCGGTGTCCGTTTTTAAATGGGGAAACCGTATAACTCCTTTGGTGACCAAGCGTTTCGATTGGTTGGTGGCTATGTATACGTTTCTCTATATTTCGGGGATGACTTTGTATTGTTACCGTGAGTTGCCTGTCTTTGATTTCCGCCCTTATCATATCGGGGCAGATATACGTAAAGGGATGGAAATTCCGGAAGGAGAGAAGCCTACTGTTTATGAGACCCGTTTTATTCTTCAAAAAGATGGAGTGGAGAAAGAGTTTACATTAGAAAATTATCCCGATAGCACATGGACTTTTGTGGATTCCAAAACGATGGTGAAGGAACAAGGATACGAACCGCCTGTTCATGACTTTTCCATTATTCGTCAAGAAGACGGGGAAGATATAACCGATGAAGTACTGGATGATGATAATTATACCTTTCTGTTGGTGGCGCATCAGCTGAGCCAGGCGGATGATAGTACCATTGACCTGATAAATGAACTGTATGATTATAGTGTGGAGCATGGATATCAATTCTATTGTCTTACCTCATCACCCGATAGTGATATTGAAGACTGGCAGGAGCGTACGGGAGCCGAGTATCCTTTCTGCCTGATGGATGACATTACACTGAAAACCATGATACGCTCTAATCCCGGACTGATGTTGCTGAAGAACGGAGTGGTTATAAACAAGTGGAGTGTGAATAGTCTGCCCGATGAATATGTGCTGACCGACAGGCTGGAAAAACTGCCTTTGGCACAAATCAATGAAAAGACTTTCAGTCATAAAGTGGTGCTGGTATTGGCATGGTTTGTCTTTCCGTTGTTGTTTTTCAGCATTGGTGGATGTCATTTGGGAGCATTTTTCATAGGAAAAAGAAATTGAAAGAGAATCGAACAAAATAATTTCATTAACCCTTTAATAAACAAACAAAATGAGAAAAAACATTGTTGCAGGAAACTGGAAAATGAACAAAACCCTTCAGGAGGGTATTGCTCTTGCAAAAGAACTGAATGAAGCATTGGCTAACGAAAAGCCTAATTGTGATGTAATCATCTGTACTCCGTTTATTCACCTGGCATCTGTTACTCCGCTGGTAGATGCTGCCAAAATCGGTGTAGGTGCAGAAAACTGTGCAGATAAGGAATCTGGTGCATATACAGGTGAGGTATCAGCCGCTATGGTTGCTTCTACCGGTGCCAAGTATGTAATCCTCGGTCACTCGGAACGTCGTGCTTACTACGGTGAAACAGTGGAAATCCTGGAAGAAAAAGTTAAATTGGCTTTGGCTAATAACTTGAAGCCTATCTTCTGCATCGGTGAGGTATTGGAAGAGCGTGAAGCTAACAAACAAAATGAAGTGGTTGCTGCTCAGTTGGCATCGGTATTCTCTTTGTCTGCCGAAGATTTTAGTAAGATTATCTTGGCTTACGAACCGGTTTGGGCTATTGGTACAGGTAAGACTGCTACTGCTGAACAGGCTCAGGAAATCCACGCGTTTATCCGTTCTTTGATTGCCGACAAGTATGGTAAAGAAGTTGCTGATAATACTTCAATCCTTTATGGTGGAAGCTGCAAGCCTTCTAATGCTAAAGAATTGTTTGCTAACCCTGACGTAGACGGTGGCTTGATTGGTGGTGCTGCTTTGAAAGTTGTTGACTTCAAAGGCATTATCGATGCATTCAAATAATTAATTTCATCACAGATTACTCAAGCTTACACAGATAAAGAATCATAAAATCGTCTGTGGAAATCTGAGTAATCTGTGATGATTTACTTAAATTCATAAAACGACATGAGATACATTTTTATCCTACTCTTTTTGAGTCTCGGACTTTCCGCTTTGGCACAGCAGAACATAGTAGAAAGCTTGCAGCGTAACCGTGCCGGAGAAGGTACTGTAACCATCCGTCAAGATCCTAAAATAACAGGCTTGATTGGTAGTATCTATACAGGAAATGTTACGGGAGGTGAGCAGAAAATGTTGAAAGCCAGAGGGTATCGGGTTCAGGTCTATGCAGGAAATAATTCGCGGGTGGCTCGTAATGAAGCTAATAATGTGGCTGCCAAGGTGAAAGAGGAGTTTCCCGATATGCCTGTCTATGCCTATTTCCAGCCTCCTCGTTGGCTGTGTCGTGTAGGTGATTTCCGCAGTATTGAGGAAGCGGATGCCGCCATGCGCCGTCTGAAGGCTACCGGTGTTTTTAAAGAAGTATCTATTGTTCGTGAACAAATTAATATTCCCCTGGACTAATAACATGGAAGAACTATTGCATCCCGAATGGTCAGCAGAGAAAATTGAACAGTTGAAAGGCCATTATCAGAGTATTTTATCCCTATTGGGTGAAGATGTAGAAAGAGAAGGATTGCTGAAAACTCCTGAGCGCGTAGCCAAAGCTATGCTGACATTGACACGCGGTTATGAACAAGATCCGCATGCCATTTTGTTGGGAGCTAAATTCAAAGAAGAGTATAGTCAGATGGTTATCGTGAAAGATATTGATTTCTTCTCTTTGTGCGAACACCATATGCTTCCGTTTTATGGAAAGGCACATGTTGCTTATATTCCCAATGGTTATATCACCGGTTTGAGTAAGATTGCCCGGGTAGTGGATGTGTTTTCTCATCGGTTGCAGGTACAGGAACGTATGACACTGCAAATAAAAGAATGTATTCAGGAAACCTTGAATCCGCTGGGAGTGATGGTAGTGGTCGAAGCCAAGCACATGTGCATGCAGATGCGCGGGGTGGAGAAACAAAATGCCATTACTACTACTTCTGATTTCACTGGTGCGTTTAACCAGGCTAAAACACGTGAGGAATTTATGAATTTGATACGGCATAACCGATAAGGAGTTATGCCTTTATTTTAGTACTACCCGGTCGCCGGCACGCTTGGCCATAATTTTTTGTAATTCACTTAATTCTTTAAAGTGGGCCATAACTTCAAGGCATTTATCGGCATTGGCTACTACTTCAGGTTTGTTCAATGCTTGTAGCGTATATTTCATATCCTCTTCTAATATGGCAAGTTTGAAGTCGATAAGTTGGTGCGGTACCAATTCGTGTAAGCGTTCTTCATCTTTAACCATCGCTTGTGAATTGCTTTTACTCAGTTGGTAACGATCATTTATCATATCTGCCGCCAGTTTGCTGATTGTAGGATCGGGATGAGCCAGAAAATAACGCTCTGCCGTGAAGTTGGGGTCATGCAGATGAGCTTCTGCTTCTGCCAGTATTTTCCGGTGCAACGGATTATGGAACTGTAATTCATCCTGTTTCAAATCCATAGAAATATATTCTATCACAGTAAGAGGAGTTTCCGTATTTTCTTCCGTTTCTACATAGCACATGACTTTCTCTCCGTGGCGTATCAAAGTTTGAAGCAGTAACTGCTCTTTTACATAAAAAACGTACTTTTCCCGTCCTTCTTGGGGAATATACGATTGATATCCCGCTTCTGCTTCTGCAGGAGGAAACGGAGGGGGAACATTATCATCCACGCCTAGGGTGGGCATATCGGCAGGAGGTATGCTGCCGGCAGGAAAAGGAGTATCCGCTGGAGGCAGAGAGCCGGTAGTGGCGGATGCGTCTTTTTCTTTCTTGATTTGTTCCAGATAGTTATCATCCCGTTGAAGCAGATGCTTTTTGATCTCGTCTAAAATAATTTGCTCGTTTACGTTCAAGAGGGTAGCACATTCTGTCAAGCAGGTATATCGAATTACTTTATCCGGAATCAGTCCGATACTTCGTGCCATGTCCGATATCAATCCGGCCCGTTTGATGGGGTCCCTTTGTGCGTCTTTTAGTAAAAGGTTGGTCTTGAAACGGATAAAGTTCTCTTCGTGATCATCAATGTATTTTCTGAATTCCGTGGCATTGTGTTTTCTGGAAAAACTATCGGGATCATCTCCGTCAGGCAGAAGCAGCACTTTGATATTCATGCCTTCTGCAAGTAACATATCGATGCCTCGGATACTTGCTTTTATACCGGCTTCGTCACCATCATATAATAAGGTGATATTGGAGGTGAAGCGGTGTAGCAACCGGATTTGTTGTTCGCTCAATGCTGTACCCGAGTTGGCCACCACATTCTCCAGCCCGCACTGGTGCATGGCAATTACATCGGTGTATCCTTCTACCATGTAAACACAGTCGGCTTTTACAATGGCAGCTTTAGCCTGATAAATGCCATATAGTTCTTTTCGTTTACTGAAGATTTCGGATTCGGGCGAATTGACGTATTTTTGGTTTACTCCCTTGGTACGGCTGTCCAGTACACGTCCGCCGAAGCCAAGCACTTTTCCGCTGATGTTAAACCATGGAAATATCACACGTCCCCAAAAACGGTCGCGTAAACTGCCATCTTCTTTTTCGTAGCATAGTCCGGTCTTGAGCAAAAATTCTTTTTTATAATCCTTTTCGCATGGCTTCTTGTGCCAATGCGTCAGGAGCGGTAGTGCTGTATCCCAATTGGAATTTCTTGACAATATCGTCACGGATGCCCCGTTGGCGGAAATAAGACATGGCAATGGCTTTTCCGTCAGCGTGATTGTAGAGGATATTTTGAAAATAATCGCGGGCAAACTCATTGACAACAAAGAGACTTTCCCGTATATTTTGTACTTGTTTCTCCTCATCGGTCAATTCGCGTTCCTTTATTTCTATATTGTATTTCTTTGCCAGCCAGCGTAGTGCTTCGGGATAGGTCATCTGCTCGTGTTCCATAACGAAATGGACAGCATTTCCACCTTTGCCACAGGCGAAGCATTTGCATAATCCTTTGGCCGGTGATACATAGAATGAAGGGGTTTTGTCATCATGGAATGGACAAAGTCCGACAAAATTCACACCGCGTTTCCGCAGAGTGACAAACTCGGATACCACATCTACAATTTGTGCGGCATCCAGTATCCGGTCTATGGTGGGTTGGTCTATCATTGCGAGTGCGAAGATACAAAAAAAACATCGCCAAGGGTGAACCCGGCGATGTTTTTAACGGAATATTGTAATCAGAATTATTTAATATAAGGATTCAGTTTGTTCCATTCGGAAACTGGAGGAAGTACTCCCATAGCAATCACTTCATCACGCAAAGCACAAAGGTGTGCATAACTTTTTTCTAATGCGGCTTCTTCTTCGGGCGTGCCTTTCACTTCTTTTAAGTGGCAGCCATCCTTGGTGATGGAAGTTTCCCAGGCCATCATGATATGGTCGAACTTACCATTGGATACGTAAGTTCCTGCAGGCCAGCGGAATGGTTTTCCTCCCATAGCGGCGGCAATCATTTCGATAGAAACATAGGACGGGCTTTGGAAAGAAGAGCGGCCGCGCAGGTTGATGATGTTTGCACCGCCTTTAGTTACTTTTTGTTGTATTTCGGTCCATTGTTCTTTTGTCAAAGCATCAGTGCCGATGATATCAAGTAATGCTTTTCCGTTTACTTTAGCGGTAGAAGCATAAACAGCCATCTGCTCACCATGACCGCCATACGTGCGGCAGTTTTCTACGTTATCCATAGCGATGCCGAAATGCTTGGACAATTCGCTGCGCAAGCGTGTAGAGTCAAGAGCGGCAAGGGTTGTAACTTGTGATGGTTTCAAACCTGAATATAATAAGGTGATCAGACCGGTGATATCAGCCGGATTGAAAATAACCACGATATGTTTTACGTCCGGACAGTAGGCCTTTACATTTTTTCCGAATTCTTCAGCGATGGCTGCGTTTCCTTTCAGCAAGTCTTCACGGGTCATGCCGGCTTTACGTGCCGCACCACCTGAGTTTACAATATATTTAGCATCGGTCAAAGCTTCCTTGATATCGGAAGTGAATGTGATGTTCATGCCTTCGAAACCGCAATGGTATAGTTCTTCTGCCACACCTTCCAGACCGGGAGCGTATGGGTCATACAAACAAATATTGGGAGTAAGACCCATCATGATAGCAGTTTGAGCCATGTTCGATCCAATCATTCCGGCAGCGCCTACGATTGTCAGCTTTTCATTCGTTACAAATTCCATAATTCTATTATTTAAAGTTTGTATAATATAAACACTTTTGTGGGAGAGGATGTTCTCTCTTCCGGGTACAAATTTACAAAACCTTTTATTATGGTGTTTATTCTAAAAAATTATATGGGATAATAGAAAGTTATCCCATATAATCATCTTGGGATGGTAAGTTCCAGAATACTTGTCAATCAAGATGTTAAACAGTATTTATTCAAACAGGTTTGTGGATGTGACAAATAATGATATGATTTGTTATGTATTGATGTTTATATAGCCTTTTTAATGCGTCTACATATTCTTCAAAGGCTTCAAGCCCTTTTAGTGTAATCTTACAAATGGTACAAGGCATTTTCCCTTGAAAGTCTTGATGACTTCTACATAGCCAGCCTTGTTCAGCTTGTCTATTTGCACACTCAGATTACCTGCCGTCGCTCCTGTCTGTTGTTTCAGATAGCTGAACTCGGCCTCTTCCACTGAAACCAGTATGGACATCACGGCAAGTCTCAGTTCGGAATGTAGTAATGGATTCAATTCTTTGAACATAGGCGCAAAGTTACGATTTTTTTTGTTTACGGGCAGCAGATTCAATACATGTCCCGGAATAACCATCATGAAAATAAAGACAGGAGCGAAGATTAATATCTGGTTTGGACCTGGATAAAAAAGGCATCCGATGGAGCTTAACGCTCCCAGTGTGCCGCAAATAGTGACAGTTTTATAACCTACCACCAGTCCTGTTAGTGTAGTCCCCATGCCCATCAGCAGAAGGATTATGAACAGGATGGGAAGTTGCCAGAAAAACATGGCGAGCATGGATATCAGAAAGCCGGTTATGCCGAATACCAACCAAATATAATTGATTACTTTGTCCAAATGAGTCTTGATACCCGGCTGCTGATTACGTGTGGAAAGGTAAGTTCCTGTTCCTGCGATGATGGGGAGTAAGAACCATAGGTATTGCCAATAATAATTCCGGGTAGTTACTACCAGAAACCAGACCAGTCAGGCTGACAAATGATAGTGGTATATCCCCAAAAAAGGAACTGGCATGCCACAATTGGTTTCTAGCCTGTTTTTTGTATTCTGAATCATTTGAGCGATGAGTTCCAAACTCTCTTTCTCATTCAATTTTCTTTCTTCCATACTGTTTTTTCTTTTAGTTTGTGATTAATTAATATTTGATGCTTTTCTCTATGGCTGTCATCAGCAAGCTGATTCCCCAGCCTGCTATCACCCATAGTACCCACCAGTAGTGTGGACTGGTAAACCAGTTTATAGCTATAAGAAACAGGTTTATTACCACATAATAGACTAATGACCAAGTGAGCCAATTCCAAAAATGACGGGCACTTTGCCGGCATGCTGCTTCGATTTGTTCCTGGGTTGGAACTGTCTTTTCGTTGTTTTGGTTTGTTTTCATAGGCTTTATTTCTTACTTATGGTGATATAAAGTTAGTGGTCTGTGCTATACTTTCAGTAGCAAATCTCGGAATAGCTAGTGTGGCACATGCTAGGATAGTGGCACGCTTCTTGTAAAATATTGTGTTTGTTTTCATTGTTATGATGCTTTATAGGTTGAATGACAAAAGTTTATTTTACTTAAATACTTTACAAATGTAATATAGTTTATAATATAAACCAAATTATTATAGAACTTTTTCAAATAATAATATCAAGTGTGTATGTGCTGGTAGAGGGGGAGGTGCAAAATATGTAGTCTTCTTTATGAATTTTACATTCAGACTCTGGTTGGCACGTACTTGAATAAGGACATTCTTCTCTGCTTTTTCTTTCCTGGAGTTTTTCAGCAGTGGCAATAGCTTTTGAAAACTCACTTGTGTGTGTTGTGTATATCGTACTGCGTTTTTCGTAGCTGTTTTCCTGTCCATTCCTTGCCCTGCCCTAGCTTGCGGTGTCCGGTTGTCCTTCGGATTTGCTTCTTTTCCGTCTTTCCTTGTTTTCCGTCTGCTGTTTTCGTATGGGCCCCTTCCTTTTTTCCGTCCTTATACGCGCGTGCGAATATTATAATGTGTGTGTCTTTTTCCTCCGGTGTCCTCCGTTATAAAAACATGCTTTGTAACACATCTGTTATTCAGAGTATTACAAAAAAGTTTCAGGAAATCCGTATAATTTTTCCTTCGTATGTTTGCTGGTAATCGTTAAAAGGTCTACCTTTGCATCCGCAATCGAGAGAGATGCGGCACTTCAGACAGTGTGTGACTGACTTGGTGAAACAAACGTAGGAGAGTTTTCCTTGACAGTGTCTGCACCCAGTATCTTACCTTAGCGGGGCTAAGGGAGCGAGAACGGATAAGACGTGGGGAGGATGGACGTCCCGCCTTTTATGGAAGTTTCGAAAAAAAACTTTTTCAAAAAAAACTTTCGAAACATTTGGCGGTTACGATAAAATCTCTTACCTTTGCATCCGCTTTCGGAAACGATGGCAAAATATAAATGAGAGTTCTTTGAAAGATTTAAGATAAACAAACAAGTAGTACAAGCCGGTGCACTATATGTAATATATATATGGTGTACGGAAAAAACAAGAACCGTCAATATTGATATTGATAGATTTGGAATCCTTG
>ENA-OQCU01000402-OQCU01000402.1-human-gut-metagenome-genome-assembly--contig:-NODE-402-length-20496-cov-5.560361_pt1 | contig 20496 bp, 16 predicted proteins | sample MGYA00242504_ERZ504590 | MGnify/ENA primary metagenome ERZ504590 (study PRJEB26092, sample SAMD00036318) | human gut metagenome | host: Homo sapiens | study: EMG produced TPA metagenomics assembly of... | reverse complement strand
GCAGCGATAAACTTCTTTGCAACCAATGTCTCTGCACAAAGTACTGCTCCGCCTGCTGCTGCCGCGGACCGTGTTGTGGGACAGACCTACGAATTTCCAGTCGTAGATGGAATCCTCTCTTAAACGGCCTACGTTGATTCCCATACCGTTCTCGTAGTTGACATCCAGTGTTACCTGCGGACGGTTATCTTCTGTCATGTAACGGATGAACTGTTTCGGTGCGCTTGGCAGATTCAGCTCCTGCGGAAGGCCTTTGAAGTTCTCCAGTTTTTCGATCAGCTGCTCTTTCGTCGGTTTCTTGCGGAATTTTACGAAAACAGCTGCGGTGTGTCCGTTTAATACCGGAACACGGATACACTGACAGGTGATCTTCGGCTCAGTTGCTTTTACGATCACGCCGTTTTCAATTTTACCCCAGATACGAAGCGGCTCCTGCTCGCTCTTCTCTTCTTCTCCGCCGATGAACGGGATGATGTTTCCTTCCATCTCCGGCCAGTCTTTGAAGGTTTTTCCTGCTCCGGAAATTGCCTGGTATGTGGTTGCAACCACTTCATATGGCTCGAACTCTTTCCATGCCGTTAATACCGGTGCATAGCTCTGGATTGAACAGTTCGGTTTTACAGCGATAAAGCCTCTCTTGGTTCCCAGACGTTTTTTCTGAAACTCGATAACATCGAAGTGCTCCGGGTTGATTTCCGGAACTACCATCGGAACATCCGGTGTCCAGCGGTGTGCGCTGTTGTTGGAAACAACCGGTGTCTCGGTCTTTGCATATGCTTCTTCAATCGCTTTGATCTCATCTTTCGACATATCAACAGCGGAAAATACAAAATCTACGGTAGATGCCACATGCTCTACATCATTTACATTCATCACAACGAGCTTTTTTCACTGCTTCCGGCATTGGAGTATCCATTTTCCAGCGTCCGCCGACTGCTTCCTCATATGTTTTTCCGGCACTTCTCGGACTTGCTGCCAGGGTCACAACTTCAAACCACGGATGGTTCTCCAGCAGAGAAATAAATCTCTGTCCTACCATACCGGTTGCTCCTAAAATTCCTACTCTCAATTTCTGCTCCATTGGTTTCATCTCCTTGTTCTTCTGTGGCGTACATTTGTGCGTCTCATGTCATACTATACCAATTTTTTCAAAATTGCAACTGTTTTTTCAATTTTCCTGTAAATATTTTTATTCTGCTCGATGACAGCCTGCATCGCATCTGCTCCCGGCGCACCGATCGTGTTGCGTCGTTCTACGCAGTTCTTCATGCTGATGGCATCATAAATATCATCCTCGAAGACCGGGCTGATCGCTTTGTACTCTTCGAGTTTCATATCATCAAGGGAGATTCCTTTGTCAATGCAGTACAGAACGAGACGGCCGACAATGCCATGTGCATCGCGGAACGGAACGCCTTTTCCAACAAGGTAATCAGCTGCGTCCGTTGCATTCGTGAAACCGTTCTTTGCACTGTTCTCCATGCGGTCTTTTTTGAAGTGCATGGTAGAAAGCATGCCATTGAACAGAGCCAGGCATCCTTTTACGGTGTCAATGGCATCGAAGGTCAGCTCTTTATCCTCCTGCATATCTTTGTTGTACGCCAGCGGGATTCCCTTCATAGTGGTGAGCATTGACATCAGAGCTGCGTAAACGCGGCCTGTTTTTCCTCGAACAAGCTCTGCGATATCCGGATTCTTTTTCTGCGGCATGATACTGCTTCCGGTGCTGTATGCGTCGTCGATGTCCACAAACTGGTACTCATTGGTATTCCAGATGATGATCTCCTCGGAGAAGCGGGAAAGATGCATCATAATCGTAGAAAGAGCACTGAGGAGCTCAATGACATAGTCACGGTCGGATACGGAATCCATGCTGTTTAAGGTCGGGCCGTCAAAGCCGAGCAGCTCTGCTGTGTAAGCGCGGTCCAACGGATACGTCGTTCCAGCCAGCGCACCGGAACCGAGCGGACAGTAATTCATTCTCTTGTAGATGTCTGCAAGGCGGCCTCTGTCGCGGCGGAACATTTCAAAATATGCGCCCATGTGATGTGCCAGTGTGATCGGCTGTGCTTTCTGCAGATGGGTGAATCCCGGCATATAGGTGTGAATGTTCTCTTCCATGATTTTTTCGAGTGTTACCAGCACCTCTTTGACGAGTGCATCAATCTCGGTGATCTCATCGCGGACATAAAGTTTCATATCGAGGGCTACCTGGTCATTGCGGCTTCTTCCGGTGTGCAGCTTCTTTCCGGCATCTCCGATGCGGTCAATCAGGTTTGCCTCCACGAAGCTGTGGATATCCTCATACTCGCTGGTGATTTTCAGTTTTCCGCTCTCTACGTCGGCAAGAATGCCTTCCAGTCCTTCCAGAATCTGATCTCTTTCGTCTTCTGTCAGAATGCCCTGTTTTGCCAGCATCTTTACGTGTGCCATGCTGCCTTTGATGTCCTGTTTATAGAATTTCTGATCAAAGCTGATGGATGCATTAAAATTATACACTAACTTGTCGGTCTCTTTTGTAAACCGTCCGCCCCATAACTGTGCCATTTTCATTCCTCTTTTCCTGTAAGTTTTTTAAATTATCATGTATTATTATACAAGACTCCCCTCTTCCTTTGCAAGTCAAATCACCTACTTTCCCGAATTTCGGCGTTTTGTGTAGTTTTTCTCCAGCCAGCCCAAGATGCCGTACAATCCTGCCGCAACGAGGCAAAGGATCAGGATGGACAGGATTACCCAGTCAAGTCTGAACAGATTTGCCCACCTTTTTGCGGCAGAGACGCTCGTCAGCCGCCCGATTTGCCGCTATCCAGAGCTCTTCAGAGACGATAGCAGGAATTTTCCCCGCATAGACGTACTGCCCGCCCGGCGGTGTAGGGAGCGTTTTTCCGGTGTTAAAATCGTAATGCTTCCTGTTCATGACTACGGTGCCTTTATTCATGGGATTCCGCACCATGCGGATAATGTCTGTTCCAGAGAATGGTTTTCCGGCGCGGCTGCGGACGCCCTCTGCTGCCAGAACCGCCGCAATTTTCCGTCCGCCGAGACCGTCTGCACAGAGTTCGTACATACGGCGCTTCACTGCGGCCTCCTCCGGGATGATCTCAATCGCTCCGTCTGCCGTCCGCCGGTAACCATAACTTTTTGAGGTCAGCACCGGCTTTCCATTATTCTGCTGCCGTTTCTGGTGCGCCAGATTCATCTTCTTGCTCAGCTCCCGGCTGTACTCCTCCGCCAGAATCGCCTTAATGCCGGTCAGAAGCGCGTCTTCCGGCGAATAGAATGTGTTCTCCAGATAAAAATACAGCCGCTTTCCGGCGCAGTTTAAGCGGTCTGCGAACAGATACCAGTCCCGCGTGTTCCGCATCAGGCGGTCCTGCGACTTGATTACGACGACATCAAACCGGTTCTGCTCGAGATCCTCGTACAGGCGGTTATATTCCCTTCTGCCCTTCCGGCTCGTACCGGAGCGGCTCTCCACGTAGGCATCCACAAGCCTCCATCCTCTTGCCCGGATTGCCTCTTCCGCCTCCGCCGCCTGCCTTACCAGCGCATCCTTCTGGTTTTCCTCCTCGGTGCTGCACCTTGCATAATAAACCGCACGCAGCTTCTCCTCTTCCATCTCCTGTCTCACTTTCCAGATGCTTCTCTTTACTATATAGAAAAAAAGGACCGGAAAGTTCCGACCCTCTTTTTGTAATTTCTTTTTACGGATTGCACCGTCCGCACGGCTCATAGCCTTCGGCGATCAGGTCCTCGCGCGGTCCCTGATATGTCGCCTTGTTTTCATCCTTAATCGAGCTGACGCTGGAGCATGACGGCAGGTGGAATTTCATGCTGGATGTGTTCATGACATATTCCTGCTGATCCGTCATCGTTCCGCTGCTTTCGCTTAACGTGCTGTCTCCCGTTGCATAATTAATCGAGATGCCCGGCTGATTGTTGTATGCGAAGATATGGAAGGAAATGCCCTCGCCGTCATCTTCCATGGAAAGTGCCTCCATCTCCACACCGTCCGCTACAAGGTCGTCCCCGGTAAAAATTGGTGTAACGCGGTACAGCACATGGTTTCCGGTCTCTTTGACGTAGTCGGCAACCATGTTTTCAAACGGCAGCATGCCCTCGACATTCAGATAACGTGTTCCAGTGATCAGATTCTTCTCGTTTGCATTCTCACCGGTCAGCTGGTATCCGATCAGATGGCAGCGGTTGTACAGATATTTACCTTCCACCTGATCGTATTTTACCGTATGCCAGCCCGTCGGCTTTACCTGGCCGATCGCGCCGCGCTTCTCCGTCGGCATCAGATCCTGGCCGATATTCGCCTCTGCCACGCCGCACCGTCCCAGGCTGTCCAGATCGCTGTAATGCTCGTACGACTCGGTCGTCTTTTCCTCATCGGTAAAATCCGGCTCATTTCCGTTTAAAACGACATACGGTTCACCGGAAAACTCCGGAACATCAAGAACTGAAACAGCCGTCGGTGCCTGATCGGTAATCTGGGATTCCGTCATCGTATAAGCGGCCGTAACCTCCGAACCGGAATCTGCTCTCTCCGTCGAGAGAAGATCCTGCGCCTCACAGCCGGTCAGTATCAGAACAAGAAGCGCCGCCAGCAGCAGAAGCTGTTTTCTTGGTTTTTTCATTTCTCATATACCTCTTTCGTTATTTTCTCATGGGAATAGCCTGCAAACTCCTCCTCGGACACTTTATTCCATTTGGAAAGATCCAGGTCGAATTTCCGGTCAGACGGATAATGCCGGTTCCACCAGAAAACGATGATTTTCTCTATCTTCGCTTCCACAGCCTGCAGTCCCGTATTCTCCACAAAGCAGTATTCTCCTTCGCCTGCCTGCTCCAGAAAATCTGCCGCCGCCTGAAGTGTTACCTTCCCACTCTCCTTCTGCTCCGCGAACAGCTTTTCCGAAGCCGGATTCATCCAGAGCGTTTTCCCCTCACACAGTTCGCAGATTTTTTCCGTTACCACGCGGTCCCGCGAAACGCGTCGTCCGCCAAACTGCATTCCTCTTCGTTCTTCCAGACATACGATTCCAATCATCTGTCATCCTCCCTTCTCTTGCGTGTGCATATCTGAACACCTGACTGCCGTAGATAATCAGATAGCCAAGCCCCTCTCTTGCCCCGATAAACTCTCCGATTACAACACCGACGAGGCACAGGCCGATGTTGACCTTCCACACGGCGAGCAGCCCCGGAAACGACCACGGCAGCACAACGCGGAACAGCATATCCTTCTTCGTTCCGCCGAGTGTTGCAATCAGGCGGAGCATATCCGGCTCCACACTCTGAAAGCTGCTGTAAATGCTGATCACCGAGCCGAATATCGCAACGGAAATGCCGGCCGTGATGATCGTTTTCACGTTTGCCCCCATCCACACAATGAGAAGCGGGGCGAGCGCCGATTTCGGCAGGCTGTTCAGGACTACCAGGTACGGCTCCATCACCGCAGAAAAGCGCGGAAAGAGCCACAAAAGCACAGCGAACGCCATGCCAAGTGCCGAGACGAGCAGAAAGCTGATTCCCGTCTCATACACCGTGATCCCGATATGGCGCAGAAGGTTCTGCTCCGTCAGCAGGGTCACGAACGTTTTTCCCACCCGCACAGGGCTGGAAAAGATAAACGGATCGATCCATCTCAGATCCGCCGCCACCTCCCATAATACCAGAAAACTGACGAGAAGCAAAGCCCGAAACACCCGCACCTGCTCCCGTTCTCTTTTTTTCTGCCGGAGATACGCCCTCTGAAAGCTGCTCTCCGGCGTTTTTGCCTGCTCACGCATTTTCATTCAGCTCCTTCCAGATGGCATTGAAATACGTTTTAAATTCCGGCGCACTGCGCGCTTTCATCGGCGTGCGCTCCTCCATCGCAAACCGGATCGGAATCTTTTTTTTCACATATGCCGGCCGTGCCGCCAGAACAATCACACGGTCCGCCATGCTGATGGCCTCCGAAATATCGTGTGTCACGAGAATTGCTGTCTTTCCCTCTTTTTTGATGATCTTTCCGATATCATCACAGACGTTCAGCCTCGTCTGGTAGTCGAGAGCGGAGAACGGCTCGTCAAGCAGCAGAAGATCCGGCTCCATCGCCAGTGTACGGATCAGTGCCGCCCTCTGCCGCATACCGCCGGAAAGTTCGGACGGACGGGCATTGGAAAAGGATTTCAGGCCGTATGTCTCCATCATCTCCCCGACTTTTTCTTTCCGCTCGGGTGTCAGCGTGCGCGAAATCTCAAGGCCCAGCAGAACGTTGCTGTAGATGGTCCGCCATTCAAACAGGTGGTCTCTCTGCAGCATGTAGCCGATATGGAGATCCGCCTCCGTGATCGGCCGTCCGCGACTCAGCAGAGTTCCCGCCTCCGGCTTTAAAAGACCGGAAATCAAGTTCAGGATCGTGCTCTTTCCGCAGCCGCTCGGTCCGACAAGAGCAACAAATTCCCCCGGGGTTACCGAAAAAGTCAGATCGCACAGCGCCGGTGTTTCTCCTTTCATGGTGTGATAGGACAGTGATATATGCTCTAATGACAGGATTTGATCATCCATTTTTTTGCATCCTCCTCTATCTATAAGATATCATATGCAGCTTGCATCCCAGCCGCGCTGAGGCTATAATAGAAAGGATTGAAAGATACCAGGAGGTTTGAAGATACATTATGGCCAATAAAAGAAATTACCAGAAAGAGCTTGATGCGAAGATTGCAGGACTTCACGGTGAAGTTCCGACCTTGCTGCTGCACAGCTGCTGTGCGCCGTGCAGCAGTTACGTGCTGGAATATCTGTCGCAGTATTTTTCCATTACGCTCTTTTACTATAATCCCAACATCTATCCGCCGACGGAGTACGAGCACCGCGTGGAGGAACAGCAGCGTCTGATCCATTCTCTTCCCGCCGTGCATCCGATTTCCTTCTGCCCCGGCCCGTACGATTCTGACCGGTTCTATAAACTGACACGTGGGATGGAAAATGTGCCAGAGGGCGGCGAGCGCTGTTTTGTCTGCTATGAAATGCGGCTCCGCGAAGCGGCCGAAATGGCAAAGCAGCTCAAACTCGACTATTTTACAACAACCCTCTCCATCAGCCCGCTGAAAAACGCGGAAAAGCTGAATGAAATCGGAGAACGGCTTGCCGCCGAATACGGGATCCCATATCTCAATTCAGATTTCAAGAAACGGGGCGGCTACCAGCGTTCCATCGAACTTTCCCATGAATACGGCCTCTACCGCCAGGACTACTGCGGCTGCGTCTTTTCCCGCCGGGAACGCGACGCACGGGTGGCAGCACAGGAAAATGGCAACAGCTGATGTGCTCTTTGAAGTGCCTGGCCAAAAGCTCCGTCAGGATATGCTGTACGAACTGATTTTCCTGAAACTTGTAACAGCAAACGCCCTTTGCAGCAGATCTTTTTCCTGCAAAGGGCGTTCGTATTTCTGTCATATTTCTCATGATACCAGAAAACCCGCAGAACCTTACGTCCTGCGGGTTTCTAAAGAATAAGCCGAAAATCAGATTCGAACTGACGACCCCTTCATTACGAGTGAAGTGCTCTACCGGCTGAGCTATTTCGGCCTGTGAAATTCATTTCCTGAATGACACAATCATTATTATACCGTATTTTTTTGAAATTGCAAGCATTTTTTTGAAATTTATGAATCTTTTTCTAAAAATTTTGTTCCGCCCCCACTGCATTTCCCACCGTTTCCATCCCTGTTGTTTTCACCTCCCTGGCGCAAATTTTATGCATAAACTTTGCCCTTACTTTCAAAAATTAAGGAAAACCATCCCTTTTCCTTATAAAAATTAATGTATTTTGAAAGAAAAGCATTGACAACCGCCAAAAAAGTAAGTATAGTTTTTAACTAAAGGAAGAAAGGGGCTGTTGTCATGACCATGCAATACGATAATCTGGAAGACAAGCTCAGTCAGCTTGTAGAGTATACGAAAGATTCCGGAAAGATTGATTTATCTTTATACACTGAGTACGATGTAAAACGGGGACTGCGTGATTCCACTGGTAAAGGTGTTCTCACCGGCCTGACCGAAATTTCCGATGTTATCGGCTTCGATATTGATGAGCGCACCGGCGAAAAAGTTCCGACCGATGGCCGTCTCTATTTTCAGGGCTATAACGTCGCTGATCTGATCAAAGGTATGGAAGGACGACGCTTCGGTTTTGAAGAGATTACCTATCTTCTTCTGTTCGGTTCTCTTCCGACAGAACCGCAGTTAAATGATTTCAACGAAATTTTAAGTATCTACCGCGAGCTGCCGGACACTTTTGTCCGCGACGTTGTCATGAAGGCAACCAGCAAAAACATGATGAATACTCTGCAGCGCTGTGTGCTGACCCTGTATTCCTACGACGAAAAGCCGGATGACATTTCCATTCCGAACGTCCTCCGCCAGGCTTTGAGTCTGATCGCCAAAATGCCGCTGATCGCCGTTTACGGCTACCATGCATACCGCCACTACCACGAAAACCAGAACCTGATCATCCGAAATCCGAAACCGGAGCTGTCGATGGCTGAAAACATTCTGCAGATGCTTCACCCGGATGGAGAATACACTGCTCTGGAGGCAAAGGTTCTCGATGTTGCGTTAATTCTTCACGCAGACCACGGCGGCGGAAATAACTCAACATTTACGACACACGTTGTCTCCTCCTCCGGAACCGATACCTACTCTGCTGTTGCGGCTTCTTTAAGTTCCTTAAAAGGACCGCGCCACGGCGGTGCCAACTTGAAGGTTATGGAAATGTTTGAAAATATTGAAGAGAATGTTACAAACTGGGAAGACGAAAACGAACTGCGCACCTACCTGACCAAAATGCTTGATCGTGAAGCATTCGATGGAACTGGTCTTGTCTATGGTATGGGCCATGCTGTTTATACCCTGTCCGATCCACGTTGTGTGATTCTGAAAGAATATGCAAAAAAGCTTTCCGCTGAGAAGCACCGCGAGAAAGAATTTGCTCTCTATGAGTCTGTAGAACGCATTGCCGGCGAGTGTATCGCCAAAAAGCGCCGTCTGCTCAAACCAGTCTGTGCAAATGTTGATTTTTACAGCGGTTTCGTCTACGCAATGCTTGGCCTTCCAAAAGAGCTCTACACCCCGATCTTTGCTATCTCCCGTATCTCCGGCTGGTCCGCACACCGGATCGAAGAGCTTGTCAACGAAGGAAAGATCATCCGTCCGGCTTATAAATATGTCGGTCATCATCGTCCGTACGTTGCCATTGAAAGAAGAACCCCAAGAAAGACTTCCCACAGTTTTTCAAATAACTAAAAAATTATGCAAAAAGGACATCTGCCCGTACCGTTCTGGTATCGGGCAGGTGTCCTTTTATTGCCAAGTGATCTCTCGAAAAACCCGCGGAGCGTGCTTCTCATGGTTATAAACAAAACTCTGCGTTATACCCGGATCTTTGTTCCCTTGGTATCTCGTTTTGCCAGCTTAATCTTCGCTGTCAGAGAAATCTCTTTGTCGTGATACGTGATCGTGTAATCCATCCGGCTTGCCAGCAGATACGCATGCTCTACCGCGTCGTCCTCTGCCATACGGATACCACGCACACCAACGGCTGCTTTTTTCTTCTCCGGCACTTCACTCGTAAGGAAGCGCAGGAAGACACCGTTTTTCGTCTGCAGAACCACATACTCCTGCTCCTGGCAGACCTCGGCAAGAATCAGACGGTCCTCCTCGGATGAAAGCTTCGTCGCCGCGATCGTTCGTTTTACGACATCAAACTCGGATCCATCGACAAGCTTTACCATACCGGCCGCGCTGACGAACAGCAGCTTATTGTTCTTGATATTTTCCAGTGCATCGACGTAAATCATCTGCTCCTTCTGGCTGCTGTAATTTCCAAGGTTGTCGATCGGCGTTCCCTTGTCACGGAATCTTCCATACGGGATGTCCATTACTTTGATGCTGTGCATCATTCCAAGATCCGTAAAGACGCAGATCTTATCGGTGTTTTTGCACTGGAACACATATTTGTTCTCGTTGTGCACAGCCTCTTTGTTCCGCTCGTAAGCAGACGTATCGATCGTCTTCGCATAACCGAAGCGGTCCATCAGGAAGACAACATCCATCTCCTCGACCTTCGGCTCCTCAAGAACAATCGCCTCAGCATTCTCAATCGCCGTTTTCCGCTTGTGGCCGTACTCTTTTTTAATCTGCGTCAGATCTTCCATAATAACTTCCGACATCGAGTCGTAATGATTTAAGATATCCTCATACTTCGTAATCTTCGCCACAGTCGCCTCATGATCTTTTAAGAGTGCTTCCACTTCCAGTCCGATCAGTTTCTGCAGACGCATCTCCAGAATCGCCGTTGCCTGGCGTTCCGTAAAGCAGAGCTGTGCTGCCATACGCTCACTTGACTTTGATTTGAAGCGGATACCATCGGTCACACCCATAATCAGACACTCTTTGACCTGCTTCTGTGTCTTGCTTCCGCGCAGGATCTCAATGATCAGATCGATCACATCGCATGCCTTGATCAGACCTTCCTGCACCTCGCGGCGCTCCATCTCTTTGCGGAGAAGGTTCTGGTATTTGCGGGTTGCCACTTCAAACTGGAAATCAACGTGATGCTCGATCACCTGTTTAAGGCTTAACGTCTCCGGTCTTCCATCTGCCACGGCGAGCATGTTGACACCGAACGTATCTTCCAGACGTGTTTTCTTGTACAGCAGATTCGTGATCCGCTCCACATCCGCGCCTTTTTTCAATTCGAGCACGATGCGTGTTCCTTCTTTCGAGGACTGGTTGGAAATGTCGACAATTTCCGGCGCTTTCTTGCTCTCCACAAGCCCCGCCACATCGTTCAGGAACTTTCCGATGTTCGCACCGATCATCGGGTACGGAATTTCGGTGATCACAAGATACTGCTTTCCGTTTCTGCCTTTCTCCACTTCCACTTTTCCGCGGATTTTAATCTTTCCGACACCTTTTTCGTAGATCGACAGCAGGTCATCCTGATTGACGACAATACCGCCGGTCGGGAAATCCGGTCCTTTGATGTATTTCATCAGACCTTTGACGGTGATGTCGTTGTTTTTCATGTAGGCCTTGACCGCATCCACAATCTCACACAGGTTGTGCGGCGGAATGCTTGTTGCCATACCGACAGCGATACCGTCTGCGCCATTCAACAGAAGGTTCGGCACGCGCACCGGCAAAACAGACGGCTCTTTTTCCGTCTCGTCGAAGTTCGGTACGAAATCGACAACGTCTTTGTCGAGATCCTTTAAATAGACCTCCTGTGTAATTTTCTGCAGTCTCGCCTCGGTGTATCGCATTGCAGCGGCACCGTCACCCTCAATCGACCCGAAGTTTCCGTGACCGTCCACAAGCGGCTGCCCTTTTTTGAAATCCTGTGCCATTACGACAAGAGCATCGTAAATGGAACTGTCGCCGTGCGGATGGTATTTACCCATCGTATCGCCGACGATACGCGCGCACTTTCGGAACGGCTTGTCGTACTGGATGCCGAGCTCATACATGTCATACAGAGTACGGCGCTGTACCGGCTTTAAACCGTCCCGCACGTCCGGAAGCGCTCGGGAAATGATGACGCTCATCGCATAATCAATATAAGATTTCTGCATGACCTCAGAATATTCGGTCCGTATAATCTGATCTTCTGATTTTTCTTTCATCTTCCTTTGTCCTTCCTGTTAAATATCCAGCTCTGCATCGGTTGCATGCTCATAAATAAATGCTTTCCGCGGCGGAACCTCGGTTCCCATCAGTACTTCCGTCACATCGGAGGCCATACGGGCATCCTCGATCTCCACACGCTTCAAAAGTCTCGTCTCCGGATTCAGTGTCGTCTCCCAGAGCTGCTCCGGGTCCATCTCGCCAAGACCTTTGTAGCGCTGCAGCGTAAATTTTTCTTTGTGTGTCTTTCTGTATTTTTCCAGTGCTTTGTCGTCGTACAGATACTCTTCTTTTCCGCGGGACGGCATTGCCTTGTAAAGAGGCGGCATCGCGATATAGACATGTCCCTCGTAGATCAGCTCCGGCATGAAACGGTAGAACAGTGTCAGCAGCAGCGTTGAAATATGCGCACCGTCGACATCGGCATCTGCCATGATGATAATTTTATCGTAACGGAGCTTTGTGATATCGAAGTCGTTGCCGTAACCCTCGGAAAAGCCGCAGCCGAATGCATTGATCATGGATTTGATCTCTGCATTTGCCAGAACTTTATCAATAGAAGCCTTCTCTACGTTCAGAATCTTACCGCGGATCGGCAGAATCGCCTGGAAATTACGGTCACGCGCCGTCTTTGCGGAACCGCCCGCAGAATCTCCCTCGACGATAAAGATCTCGCACAGCGACGGATCCTTTTTCTCGCAGTTTGCCAGTTTGCCGTTCGTATCAAACGAATATTTCTGCTTGGTCAGCATATTTGTCTTGGCTTTTTCTTCGCTTCTACGGATTTTGGCAGATCGCTCAGCGCAGGCAAGAACATTTTTCAGCACTTCGAGATTGCGGTCGAAATACAGCGGAATCTCCTCGCCTGTTACTTTTCCGGCGGCCTTTGCCGCATCCGGGTTGTCCAGCTTCGTTTTTGTCTGGCCCTCGAACCGCGGATCCGGGTGCTTGATCGAAATAACAGCGGTCATACCGTTTCGGATATCCGATCCCGTAAAGTTATTGTCTTTTTCTTTTAAGACACCGATCTCTCTGGCATAGCTGTTCATAATCGTCGTAAAGGTCGATTTGAAACCGGAAATATGGGTACCGCCCTCAGCGTTGTAGATATTATTACAGAAGCCGAGCACGTTTTCCTGGAATTCGTTGATATACTGGAACGCACATTCTACGGTAATGCCCTCAGATTCCCCTTTGAAATAAATCGGATCGTGGATTGCCTCTTTGTTCTTATTCAGATCGCGCACAAAACCAACAATGCCGTCCGGCTCGTGATACGTCAGGTGCTCCTCTTTTCCATCGCGCAGATCGGAAAAATAAATGGTAAGCGCCGGGTTCAGATATGCAGTCTCATGGAGACGGCTTTTGACCTCTGTTGCGGAAAAACGTGTTTTCTCAAAGATTTCCGGATCCGGCAGGAAGTTGATGCGGGTTCCGCTGTTCTTCGTTTTTCCGATCTTCGGCAGCAGCCCATCCTCATCGAGTTCCTGTACGGCAACACCTCGTTCGTAGCGGTCGTGGTAAACCCAGCCGCCGAGGCTGACCTGTACGTCAAGATAGGTGGAAAGCGCATTGACAACCGAAGAACCGACACCGTGCAGACCGCCGCTTGTCTTGTACGCATTGTTGTCGAATTTACCGCCGGCGTGCAGGGTTGTAAAAACGAGACGCTCCGCCGGAACGCCTTTTTCATGCATGCCGACCGGGATTCCGCGGCCGTTGTCGGTCACGGTCGCCGAGCCGTCTGCTTCAAGTGTTACGTGAATGGTGTCGCAGTAGCCCGCAAGATGCTCGTCCACCGCATTGTCTACAATTTCATAAATCAGATGATTCAGGCCTTTCCGCGAGGTACTTCCGATATACATACCAGGGCGCTTACGCACTGCTTCGAGACCTTCCAGCACGGAAATACTGCTGGCATCATACGTTTCTTTTTTTGGCATAACTGTTCTATCCTCACTTATGTGTTACTGTCTTTTTCTCTTAAAAATACTTCTGTCTGTCCCATTTTGGGGCACAGTATTTTATTATATCATTTTTCTTCCCGGAATAGCAAGATTTTCTTTAGAAGAAAGAATCTCCTCCGTTCATCAGCTCCTTAAAAGAAGTCACGTAGCGGTCTGCTTCCTGCTCCATCTTTGCGCGGTTTCCTTCCCCGCTTCTGTCATACACGCCCACAGCCGCAAATCCGCCCATTTTGGCGCCGCGGATTCCCGCTAGGATATCTTCATATACCACACACGTTTCCGGCGGAAGAGACAGCTTTTCAGCCGCTTTCTCGTAGATATCCGGAAAGCCCTTGCCGCGCTTTACTTCCGAGACGGTGACAAATGCTTTAAAATACTCATAAATCCCATTTCTCTTTAAGGCCGGCTCATACAGCTCCGGGCTCGATGAGGTAGCAACCGCCATGCGGATTCCTTTTTCTTTTAAATAGCGGAGATATTCTGCTGCCCCGTCTTTTAACTCCACTTCATACGTATAGGCGTCGACCGCCATCTGATGCCACTCCTGAATCAGCTCTTCCGGCGTTTCCGGAAAGCCGAACCGTCTGATCGTGTAGCGGGCAGCCTCCAGAAAGCCGAGCGGTGTAATCGCCTCCTGATAATCCGGCGGAACCTCAAGTCCTCTCTTCTTTAAAAATGCAACATCGATGTCATCCCAGACCCGCATCGAGTCGAGCAGTGTTCCGTCCAGATCAAAAATGGCTCCTTTGTACTGTTTCATTTGTCTTCTCCTCTCTATTCTAATCTTTTTTCCTTTCTTTTTTAGAACGTATTTCTTGTTTTTTCAGAACTATTTGTTTGTTTCATCATACCATAACTGGCTAAAAAATGCAAGTAAAATGCGAAGTTTCGCTACATTTTTGAAAGTTTTTAAACTTTTTTTCCAAAAAAACACTTGCAATTTTCTCCAGACATCGTGTATTATAAGCGAGTACGGTTCGTTGGTCAAGAGGCTAAGACGTCGCCCTCTCACGGCGAAAACAGGGGTTCGATTCCCCTACGAACTGCTTTTAATCGGAGCCTGCATGGCTCCGTTTTTTTGCTGTGCTGAATTTTTTTTCTTCCTATCATAAACGCCAGCAAAAAAGCCCGGCAGTTTTCTGCCGGACTTTTCCTTTTTTCTGACAACTCTTTTATTCTGCGTAGATCTTAACCAGTTCTTTCAGCATTGCCATCGTCTTTTCCATCCCCTCAACGGTAATGTGCTCATACGGTCCATGGCATGCATATCCGCCGGTTCCGATGTTCGGGCACGGCAGCCCCATGAAGCTTAAGCGTGCGCCGTCTGTGCCGCCGCGGATCGGAAGAACGATCGGCTCCATGCCGGCTCTTCTGGCTGCCTCTTCGGCATTCTCAATCAGATGGTAGCAAGGACGGATCTTCTCAGCCATGTTGCGGTACTGCTCTTTGATCTCCAGTTTTACCGTTCCCTCGCCGTATTTTTCATTCATTGCTTTTTCAATCCGGCGCAGATTCTCTTCTTTTGCTGCAAATTTCTCTGCATCGTGATCACGGATGATGTACTCGGACTCGGCATGTGCCACATCGCCGGACATACTGGTCAGATGATAGAAGCCTTCATATCCTTCGGTATTTCTCGGGGACTCTGCTTCCGGCAGAAGAGACTGGATCTCGCTTGCAACAGCGATTGCATTGATCATCGTGTCTTTTGCTCCGCCTGGGTGGATGTTAAATCCGGTCACCGTGAATTTCGCTCCGGCTGCATTGAAGTTTTCGAATTCGATTTCTCCCTCTGTGCCGCCGTCCACGGTATAGGCAAACTCTGCGTCAAAGCCTGGAACATCAAAAAAGTCAGGGCCTTCACCGATCTCCTCATCCGGTGTAAATCCGATGGAAATCGGACCGTGCGGGATTTCTCCGGCAAGAAGGGCTTCTGCCAGTGTCATAATCTCTGCCACGCCCGCCTTGTCGTCTGCACCGAGCACCGTTGTTCCATCGCTTGTGATCAACGTTCTGCCGGCCAGGGATGGAAGATGCGGGAATACCGAAACCTCCAGTGTTCTTCCGCTGTCAGCCAGCTTCAGATCCTTTCCGTCATAATTTTCATGTACGATCGGATTTACCGCATGATCTGCAAAATCAGATACCGTATCCATGTGTGCGATAAATCCCAGTTTTGTCTTTCCTTCGTATCCTTTTGTTGCCGGAATTTTTCCATAGACGTAGCATTTATCCTCTACACGGACATCCGATACGCCGAGCGCTTTCATTTCTTCTGCAAGCTGGTCTGCCAGGACTCTCTGACACTCGGAAGACGGATGGGTTCCGCTCTTCTCATTGCTCGGTGTCGGCACTTTAACATAATTCAGTAATCTTTCATATGCTTTCATTTTCTTCTTCTCCTTCTTATTTCATCAGCTTCTGGATGGTTTTGCAGAGCTCATCCACGGCGCCTTCTTTTCCCTGCCGGATATCCTCCACAACGCAGGATTTGATGTGGCTGGAAAGCAGTACCTTGTTGAAACTGTTTAATGCAGACTGGATCGCGGATACCTGGGTCAGGATATCGACGCAGTAGCGGTCGCTCTCCACCATTTCCCGTATTCCGCGCACCTGGCCTTCAATTCTCGAAAGACGGTGGATCAGATCTTTGTATTCTTTTTCGTCCCGCACTTTTTTCCGGTCGCATTCACTGCAGTGTGTACAACATTCACCCATGAGGTTTCCTCCTTGTGTTCCGTCACTCTATATACCCCGTCTGGGTATGAATTTATGATACTCTTTTGCCCCGGCTTTGTCAATCTTCGATTTTTGCCGCAAGCGCGCCGTACAGCTTCTGGTTTACCAGACTTGCCGCGCTGCACTCCGCCTCCGGCGCGTTCGCCGACGGCTCTCCGCAGAGATCGACCGCGAGCACCTTTCTCCCCGCAAGACAGTCCTTTGCAAGGGACAGCAGTTCATCCACACGCACATTTCCCTGATCCCAGTTCGTATCAAGCTCCTCCTTTGACAGAATGTCCTTATCGACCGACAGATATACCGGAAATGTTCCCGCATGGGATGCAAAAATCTCTTTGATCTTCGCCGCTCCGCTTCCGTCGTCGAGCTCTTCCTGTGTCACAAACCAGACATGCTCCATCGCTTCTGTTTCCCGCACCGACGCCTCCGGCGGGCCGATCACACAGATTCCTTTGATGTTTTGATACGCCCCGGCAGCATCCCGGATCCAGGAACCGCAGGAGAGCACCGGAAGAAGCGCCGGCGGCTGCATATCGGTATGGTGGTCGAATACGGCTAAAAACAAATCTTCTTTTTCCAGTCCCAGCAGCAATTTGCTCATATAGTGATAATTGCCAGAATCCAGAAGGCGGATCCGCGGCAGCTCTTTCGTTTCCTTTTTTTCGGCCAAGTTCCGCTTCCAGAAACTGCTCCGTCTCCGGATCGAGATAACCGTCAGTTCCCCGGAGCTCTCTTAGATCCCAGATCTTTCCCGCCTGCTCCCAGGCATATCCTTCGGACTCATAAATTCCGGAAAGGCTAAAACAAAATGGTTTCATCTTCTCTTTTACTCCTGTTATTTATTTAATGGATTCAGCTTTCTTCCCGCCGTTACAAGAAGAACGGCTGATATCAGAAGCTGCAGAACGGCACTCGCCTCCGGCAGATAATGGATCAGCGGATTCTGTCCGTAATTTCCAAGCAGATAGCAGAGCTGTTCCATCTCTCTTCCATTCCCAAGCTGGCGGCTGATGATCCCCGCAAACGAGGTAAACGGATTGAAAAGAAGAAGGTAAATTACACCTCCTACATCGATCTGCTGATAAGCTGCCGTCATCTCCTGCTGCAGCAGTCCTGCGTAGTAGGCAAGCCCCGTGCAGGCGCATATTCCTACGACCAGAAAAACGACAATGACATAGGAAAGAACGGTCGCCAGTGTGGTCCGCTTAAAAACAACCGAACAGAAAATGCCGATACTGCCGACAAAAATTCCGGTCAGAAGAAGGCCTCCCGCCATCAGAAGCAGTCCGCCAAGGCCGATACCGCCGAACACCACAACAAGGGACAGCACCGGCAGTGCCGAAACCGTCAGTATCAGAACAACGCCAAGCGATGCCTCCAGCTTTCCCGTAATGATTCTCCACGGGTTCAGGTTCGTCGTCAGCAGCACATCCAGCGTTTTTTCTCACGCTCCAGCGAAATGCTTCCTCCCGCAACCGCCGGAACTGAAAGGACGACGAGAATAAACAGAAGATACGTCATCAGAATATAGCAGTTCATCGGAACGCTGTAACTGACCGGTGCCAGATAGCCAAGCTGGCTGCTCTCCCCGAAATAGCAGACAAACGCAACCACGGCAAGCAGCAGATTGCAGACAAAAATAATCCAGGAAATCCGCGATGACCGCGAGTTCCGCTTCATTTCTTTTTCAAATACAGGATTTAACCGCACGTTTCGTTCCCTCCTTATCCGATCGTGTTTCCGAACGTTTCTGTGTTTCGGCTCTTCTGTTCCGTTTCCCCGGTCAGATGGAAGAACAGGGACTCCAGGCTGTTGTGTTCCCGTGCAAACGAAACCACAAGGATTCCGGCATCCACCAGTTTCTGCAGCAGATACGCCTCCTCCTCCCGGCTTCCCGAAAACCAGGCCGCAATCTTGTTTTCATCCACAGAAAGGCGGCTGACCTGCGGATCCTGCCGCAATAGTTCCAGCGCCTTTGGCACCTGGTTCAGCACAGTGATGCGCAGCGGATTGGAGCTGTCGATCGCAAGCATAATGTTTTCCAGCTTTCCCTGCTGTACCATGACACCTCCGTTGATGACACCGATGCTGGTGCACAGATCTGCTAATTCCGAAAGAATATGGGAGCTGATCAGAATCGTATAATCCTCCCGCGCCAATCGCTGCAGGAGAAGCTGAAAATCCTTTCTCGAACGCGGATCCAGACCGGAATTCGGTTCGTCCAGCACCAGAAGCTTCGGTTTATGGATCATCGCGCGCGCCAGACAGAGCCGCTGCTGTATGCCCCTTGAGAGCGAATCCACCATCTGCTCCTCTTTTCCCGATAGTTCGACCATCTCCAGCACTTCCCGCGCACGGACAGTTCCTGCCCGCCCGTAAATTCCATACGATGCGGCAAAAAATTCCAGATACTCTATCACGCTTAAGTTTTTCATAGACGCCAAAGAAATCAGGCACAAAGCCGATCAGGCTTTTCTGCTTCAGAATAATTTTTTGTCGTCCGCACGCCGTCCAGCCACAGATCGCCGCCGTCGCTCTTTAAAAGCCCTGAAATAATGCGCAGCGTCGTTGTTTTTCCCGCACCATTCGGTCCGACAAAGCCGTAAATATCGCCTTTTTTTACTTCCATATCAAGACCGTTCAGGGCATATGTTTTTCCGTATTTTTTGGTCAGTTTCTCAATTTTCAGTATCGGCATTTGGCTCCTCCGTTAACAGGTTCTCCAGATATTGCTCCGGTGGGATCTCTTTCGCCTTTACGATCAGATTCGGTGCCTCATAGTATCCATAATTTTCATGATACTCTTCTCCCTTTTCTTCTTCGGAAAGACGGTACCGCACACGGAATCTGGTTGTCCGCATTCACATACTGCGCCTCCAGCGCCGGATCACTCGCAAAATCGATCTCCCAGTCGGAAATTTCATCATACGTTCCCGTCTGAAAATTGTACAGCTCAATGATTCCATTGAAATTCCGGATCTTGGTCCCATCCTCTGTGCGGGCTTTCTCGAAAGCAAGCGAAAGAATGGTTCCCCGTTTTCCTCCCCCGCCGGTTTCTGCCGCCTGGATCTTATCTTCTAACGCCGTCATCGCATACGGCCAGAATGCAGGATCATAGATTCCCTCAGAATCCGGCTGCATCACGCCTTTAGCATACATTCCATACAGACACCAGATGTTGTTGTTTTCAAAGACACCGTTCAGATAATACGTTACTTCTGTTTCCTCTTCCGAGATTCCGCCGGAATTCGGTCCCATTTCAAAGCTTACCGTGTTTCCGCCGTCCCATCCGCTGTACTCCTGCGCATACGGACAGTACACAACGCCGGCCTCTTTCATGTCCACAGACACTTCCTGATAGTAATACGAGATTCCATACGCTTCGTATCCGCTGTCAAGCTGGAACGTATCGTCATTGCCTGCCAGCTTTCCAAAGAAAAGGCAGTTGTCACTCCGGTTCGGCATGTGATTATAGATGACACCGTCCAGATAATTTTTCTCTATCTCCGGCAGATCTTCTGCCGCACTCCAATTTCCGAACTCCCGCACGCTGTCCGCTTCTATTCCATCCAGCGTGATCGTCTCCCCGTTTTTGATGTCTCCAATGAGGGCACAGTAACCTGGAACGGCGATCACACAGCTCTCCAGATCATAGCCTGTCTTATTTTCCACGGTTCCGCTGATCTTCTGATCCCAGAAATGAAACGTGCCTTTCAGTCCTTTGCCTTCATCCAGCGTTTCCATCCGCTGCATGCCGAACTCATTCAGGGCAAATGCAGCCTGATTGGAAATTTCTGCCCTGTTTTTCTGTTCTCCGAAACTGATCTCCGTCTTTTCATATTCCGCATCCTCCGTTTCCGGCTGTGCCGTGCTGTTGGATCATATAGTCCATACGGTTGTACATCACCAGATCGTAGGACGGATCCAGATACAGCTCATAGGAAGCATTGTACGGCGCCTGTGCACAGAAATTAATGTAATCTTTCTGGTATGTATCGTACTGCCAGATTTCTCTTACATACGTCAGCACCGGGGCCTTGAGCCTCGTGCTCTGGCCAAACAGACTGATCAGCATAACAAAGACGGCCGAGCAGGCAACAGATCG
>ENA-OQCU01000401-OQCU01000401.1-human-gut-metagenome-genome-assembly--contig:-NODE-401-length-20512-cov-5.792593_pt1 | contig 20512 bp, 20 predicted proteins | sample MGYA00242504_ERZ504590 | MGnify/ENA primary metagenome ERZ504590 (study PRJEB26092, sample SAMD00036318) | human gut metagenome | host: Homo sapiens | study: EMG produced TPA metagenomics assembly of... | reverse complement strand
TTTTTATTGAGGACACGCTTCTGCTTACCATCTGCATCTTCAATCGTATCATAGATACGAATATCCTTCAGATTCAGCGTTTCCTCCAGAATCCGATATGCGTTGGCTCGCTCTGTACCGTAGGTGACATACGCCGCCACATCGTTGTAGTTGGGAGAACTCTTACCGTTGATGCGCCACTCTGCGGTCAGCTCGGAGAACTTGACCTCAATGGAACGGCGCAAGTAATACGGCGTTTCAAAGGTTTCCTCCATGAACTGCTGAATATAATCGGCATCAATCCATGTTGCACCCAAACGCACATCAATCTCGGACGCATCCAAGTCCTTCGGCTGTGCTTTCTGCAAGGCTTCCACATTGATGTGGAAGGAAGAATCCCTGTCTGCCGCCATCTGTGCGACACGCAGCTTGCTTCTTACATCACCGGAAAGGTAATCATCGGCAGTCTGCCATCCAACTTCCACAGCATCGGGATCCAATCGGTCCTTTCGAAGATCGACCCTCGAGCTCTGCCTGAATCGCATCGTATTCTCCAGGTGTTCCAAGCAGCTGTGCCATAAACGGCAAATCCACCTTGCCACGCTCACCGATAGAGATTGCCAGAGCTTCGGACGGCGTATCCACGCTCGTCACTCTGCGTTCCGGCTTGATGGTTCGCTTGGTGAACATATCCGCCTTGCTTTTTCAGATTGCCGTCCTCATCCACATTTTTCCAGAGAACACAGGAGATAGTAGGAGGAATCGTCAGCAAATGCCTGACCATTGGCTCGATTATTGATAAGCCCGTTCTTTGCGGCAAACGCATCGTAGGCATCATTCAGTTCTGCCTGTTTCTGAGTAATCATTTCATCCGGGTAATCCTCAAGCTGATATTCGATCAGCTCGTTGACGATACCACGAAGTTCCACCATGCCCATCACACGGTCTTTTGCTTTCTCATTCAGGTCTACACGGCGCATCAGGGAGTTTTCACGGAAGTACACATTGCCATCCACCACGGTATAAGAGAAATTCTTTACATCCGGGGTTGCAGGAATGGTTTCGATTTCCTTACCCTTGTCAGCTTCGGGAAGCTCCACAGCCTGATAGGTTCCTTGGATGTGGGAAACTGCTTCTTTCAGAAGTTCGGACAGTTCCATGCCCTCAATGGGACGCACTGTAATGTCCATGCCGTAGGCGGTACTTTCTTCCACCGTATCGCCCAGAACCATTTCAGGATGAGCGACAAAGTAGCTGTTCATGGTGTGTCCTTCTTCGGTGCGGTCAAGGTTTACCCATTCCGGTACAATGTCAATCGGATGGTCACGCTTTTGCAGGAACAGGATGTCGGACACGACTCGGCCTGCGTTTTTCTTAAAGGCATCGTTTGGCAGACGGATTGCACCAAGCAGTTCCGCCCTCTGCGCCATATATCGCCTTGCGTCAGAGTTCTTGGAATCCATGGTGTAACGGCTTGTCACAAAAGCGACCACACCACCGGGACGAACCTGATCCAAAGCCTTGGCAAAGAAATAGTTGTGAATGGAGAATCCCAGCTTGTCATACGGCTTGTCGGACACTTTGTAGTTGCCGAAAGGGACATTACCCACAGCCAGATCGTAAAAGTCTCGGCGGTCTGTCGTTTCAAAACCGGCTACTTTGATTTCTGCGTTGGGATAGAGCTTCTGAGCAATTCTGCCGGTGATGGAATCCAGTTCCACACCATACAAACGGCTGCTCTGCATTTCAGGAGGGAGCATACCAAAGAAGTTGCCGATACCCATAGCAGGCTCCAGAATATTTCCTGTTTCAAAGCCCATCTGTCCGACCGCATCGTAGATGGAGCGAATGACCGTAGGGCTGGTGTAATGTGCGTTCAGGGTGGAAGCTCTTGCCGCAGCATATTCATCTTCGGAAAGCAGGTTTTTCAGTGTCTGATCCACAGCAGAGATAAAGTTCTTCACATAGATCAGGTTGGGCTTTCCCAAACCCTGGCGCTTACGTTCAATCAATCCTGCTTTCTTCTCAAGTTCACTGAGCAGCTTGATAGCCTTTTGTTCAGCACAGTTCAGAGCCATCTTCGCTTCGTCGATTGTAAAAATGATATACACTCTACCGTTTTATCTATCCAACCATTCTTGGCAGTACAGGCTCATGCGGTCAAGCAAAATGCCATACAGCATCTTGGCATCGGCAGAAATTATTCCAGAACCTCTCGTTCGTGAACAACACCTTCGGAACTCGATAGAATGTGAATAGATCGGATTGCTGACCGTAAAAATAATCAAAACTCACACGGCTTCACCACCTTCTTTCTGCGGAAAAACTTTCTGTTGTCAGCGGAATGCTGCGGAAAGTCGTATCCGTCTTTTCGTAAGGACATCGGGCAAAATAGTAGAAGCGGTATTCCTGTTCATACACATCCATATCAACGAAGCCCCACTTCACGCATAACCTTCTTCGTACACCAACCAATGCACGGGTGATCTCGCCCATAGGGACAGCCATCACATTCCGACTTGGGTTTCGGCGGCAAAGAGATTAAGTAGTAGCAATTATTTCTACCCAGACGGCAGCCCTTTCTGCCATTCGTCCAGAAGTAGCAGTAATGACAGTCGCTCGGCTTGTCTGCGGTATAAACAGGCTTGCTCAAATAAAACACCTCCAATCTCTTGTATTTGCCCATGGGTTTGGGCATAAAAAAGAGCGCCTATCCATCCCCAATGCGGGGCAAATAGACGCTCTATGTACATAACGATATTTAATTTTATCTGCTATAACTGCATGGTATTCAAAACATCCGCCTTTTTTGATTAGCTGGATTTTTGGCACGATTTTGGGGCTGATTAGCAGGAAGGGCATTTTCATTAGCAAGAACAGCCCGTTTTCTGCTAAAAATTAGCTGGCGATTTTGTCTTATAACAACCGTTCGATTCTGGAGGGGTTGTCAAAAATCAAATTTTGGAGTAGAATTTTATCTCATACAGTGAAAGAGCTTTTTCGTAGCTTTTTATATAAGAAAAGCCGAAAACCCTTGAAAACAAAGGCTTTCGGCGTTGTTCACTGGCGTCCATAAGAGGATTTGAACCTCCGACCCCACGCTTAGGAGGCGTGTGCTCTATCCAGCTGAGCTATATGGACGTGTCTGATATATGATTATAGCCCGATCAAAGTCGAACTGCAATCCCTTATTTAGTTTTTTTGAGGTGGCCGTTGTAACGCAACCTTAGGAGGGGGACGCTCTATCCAACTGAGCTACTGAGACACATTACAGATATGATACCGCAAACAGCGCACAAATCAAGTTGAATCGGAGAGAAAAAAGGTGTATCCTATAAAGAGAGGCTCCTGCGCCGGGAAACTTTGCGCAGGGGCGGCAGAACGACTCGCCCCTCTGGCTGCTGGCCGGGGGGAGCCCCGGGAGGTTGCAATGGGAAAAATAAACCAAAAAGCGGACACGCCGGCCCAACAAGGGCTGGCTGGCGGGCAGCAGTGCGACGCAGACCATCTGCAGCAGCTTTCTGCTGGTCATCGCGGTGGGGACGCTGCTGCTTACCCTGCCCATTTCCAGCAGGACGGGGCGGCTGGGCGTCATCGACGCCATGTTCACCGCCACCAGTGCCACCTGCGTGACGGGCCTCGTCGTGCGGGATACATGGAGGTCAGTTTTTCGCTGTTCGGGCAGGTAATTCATCCTGATGCTCATTGCAGGTGGGAGGCCTCGGCCTTGTCACCCTCACCAGCTTCTTCGCGCTGGCGGCCCGGCGGCGGATGGGCTTCCGCGACCTGCGGCTGCTGGGCGAGAGCGTCTCGGCAGACGGTCTGTCCAAGGCCACTGAGGTGCTGAAGATCGTCATCAAGCTGGCGGCGGCTTTCGAGGCCGTGGGCATCGTGCTGCTGCTCTTCGCATTTGTGCCGCAGTTCGGCGCAGAGGGTGTGTGGGTCAGCGTGTTCACGGCCATCTCGGCTTTCTGTAACGCAGGCTTTGACCTCTTCGGACGGTTTGGAGACTACTCATCGTTGGTGCCGTACGTCAACAACTACTATGTGCAGGCTGTCATCATGTCATGATCATGGCCGTGGTTTGGGCTTCATGGTCTGGGTGGAGCTGGCGGAGTACCGCAAAAAGCGGCGGCTCTCCCTCCACGCGAAAGTCGTGCTGCAGGTTCTCGGTCATCTTCTGGGTGGGCGGCGCGGTGCTGCTGGCCCTGCTCGAGTGGTCGAACCCCAGGACGATGGGCGGCCTGTCCGTCCCGGGCAAGATCATGGCGGCGCTGTTCCAGTCGGTATCCACCCGTACTGCGGGTATGAACACCATCGACCTCGCGGCCTGCAGCCCCATCAGCAAGCTGCTGATGAGCGTGCTGCAGTTCATCGGTGCGGCCCCCGGTTCGACGGGCGGCGGCGTCAAGGTGACGACCTTCGCAGTGCTCATCCTGACCATCCGCAGTGTGGCACAGGGCCGCGATGACTGCGTCATCGGTGGCCACCACATCGAGTCCAAGACGGTCTACCGCGCTCTGACCATCATCGTCATCGGCGCGGTGGCGGCGTTCGGCTCTGCCGTCGTGGTGTACTACAACACCGCAGAGACGGTGTCGGTCATCGACTGCATCTTCGAGTCCTGCTCGGCGTTCGGTACGGTGGGCCTGTCGGTGGGTGTCACTGGGCAGCTGAACACCGGCGCAAAGCTGCTGTATATGGCCTGTATGTTCATGGGCCGCGTCGGCCCGGTGTCGCTGGCGATCAGCCTGACGGCAAAGCCCGACGACAACAAGCGCAAAGTCCTCCCGGTGGGTCACATCAACGTAGGTTAAGCAAAGAGCGGGCGCTCCACCTGTCCGGAGAGACAGAGGAGCGCCCGCTTTCACTTATTATAAATTGTCCAGTTCCGTCTGGAGCTTTGCAAGAGAGTTACGAATCGGCAGATGCTGGGGGCAGACGGCCTCACACTTGCCGCAGCGGACGCAGTGAATGGCCTTTTCGGCATCCGGGAAGCGGGCTGTCCACTGCTGGCGGATGGCGTCCTTATTGCCGAACATCCCGAGCTTGTTCCAGATGCTGAAATTGTCGGGAATGTTCACGCCCATGGGGCAGGGCATACAGTAGCGGCAGCCGGTGCAGCCGATTTTGATGTGGCTGCGCAGGACGTCGGCAGTCTGCCGGATGGCGGCGTTCTCGGCGTCGGTCATGGGGCGGAAATCTCCGAAGGTGGCAAGGTTGTCTTCCAGCTGGTCTTCTGCGCTCATGCCGGAGAGAACGACCTTCACGTTTTTGTGGCTGGCCACCCAGCGCAGCGCCCACGAGGCCGCGCTGGCGTCGGCGTCCAGTGCATTCAGCGGCGCGGCAGCGTCCGGCGGCAGCTGTGCCAGCGTACCGCCCTTGATGGGCTCCATGATGATGAGGGGAACATTCAGGTCCTCGGTCAGAGCATAGCCCCGGTCTCCTGCGATCTCCTCGGCACGGTCGTCGGTGTCGAGGTAGTTGTACTGCAGCTGGCAGAAGTCCCACGGTTGGTCGCGCAGGATATGCTCGAAGCCCGCCGCGTTGTCGTGGCAGGAGAAGCCAAAATTCCGGATGCGCCCGGCGGCCTTCTGCTCCCAGAGCCAGTCCACAATGCCCATCTCTTTGGCCGCATCGTAGCGGGCTTTGTGCAGGGAATGCAGCAGATAGAAGTCGATGTAGTCCACGCCCAGCCGCTCGAACTGCTTCTCGAAGATGTCTTTGGCCTCGTCGAGGGTCTTGCAGCTCCACAGAGGCAGCTTGGTGGCGAGGCAGAAGCTCTCCCGAGGCCACTTGGCAATGACCCGGCCCACGAAAGGTTCGCTCTCACCGCCGTGGTAGGGGAAAGCGGTGTCAAAGTAGTTGACACCCGCCTCCCGGGCAGTGTTCAGCAGCTTTTCGGCCCGCACTTCGTCGATGCGGCCATCCGGCAGGGTGGGGAAGCGCATACACCCGTAGCCCAGCAGCGAGGTGGAGATGTCCCGCCCACTGCCGTCTTTTTTCGTCCAATCACGATACTCCATAGCCATTTCTCCGGCGGGGGTCCGCCCGCCGCTCCTTTGCCCTAAGTATAGCAGGAGAAATTGCGATAGACAAGACGAACACCCCGGCTTGCAGGCAGCCGGGGTGTTGTATTCGTGCGGGAAATATGATATTCTATAGGTGCTGCCGATGCAGCAAGGTACTGTCTGCAATGTAGGTGGTCACGCCCTTCCGGCCCTGCGCCGGGGAGGTGAACTTTTTGCTATCCCCTGACGCATGGTGCGAAAGGGGGGATGTTCCATGACGTTTGAACAGGTCGTATTGCTGCTCTCGCTTCTTGGCGGAGCGATCTACATCACGTTTCAGATCAGCTGGACCATTTTTAACAGCAAAAAGAAATGACCGCCTCGCTCCCACAGCCTGCGGTCATTCTTTTTGATCTCATGCCGGAAGGACGCTGACCATTCGCAGACAGTGCCTTTCTTGTTTATAGTATAGAGCTTTTGCAAGCCATTGTCAAGCAAAACGAGGGATAAGATGGATTCTCTGAAAATCGGAAATATCACCCTGCCCCACCGGGCAGTTTTTGGCCCGATGGCGGGCTTTACGGACGCGCCCTGCCGTCGGCTGATGGCCCAGCACGGCGCAGGATTTACGGTCAGCGAGATGGTGTCCAGCCGGGCGCTGGTCTACCACGACCACAAAACGGTCAGCCTGCTCAAAGCCGAACCCAACGGCGCACCCTACGGCGTGCAGATCTTCGGCGAGGTGCCCCAGATCATGGGCGAGGCCGCAGCGGCCATAGAAGAATATCAGTTCGACTTTCTGGACATCAACATGGGCTGCCCGGCTCCGAAGATCGTCTCGGGCGGCGCAGGCAGCAAGCTGATGCTGGACCCCGACCTCTGCGGCCGCATCGTCGAGCAGGTCAAGGCCCACACCACCCGCCCGGTAACGGTCAAGATGCGGAAAGGCTGGGACGCCGACCACATCACGGCGGTGGAGTGCGCCAAAGCCTGCGAGCAGGCGGGGGCTGAACTCATCGCCGTCCACGCCCGCACCCGGGAGCAGATGTATACCCCGGGCATCGACCCGGACATCATCGCCAAGGTCAAGGCGGCGGTGAAGGTGCCTGTGCTGGGCAACGGCGACATCCACACGGCAGAAGATGCTGTGGAGATGATGCAGCGCACCGGCTGCGACGGCGTCATGATCGCCCGTGCCGCGCTGGGCGACCCGTGGCTCTTCGAGCGGGTGAACGCCGCCATCGAGGGCCTGCCGACGCCCAAGGAGCCGAATCTGCAGGCCCGGATGAACGCCCTCCGCCGTCAGGTGGAAGAGATGGTGGAGCAGAAGGGCGAGTACACCGCCATGCCTCAGGCCCGCGCCCAGACCATGCACTATATGAAGGGCCTCAAGGGCGCTGCCGCCCTCCGCCGCTGCTGCTGCACCCTGTCCCGTCTGGAAGACCTGGACGAGCTTATCACGGCGGTGTTCGAAGAGCAGCGCAAGGCCGGGCTGGACCCGGACGACGTGCGGGAAGTCCCCTTCCCGTGATCATTCGCTGCGGGTCAGCTCGTCGAGGTTCTGGGTGAAGCAGGGGAGGCAGTGCGCCATGAACCAGTCGGCCTCAGGGCAGTGCATCCCTTCCAGTGCCTCCCGCTGCTGACGAAGCGCGGCGTCAAATTCGTGGTTGCCGCTGCGCTGCTCCTCCATGCACTTGACGAGGGCCGAGAGCCGGTCAGCAGCTTTCAGGAGCCGCTTTTCCTCGGCGGTCAGCAGGCTGCCGGTGATGAAGGGGCTGACCTCCTCGGCCAGCTCCGGCGGCAGCAGACGGGTCATGGAATCCACGCTCTCGGCCTCCAGCGCCTTATAGGCGTCCCGCAGGCCGGGGCTGCTGTACTTGACCGGCGTGGGCATATCGCCGGTGATGATCTCGGGTGCATCGTGATAGAGCGCCGCCACCGCTACCGTCTTGGGGCGGCAGGGCGTGCCGGTGTACCGCCGCGCGATGAGGCAGAGGGTATGGGCCAGCAGGGCAGTGTCGCAGGTGTGCTCACTGAGGGATTCCGGGCGGGTGGAGTGCATCAGACTCCACCGGGTGATGTACTTCATCCGCGCCAGAAGGGCGCTGAACGGGTATAGCTTCATGTCGGCCTCCTTGAAGTGTCTTTGAGAGGGTTATACCCGCCCGGCGGGCGAATGTCAAGCAAAACACAAAAATTCTTTTTTTTCCACACAGCCGCGTGCTATACTGGAACGCGAGAACGATGCAGGCGATGGGCCTGTGCCGCCCCTCCGGGCGGGGAAAGAGGATAGACAATGGACGATTCAAAAAATCAGGCCGGAAATGCCCGGCTGCTCAATATGCCGGGGCGGCGGGACCAGATGCTCCGCACCATGCTGCTCTGTGCGCTGACGGCGGCGATATTCTTCCTGCCGTTCTATATCATCGACGGCGGATTTTTTCCACTACGCAGGCGATTTCAACAGCCAGCAGATCAGCTTTTACCGCTATATGAACGGCTTTATCAAGGGCGCAGGCTACCCGGACGGCATGGCCGGCGCGGCCCGCAGCACCTTCTCCTGGGCCACCGACCTGGGCAGCGGCGCGATGAACGCCTACTCGTTCTACCTGTACGGTTCGCCCTTCTTCTGGCTGTCCCTCATCTTCCCCCAGAACTGGCTGCCCTACCTCATGGTGCCGCTGCTGGTGCTGAAATTTGCCGTGGCGGGCGGCGGCGCTTACCGCTACCTCTGCCGCTATGTCCGCCGCTCCGACCACGCGGTGCTGGGTGCCTGCCTGTATGCCTTCTCGGGTTTCAGCATCTACAATGTCTTCTTCAACCACTTTATCGACGTGGTGGCCCTCTTCCCGTGGATGCTCTGGGCGCTGGACGAAACGCTCTACGAGCAGGAAGAGCACTACGGCCTCTTCACGTTCTGGGTGGGGGTCAACCTGCTCAACAACTACTTCTTCTTCATCGGACAGGTCCTCTTCCTCGTCATCTACTTCATCTGCAAGCTGACGACGAAAGATTTCCCGATGAATGTCCGCCTTTTCGTCCGGCTGGCCTTTGAAAGCCTGCTGGGCGCGGCTCTGGGCTTCGTCCTGCTCTGGCCGGCGGTACTCAGCATTTTGCAGAACCCCCGCACCATCGACCTGTCGTCGGGCTGGGGCTTTCTGACCTACTCGAAGGTGCAGCAGTATCTGGCCATCCTGTTGAGCTGGATCTTACCGCCCGATTCGCCCTACATCACCTCCATCTGGTCGGAGGGCATTATCAAGTGGACAAGCATGTCGGCCTATCTGCCCCTGTGCAGTCTGGCCGGTGCGATGGCTTACTGGCGGGCGCGGAAGGGCGACAGCAAAAAGCGCATCGTCGCCACCTGCGCCATCTTTGCGCTGGTGCCGGTGCTCAACAGCGCCTTCTACGCCCTCAATTCCAGCTACTACGCCCGGTGGTACTATATGCCGGTGCTCATCCTCTGCGCCATGACGGCCAGTGCGCTGGAAAGCCCCGACATCTCTGCCGACGAGCTGGACGCCCCGGTGCGCAGCATCGGCTGGCTGATGGCCGCGACGCTGGCGTTTGCCCTGGTGCCGGTGCAGGACGGCGACACCAAAGAATGGTCGCTGGGTGTGCTGCAGAACCCCGGCCAGTATGCCGCCGTCCTGAGCTTCGGCATCGGCGGTCTGATCCTGTACCGCCTGCTCTGCCGCCGCTGGCGGGGGAGCCAGGCCTTTGCCCGTCGGATGACGGCAGTGGTGCTGGCCTTTGCCTGCGCGTTCAGCATGGTACACATCGGCATCGGCAAGTTCGGCCAGTGGCACACCGACAGCGACCTTGTGGAGCAGTACACCTCTGCCATCAAGCTCAAGGATGACCTGCCCGAGGGCGACTGGCGCGTGGATACCTACAAGACCCACGACAACCTCGGCCTCTGGCTCGACAAGAGCAGCCTGCAATACTTCGGCAGCACGGCCGCGCCCAGCATCCTCAGCTTCTACCCGGCACTGGGCGTCAAGCGGGATGTCCGCAGTGAGCCGGACATCTCCAACTACGCCCTGCGGGGTCTGCTGAGCGTCAAGTACCTCATCACCACGCCCGAAAAGCAGGAAGATTTCCTCGCCGCTGCGGACGACGGATGGAGCTACTACGACACCAAAGACGGCTTCATGCTCTACGAGAACGAGAACTACGTTCCCATGGGCTTTACCTACGACTACTATATTACGGAGGAGTCCTACGAGACGACCGTTAAAAATACCCGCGCGAACCTCCTGATGCGGGCGCTGGTGCTCAGCGAAGAGGACGCCGAAACCTACGGCAAGTACCTCGAGAAGCTGCCCGACGCAAAGCTGGACGATTTGTGGTACGACACCTACGTCTCTGACTGCGCCGACCGCCGCGCCTCGGCCTGCAGCAGCTTCCAGATGACCAACTCCGGCTTCCATGCGGAGATCACGCTGAAAGAGGACGACCTTGTCTTCTTCTCCGTACCGTACGACGATGGATTCACGGCCTACGTCAACGGCGAAGAGACTGAGGTCATCCGGGTGGACGAGGGGCTGATGGCCGTCCTGGCCCCGGCGGGGGAGAACACCATCGACTTCGTCTATCAGGCCGACGGCTATTCCCTGGCCAGCAAAGTCTCGCTGGCAGCGCTGGCGGCATTCGTCCTATACGCCGGGTATTTTGTCTGGAAGAAAAAGAAACACTGTTGAATCGCGGTTTGTCAATGCGCATTCTCCCATAAAATGCAGAGCGCTTTTTGTGGAAAGAGCGAATAGCCCTTCCGGCCAAAACGTGATAAAATAAACACGTTGTGCTGCCGGAGCAGCCGGAAAGGAAGCGCGAAAGCTATGGAACAAAGCTATTTGATGCCGGGACAGGAACGATGGGAATCATTCCGGGATGCAAATGGAGTGCCGAAAGTTCGCTATTCTTACTGCTCGCTGAAAGGGCGGCTGTTCCGCTGTGTGAGCTGCAGCCGGGAAGAGGCCGAGCGCCTGTGCGAGGACTGGCTGGTAGGCCAGGACCGCTGCTACCGCAACTGAAGATCCGATCTGACAAGACTGCCGTGCAAAAAGACGATGCACGGCAGTCTTTTTGTGCGTCAGAAACGGACAGTCCGCACCCTCTCCCAGCCTAAATTCTCCCCGGATATGAAAGCGAAGGAGCTGCTGGAGACCATCCAGTCCAACGCCATCAAGTGCTTCGACTACATGAAGGAGGACAACGCCATCCTCTAATATCAGCCGCTGCTACACGATGGCAAAGCCGGTGGATACGCTGCTGGGCGAATTCCACGCCCAGAGAGGCACCCGCTATGCGCCCGAGGTGGTGGCACTGCCGGAATGAGGAGAGCTTTTTCTCTTCACATTTCCCCCTCCCTTCGCATACATCGGTGGGAAGGGGGAATGCAATGTGAACGTCTATCTGTTTGCAGCGGTCATCCTGCTGCTGCCGGCGCTCTGTACGGCGCTGGGGGCGGCGGGGGTCTTCTTAGTGCGTCGGGCCGACGAGCCCCGCACCCGGCGGATGCTCTGCGGCATGGCGGCGGGCATCATGCTGGCCGCCAGCGTGTGGAGCCTGCTGCTGCCTGCCATCGAGCGGGCGGAGGCCGGGACGCTGCCGGTCTGGCTGGCCCCGGCGGCGGGGCTGGTGCTTGGGGCTGTGGGTCTGCTGCGGCTGGAAGAGGCTGCCGGGCGGCTGATGCACACCGGGTCAAAAGAGCATGGCCGGATGGGCCGGGTGGTGCTGGCCGTGACCCTCCACAATCTGCCCGAGGGCATGGTGGTGGGACTTGCGGCGGCGCTGGCCCTGCGGGGCGAGCCGGAGGCCGTCAGCGGGGCGCTGGCCCTTGCGCTGGGCATCGGCTTGCAGAATATCCCGGAAGGCGCGGCGGTGAGCCTGCCGCTGGCGCAGGCCGGGCAGGGGAGGCGGAAAGCCTTCTGCGCCGGTGCGGCGTCGGGCCTCGTGGAGCCGCTGGGGGCATTGCTGGCGCTGGCTCTCGCGGGCTGGGTGAGCGCGGCTCTGCCGTGGCTCATGAGCGCCGCCGCCGGGTGCATGGTCTGCGTGACGGCTCAGGAGATGATACCGGAAGCCGTGGAGCAGGACGAACCGGCGGGCGTCATCAGCGTGGTGCTGGGGTTCGCCCTCATGATGGCGCTGGATATTGCGCTGTAGCAAAAAATGCCGATGCAGCTGCATCGGCTTTTTTTGCTGTCAGTTCTCTTTTGCGAGGTAGACCGTCGTGGAGGGAAATGCGAAATCCACGCCGTCGGCCTTCATCACGTCCATGATGTTGAGGTTCAGATCGTTCTGCATCCGCAAAAACACGCCGAGGTCGGCGGTGCGCAGATAGGCAGAGACCATCAGGTTGATGCTCGAGTCGCCGAAGCCGGTCATCCGGACAAAGGCGGTGTCCTCGTAGGTGTCAGGGCTGGCCTTGAGCATGGCGGCGAGGTCGGCCATCAGCTTTTCCAGCTGGGGTCGGGTGGTGTCGTAGGTGACGCCCAGCGTGAAGCGGTAGAGCCGCTTGTTGCGGAGGGTAGCGTTGTTGATGGTGGCACTGCTGACGGTGCTGTTGGTGAGGATGTAGATGGAGTTATCCACGGCCCGGACTTTCGTGGAGCGGAAGTTGATGTCCACCACTTCGCCCTCCACGTCGCCGACGGTGATCCAGTCGCCGATGGAGAAGGGCTTGTCCAGCAGGATGACCACGCCGCTGAAGAAATTCTTGGCCATATCCTGTGCGGCCAGAGAGATCGTAAGGCCGATAAGACCGGCACTGGCCACGACGCTGCCCACGGGCAGGCCGCTCTCCTGTGCGATGGTCGCGCCGCAGAGCACCACGACGGCTACTTTGTAGACTTTATCCAGCAGGGTGAGCAGGGTGCGGTTGGTGCGGACTTCTTCGCTGGAGGAGGCCAGCAGCAGAGCCGCGATGCCGGAAGCGTGGTAGAAGCCGGTGCCGATGAGGAAGACCAGCATCATCCGATAGGCTTTGAGCAGCAGGGCCGCAAGGCCGGGGATGGCCCAGGGCAGGCTGCGCAGGGCCAGATACATGCCGGTGTACCACGCGATGCGGGCCGCCGGGCGGGCAAAGCTTTCCAGCAGGGGGTGCGTAAAGGCAAAGTGCCAGCTGCGCTTCAGCAGGCGGGGGAAGAGGCTTTTTTGCAGCCAGCGGCTGACGACCCAGCCGATGAACAGCAGGGCCAGCGCACAGACGCACCGGGCTGCAAAGGCCAGCCAGCCTTCCAGCAGCAGTCCGGCGATGGAAAAGCCGAGATCGTTGATGGTGAAAAGCATAGAAACAGATACCTTCCTGACGAATAATAAAATCAGTATACCATATTACAGCCAGCGGTGCAAATCGGGAGAGGCTTGTTAAAAAATGCGCAAAAGGGCTTGACAAGACAAACCTGCCGCGTTATACTCTGCGAAGAAAGTTCGTTTCAGGGCGGGGTGCGATTCCCCACTGGCGGTACAGCCCGCGACCACTCCCAAAGAGTGCTGACCCGGTGAGACTCCGGGGCCAACGGTATAGTCCGGATGCAAGAAACGGCAGGCAATTTGATTTGTTTGTGCGCGCCCTGTTATAGTGTAAGCTATGGCAGGGCGCGTTTTCATTTGTCTTCCCGGTTCCGGCGAGCGAGAAAAGGGCTTTCCAGTCTTTATTTGAATGGGGCAGCCGCCCCGGGAGGAAAATTATGAGAAAAGATACGACCCACAACCTGACCGTTGCCGCCATGCTCAGCGCAGTGGCGTTCATCCTGATGTTCATTGAGTTCCCCATCCCGATGCTCATCCCGTCCTTCGTCAAGATGGACTTCTCCGACCTGCCCGCCCTGCTGGGCGCGTTCGCCCTCGGCCCGGTGTACGGCGTGGTCATCAGCTTCATGAAGAACCTGCTCCACATCGTCGTCAAGGGTACCAGCACTGCCTGTGTCGGCGAGCTGTGCAACTTTATGCTGGGCGCTGTCTTCTCCGCTGTGGCGGGCGTCATCTACAAGCATCATAAGAGCCGCAAGACCGCCATCCTCGGCGCGGTAGCGGGTGCCGCCGCCATGGCCGTCTTCAGTGTGCCCTCCAACTACTTCATCACCTACCCGGCCTATGTGGAGTTCTATCACATGCCGCTGGAAGCCATCCTCGGCATGTATCAGGCCATCCTGCCCTCTGCCGACAGCCTCATGAAGTGCCTCGTCATCTTCAACCTGCCCTTCACGCTGGTCAAGGGTCTGCTGGACGCCGTGCTCTGCATGGTCATCTATAAGCCCCTGTCTCCCATCCTGCATGGCCGGAAGTAAATTTGAATAAACAAAATGGGCATGTGCCGCTGGCACATGCCCATTTTGTTTATTGTAACGCTCCCTTATCGAGCCACTTGCCCCTTGCAAGCCGAATGAGGAACAGAGCGCCCCGGATGCAGAGCTCGATGCACATGGCGGCCCAGACGCCCACGAGGCCCAGCCGGGGAGCCAGCAGGAAGGCGAGGGTGAGCCGGACGCCCCACATGCTGAACAGATTCAGCACAAAGCAGCCTGTGCTGTCGCCTGCGCCCTGCATCGCGCCGCTGGCTACGATGCTGGCTCCGAACATCGGCTCGGCAAAAGCCTCGATGCGCAGCACCCGCGCACCCAGCGCGATGACGGCGGCATCTGCCGTGAAGATGCCCATGAGGGCCGGGGCAAAGAGCCAGAGCCCCACGCCCGACAGGGCCATGATGCCCATGCCCATCATGGTGCAGAGCCAGGCGAACCGCTTCGCCATATCCCGGCGGTGGGCGCCGACGGCCTGCCCGATGAGGGCGATGGAGGCGTCCTGGATGCCGTAGCCTGCCATGTAGCAGAGGCCCTCGGCGCTGACGCCGAGGCTGTTGGCCGCGATGGCCACCGTGCCGAGGCCCGAGACGATCCGGACGAGAAGCACCTGTGCCGACGAGAGGGCCGCACGCTCAGCGGCCAGCGGTGTACCCACCCGCCAGAGGTTGCGCAGGCAGGCGGAGGTGATGCGCCAGCTGCCGGGCTTTCGGATGCAAAGCGGGCCATCCCGCAGCAGCAGGACGCCCAGCGCCAGCAGACCGCCGATGGCCGTGGAAAGCGCTGTGCCAAGTGCCGCACCCGGGACTTCGAGGCCGGCACCCCAGACTGTGACGCTCTGGCCGAAGAGCAGGATCTGCCGGGTGGGATTGATGAGGAAGAAGTTGAACACCACATCCAGCGCGCAGACCAGCACGCTGATGAGGCTGGGCGTCAGGGCGTCGCCGGTGGCGCGGAGCATGGCTGCGTACATCCCCATGGCCATCGTGAAGGGGAGGGCCGCCGACCAGATGGCGAAGTAGGCGCTGGAACTGGCCTGGAGCGAGATGTCCGCCCCCCAGCCACCCGGGCAGGAAGCGGCTGATGCCGACGCCGAAAGCCGCAGCGCCCAGACCCAGGATGAGGTTGAAGAGCATGGACTGCCGCAGCACGCCCCGGGCATCCTGCTGGCGGTCAGCCCCGAGGTACTGGGCGATTTGGATCGAAAACGCGGTGTACAGTCCCACAAGGATGCCGTGGAGCAGCCAGGTGCTCGAGCTGACGATGCCGATGGCGGCGGTGGCCTTTGCGCCGATGTGGCCCACCATGGCGGCGTCGATGTACTCCATCGCCGTGACCACCAGCTGCTCCAGAATGGAAGGGATGCTCAGCGCCAGCGCGATGCGGGCTGTGTCGGACAGCGGGATGTCCTCGCCCTGCCGCATCCGGGCCGAGAGCTGCTCCAAAGAAAGTGTCATGTCGTCTCCTGTTTTCTGTGTTGATAAGCGGTCTTACTATTATAGGCACGGGGAGGAAGATTGTCAAACCGGGCGATTGATTTTTTGGCTCTGGCGTGATACACTCTCGGAGTAAGAAGAATATCATTGAAAGAGGTTCAAAATATGCTGCAGCTTATTTCAGCTACCGGCCAGCAGACCGTGGACGCGCTGGCGTTCCTGCTGGCGTTTGCCCTGACCGCCCTGATGGACTCGGTCTTTCACGACAAGCTCCCCCACGACCATGGCCGTGCCTTCGCCGTCAACGGCGAGCTCTCCAAGGGCAAGGCCCGGGGTTCCGGACTCATCTTCGTGCTCTGCATCGCGCTGGTGACGCTGGCGGTGGTGCCTTTTAAGGTAGAGTACCTTATTTATACCGTTCTGCTCATCGCCTCCATGCTGTCGGGCTACTTTGACGACGCCTCCGAGACGGCGTGGAACGAGTACAAGAAGGGCCTCATCGACTTCGTCATTGCCGTGGTGGCAGGTGTTACCTATCTGAACTTCAACGGCACGAGCGTCAACTTCCTGAGCACTACTTTCACCATTGCCTATCCGCTCTACCTGCTGCTCATCGTCATCCTCATCTGGGCCAGCATCAACGTGGTCAACTGCACCGACGGCGTGGACGGCCTGTCTGCCAGCCTCGCGGTGGTGAGCATCGGCACCTTCCTGCTGGCTTACGGCGAGGAGCTGGGGGACTACTCCACCGCTGCCATCGTCTTTATCGGCGCACTGCTGGCCTACCTGTGGTCCAACGCAAAGCCTTCCAGCCTCCTGATGGGCGACGCCGGCAGCCGTGCCATGGGCTTCTTCCTCGCCATCCTGGCCCTCAAGAGCGGCCACCCGTTCGCCTTCCTGCTGGCGGCGCTGGTGTTCATCGTGGACGGCAGCCTCGGCATCCTGAAGATCAGCTTCAAGCGCTTCCTCCACATCAGCATCCTCAAGAACACCCTCACCCCGCTGCACGACCATGTGCGCAAGCGCATGGGCTGGAGCGACGAGCAGGTGGTGGCCCGCTGGCTCATCCTGCAGGCCGTCGCATCGGCGCTGCTCCTGCTGATGACCCGCTGATTTACGGATTTTAAGTACGATGTTTGTGCAGCTTTCCAAAATGCAGATTGACCCGCTCTGATTTTTGTTGCACTTTATGGATTGAAAGTCGAGCGGAAAAAGACTATACTTTAACCAACGAAAGCAAAGGCGCTTAAGTGAATGGATTCACTTTGCGCCTTTTTTGTTTTTTCGTTTTTGTGTGCGGTTCGGGAAAGCCGCACAGGATGCGCTGTCCGCGGCGCTGGAGCACGGACGACAGAACAGGATAGGGAAAGGCGGGGATCACAGTGATCAAACTCGAACACGTTGACAAGTACTTCGGAGACCTGCACGTCCTCAAAGACGTGAACCTCGAGGTCGCCGAGGGCGAAAAGCTGGTCATTATCGGACCGTCCGGCAGCGGCAAATCTACCACCGTCCGCTGCATGAACTTTCTGGAAGAGCCGACCAGCGGCCACGTCTACATCGACGGTCAGGAGCTGACCAACAAGAACAAGACCAGGATCGTCCGCGACAACATGAGCATGGTCTTCCAGCAGTTCAACCTCTACCCCCACATGACGGTGCTCAAAAACCTGACGCTGGCACCCATGAAGCTCCATCACAAGACCAAGGCAGAGGCCGAAGAGCTGGCATATCATTATCTTGAGGTCGTCGGCCTCCGGGACAAAGCGGATGTCTACCCTCCGCAGCTGTCCGGCGGCCAGCAGCAGCGCATCGCCATTGCACGCGCCCTCTGCGCACAGACCAAGATCATCCTGTTCGACGAGCCGACTTCGGCCCTCGACCCTGAGACCATCCAGGAAGTGCTGGATGTCATGGTAAAGCTGGCACACGAGAAGAACATCACGATGGTGGTCGTCACCCACGAGATGGGCTTCGCACGAAATGTGGCCGACCGCATCGTCTTTATGGCGGACGGCCAGATCATTGAGGAAGGCACGCCGGAGCACTTCTTCACCAACCCCAAGAACGAGCGCGTCCGGCAGTTCCTGAGCAAGATCGTCCGCTGAAAGGACGAACAACAAAGGTTGACACGGCAGGGGCTCACAAGTTGTGGTGAGACGCCGTTGTTGATAACAGGCCGTTTTCGGAGCGGACAGGGAAAGCCGCTCGGGCCGAAAAAAACAAAGAGGAGTGGTTTATTATGAAAAAGATCTCGCGTCGTGATTTCCTGAAAGTCACTGGTTTGGTGGGCGCTGCTGCTGCCCTGACCGCCTGCGGCGGCTCTGCAAGCTCCACCGCAGCCTCCACGGCCTCTTCTGCCGCCGGCAGCGCAGCCGCTTCTACCGCAGCACTGGGTGCTGACACCCAGGCCATCGTGGACCGCGGTGTCCTGAAGGTGGGCGTCAAGAACGCAGTTCAGGGCTTCAGCTTTCAGGATACCCTCACCGGCGAGTACAAGGGCCTCGAGGACAGCCTCGCAGAGATGATCGCAGAGCACCTCGGCGTGGACGTTGAGTTCACTACGGTCACCGCCGCCACCCGCGGCGAGCTGCTGGACTCCGGCGACATCGACGCCGTTCTGGCTACCTTCACCATCACCGAAGAGCGCAAGAAGACCTGGGACTTCTCCACCCCCTACTATACCGACTACGTTTCCGTTCTGGTGGAGGACTCCACCGGCATCAAGGGTCTGGCTGACCTGAAGGACAAGGTCGTGGGCGTCTCCTCCGGCTCCACCTCCGCTCGTGCTCTGGTCAAGGCCATGATCGACGAGGGCGTGCTGGACGGCGCAAACTTCGACGCCGACACCTTCAACGCCGACACCTGGAAGGATGGCGTCTCCTTCCGTCAGTACGACGACTATCCCGCCATCAGCACCGCACTGAGCGCAGGCGAAGTGCAGGGCTTCTGCGTCGATAAGTCCATCCTCGCCATCTACAAGACCGAGGGCCGCAGCTACATTGACGCTGAGTTCAGCCCGCAGGAGTATGGCGTCGCCACCAAGAAGGGCAGCGACTTCTCCACCCTGTGCGACGACCTCATCAAGGGCTGGCTGGCAGATGGCACCATCGAGCAGCTCATCAAAGACAACGGTCTGGATTAAGCCCAGACTTTTCAGAACCAAGAGAGCGTAGGGAAAGGGGAGTTTGCCATGTCTGGCTTGTTTTCGTTAGAGTCCTGGTCCACCGTCTGGACGCATCGTGAGAGTTTTCTGCTGGGTCTGGGCAACACGCTGCAGACCGCCGTCTGCGCACTGGCGCTGGCCTTCATCATCGGCGCTGCGCTGGGCCTGATGTCCACCAGCGGCAGTAAGCTGCTGCGCATCATCGCCCGCATTTACGTCGAGTTCGTCCAGAACACCCCGCTGCTGCTGCAGCTGTGCTTCCTGTATTATGCGCTGGCATTTGCAGGCGTGAGCCTCGGCGTCATCCGCACCGGCATCATTGCACTGGGCGTTTACACCGGCGCTTACATGGGCGAGGTCGTCCGCGCCGCCATCGAGTCTGTGCCGAAGGGCCAGTTCGAGGCCGCACAGGCGCAGGGCTTCAACTATCTGCAGCGGATGGGCTACATCATCCTGCCCCAGAGCATCCCCGTGATGCTCCCTCCGATGGTCAACCAGGTGGTCAACCTCTTCAAGAACACCTCCTGCCTCTACATCGTGGGCGGCGCTGACCTCATCAGCGTGACCTACAGCTTCGTCACCGGCGCTTCCACCGGCGGCGCATACGCCCCCGCTTATATCGTCTGCGGCCTCATCTTCTTCGTGGTCTGCTTCCCGCTGTCCACGCTGGCAGCCCGCTGGGAGGCTTCCCTCAAGGAGCGCAAGGGCCGCGTGAACACGAGTCTCAAGACCGCTGCCAAGAAAGTAGAGCTGAAGGAGGCTGCCTGATATGAAGACGCTTGCTGCAAGCCTTTCCATCCTGACAAGAGAAGGCGTCATGCTCTACCTGCTGCGCGGCGTGGCCTTCACCTGCATCATCTCGGTGCTGGGCGTCATCATGGGCCTCATCGTGGGCTCTCTGCTGGCGCTGGCCCGCACCTATTGCAAAAAGGGTCCGGCCCGCATCCTCGGCTGGTTCGCTGCCGCCTACATCGAGCTGTTCCGCAACACGCCCTACCTGCTCTGGATCTTCATCTGTGTGGTGTTCTGCCCCTGCCCGGGCTTCTTCGCCCGCAAGATGTTCGGCCTGACCAGCGTGGAGATGAAGCTTCTGTTCAAGGCCGCTCTGGCCCTCATCCTCTTCAACTCCTCCGTCATCGCCGAGATCGTCCGCGGCGGCCTGAACGGCGTGTCCAAGGGCCAGTTCGAGGCCGGCTATGCACAGGGCTTCAACACCGCTGAGGTGCTGCTCTACATCGTCCTGCCGCAGGCCTACCGCAACATCGTGCCGACCCTGCTCAGTCAGGTCATCACCACCATCAAGGACTCCTCCTATCTGGCAAACGTGGCCACCATCGAGCTGATGGCCCGCATCCGCCAGCTGCTGAGCGCCGCCGGTACTTACAACGGCCTCGGCACGGTGAACGTCTCCGACGTCATGGTGCTGTTCGGCACGGCCTGTGTCATCTACTTCATCATCAACTTCACCCTGAGCTGTGTGGTGCGCACAATGCAGAACCGCCGCAGGAAGGCTCTGGTCTTTGCCCCGGCAAAGGCTGCATAAACGAAGACCTGTTCCAATTTCCCAATTCCCAATTATTCCCCTGTCATTGTTCTGTCAATGCCAAAAAGCGC
>ENA-OQCU01000399-OQCU01000399.1-human-gut-metagenome-genome-assembly--contig:-NODE-399-length-20570-cov-4.087463_pt1 | contig 20570 bp, 14 predicted proteins | sample MGYA00242504_ERZ504590 | MGnify/ENA primary metagenome ERZ504590 (study PRJEB26092, sample SAMD00036318) | human gut metagenome | host: Homo sapiens | study: EMG produced TPA metagenomics assembly of... | reverse complement strand
CCCATGAGCTGGCTCATTGGGTACTACATAAGAAGTTGTACTCTGGTACTGGAGATGTTGCTGCTTATAACGGAAATGTTTCTTCCGACGAAAGTCATGGCATAATTGAGCGTCAGGCGGATACTCTACGAATACATCACATTTAAACAAGACATTGCACGCCTGAAAGATGGATGGAGCGGTGACCAATTGGGCTCCTGAGAATATTCTGAGTGCCAGCGAACTTATAAATTACAAGAAAGGCGTTACAAACGACTGGCAGGACTATATTTTCCGCAATGCATTTACCATGGAACATCAAGTAGGCATTTCCGGAGGTACTGAAAGCACCACTTATATGGGGGCAGTTTCCTATCTGGATCAAGAAGGTGTAGTCTACAACTCCGCCATGAAACGTTACAATATCAATTTGAGTGTCACACAAGTATTAAATAAATGGCTGACTATCGGTATACAGACCCAATTTATTCAAAGAGATGGCGGTGGTATAACCCCGAATATTGAACATGCTGTAAAGCAAAGTCCTTATGGTATCTACAAAGATGAAAACGGCAAGTATTATGAAGAACCTATGGACCAATCTCTGATTATTAACCCGATGGCCAATGTCAATGCCGATCAAGATCAAACAAGACGTAACTTCTTCATCAACACCTATGCTGACATTCTGTTGCCGGTAAAAGGTCTTTCAGCCCGTACAACCTTTGGTTACAACTATCGTAGCGACTTTACCGGCACATACTATGGCCGTGACACCAAAGACGGTAGAACAGCCAGCGGAAAAGCCAGCATCAACAATGAACACTACTGGGATTACACTTGGGAAAATCTGCTCAAATATAATCGTGAATTTGGCAAGCACCGTTTCGACGCTACAGGTTTGTTCAGTGTACAACAAACTCAGAAAAAGACTTCCAAGTCAAGTGCCGAAAGTTTTGTAAACGATGATTCCAGTTATCATAACATCAATGCAGGTGAGAAAAATAAGACTGTAGGATCCGGTTTATCAGAAACCTCGATGTTGTCTTATATGCTTCGCTTGAACTATTCATATGCAGGGAAATACATGCTGACTTTGACCGGACGTTCCGACGGTTATTCTGCCTTCGGTGCAAACAACAAGTATGCATTCTTCCCGTCAGTGGCTGCTGCATGGAACATTGCTTCCGAAAGTTTTATGGAAAATGCACAAAACTGGCTGGACCAATTGAAGCTCCGCGTATCTTATGGTTCTAACGGTAACCAAGCCATCAACCCCTATCAGACATTGGACCGTCTGCACCTCACAAACTATATCTGGGGTGACGGTGGAGCAGGTGTCAACGGTGCTTATCTGGCCAACGACGGTGTCGGAAATCCGAATCTAAAGTGGGAAACAACCCAAACATTCAACGTCGGTATCGACTATTCATTCTTCAACGGCCGTATCAACGGTAACATTGAAATGTATGTCGCCAACACAAAAGACTTGCTGATGAAGCGTACTGTTCCTATCATGAACGGCTATAAAACCATTTGGGATAATGTGGGTAAAACACGCAATAAAGGTGTTGAATTTACCTTGAACACCGTCAACATACGTAATAAGGACTTCGAATGGAGCACCGGAATCATCTTTTCACTGAACCGTGACAAGATTGTAGACCTACGTGGTGACAAAAAAGATGATATCACCAATAAATGGTTCATCGGCAAACCCTTGCGAGTTTACTACGACTATGACGTCGACGGCATCTGGCAGGAAGGTGACAAATTCACCTATACCGCAGCAGACGGTACAGAAAAAGAGATCCAAAAAAGGTGCCAAAACCAGGTTCTGCCAAAGTGAAAGATGCAGACGGAAACGGTTATATTGACTCCAATGACAAAGTTATCATCGGTTCAAAGAATCCAAGCTTCCTCATGTCTATGAGCAATACATTGACTTACAAGAACTTTTACTTGTCATTCCTACTGAATGGAACCTTCAAAGTTACACGTGAGCTGAACGAAGCCAATATCGGAAGTTGGAGTTACAACTTATACAACTATCTGCATAATGCCGATTACTGGACACCGGAACACACCAATTCCAAATATGCTTCTCCAGCATATAACAACTTCGACGGACACAGCTATTACAAAGACTTTACATACATCCAAATAAAGAATATCACTTTAGGATACAATTTTGAAAAGAATTTTGTAAAGAAATTGGGACTGAGCGGTTTGGGAGTCAATATCAGTGTGGAGAATCCTTATACATTCTGTGACATACGCAGCGTATTGAACTATGACAACAGTTGGTTTGCCTCTTACCCGACTGCACGTTCCTACGTACTTGGACTGAACTTATCATTCTAAACTTACTTAAATATATATACAATGAAAAATTATATATCAAAAGCAACTCTAGCTCTGTTAGTAGCTCTGTCTGCTACCGGTTGCTCTGACTTTCTGGATGAGAAACTGAAAAGTGAACTGGCTCCGGACAACACATATACAAGTTCCTATGGTTTCGAAGTAGGTTCTACCGGACTTTATGCCGAAGCACGCTCTGAATACAACACTTGGGGTGAAAACGGTGCCTTCATGCACAATGCCGCTTGCCCTTACGAAGCATTGCAGATTGCCACTGACCTTGCTACCATGGGTACCAAAGACGGTTCTATCCAACCGTTCGGTTTCTTGACATTAACTCCAAATACCGGTATTGTAGGCTCCTACTGGAACTGGGCTTATAGTCTGATTGCAGGAGCCAATGAGATGTTGAAATACTCGGAAATAAACACGAACTGGGATAATAGCACAGACAAGGCGCTCTATCAGGCAGAATCACGTTTTTTCCGCGCCTATGCATACCGTACATTGGTTTATCTGTATGGAGACGTTCCTTATGTAGACAAGATTCAAGATCAGTTCAGAATCGATTTTACCCGTACACCGAAGGTAAGAGGTTATTGCCCCACATGGTAGAACGACCTTCAGTTTGCTGTCGAGAACCTGCCTACTGACCCTGATGCCGTAAAAGTCGGCAAGCTGACCAAATGGGCGGCAGAACACTTACTAAGTGAAGTTTACTTGATGCAGGGTGATTATGCAAAGGCTGAGACTGCTGCAGAGAATGTCATCAACAGCGGATATTTCCACTTGATGGAAGACCGCTTCGGTGAAAAGGCAAAAGCAAACGGCGATGTGTTCTCCGACCTATTCGTTGAAAACAATCAAAATCGCACATCCGGCAATATGGAAAGCATTTGGGTCATGCAGTTTGAATATAACACTACTGGTGGCGGTACAAATTCCGATGACTGGACACGCCGTGCCTGGGAACCCAAATACTTCGAAATTACCGGTTTTGTTTTGGCAGACTCACTGGGTGGCCGCGGCTTGTCGCAATTGGTACCAATGAAATGGTGGATTGGAGAAGATACCGGTTTCTTTGATGAAGAAGACATTCGTAATTCCGAATACAACATCAAACGTAACTGGTATTACAACAACGAGAACATGCCCGACCTTTATGGTAAAAAAGCCACGATTACAGACGAAACATGGTTTACCACCTTCCGTCTTTATCCGGCTCTGACAAAATTCTTCTATGGCCGTTCCGAAAACCTTTCTTTGACCGGTTCCTACCGTGACCGCATGAAGTTCCGTTTGTCCGAGACTTATCTTTTACTCTGCGAAGCAAGGTTGGGGTTGAACGATATTTCAGGTGCCCGCGAAGCAATCAATGTTGTACGCCGTCGCGCACATGCTCCTGAAATTACGGACAGTGAAATGACCATGGACTTCTTGCTGGACGAACGTATCCGCGAGTTGGTAGGTGAAGAATCACGCCGCTTTACCTTATGCCGTACCGGCAAATTATTGGAGCGTACCCGCAAATACAATACAGAATCGGGGCCCGTTATGCGTGATTACCACACATTATGGCCGATTCCTCAGAGCATAATCGATTCAAATACGGGTGCAGAATTCCCGCAAAACGAAGGATATTAACAGCACAAAGACAAAATAAAACACGAATAAAGGTAAAAAGATAGTTTTCAAGATTCTCATAAAGGGAATTGTCCGCGTCCATTGAGAACAAAGGCAATTCCCTTAATTTTATCAATAAACAATCATGAAGATACACAGACAATTAACAGCAGCAGCCTTTCTGTTTATCAGTATGGCAATCATGGCACAAGTGCCATTCAGCAAAAAGGAAGTAAAAGAGAAAAATGAAAGCAAGTGGCAGAACTGGCAAAATTTCCAATCCTAAACACTGCCCACGAAACACCACGACCTGGATTGGACCAATGGAGCACTTTATGTAGGTATGGTAGATTGGGCTAAACTGGCAGAAGAGGAGTACAAATGACGGCACCTACTATCAATGGCTCTATAAAAATAGGAAGACGAAACTGCTGGCAACCCCATCAGCGGTTGTACCATGCAGACGATATAACCGTTTCCCAAATCATTCATTGACTTATACCGTAAATATAAAAAAGAGGAAATACTGACTCCTACCCTGGCACGTACGGAATGGATTGTCAACCATCCATCCAACGGTACATTCAAACTGGAGTATGGTGACAACAAAACCCTAGAACGCTGGACCTGGTGTGATGCCTTGTTTATGGCCCCCCCGGTTTATGCCAAGCTATACCGTGAAACCAACAACCGGAAATACCTCCAATTCATGGACAATGAATACCGGGCTACCTACGAATACCTATTCGATAAGGAAGAGAACCTTTTCTACCGCGATTGGCATTATTTCGGTAAAAAAGAAGCCAATGGCAAAAAGGTGTTCTGGGGACGTGGAAATGCCTGGGTACTGGCCGGTCTGGCAGAAGTATTGCAGGAGTTGCCCAAAGGCTTGATGGAACGCGCTTATTACGAAGAACTGTTTATCCGGTTATGCACACGTATCGCCGGATTGCAGAACGAAGACGGTTATTGGCATGCCAGCCTTCTGGATCCGGCTTCTTATCCTTCTCCCGAAACCAGTTCCACCGGTTTCTTTGTATATGCGTTGGCCTATGGCGTAAATGCGGGACTCTTGAATGAAGACGATTTCATGCCAGTCATTATAAAAGGCTGGAAGGCACTGACCGATGCTGTAGATGCAAGCGGTAAACTTGGCTGGGTACAGCCTATCGGTGCCGACCCCGTAAAGTGACGCGTGACATGACAGAAGTTTACGGTGTCGGTGCGTTTCTTGCAGCAGGATGCCAGATATACAAGATGGCTGTAGATACGGAAGCTGATTATATAAAAATCTGGCCAGACAGAAAAACCATGCAGGGAAACCCTTTAAGTGGTTGGGTTGTTTATGCAAATGAGAATGTCAGCGATGACTTCTGGAAGAAATACGACCATATCTATGTACCGGAAAAAGGAACAACCGTGAAAATCTCCGATTATGCACGCACACTCTATATCCGTACGCATTGGAGTACCTTCAATCCCGCCGAAGGAGTCTACGGCTGGGATACCAACGAAAAGTTGAAAAAAGTAATTCAAGGGGCACTCGACAGAGGTATGCGTCTCTCTTTCCGTGTAGTTGTCGACAGCCGCGACCGAAAAAATGAAGCCACTCCGGCCTATGTATTCGATGCAGGAGCCAAATACTATACAGACAATGGAAAACGCTCTCCCTATCCTGATGACCCTATCTTCCAGGAGAAATATGCAAAGTTCATAGAAGCATTTGCCCAAAAATACAATGACCCTGACCTGGTGGAATTTATAGACGGCTACGGTCTTGGCAAATGGGGTGAGGCACACACTATGAAGTACATTGACCCCAAGAACCGGGAAGCTGTGTTCAATTGGATTACAGACCTCTACGTCAAACACTTCACCAAAGTACCTTTAGTTATCAACTACCATCGTTGGATGGGTGCAGGCAAAGACTGGGCAGGTGAGGAGAATTTTGATCCCGATAGTAAACGCTTGTTGGACAGCGCTTGCGAGAAAGGCTTTTCCTTACGTCATGATGCTTTCGGAATGAGAGAGTATTACGGCCAGTGGGAGCGAAACTATGTGAAACCTTGGATTATGAAACGCCCGGTTCTACTGGAAGGTGGATGGATTGTGAGCAAGCACCCTTATCACAATGACCCGAGCGGTTACAAAACAGCCAAAGATGTGCGTATCGGAGAATTTGAAGACGGTCAGGAAGCTCATGTCAACATGATGGATTTCCGTGTAGGAGACGAAACCATGAGTTGGTTCCGTGATGCCTATCCTTTGGTTGAGCGTTTCATCTCCGAAGGAGGTTATCGTTTATATCCCGATTCCATTGTAGTTCCCAAAGAAATGAAGAGTGGTTCAAGAATAAAGATAGTACATCGCTGGAACAACTTAGGCTGGGGATATTGCCCAACCAATATACCACAATGGAACCAAAAGTATAAAGTAGCTTTCGCATTATTGAACCAAGACAATCAAGTAGTCTACTCTTATCTGGACAACAATACTGATTTATCCGTCTGGATAAAAGGCTATCCCACTTCCTATGAGTTCACTCCCAAACTTCACGGGGTAAAAAAAGGAACCTATACCTGGGCAGTAGCTTTAGTCGATACAACCAAAGGCAATGGAAGCAATGTTAAGGGGCTGGATATCTCTGCCAAGGGAACCTTCACTAATTCTGGTTGGTTAAAACTGTCAGAAGTAACTGTAAAATAAATAAGACACCCCATCGACTTTATAAACAAGAGGCTGAATTCAATCTTGAATTCAGCCTCTTGTTTATAAAGTCCAATCCATCTATTTCTTTTGCGGCAACCCCTTCAGCAAGTGGTCCACCGCCGCTTTCAGCTGTGCATCTTCTCCCTTCAAAACAGCTTCCGGTTCATTATAGACCAGGATATCAGGCTGCAACGTGCGGTTCTCCAGATAGTTGCCCTGCATATCCATGCAGCCTACCTGCGGAATACCGAATACAATACTTGGATCGATCTGGCTTTCCCACCAGACAGCCGTCATGGTTCCTGCCACGGGAGCACCTATCAGCTTACCGATACCCAACGTCTTGTACACAAAAGGAGTACCGTGGGCATTGCTGTAATTATCCTCGCAAACCAGCATACACGAAGGTTTCAGCCATCTGTCAAAAGGATCGCTGCCGATGTACTGGCCACGCGGCACAAAGCGTTCATACTCCTTGCCGCTAAGTAACGTCGCTACTTGTTCGTGCAGCCACCCGCCTCCGTTATGGCGGGTATCCACCACAACAGCCTCTTTCTTACGACTGCTTTCGCTCAACAAATCGGAGTAAATCTTACGGAAGCTCGGACTATCCATACCTTTGATGTGAATATAAGCAATGCGTCCACCGGAATATTCATCCACCTTCTTGCGGCAGTTTTCCACCCAGCGCTTATACAACAGCTCATTCTGGGCACCGTAAGATATGGGCTTCAAGGTTTCTTCAAACCGCTTTCCGGTAACAGGATCATAGACCGAGAGAATCACCTTGCGGCCTGCCTTACCTTCGAGTAACGGGAAATAATCAGCGCCAGCCTTAATGGCAACACCATCCACTTTCTCGATAATACAGCCCGGCTTGACATCCGTCTTTTTCTTCGTTAATGGACTCTGAGCTATAATTTCTTTAATCTTCAATCCATCGCCCGCATAAGCTTCATCATAGAACACTCCCAAAGCAGCCGTAGGAAGTGCTGCGCCCGAAGCATAATAACGCGCTCCCGTATGAGAACCGTTCAATTCACCCAGCATCTCACTCAGCATTTCCGCAAAATCGTAGTTATTGTTGATATACGGCAAGAAGCGCTTATAAGTTTCTTTGTATCCATTCCAGTCCGTACCTTGCAAGTCTGCCACATAGAACTTATCATTTACCTGCTGCCAGATGTGGTCGAAGATATATTCACGCTCACCATAAGGGCGGTAATCGAAGAAAGCCTCAAATTCAATTGGAGAAATCTTGCTGCCTTCAATCTCTATCTTCTTCATTCCGTCGCGGGCACAAAGGAAGATATTCTTCCCTTCCTTGTCAGGCTGCAAAGCGCCTGCACCTACTTTCTTCAAAAGAACTTTTGTAACATTCTCTTTCAGATTGTGTTCCCAAAGATCGTACCCATCCTCGAAAACAGAAAGATAATAGAGTTTATCCCCTTTAGCAGAAAGCATGGCATCTGCCATATGCGAGGAGTTGACGGTCAGGCGTACAATACGGTCAAAGCGGTTTGCGAGGTCGAACTTTAACGGCTCTACCTTTTTCTCCTTATCTTTGTCGGCATCCCCTTTTTTCTTCTTGGCATCCTTTCGTCTTTCTTCCCGGCTTTTTTCCTTCTCTGCCTTCTCCGCTTCCTCGAGTAAAGCGGTTTCTTCCTTATTCATCAAAAAACGGTCGTATGCTTCAGCATCAAAGAACATGATATAAGTATCGTCTTCGGCTCCCCAACTGCCGTGGCTGCGATACCCCGCACGGTCACTGGTCCAAATCATGGCTTTTCCACCCAATACCCATTTGGCATTGCCATCGTTGTATCCGCTCTCGGTCAGGTTCACCATTTCACCCTTGCCATCGGCATTCAGCAGCACAACATCTTTGTTGTTCCATCCACCTACACCGATATAGTCCGAAAGAATCCATTTGCTGTCCGGACTCCACTGAAACCACTGGTCACCGTCCGAATAAGAGTATTGATACTTGCCATCCATAACGGTACGCACATCCTTTGTCTTCAAATTGATGACACGGATGGTGCTGCGGTTTTCGAGAAAGGCAATCTCTTTACCGTCAGGGCTGTATTGGGGTTGGAAAGAAGCGGCATCCGAGTTTGTCAAGCGTTCTTCCTTCAGCTCTGTGGCATAGGTAAACAGCTTTTCATCCTTACGCACAATCGTCGAAGTGTAAAGTTGCCAAAGCCCGCCACGTTCGGAAGCATAAACCAGTGTCCGCCCATCGGGGGCAAAGTCTACGGTACGTTCCTGACAAGGAGTATTCGTTATCTGCTTCGTAGTCTTATATTCCACTGAAGTGACGTAGACATCGCCGCGCAAAACGAAAGCCACTTCCTTACCATCCGGAGACACTGCCATTTCCGTGGCACCGCTACTCTTAATCTGGCGGATAATATCCTTGTCGTTTCTGTCGGAAACAATGCTGATGTTCACCTTTTGCGCTTCTCCACCGGGAAGCAGGGTGTAAATCTCACCATCAAATCCATAGCACAACCTTCCGTCCGTAGCGGCACTGAGATAGCGTACCGGATTTTTGGTATAGTGCGTCAACTGCACGGCCTTCGCATCTCCGGGAGTACGTCGTAGATATTGAAAGAGCCGTTTTCCTCACTCAGATAGTAGAATGTTTTTCCATCAGGAGCCCAAACGGTTCACGGTCTTCTCCTCCGAAAGTGGTCAGCTGGCGGTACTGCGGTTCTTTTCCCGGAGTATACATCCAGATGTCACGGGCAATGGGCGATACGTGATGTTTACGCCAGTAGTCCTCGTAACCTTTCTTATCTTGATACAACATCGCTCCCTCCTTATTGATGGAGATGCACTCCATAGGCATGGACGAAATCATCGTCGGGCGCCCTCCCTCCACTGATACTCGATAGACCTGATTGAACTGCCCGTTAGAGGGAAAGACAACAGCCTCGGCAGACGGCATGATGCCCGCAGAGAACAAGACATGTCCGGCATCTGTAAAAGCAAGCGGCGTTTCGCTTCCCGAGTGGGTAGTCAGCCGTCGTGGTTCGCCTCCGTCTTTGGCCACAATGTAGACGTCCAGGCTTCCCATACGGTCCGAAGCAAAAGCAATCCGCTTACTGTCCGGACTCCATACCGGAGCCGTATCATATGCGGGATTGGTAGTTATCTGCATGGCACGTCCACCGGCAACCGGCACCGTATAGATGTCTCCTTTATACGTAAAAGCAATGGTGGTCCCATCGGGAGAGATGACACTATGACGCATCCACAGCGGAGCATCCTGCGCAAAAGTAAAACCAGCCAGGCAAACGGCAGCAATACCTAATAGTAGTTTTTTCATAATGATTCTTGTTTTTGGAGAAATAAAAAAACCTCACGACTTTTCCTTTCGGAAAAAGACCGTGAGGTTTGCTTATCATTTTAAGTTACCCTCAATTAGAGAGCACCTACTTCCTTCAAAGCGGCATTTGTCTTGTGAACGGCAGCAGCGCTGGCAGCAAATTTAGCTTTTTCGTCAGCAGTCAGTTCCAGTTCAACGATTTTCTCGATACCGTTCTTGCCAAGGATTACGGGAACACCGATACAGATGTCTGATTCACCGTATTCTCCTTCCAGATATACTGAACAAGGAATCATCTTCTTCTGGTTGTGGATGATAGACTCAACGACATAAGCGCCTGCCGCACCCGGAGCATACCATGCAGAAGTACCCAGCAACTTAGTCAGTGTAGCACCACCTACCATAGTAGAAGCTACCACTTCGTTCAGTTTTTCTTCGCTCAGCAGTGTGCTTACCGGCTGTCCTTTGTAAGTAGCCAGACGAGCCAACGGAATCATGGTAGTATCACCGTGACCACCGATAACCATGCCTTCCACTTCGTTGGCGTTGCAGCCCAAAGCCTGAGACAAGAAATATTTGAAACGAGAGCTGTCCAAAGCACCACCCATACCGATGATACGGTTCTTCGGCAAGCCCAGAGACTTCAATGACAGATAAGTCATGGTATCCATCGGGTTGGAGATAACCACAAGGATAGCATTCGGAGAATATTTCAAGATGTTCTGTGCAACCGACTTAACGATACCTGCATTAACACCGATCAATTCTTCACGAGTCATACCCGGTTTACGGGGAATACCGGAAGTAATCACTACAACGTCGGAGTTGGCAGTCTTCTCATAATCGTTGGTACAACCTACAACAGTGGTATCGAAGCCCAACAGTTGAGCAGTCTGCATCATATCCATTGCCTTACCTTCTGAAACGCCTTCTTTCACGTCCAGCATTACCACTTCGTCAGCCACTTCATTAAAGGCTAACACATTAGCGCATGTAGCACCTACGTTACCTGCACCTACTACGGTTACTTTTGACATAATTTCTAAAGTTTTTTGTTTATAAGTGTTCTTTAAAGATGACGCAAAAGTACAGCGAACTTCGTAATTAGAGAAATATTTCCGTAATAATTTTAGTTAAATACACATTTAGCCAATGATTAGTGGACGATGATTAATGATTAATGATTAATTTTGCGGACGATTAATGAATGTAGGACGAATAATCAGCCACCAACCATTAATCACTTAACCATTAATCATTATCAAAAATGGCAGTTAAGAAGAATACACTTCTCATCGTGGCAGGCAGCCTCCTTATCTTATTATTAATAGGAGTTACCATTCTGCTGATTTCCGAAAAGCAAACCAACAAGGAACTGGTGATGGAATTCAATCTGGATAAAGAAGACCTTGAAAATCAATACACAGACTTCGCCAGACAATATGACGAACTGAAGTTGACAGTCTCCAACGACTCCCTCTCCGTACTCTTAGAGCAGGAACAATTGAAGACCCAACGTTTATTGGAAGAACTCCGCACCGTGAAGAGCAGCAATGCCACCGAGATACGCCGTCTGAAGAAGGAACTGGCCTCTCTCCGCAAAGTCATGATAGGCTATATCAACCAGATTGACTCGCTGAACCGCCTGACTGCTCAACAGAAGGAAATCATAGCCGATGTCACCAAGAAGTACAACGCCGCTTCCCGGCAAATCAGCAACTTGTCCGAAGAGAAGAAGAACCTTACCAAGACCGTGACACTTGCCGCCCAACTGGACGCCACCAACATCTCTGTGCAGCCCACAAACAAACGCGGCAAGACTGCCAAGAAGGTGAAAGACATCGTGAAGTTCAAAATAAACTTCTCCATCGTGAAAAACATCACTGCAGAGACCGGCGAACGTACCCTCTACATCCGCATCACCAAACCGGACAATGACGTGCTGACCAAAAGTTCCTCGAACACCTTCCCATACGAGAACCGGGAACTGGTATATTCCATCAAGAAGTATATAGAATACAACGGAGAAGAGCAAGCCGTCACCGTATATTGGGATGTAGAAGAATACCTCTATGCAGGCACCTACCGCGTAGACATTTTTGCTGACGGTACCCTTATCGGTTCGCAATCATTCAGCTTGAATTAATACAAAAAAATCTAAATTATTTTGCAATATCATTGAAAGCCTATACATTTGCATCGTTGTTTATGCAATTATTGTTGCTGTATAAACAACAGATTCATCACCTTAATTAATGTATAGCCCAATGAAAAAGTTCTTCTGTTTCATCTGTTTGGCATACCTATCCTTCCCCATGAAGGCCCAGGAAGCATTAAGCTTGGATAGTTGCCGTGCATTGGCAATCTCCAACAACAAAGAACTGCTGATAAGCCAGGAAAAAATCAACGCTGCCCACTATCAAAGGAAAGCGGCATTTACTAATTACCTTCCCAACATTTCGGCCAGCGGCGGATATATGCGCAGTCAAAAAGAGTTGTCCATCCTCAGCGACGCTCAGAAAGGAGCCTTGTCCGGATTGGGTACAAGTCTCAGCGGACCGTTACAGCAGGCTGCCCAAGTCATCGCACAGCTTCATCCAGAACTGGCAGGCCAATTGCCGGCTTTAGGACAAAGCCTGGTAGGTGCCCTCGACGGTGCAGGCCAATCCTTGGTTGACGCCTTTCGTACAGACACCCGCAACATGTATGCGGGCGCACTGACCTTGACCCAACCCCTATATATGGGCGGCAAGATACGTGCCTACAACAAAATTACCAAATACGCCGAAGAGCTGGCCCGCCAGCAGCACAACACCGGTATGCAGGAAGTAATCCTGAGTACAGACCAGGCATATTGGCAGGTAGTGTCCCTTGCCCATAAAAAGAAGCTGGCAGAAGGTTATCTGAAACTACTGCAGAAGCTCGACAGCGACGTTGACAAAATGATTGCCGAAGGCGTTGCCACCAAAGCAGACGGACTCTCCATCAAAGTAAAAGTGAATGAGGCCGAAATGACCCTGACCAAAGTAACCGATGGCCTGAGCCTTGCCCGGATGCTGCTGTGCCAATTGTGTGGTCTCGACCTTTCCACTCCCGTCATGCTCACAGACGAACAGAAGGAAGACCTGGCTCCCACTACTCCGGAAAACGGTGCCATCGACATCAACAATGTTTATGCTACCCGTCCCGAAGTGCGTAGCCTGGAACTTGCCACGCAGATTTATAAGCAGAAAGTAAATGTCACCCGTTCGGAATATCTTCCTTCCATAGCACTAATGGGCAGCTATATGGCAACCAACCCTTCCGTCTTCAACAGTTTCGAGAAAAAGTTCAAGGGGATGTGGAATGTGGGTGTCATGGTGTCGGTACCCATCTGGCACTGGGGCGAAGGCATCTATAAAGTAAAAGCAGCCAAATCGGAAGCACGCATCGCCCAATACCAGTTGGATGACGCCAAAGAAAAGATAGAGCTGCAGGTCAACCAGTCGGCTTTCCAAGTGAACGAAGCTGCCAAGAAACTGACCATGGCCGAAAAGAACCTGGAAAAAGCCAACGAGAACCTGAGATACGCCACACTTGGCTTTGAGGAAGGCGTTATACCTGCCAGCAATGTGCTCGAAGCGCACACCGCATGGCTTTCTGCCCAATCGGAAAAGATAGACGCACAGATTGACGTAAAACTGACGGAAATCTATCTGAGAAAGGCAACGGGGGAATTGACAATTGATAATTGATAGTTTCTTCAATCGTAAATAGTAAACAGTCAAATAGTAAATAATATGTTGGATACAAAATCACAAAACAGTAACATGTTGTTGGCATTCCTCACGCTGACGGGAGTGATTGCCATCGTTGCCCTTGTAGGTTTCTTCATGTTGCGTAAAGGGCCGGAAATTGTGCAAGGACAAGCAGAAGTAACGGAGTATCGAGTATCGAGCAAAGTGCCGGGACGTATTCTGGAATTTCGTGTAAAAGAGGGACAAAGCGTACAAGCCGGAGACACCCTTGCCATTTTGGAGGCTCCGGACGTGCAGGCCAAACTGGAACAAGCACGCGCCGCCGAATCGGCAGCCCAAGCCCAGAACGAAAAAGCTCTGAAAGGCGCCCGTCGGGAACAGATACAAGCTGCCTATGAAATGTGGCAAAAGGCACTGGCCGGACTGGAAATTGCCGAAAAATCCTACACGCGTGTGAAGAACCTGCACGACCAAGGCGTGATGTCTACACAAAAGCTTGACGAAGTTACCGCCCAACGCAATGCAGCCCGGGCTACGGAGAAAGCCGCCAAAGCCCAGTATGATATGGCCAAGAACGGTGCGGAACGCGAGGACAAAGCCGCTGCCGCTGCCTTGGTGGAACGTGCCAAAGGAGCTGTGGCCGAAGTTGAATCGTACATCAAGGAAACTTACCTGATTGCACAGACTGCCGGTGAGGTATCCGAGATATTCCCCAAAGTAGGCGAGCTCGTGGGCACGGGTGCTCCCATTATGAACATCGCCATTCTGGACGATATGTGGGTAACCTTCAATGTACGCGAGGACTTGCTGCAAGGGTTGGGTATGAATACCGAATTCGAGGCGTTCATCCCTGCACTCGATAAGAATATCCGCCTGAAAGTGTACTATATGAAAGACCTCGGCACATATGCCGCCTGGAAAGCGACCAAGACTACCGGCCAGTTCGACCTGAAAACATTCGAAGTAAAAGCCGCTCCGCAAGAGAAGGTGGAAGGACTGCGTCCGGGAATGAGTGTTGTATTGAAGAAGTAAAGGAGTTATGAGTTATTGGAGAGGATGATGGAAAGAAATAAGAAACATACGGCTTTGTGGAATGTAGCAAGACGCGAATGCCGCCGTCTTGTTTCCCGCCCGCTCTATCTGTTCTGTATGGTGATAGCACCGTTGTTCTGCTACATATTCTTCACCACGCTGATGGACTCCGGGCTTCCTACGGACATGCCCGTAGGTGTGGTGGACCAAGACATGAGTGCCACTTCACGCCAGCTGATACGTAACTTGGACGCTTTTGAGCAGACAGCCGTCGTCGCCCGCTACCCTACCATCAACGAAGCCCGTACCGCCATGCAGCGCGGAGAGATTTACGGTTTCTTCTACATTCCCGAAGGTACCTCTGCCAAAGCGCAGGCCGGACGGCAGCCCAAACTCTCTTTCTATACAAACAATACCCTGCTCATCGCAGGTTCACTCCTCTTCAAGGACATGAAGATGATGAGCGAATTGGCATCCGGTGCCGCAGCACGTAGCACCCTATATGCCAAAGGAGCTACCGAGGAACAAGCGATGGCCTTCCTCCAACCCATCGTCATAGATACGCATCCACTCAATAACCCGTGGCTGAACTACTCCGTATATCTGTGCAACACCTTTGCACCGGGTGTATTGATGCTGCTTATCTTCATGGTAACCGTCTATTCCATCGGAGTCGAGATAAAAGACCGCACCGCCCGCGAATGGCTGCGCATGGGCAACAACTCCATCTGGATTTCCCTTGCCGGCAAACTGCTGCCGCATACCGCCATCTTCTTCCTGATGGGAATATTATATAATGTATACCTCTACGGTTTCCTCCATTTTCCCTGCAACAGCGGCATCCTGCCGATGCTGCTTGCCACCCTTTGCCTGGTGCTGGCATCGCAAGGCATGGGAATATTGATGATAGGAACCCTGCCTACCCTGCGTCTGGGACTCAGTTTCGCTTCCCTATGGGGCGTACTCTCTTTCTCCATGTGCGGATTGTCATTCCCCGCCATGGGCATGCACCCCGTATTGCAGGCATTGGCAAATCTGTTCCCCCTGCGCCACTATTTCCTGATTTATGTGGACCAGGCACTGAATGGATACCCCATGATTTACTCGTGGGTCAACTACGTAGCGCTGCTTATTTTCATGATGCTCCCGTTCCTTATAGCCCATAGGCTGAAAGGAGCGTTGGTTTACTATAAATACATGCCCTAATGAAAGACCTGACGTTCAGACAGAAAGTGATACAAGGCATTCATGACTTGTTCTATATATGGAAACGGGAATTCGGCACCACCTTCCGCGACCAGGGCGTGCTCATCTTCTTCGTGCTCGTTCCGTTGGTCTATCCGTTGATATACGCTTTCATCTATACCAACGAAACTATCCACGAAGTGCCCACTGTCGTGGTGGATGACTCACGCTCCTCGTTGAGCCGCGAATACCTGCGGAAAGTGGACTCCAGTCCCGAAGTGAGCCTCGTGAGCTACTGCGCTGATATGGAAGAAGCCAAACTGATGTTGAAGGACCGCAGGGCATACGGTATTATCTACATTCCCTCCACCTTCAGCGACGACATTGTACGCGGTAAGCAGACGCAGGTCAGCATCTTCTGCGACATGAGCGGACTGCTGTATTACAAAGCCTTGCTGACTGCCAACACCAACGTGTCGCTCGCCATGAACGCAGACATCAAAGTGGAGCGAAGCGCCAATACCACCGACCGCCAGGACGAAATTACCGCCTACCCGATAGAGTATGAGGATGTCGCCCTCTATAATCCAACCAACGGATTTGCCGCTTTCCTGATTCCGGCAGTATTGGTATTGATTATCCAGCAAACGCTGCTACTCGGCATCGGCTTGTCTGCCGGGACGGCACGCGAACAGAACCGCTTCCGCGACCTGGTGCCTATCAACCGCCACTACAACGGCACACTACGCATTGTGATGGGAAAAGGGCTGAGCTACTTCATGGTATATTCACTGGTATCGGTATATATACTGTGTGTGGTTCCATGGCTTTTCAGCCTCAACCAAATAGCGATACCCGGTGTCCTGACTCTGTTCATCCTGCCCTACCTGGCCGCTTGTATTTTCTTTGCCATGACAGCATCCATTGCCATCCGCAACCGCGAAACGTGCATGCTGCTGTTCGTGTTCACCTCCGTGCCGCTGCTGTTCCTCTCCGGCATTTCATGGCCGGGAGCTGCTATGCCCGCTTTCTGGAAGTACTTCTCGTACATCTTCCCTTCTACCTTCGGCATCAACGGCTACGTACGCATCAACAGCATGGGAGCCACACTCAATGAAGTCTCTTTCGAGTACCAAGCACTATGGATACAAACGGGCTTCTACTTCATCACCACGTGCCTGGTATATCGCTGGCAGATATTGCAGAGCAGGAAACATGTGATTGAAGAGTATAAGAAGCATAAGAGTATAGAAGCGTAACACATTGTTCCAAGCCTACGAAACAAAGTGTTCACATGCGTTTGAACACTTTGTTTCAGCGTATCAGAACAATTTGTTCCAATATATAAAAACAGTTTGTTCGCCATATTGAAACAGTCTGTTCCCTTATAGGAAACAGACTGTTTTGTTAAAGGAAACAAATAGTTGCCCTACAGCATCGGCAAGGCAGCAAACAGACAAACGGGGCTGTAATACCTAATTACGGTCGCATGTGTTTCTCCAATATCGGGTAAAGTATCTCAGCATACCTCATAAAGCCCAAATCGGTAAAATGAATGCCGTCTACTGTAGCCTCCCCGTCGTGGCCGATGATGTCACGGGAAGCAAGGAAATAGATGTTTTTCTCTCCACGTTGCTTCAAAGAACGGAAAAAGGCATTCAATGTCTCATTCTTGTCCTTTACCTCCTTGGCAATCCTGGTGTCAAAAGGAGAGTGGGTAAAGAGAGGGTCTTCCACGAAAAGGACAGGCGTATCGGGATGCTTGCTGCGGATAGTGGTATAGAATTTATCGGCACGCTCTCTCATTTGCTCCACGGTAGCATTGGGCACAAAGTCGAGGACAAACATAGAAGCGTCCACACCGGCTATGACATCGGCAATCTCCAGGTCGAGCAAGGCATTGCCGCTAAATCCCAGATTGATGCACTCACGATTGAGCCAACGTTCCAGAATATTGGTATGCGCCATGCCGGGACGGGAAGCGCAGCCTCCCTGCAAGATGCTGGTACCATAGAATACCACCGGCTTCTCACGTTTCGGCAAGTCTACTGCCGGCGGGGTAATGGCGGATAAAGAATCCACGCCGATGGAAAGCGAGGTAACCCCATCATATAAAGAAAGGTACAAAAGGTATTCGCGCTCCTCGGGCAACATATTGCTTACGATAGTCGCCTTATTGATTTTGCCCTGCGGACGTCCGCTACCGGCAAATATCCACTTACCGTCTTGCAAGCAGTAGAGGTCGAGGCCTTTAATGCCGGTCGGTGTCATGTGGTTCATACTCATATTGTTCCTTACTTCCCATTTGGCAGAAATGCTTGTAGAGTTGGAACGGAAGCGCACGGCGAGTCCGGCACTGTTGCGGCCTAAGTCCCACAATGGCTTGCGGGAGATGTTCTGCAGAGAGTCCGGCAGACGCTCATAGCGGGTAAGGGTAGATTCTGTTGCTTTGCCCAGAAGGGGGAAGGCGGAAGCATCATGATAGATAGTCTGGGCATTGGCAACAGCGGCCAACAACAAGCCCATCAAAAGAATTCTGGTTCTCATATGACAAGATATTAAGTGTTAAGTATCAGATGGCAAAGATACAAGGTTTCTTTGAAAAACGAAGAAATGGAAGTATTTTACATCAATTAACTCCCACATACTTGTTTCTTTACGAAACATTCGTAATTTCGCAAAAAACAATTTATATGAGACACATTCATTTACTCTTAGCAGGCTTCCTACTGTGCATCTGCTGTACCCTGCAAGCCAAAAACCGTGTGATTGACCAACCAGCGTTTATCGTAAGAAACACGACTTCCATCGAAGTGAGTAAAGTAGTCATCAGTGACACGGCAACCGTGCTCCACATCTATGCCAAGTATCGTCCCAAGTACTGGATACAGATTGCACCCGACAGCTACCTGACAGACAATAACGGAGAAACCTACCAACTGCGTTCCGGTATAGGCATCATACCAGGTAAAGAATTTTGGATGCCCGAATCGGGCGAAGCGGAATTCCAGTTGGTCTTTCCTCCCCTATCCGACAATGCTACCTCCTTCGACTTCACCGAAGGCGAAAAGGTGGAAAACGGATTCAGCATCTGGGGAATACAACTGAAAAGCAAGAAACTGCCGGAACTGGCACTTCCCCAGAACGCCGTAGTACACAAAGCCGACCCTAATGCCGAACTTCCCGAACCGGTCATCCAATACGGAAAAGCCATGCTGAAAGGAAAACTCCTGGATTCACGCCCCAATATGGGAATGCCAATCAGTATTGCCGTGTGGGAGAATATCAAAGGAGACATCACGGACATACCACTCGACATCCAGCCTGACGGCAGTTTCACCAAAGAAGTAACATTGCCCGGCACTACCCCATGTACCATATATTTGGGTAGAGAGCATATGCTCCAGTTCTTCATGGAACCCGGCAAGACAACAGAAATATACGTCAATCTACGCGAAGCTTCCCGGCGCAAGTCTAAATTCCACAGCGAAGGGAAACCCTATGGAGAAATGGTATATATCAACGGACCGCTGGAAACCGTGGCACAAGAATTGAACGGAAACCACCTCGGCATCGACATGCAAGACAAGCTCTATCAAAACATAGCTGCACTGGCTGGCAAGGATATTGATGCAGCCAAAGCATACGTACTTCAAATATCCGACGAAACACAAGAAGCAATAGACAAGTTGCCTTATAGTGCTTCTACCCGACAACTTTTGACTATCAATAACAAACTGATTACAAATGCCATGCTGTCTTCCGTTGCCAGCATCTTGACATCGGCTGCCCTACACGCCAATCTCATCAAACGGGAGGAAGCAAACAACTACTATCAGGAACTTGCCCGGAAAGTACCCGCCAACTACGTGTCCGACGAAGATATGAGTATATTGAATGTGCCGCAGGCAGTCTTGTCCAACCAGTATGTACAAATGGCTTCAAGGAATGTCGAACGGAGTGGAGAATTGGCCAAAGCCTGGGGAACCGACAAAGGTATCTTCTTCGACATAGCCCGCAATGTCACCCTCTACCGGGGTATCAAGAACTTCACCCCGCTCACCGACGAGCAAAAGGCCACCGTTGCCGCCATGCCCGCCGCATACCGTGAAATGCTGACTGCCGCCAATGACGAGTTGCTTGCACAGCTCGAAGCCAACAAGAAAAACGACGGGTTACACCATCAACCAAGTGGACGCCAACGTCAGCAACGAAGATTTGTTTACTTCCATCATCAGCAAATTCAAAGGAAAAGTATTGTTAGTAGATTTCTGGGCCACCTGGTGCGGTCCATGCCGTATGGCAAACAAGATGATGGCCCCCATGAAGGAGGAACTGAAAGACAAGGATATCGTATATCTGTACATCACCGGTGAAACCTCCCCCTTGAAGACCTGGGAGAATATGATTCCCGACATCCACGGCGAACACTTCCGCCTGACGGATGCCCAATGGAAATACCTATCGGACGCATTCAAGATAGAAGGGGTACCGACTTATCTGATTGTAGACCGCGAAGGAAACACCACGTTCAGACAAACCGGCTTTCCGGGAGTAGAGAAGATGAAGGAAGAGTTGCTGAAAGTGACTAAATGACAAACTGATAAAAC
>ENA-OQCU01000398-OQCU01000398.1-human-gut-metagenome-genome-assembly--contig:-NODE-398-length-20624-cov-5.549641_pt1 | contig 20624 bp, 13 predicted proteins | sample MGYA00242504_ERZ504590 | MGnify/ENA primary metagenome ERZ504590 (study PRJEB26092, sample SAMD00036318) | human gut metagenome | host: Homo sapiens | study: EMG produced TPA metagenomics assembly of... | reverse complement strand
CACTTGGAGGTGCCTACCATAGAGCCGCAAAGGGCTCCGTCTTCGCTTTCGCGTAAGGTAGTTTCCGGTCTGTTGGTGAATGACCTCGGCTTTCAGGGGCTTGTCTTTACAGATGCCCTTGCCATGAAAGGGGTATCGGGCAATGAAAGCATCTGTTTGCAGGCGCTGAAAGCCGGCAATGATTTGCTGCTTGTCCCCCGGCGTATTAAGGAAGAAGTGGAGGCTGTGCTTGCCGCTGTGAAAAAAGGGGAGCTGACAGAGAAAGAGATAGAGGCGAAATGCCGTAAAGTACTGAAATATAAATATGCCCTTGGGTTGGAAAAGAAACCCCATGTACAGCTTTCAGGTTTGGGGACCCGCATCAATACTCCGAAAACGCGTGATTTGATGCGCCGGCTGAACTTGGCGGCCATCACTGTGCTGGATAACCGGGACGAGGTACTTCCGCTGGACCCTTCCATCGGTGAAGTTGCCGTGCTCAATGTGGGAGAAGCGCAGGAAATCCAGCCGTTCCTCAAGGAACTGTCGCAGTATACCCGTCCTGTGGAGTTCCATTTGGGCAAGAATCTGCCGGAGGCTGACGGGAACCGTTTGAGGAATGCGCTGGCCAAGTACAAACGTATTCTGGTCTGTGTCACCGAACACCGTTTGACGCCCTATCAGAATTTCTTTGCAAAGTTCGCTCCTGACGTACCGGTGGTTTATCTGTTCTTTATTCCTGGCAAGCAGGTATTGCAGATAAAACAAGGGGACGCTGCTGCTGAAGCGGTGATTTTGGCACACTCCTCCAACGAGGAGGTACAGCGGCAGGTTGCCCGGATTGTTTATGGCAGCGCTTGTTCAGAGGGACGCTTGTCTGCCAGTATCGGTAGTCGGTTTGCTGCCGGTGCGGGAGTGACGCTGACTCCTCAAAGCGCCCCCCGCTTTGTACCCGAAGAGCATGGTATGAATTCCCGTCTGCTGGCTGAAATAGACAAGATAGCTGAAGAAGGCATTCGTGAAGGGGCTTACCCCGGTTGCCAGGTGGTGGTGCTGAAGGATGGTAGGGAGATGTATAATAAAGCTTTCGGTACCCACGTCTGGAACGAGGCCGGAAGCAAGGCGCTTCCCGTAAAGAAGACGGATGTATACGACATCGCTTCGCTGACAAAGACCACAGCCACGCTGCTTGCTGTGATGAAGTTGTACGATGGCGGACGCCTCAATCTTACAGACCGGGTGTCGGATTATCTGCCTTTCCTACAGGATACGGACAAGAAGAATATTACGGTACGCGAACTGCTGATGCATGAATCCGGTCTACCTTCTACCTTGCTATTCTATCAGGAAGCGATTGATGAAGAGAGCTACACCGGCACTTTGTTCAAGGCACGTCCCGATGCCCGGCATTCCGCACGCATCGGACGGCAGACTTGGGCGAACCCTAAGTTCCGCTTCCGTCAGGGACTGACGTCGAAGGTGCAGACACCGGAATATACGATGCAAGTGTCCGACAGCCTTTGGCTGAACCGTTCTTTCAAGCAGGAGTACTTGCAGAAGATTGTGGATACTCCGCTTAGAGATAAACGTTACCGTTATAGTTGTGTGGGCTTTATCTTGTTGCAGCAGTTGGTCGAGGCGCGCACCGGCATGTCTATGGACGAATATTTGGCCAAGGAATTCTATACTCCGATGGGATTGGAGCGTACGGGGTATCTTCCTCTGCGCTTCTTGAAGAAGGAAGATATTGTACCTTCATCAACAGATCCTTTCTTGCGTAAGACTACCTTGCAAGGATTTGTACATGATGAATCCGCAGCTTTTCAGGGTGGCGTTTCCGGTAATGCCGGGCTGTTCTCCACTGCCGAAGAAGTAGCAAAAGTCTATCAGATGTTGCTGAATGGGGGTGAACTGGACGGTAAACGCTATTTGAGCAAGGAGACCTGCAGGGTATTTACTACCACTGTCTCAAGGATAAGCCGCCGGGGGCTGGGATTTGATAAGCCCGACCGGCATAATCCCCAGAAGAGTCCCTGCGCAGAGTCTGCCCCTGCTTCTGTCTATGGTCATACCGGTTTCACGGGTACTTGCGCCTGGACAGACCCGGAGAACGGCTTGGTTTATGTCTTTTTGAGCAACCGCACCTATCCGGATGTGTGGAATAACAAGTTGATGAGGCTGGATATAAGGACGAGGATTCAGGAAGCTGTATATAAGGCGATGCTGGGAGGAAAAAAATTAACTGGTAGAATTAAAAAGAGCCTCCCTTGCTCACGCAGGAAAGGCTCTTTTCTTCTTCAATTTTGAAACAATTAAATTCTATCTGTTAAGCTTTAAGTGTGTGTCTTATCAGAACGCAATACCTACGCGCAGACCGAAATTGCTCAAACCGTCTACGCTGTACGTAAAGAGGTCACCTTTGTTCGTACCGTAGCTGTAATAGGCTGCGAAATGCAAGCCCGGTCCATAAGCCCAAGGATACACATTGAAACCAATTTCAGGAGATACATAGAAACCCCATGTATCTTTGTTGGCTTCGAATACGTTGAAAGTTGACTTCAACTGTGCATATTCAGCACCCAGTTTTACACCGGCATACGGCTGGAATGCACCTCCACGGTTCCATACATAGCGGGAGGCCAGACCGAAAGGCAACTGGAATGCAGTGTGCTGCTGGTCGGTATTCAGACTGCCGCCTTCGCCTACGGGAAGTGTCTGGCGACCGAAATACTCATGGTTGCTATGGTAGTTCAAGAAAGCTCCCAATGCAAAATTGTCTGTCAGGAAGTAACCGCCTTCAAAATTCATACCCCAGCCGCTTGATTTGTCGGCGAAGTTGTTGCTGAGGGGAAAGTTATATTGCCAGTCGATATTGGCATAACCGTTATCGGTCATCTGTGCCTTCGTCGGTAGGGCGAAGACGAGAGCAAGAGCGGCAACCGCAAATACTCTCAAGGAAAGATATTTTATTGTTTTCATACTTTGTTCTTGTTTTTTGGTTCAATGGCAACTTCCCAGTCCGGAAAGGATGCTGCCGTATTATTCTTGTTACCTTAATATTGGGTAACCCGTCATTTGTCACTTATAGCTCGTAGCTTGTCACTACTTGTTAGTCAGGTAAGTTGATTGAGTGAAAGCTTGGTTCACACCTTGCACGGCAAGTTTGGTATTGACAGAAGTAGAACCACTCAGCAAGCCGCTCATATAGCTGGTCCACAGAACAGGAAGTTTCTCAGCATCTGGCCTTGCGGACGCCTCCAGATTCGAACAATTCGCTGATAAAGGAACCGGTACTGTAGGAATAGTTCACGGCATAGGGATAATACCATCCGCCCCAGTTGCCCCAGCTAAGGAGCATCCCAGTAGCCTGGATAGTTCCACCACCATTCGGGACGGTCCGTAGTCGGTGAAGTAATAGGTACTTCTGACATAGCTTACCTGCAAGCCAAGGTCGGCTTCTTCCCGGTCATCCACACGGATGTAGCCGCGGCTGTTCATGTTAGCAACATAAGCGCTGAGAATTTCCTGGGCATTCTCATCTTTCCAGTATTCGGCGTTTTCCTTATCACCGATGACCAGAATGCTGTCCGGCAAGTAATAAGTTTCGAAGGTTTTGAAATCCGCCTTCTTGTCATAGTTGGTATAAACCAGATAATTATTGTCCAGCTTATCCATGTCAGGGTCTTTTTCGCAAGATGCAAGCGTCACTGCAAAGACCGCTAATAATAGGGGAATAAATTTCTTCATACTTTTATAATTGTTTAGGTTTAATATAAATTCCTGCCCTATGGTACCTTAGGCTTTTGTGAGAAAAAACAAGATAGGATATAAAAGGTTCACGTAGAGGTATGTTAAAAGTGATAAAGGAATAGGGTGACAGCACTTTTAACGTAACTGTCACCCTATTGCACTTATCATGTCATTACTTTATCACCCTATCATCTTTTCCATATCCGTGCTGTCCATCCTCCTCCGGGTGCCATGTGTATGTTCAGCTTGTCTCCCGAGGTCACGGTGCGTACTTCTTTCTTGTAGTCGGTTGCTTCCCGGTCGGCATTGATGCCGTCGGAAAAGATTTCGGCTTCGTAACTTCCTTCTCCGAGGAAGGAAAGGTCGATGGTACAGTCGCGTGGTGTCCAGTCGGTCATGGAGGCGATGTACCAGACGTCTCCCTTGCGGCGTGCCAGTGTAAGGTATTCGCCTACTTCACCGTCCAGTGCCACGGTCTCGTCGAAAACGGTAGGCACTTTGGCAATGAAGTCCGTGCATTCCTGCTCCTTCATATATTTGCTGGGGCTGTCGGCAAGCATTTGCAGCGGGGCTTCGAAGAGGGTGTACATCGCCATCTGGTGGACGCGCGTACCCTGGCTCATCGGATGGTCGTTGACGGCACGGAAGGTTTCGCGGGTTGCGTTCATCATGGCTCCCGGTGTGTAGTCCATCGGGCCGACAAGCATGCGCAGGTAGGGAGCAGTCACGTCATAGCGTGGGAAGTTGTGGAGGGGGGCTCCGTTCACTATCGGTTCCCATTTGGCGTTCTCCAATCCCTTTACACCTTCAAAGTTCAGGACGTTGGGATAGGTGCGCTGTATACCGTATGGCTTGAGGCCATGCAGGTCCAATACCAGGCGGTGCTCGGCGGCGTAGGCTACAATGCGTTCTACGGACTGTACCAGTGGCTGGTCGTCACGGTCGAAGAAGTCTATCTTGAAGCCCTTGATACCCATCTGTGCATAGTGGCTGAATGCGGCTTCCGTATCTTTGGCAGAATTTCGCCAGCTTGCCCAGAGAATGATGCCGACGCCCTTCTGGTTTCCGTAGGCTACCAGTTCCTTTAAATCGATATCCGGATTCAGGTCTTTCAATAAGGATTCGTTTCCGCTCCAGCCGTCATCGATGATGATATATTCCAGGTTGTTGTCGGCGGCAAAGTCGATGAATGCCTTATAAGTCGGGGTGTTCATGCCGGCTTTGAAGTCTACGCCAGTCAAGTTGCAGGTGTTCCACCAGTCCCAAGCCACTTTGCCGGGTTTAATCCAGGAAATGTCTTTGATGCGGCAGGCGGGGGCAAGACGCTGTGCCATGTCATTGTCGGCAAGCTGCGTGTCCTTTTCGGTGACGAGCACCACACGCCAGGGGAGCTCCTGCTTGGCACAACGGGCGATGTAGTCTGCACGTTTTGTCGGTATCAGGTTCAGCCGGTTGTGTCCGCCGATTGTTTCTTCCAGCGGATAGGGGGCAAATGCTGCCTGCACTCCTTGACGTGTCTGGGGATTTGCAGTGAGGAACATGCCGGGATAGTTTTCCAATCCGGCTTCCATGATAACGGCTTTCTTTCCTCCGTCCAGGCAAACCATCAGTGGGGTGATGGAGAGTGAGTCGGTGTGCATTTTGGACAACGGGGCTTCGTCGTAGTAAGACTCGAAAGAGAAGCAATAGCGCTCACCGTTGCGGTTGTCGTTTATGTAAGGTACAAATGCCTGGTAATCCTTGTCGAAATTGAAGTCCGCAGTTTCGTTGAGGACGATAAACGGCTTGTTCTGTTCGGAAATGAAGCGGTAGGCAGCGCCGTCATCGTATGCGCGGAACTGTACGCTGTAGCCTCCGCGGCATTTCAGTGTCAGCTGGTTGTAGACATCCTTCACACTTGCTTTTTTATAGAGGGGAGTGGGGAAGGAGGACTCCACGGACTTGCGTTCTGCACGGATTACTTTTACATTTTTTACCGAAAGTTATTGCTTTCTTGGCTGATTTTTCATCTCTGCCTTGCAGGGCGATGGCAGAGGGTTGCAGCACCGTGGTTCCGTCGTGTGCTATCTGCCAGGTGAGGGCTTCTCCGGCATCTACCGTAACGGATAGTTTTTCCCGTTGGGGTGATGCAAGTTGGTATTGCTGTGCACGGACCGTGCCCAAGCAAAGGAATAATAAACAAAAGGTTTGAATAAGGAGGCTTTTCATGTTGATTTATTTTTGAATGATTTTCTTTATCTTCTCCAGTTCCTCGGCAGAGAAGTCTGTATTTTCAGTCGCTTTCAAGTTATCTGCCAGTTGGGCAACGGAGCTCGCTCCGATGATGACGCTTGTCACCAGGTCGTCCTTCAACAGCCAGGCAAGTGACATCTCGGCAAGGGTTTGCCCGCGTGAGGCAGCAACTTCGTTGAGTGCCTTGATTTTTTGCAGCGTCTCGTCGGTCAGTGCTTCTTTCTTCAGGAAAGCCCCCTTTGCCATGCGCGAATCTTCGGGAATACCATTCAGGTAGCGGTTGGTCAGCAGGCCCTGCGCCAGCGGGGAGAAGGCGATGAAGCCGGTTCCGTTCCCTTTGGCTTGCTGCAGGATACCTTCTTCTTCCGGTTCGCGGTTGAAGAGATTGTATCTGCCTTGATAGAGCAGGCAGTGTACATCCCGTTCTTCCAGGTATTTGTAGGCAAACTCGGCCGCCTCTTTGGGATATTTGGAGATTCCTACATAGAGTGCTTTGCCTTGCCGTACGATATCAACCAGTGCTTGCAGGGTCTCTTCAAGCGGAGTATCCGGGTCGTAGCGGTGGGAGTAGAAGATGTCCACATACTCCAGGTTCATCCGTTTCAGACTTTGGTTGAGGCTGCTCATCAGGTACTTGCGTGAGCCCCACTCCCCGTAGGGGCCGGGCCACATGTCGTGTCCGGCCTTGGTGGAGATGAACAGTTCGTCCCGATAGGGCATGAAGGATTTCTTCATAATCATTCCGAAAGTCTCTTCGGCGGAACCGTAGGAAGGACCGTAATTGTTGGCGAGGTCGAAATGCGTGATTCCACGGTCGAAGGCATAGTGCGCCATGGCCTGGGAATTGGCAAATGTGTTCATGTCGCCGAAGTTGTGCCACAATCCGAGTGATATTTCCGGCAGCAGGATGCCGCTTTGCCCGCAACGGCGGAATTTCATGCCGTTGTCATAGCGTTCGGGCGCTGGAGAATAAATAGGGTTTATCATGATATTGTATTTTGTGGGTTATCCCATTATTACTTCTACTGTATGCGTGCCCGGCAGATGGTTCACCACATTGCCTTCTATCGGCTGGCCGTCTACTGTGACGGACTTGATGCCTTTGCACACACCATCGGGATTCTTCACGGTAATATGATATTCTGCCCCGCGGAACCTACGCTTCACGTTGAAGCCTTTCCAGCCTGCCGGGATACAAGGATTGATTTCCAGACCTTCATACGAAGGCTTGATGCCGAGTATGAATTGCGTGATGGCATACCACATCCAGGCAGCCGTTCCAGTCAGCCAGCTGTTCTTGCCTTCACCAGGGCGGGCGGCGTCCTTGCCGGCCACCATCTGGCAGCATACGTAAGGTTCTACTTTATGCAGGGCACTGTGCTCTTCGGTGTACGACGGGCATATCTTGCGGAAATACTCCCAGGAACGGTCACCCCGTCCCAGTACGGTTTCTCCGATGATGACCCACGGGTTGTTGTGGCAGAAGATACCTGCGTTCTCCTTGTAGCCGGCGGGATAGGTGGAGATTTCTCCATACTCCACAACATAGCGGGTGAAGGGTGGATTGTTGAGTACAATACCGTGCTCGCAGTCCAGGCGTTCCTTTACGGAGTCCAGCGCTTTTTTTACCATGCCTTCTTCCAGTCCGATGCCTGCCATGGTGCACCAGCCTTGCGATTCGATGAAGATTTGTCCTTCTTCGTTCTCTTTGGAGCCTACCTTGTGGCCGAAGTAATCGTAGGCGCGCAGATACCAGTCTCCGTCCCAGCCGTGTTTTTTTACGGCTTCCACCATATTGTCTATGTAGGTTTGCGCTCTGTTTGCTTCGTCGTCTTTACCCAGGCGGCGGCACAGCTCCACGTAGTCGCGTCCGCATACCACGAACAAGCCGGCAATCATCAGCGATTCTGCCTGGCTGCCTTCCGTCTGGTTTTCCGTGGTCTGGAAGGATTCATTCGGATCCCAGGAGAAGCAGTTCAGGTTCAGGCAGTCGTTCCAGTCGGCACGGCCGATGAGGGGCAACATGTGGGGGCCGAGGTTCTCGATGACGTGGTTGAAGGAGACGCGCAGGTGCTCGAACAGAGACACTTCCGAACCTTCTTTGTTGTCGAAGGGGACGGGCTCATCCAGGATACTGAAGTCTCCCGATTCCTTGATGTATGCCACCGTACCGAAGATAAGCCACATGGGGTCATCGTTGAAGCCGCCGCCGATGTCGTTGTTGCCGCGTTTGGTCAGCGGTTGGTATTGGTGGTAGCATCCTCCGTCGGGGAATTGGGTAGAAGCTATGTCGATGATTCGTTCGCGGGCTCGTTCCGGTATCTGATGCACGAAGCCCACGAGGTCCTGGTTGGAGTCGCGGAAACCCATTCCACGACCGATGCCGCTCTCGAAGAAAGAGGCGGAACGGGACATGTTGAAGGTAATCATGCACTGATACTGGTTCCAGATGTTCACCATGCGATCCAGTTTTTCTTCGTCGGTCTTCACGACGTAGATGTCCAGCAGGCGGTCCCAGTAGGCTTTCAGTTCGGCAAAGGCAGCATCTACTTTGGCGGTAGTGTCGAAGGCCGAAATCATCGCCTTAGCCTTTACCTTATTTATAATAGGTGAAGAGGGTACACTCTGCTTGAACGCTTCATGCAGAGATTCTTCACGTTCCTCGAACTTTGCCTCCTGCTTGTTTTCCACATAGCCCAGCAGGAAGATGAAGTCGCGGCTTTCGCCGGGTTGCAGTTCTACTTCCAGATAGTGCGAGGCGATGGGACTCCAACCGTGGGCAATGCTGTTGCCCGGTCTGCCTTCTACTACCCGTTCCGGGTCGGCAAACTCGTTGTAGAGTCCCACGAATGTTTCGCGGTCGGTATCGAAACCGTCTACGGGTGTATTGACACTGTAGAAGGCGTAGTGATTGCGGCGTTCCTTGTATTCCGTCTTGTGGTAGATGACAGACCCGTCCACTTCCACCTCTCCCGTGGAGAAGTTACGCTGGAAGTTCTCCATGTCCGTAGCGGCATTCCACAAGCACCATTCGGCAAAGGAGAATAGTTTGAGTTTTCTCACTTTGGCAGAAGTATTCCGCAAGGTCAGCTTCTGCACCTCTCCCCAGGTCTTCAGTGGGACGAAGAAGAGCAGGCTGGCTTCGATGCCGTCTTTGGATCCGGTGATGCGGGTGTAGCTCATGCCGTGGCGACACTCGTAACTGTCGAGTGCAGTCTTGCAGGGCTTCCAGGTGGGAGACCATACGTTGCCGCCTTCATTGATGTAGAAGTAGCGTCCCCCGTTGTCCATCGGCACGTTGTTGTAGCGGTAGCGGGTGATGCGGCGGAACTTGGCGTCCTTGTAGAAGGAATAGCCTCCGGCAGTATTGGAGATGAGTGAGAAGAAATCTTCATTGCCCAGGTAGTTAATCCATGGCCAAGGTGTCTTGGGGTCGGTAATGACGTATTCGCGGTTGTCGTCATCGAAATATCCGAATCTTTTGTCTTGCATATTATTTCTTGTATTTAGTTTGATACATTCTTCATTAGTTGTGCCATCCGGCCATTTTCCCGGAAGCACGCTTCAAATTTAAAAACTTTTCTCCTATCACCCTTGTTTGCCCGGCGTGTTTTTTCCCCTCGGAAACATGAAGTACCGGAAAATGATACAAAAGTATCACCGCACGAATCTTTTTCGCTCTATCTTTGTAAACACATTTTATGATTAACCGATATGAAACACTTATTCGCATTTCTGTTCCTTCTTGGAATTACCTTTTCTCTTTCTGCCCAATCCGTCCGCGAACGTATTTTGCTGGACGACGGCTGGCAGTTTGCTTTTGGCAATGCTTCCTCACCGGAGAAAGACTTCGGCTGCGGAACGGAGTACTTCAACTATCTGACCAAGGCAGCCTCTATCCATAACGAGGGTCCTTACTCCCCCAAGTTCAATCCGGAGAAGTGGGGCGTGGACTGGAAGACGGTCAACCTTCCGCATGACTGGGTGGTTGATTTGCCTTATGCCAAAGAGGCGAGCCACAGTCATGGTTATAAAGCCGTCGGCTATAAATTCCCCGAAAACTCTGTGGGATGGTATCGGAAAAGTATCACTGTTCCGCAAGAGGACCTCGGCAAGCATCTTTATCTTCAGTTCGACGGTATCTTCCGTGATGCCCGTATCTGGATAAACGGTTTCTACCTGGGACACGAACCCAGCGGCTATGCCACGCAGGTATACGACATTACGGAATACCTGAATTACGGAGAAGAGAATCTTATCTGCGTCCGTGCGGATGCCACGCTCGAGGAGGGCTGGTTTTACGAGGGTGCGGGCATCTACCGCCATGTATGGCTGAACAAGACGGCGCCGTTGCATGTAGCTCCTTTCGGCGTATTTGTATCTTCCACGCTGGAAGCTCCTTTCGACAAGGCTGTGCTGGTGACCGAAGTGCAGATGAAGAATTCGGGAAAAGACCCCGTCTCCGGCAAAGTATGGTGCCGTCTGCTTGATGCCGACGGACAAGTGCAGATGGAGGACGAGGCGGAAGAGATAACCCTGCTGCCGCAAGAAACGCGTAGCGTAAAGGTGCGTACCAAAGTGCTGAATCCCCAGCTATGGAGTACAGAACATCCTTACCTTTATAAAATGGAAACCAGCGTCTGGCAAAACGGTAGGCAGGTGGACGTGGTGGCCACCCCGATTGGTATTCGTGACATCCGCTTCGATGCCGACAAGGGCTTCCTCTTGAACGGACAGCCTCTGAAACTGAAAGGTGTGAACATGCACCAAGACCACCCCGGAGTAGGTGCCGGCATTCCCGATGCCCTGCAAGTGTACCGACTGAAGGAACTGAAGAAGTTCGGCTGCAATGCCTACCGTTCTTCCCATAACCCGATGACTCCCGAAATGCTCGATGCCTGCGACAGCCTCGGCATCCTTGTGATAGAAGAAAACCGTCTGACGGGTGTCAACGAGGAACATACTCGCCTGCTGAAACGCATGATAGACCGCGACCGCAACCATCCGTGCATTATCCTTTGGAGTGTAGGCAACGAGGAGTGGGGCATCGAGTGGAAAGAAAGCGGTACACGCATTGCTGCCACGATGCGCGAATATTGCCACCGTTTCGACCCTACGCGCCTCATGACCGTTGCTTCGAGCAGTGGCCCTGCCATCTTGATTCCCGCAGACGTGGCCGGTTATAACTACATCCTTCAGAACCCTGTGGAGCAGCACCGCAAGGATTATCCCGGTCGCCGGGCGCTCGGTTCGGAAGAGACCACGGGCTGTGGTACGCGCGGCATCTACTTTGATGCCCACGGCAAAGGCCACATGGTGGCGCACAACCGTAAACCGAACGGGCCTGACAGCCTGCTGAACTGCATCGAGCGTGGCTGGAAATTCTATGACGAACGCCCCTATCTGGCAGGTCTTTTCTATTGGACGGGTTTCGACTACCGCGGTGAACCCAACCCCATGAAGTTCCCGGCTACGGGCTCACAATTCGGCATTCTGGACTACTGTGGCTTTCCCAAGGACGAAGCCTGGTATCTGAAGTCCTGGTGGACGGATGAGCCGGTGCTGCACATCCTTCCCCACTGGAATCTGCAAGGTCACGAAGGTGATAGCATCGACATTTGGGTATACAGTAATTGCGATGAAGTGGAACTGACTGTGAACGGCAAGAAACTGGAGCGCAAACCGATGCCCCGAAACGGCCATCTTTCCTGGAAAGCCGTTTTCCAGCCCGGTGCAGTGAAGGCTGTAGGCTATAAGAACGGCAAAAAAATATTGGCCCGTACTGTGGAGACTACCGGTGCTCCTGCCCGTATCTCCCTGACGGCAGACCGTTCCGTCATTCAGGCAGACAATCGGGATGTGGCAGTGTGTAACATTGAGTTGCAGGACAAGAAGAAACGTTTTGTCCCCACTGCCTGCAACGACTTGACAATAACCGTCTCCGGTCCGGTACGCATCCTTGGGGTGGGGAATGGAGACCCCGCTTATCGGGCTACGGAACGTCCGGCCGACGCTGATGCACGCACCTATCAGGTAAAGGCATTCAATGGACTTGCACAGGTGCTGTTGCAAAGTACCGGCGAAGTGGGAGAAGCCACAATGACGGTCGTTTCGGAAAACCTGCCGGAAACTTCCTGCGTCTTGAAGCTGCAGAAGTAAGCGACTTATCATTCATATCATCCGGCGAAGCGGAGACCTTTCTTTGTTTATGGGGCAAGAGAGGGATCTCCGCTTCTTTCTTCCTCAAACTATAGTGTGTAAGTGTACGAGATGCGCATCTCATACATCCTTACATTAGAGCCTGAGGGGGAGAAGAACGGAAGTTTTGCTTTTCCGGGTGGGACTTTCCCGGGTATCTGCTCATATATAACAATTATTACCTCTAAATGTAACAAATGGTACTGTTGTGGGATTAAAAAGAATGAGTATATTTGTGGCATGATATTTTTTTAACCAATGCCTATGGAAAACCAGAACTATATCATGAGGGAAATAACCCCTCTGTCGGAACGTGACTGTTTCTATATTGCCGATCGTCGCAAAACAGAATTTACCTACCCCATCCATTGTCACGCAGAGTATGAACTGAACTTCACGGAACATGCTTCCGGCGTACGTCGTGTGGTGGGCGATTCTGCCGAGATTATCGGTGATTATGACCTGGTGCTGATAACCGGTAAGGAGTTGGAGCATGTATGGGAGCAACATGAATGTACCTCCGGGGATATTCGGGAGATTACCATTCAGTTCTCTCCCGACTTGTTCTTCGGGAACGTTGTCAACAAGAACCAGTTCGACAGTATCCGTCGGATGCTGGAGCGTGCACAGTGCGGACTTAGTTTCCCCATGCAGGCCATCATGAAGGTGTACAACTGGCTGGATAAGCTGGCTTCCGAGGAGCAGGGCTTTTATGCCGTGATGAACTTTCTCCGTATCCTTTACGAACTTTCCCTCTATGACAATGCCCGGGTGTTGTCCAGTTCTTCGTTTGCCAAGATAGAGACTTTCTCTGACAGCCGCCGGGTACAGAAGGTGCAGAAATACATTTCCACCCATTATCAGGAGGATATCCGGTTGGCTTCATTGGCCGATATGGTGGGCATGACCCCGGTCTCTTTCAGCCGTTTCTTTCGCCTGCGCACCGGCAAGACGCTTTCCGACTACATTATTGATATCCGTCTGGGCTTTGCCACGCGTATGTTGGTAGATTCCACGCGTACCATTGCAGAGGTGTGCTATGACTGCGGCTTCAACAATCTGTCCAATTTCAATCGTATGTTCAAGCGGAAGAAGGGATGCTCGCCGAAGGAATTCCGTGAGAATTATCGGAAAAATGAAGCTGGTGATATGATAAAAAAGGTATTGGTATTCTTCATTGAAAGTGCCTATTTTTGCACCAATGATTAATACTAATATCTGATATCATGAAAAGAGTTTTTTCCTTATTTTTATGTCTGCTGTGTGTATGTGCTGTGACGGCGCAGATACGCGGCAATGAAATCCGTGTAGTCGTTTCACCTGACCATAGCGATTGGGTGTATCGTCTGAATGAGAAGTGTACGTTTACCGTCCGGGTGCTGAAGGCACAGAACCTCTTGTCCGATGTCAAGATTGACTATGAACTGGGCCCCGAGATGTATCCTACTGAAGTAAAGAAAGACGTGGTGCTGAAAGATGGTACCTTGAAGTTGCAAGGCACGATGAAGACTGCAGGCTTCTTGCGTTGCAAGGTCAAGGCGCATGTGGACGGCCGGACTTATGAAGGGCTGGCTACATCGGCCTATGCTCCCGAGCAGCTGCAACCTGTGACGAAACTTCCTGCCGATTTTCGGGATTATTGGGCCAAGACCTTGGAAGAGGCGCGCAAGACTCCGTTGAATCCCCTTATGACGCTGCTTCCCGAACGCTGTACGGAAACGGATAATGTATATCAGGTCAGCTTCCAGACAAAAGCTTGGGGAGGACGTTTTTACGGTATTCTCAGTATTCCCAAGAAAGAAGGGAAGTATCCGGCTTTGCTGCGTGTGCCCGGTGCGGGTGTCCGCCCTTATGCGGGAGATACGTATACGGCTCCTGGAAAGGTGATTACATTGGAGGTGGGTATCCACGGCATTCCCGTCACGATGCAGCAGTCTGTATATGATGCGCTGGCAGGTGGGGCGCTGAGCAATTACTGGACGTTCGGCCGCGACAGCCGGGATGCTTCTTACTATAACCGTGTGGTGGTAGGCGCTTTGCGTGCTGTGGATTTTATCTGTTCGCTGCCGCAGTACAACGGGAAGGCGCTGGGCGTTACGGGCTCCAGCCAGGGCGGTGCCTTGTCTGTGATTACGGCGGCTCTTGATTCGCGCGTTACTTTCCTGGCGGCTGTTCATCCTGCCTTATGCGACCACGAAGCGTTCTTCAAGAAGCGCGCTTGCGGCTGGCCCCATTATTTCTATTATTACGGTGCTCCCGATGAAAAGCAGCTTGAAACGGTGCGCTATTATGATACGGCAAACTTTGCCCGCCTGCTGAATGTGCCCGGTTGGTTCAGTTGGGGGTATAACGATGAGGTCTGTCCTCCCACTTCCATGTATGCAGCCTACAATGTGATTTCTTCTCCGAAAGAACTGCATCCTTATCTGGAAACCGGGCATTACTGGTATCAGGAACAGTGGGATGAATGGCTGGACTGGATACGGAGACAACTTAATGTGCCAATGTGATTAATCACATTGGCACATTAATCTGATAATATAGTATCATTTTTTATGATATGAGCCGCGTATCTTTGTGTATCGCTTAAAAACTGATAATATGAAGAAACAATTCCTTTTGCTGACAGTACTTTTATTCCTTTTGGGGGCATGTGCCCCTAAGCCTGCGGAGCATTCGTTTATTAAGGTCAATGCCGATGGACAGTTCGTTCGCGACGGAAAACCCTATTATTTTGTAGGTACCAATTTCTGGTACGGTGCCATTCTTGGTTCCGAAGGTGAAGGCGGCAATCGTGAACGGTTGCATAAGGAGCTGGACTTTCTGAAAAGTATTGGCATCAACAACCTGCGCGTATTGGTGGGTGCTGACGGTGAAAATGGCATAAAGACGCGGGTAGAGCCCTCTTTACAAGTGGCACCGGGCGTCTATAATGATACTATTTTAGCCGGATTGGATTATTTTATGAATGAACTGCGTGAACGTGATATGACAGCTGTCCTCTATTTGAACAATTCCTGGGAATGGAGCGGTGGCTATTCCGTTTACCTGCAATGGTCCGGACACGGTGATGCCGTGGTACCTGCCGTAGACGGATGGCCCGCCTATATGGAGTATGTCAAGCAGTTCCCCCAATCGGACAGCGCGAAGGCCTTGTTTGCCAATCATGTCAATTATATTGTTTCACGCACCAATAGGTATAATCAGATAAAATATGTGGATGACCCCACTATTATGTCTTGGCAGATTGGTAACGAGCCTCGCGCTTTCTCTGACGAGAACAAGGAACCGTTTGCCCGCTGGATGGCCGATGTGGCTGCACAAATCAAGTCACTTGACCCGAACCACATGGTGTCTTCCGGCAGTGAGGGCTCGTGGGGATGCGAAATGGATATGAATCTTTTCGAGAAGATTCATGCCGACCCCAACATCAATTATCTGAATATCCACATCTGGCCTTACAACTGGAGTTGGGTGAAGGCGGACAGCCTGAAGGAACTTCTTCCGCGTGCCAAGGAAAATACTAAGAAGTATATAGATGACCACATGGTCATTGCTCGGAAGTACAGCAAGCCGATTGTTTTGGAGGAGTTCGGTTTTCCCCGTGACGGTTTCAGCTTTTCCAAAGAGGCACCGACCACTGCCCGCGATGAATATTACCGTTATGTATTCGACCTCATCCGCCAGGACCGTGAGAGCGGCGGACTCTTTGCCGGATGCAACTTCTGGGCATGGGGTGGTTTTGCCGGACAAAATCCCGACCATGTATTCTGGGAAAAGGGAGATGACTATACCGGTGACCCGGCTCAAGAACAACAAGGACTGAACTCTGTCTTTGCCACAGACAGCACTATTGAAATAATTAAAGCGGAAAACCGGAAGCTGCAAAATTGAACCTATCCGTGCTTTTCCGTGTAATCCCTGCCTGAAAATTAGAATGTAAGCGTGTACAAAGCGTTTGTACCGTTATATAAGAAAGATTATTACTCTAAATACTAAGTATGATATGAAAAGCATATGGAAAGTTATGTTGGCGGTTTGTTGCCTAGGTATGACCATTGGTTGTGGAACAAACCCGTCGAAGAATGAAAATGTAAAGGAAACGCTACCGGCATTGGTGGTCAATGGTACGCAGTTGATGAATACCGAAGGAGACACGGTGGTATTGCACGGTGTCAGCTATGGCTGGCATCAGTTCTGGCCCCGTTTCTACAATGCCTCTTCGGTTGCTTATCTGGTCAATGACTGGGGCGCACAAGTGCTTCGGGCCTCTATGGGAGTGGATTTGGATAGCGCCTGCTATGTGAACAAGCCCGAATTCGGTATTGAGTGTGTTACGAAAGTGGTGGATGCTGCTATCGAGAACGGCGTTTACGTCATCATCGACTGGCATAGCCACAATCTGCGGCAGGAAGAAGCAAAGGAGTTCTTCACCCAAATGGCTACCCGTTACAAAGGGGTTCCTAATGTCATCTATGAGGTTTTCAACGAACCGGTGGAAGACAGTTGGGAGCAGGTGAAGGCATACTCTGTGGAGGTTATCAAGACGATTCGTGCCATAGAACCGGATGCCGTTATCCTCGTTGGTTGTCCGCATTGGGACCAGGACATCCATTTGGCAGCGGACGATCCTATTACCGGATATAGCAATATAATGTATACACTCCACTTTTATGCCAACACCCACGGACAGTGGCTGCGCGACCGCGCCGACTATGCTCTGGGCAAGGGCTTGCCGATTTTCGTTTCCGAATGCGCCGGTATGGAGGCAAGTGGGGACGGCCCCATCAGTAAAGAAGAGTGGGGGAATTGGCTGGACTGGATGCAGCGGCATTCCATCAGCTGGGTGGCCTGGTCTTTGTCTGACAAGGATGAGACTTGCTCCATGTTCTATCCGTCGGCTTCTTCCGAGGGAAACTGGAAAGATGCAGATATGAAGGAATGGGGAAGAATGGTACGGGACGAACTGAAGAAATGACCCTTTCGGGAAAAAGCAATATGATTTAACCATTAATAATTTAAGAAAAAAAGAATTGTGCCTATGGGAAAAAAGGAAAAACGGAACTATGAAGACATGGACTGTTTGGAAGTAAACCTAAATGTCAAGGCTGTGATAGTATATCAGGGCTTTTTGACTCAGTCTCATTTTTGTAACTAAAAAATCTTCTTTGGGAGGTTTTGTGTTTGTTTTAAATCTAAGAAATACAGTATGAATTTGAATTTTAGAAAGACAGCGCTGCTTGCGGGGATATGCTCGGTGTTCAGTCGTGGTTATGCTCCTCAGCTTTTCGCAGTATCATCGACGGATACCGTTGAGGCAGTGCAGCAAACAAAGAAAATTACGGGTGTCGTCAGTGATGCTATGGGCCCTATTATCGGTGCCAATGTATTGGAAAAAGGTACAACGAATGGTGTAATTACCGACATTGACGGTAACTTTGCCTTGAATGTGAAACCAGGAGCTACCATTGTAGTCTCCTTTATAGGCTATGTCAGCCAGGAAATAAAGATAACGAACCAGACAACAGTGAACATCACGCTGAAGGAAGACTCCGAGATGTTGGACGAAGTGGTGGTTGTGGGGTACGGTACGATGAAGAAAAGCGACCTTTCCGGTGCTTCCGTTTCCATGAGTGAAGACAAGATTAAGGGTTCTATTATCACCAATCTCGACCAGTCCCTTCAAGGGCGTGCTGCCGGTGTGACGGCAGTCAGCACTTCCGGTGCTCCGGGTTCTTCCTCCTCTATCCGCGTACGTGGTCAGGCCACTATCAATGCTAATGCCGAGCCGTTGTATGTAATTGACGGTGTGATTGTACAGAGTCAGGGACAAAGCGGTTCATCTTATGGTTTGGGCGATGCACTGGGTAATGGCTCGGTTTCCACCATTTCTCCGCTTTCCACCATCAACCCTGCTGATATCGTCAGTATGGAAATTCTGAAAGATGCTTCGGCAACCGCCATTTACGGTGCGCAAGGTTCCAATGGTGTGGTTTTGATTACGACCAAACGTGGTAAGGCGGGTGAGGCTAAGTTTACTTATGACGGTATGTTTGCCGTTCAACGCCAGACAAAGCGTCTGGATATGATGAATCTGCGTGAGTATGCCACTTATTATAATGATTTGGCAAACATGGGTGAAATCTCTGACCCTAGTAATTATTATGCCGATCCTTCTCTGCTGGGAGTAGGTACAAACTGGCAGGACGCCATCTTCCAGACTGCTTTGCAGCATCAGCACCAGATTTCGGCACAAGGTGGTACAGAGAAGATACAATACTACGTATCAGCTTCCTATATGGATCAGGACGGTACCATCATCGGTTCAAACTTTAACCGTTACAGCTTCCGTGCCAACTTGGATGCCCAACTGAAGAAGTGGTTGAAACTCGGTTTGACCGCCACCTATACAGCAACGGGTGATGACCTGAAACTGGCAGACAGTGATGAAGGTTTGATTAACTACTCGTTGACCACTCTTCCTGATATACCTATCTATAATCTGGATGGCAGCTATGCCACCGTTGTTCGCGAAGGCTACACGAATCCTAACCCGATTGCCCTTGCCATGATGGATGACATTCTGCTGGACCGTCAGAAACTGACGGGTAATATTTTCTTTGAGGTTACTCCGATTAAAAATCTGGTATGGCATGCCGAATTGGGTTATGACATCAGTTCCAGCAAAGGTGAGCGCTACAAGCCGATGGTTGATTTGGGTGGATGGGTACGTTCCAGTAATGAAAGCAATATCCAGAAAAACAGCAGTACATTCTGGCAATTGAAGAACTATGTGACCTATTCCGGAAACATAGGCGACAAGCATCATTATACAGCCATGGTGGGTCAGGAGTGCTGGGAGTCCAGCTATGACTTCACGAGTGTGTTCAATAGCGGTCTGCCTTCGGATGAAGTGCACAATCCTGCCTTGGGTACGGGAACCCCGACTATCAATGCAGGTTTTGGAAGCTCGTCTATGGCATCTTTCTTTACACGTCTGACTTATAACTATGCCGACCGTTATCTGGGTACTTATACCTATCGTTATGACGGCTCTTCAAACTTCGGTCCCGAGAACCGTTGGGCAGGCTTCCATTCATTGGCTACTTCCTGGCGCTTTTCCAACGAAACGTTCTTTGAACCGTTGAAGAAGGTCATCAGTAACGGTAAGTTGCGTCTGGGATGGGGACAAACTGGTAATGCCAACATCGGTGGTTATGCTTGGGGTACATCCATGAGTCGTATGCCTTCCGGTCTGGGTATGGGGTATCGCCCCTCCAATATACCGAATACTTCCATCAAATGGGAGTCCCAGGAGCAATGGAACGTCGGTGTGGATTTGGGATTCCTGCACGACCGTATCAACCTGACGGTAGAGTGGTACAAGAAAACTTCCAGTGATATGTTGATGCCGTTGCAGTTGCCTTCTTATATGGGTACTTCCGGTAATGCCTCTTCTGCATTGGCTGCTCCGAAAGGTAACTATGGTGACATAGAGAATACCGGTTTTGAAATCTCTCTGAACACACATCCTATTACGGGTAAGTTTGAATGGGATTCTGACTTCCAGATTTCTTTCAACAAGAACAAACTGAAAGGATTGGCTGGTACAGCCAATGCGCAGATTGTGGGTTACGGACAGTGGACCGATGTAGTCAGTGTATCCAGTGTAGGCGAATCACTTTATAACTTCTATGGATTTGTTTGTGATGGTGTTTACAAGGACCTGGAGGATCTTCAGACTTCTCCGAAACCTGCCAAGTATCCGGCAAACGGTGTATTCGACCGTACCAATACCGTATGGGTGGGTGATGTGAAATATAAGGATATCAGTGGTCCTGACGGTGTGCCCGATGGCGTTATCGACGACTATGACAAGACCAATATCGGTTCTCCGATGCCTAAGTTTACTTTTGGCTGGACTAATACTTTCCGTTACAAGAACTTCGACTTGTCTGTTTTCATCAACGGTTCCTATGGCAACAAGGTGTACAACTACCTTTCCATGAAGCTGACACATATGAACTCTCCCTGGACTAACCAGCTGAATGCTGTAAACGGACGTGCACAGCTTGTTCCTATCAATCCGAACAAGGTCTACGAAGATGGAACGATGTGGTATAATGATGTGTCTAACGTCATGGTGGCAAACCCGGGAGCTTCCATTCCACGCGCCACTATCAATGACCCGAATGACAACGACCGTATCAGTGACCGTTATATTGAAGATGGTTCTTATATCCGTCTGAAGAACATCTCTTTTGGGATATACTTTCCCGAAAAAGACGATTGATAAACTGGGACTGAGCAACTTGCGTATCTATGCCAATATCCAGAACCTGCTGACCATTACCGGTTATGACGGCTATGACCCTGAAATTGGTGCCAGCACTTCAAGCGTCAATGTCTATGGTTTGGACAACGGACGTTATCCGTCTCCTACAGTTTATTCATTCGGCTTGAAT
>ENA-OQCU01000397-OQCU01000397.1-human-gut-metagenome-genome-assembly--contig:-NODE-397-length-20639-cov-7.176921_pt1 | contig 20639 bp, 21 predicted proteins | sample MGYA00242504_ERZ504590 | MGnify/ENA primary metagenome ERZ504590 (study PRJEB26092, sample SAMD00036318) | human gut metagenome | host: Homo sapiens | study: EMG produced TPA metagenomics assembly of... | reverse complement strand
CGCCCTTAACGATTCCAAAGAAGAAGTCGAAACGGAAAAAAGCTAGTCGCTGCGCTTAACGCTTTTTTCTCGTTTCTCCGATTTGCTGCTTCGCAGCAGACTTTACGCCCTTGCAGAACGTAAAGTCCTGCTGAAACGTAACACCCTCGGCGAAGCCGTAAATGGGAGAAGCCCAAAAAATGCGTTTAGCGAAGCGGCTAGCATTTTTGGGCTTCGACAACCCCTTCGGGGTCTGAAAGGGGCGAGCAGCCCCTTTCTCGTGGGTCCAGCGCGTCGAAATCGCTGGTGGTTTTCTGGTTCTCTTTTGACATCAAAAGAGAACATTAGCCTTAATGCGAACGCGCTCTGCCCCGCGCACAGGCGCGCGAAGCGGGTGCTTTTCTGGTTCTCTTTTGGCACGCAAAAGAGAACTTAGCCCCGCGTAACCGCGCTCTCCCCCCGCGCCACAAGCGCGAAGTCTCTCCCCCTCCCCCTCCCCCAGAGAAAACAAAAGCCCCCGCACTGCAAGCAGTGCGGGGGCCGTTAAGCTTCAGATTGTAGAATCAGCGCTTAGTTCTGCTTCATGCGAGCGAAGCAGTCAGAGCAGTAGACCGGACGGTCCTCACGGGGCTGGAAGGGAACCTTGCAAGCCTTGCCGCAAGCTGCGCAGACAGCGTCGAACATCTGGCGCTCACCGCCGTTGCTGCGTGCGCCGCCGTTCTTGCGGGCATCACGGCAGGGCTTGCAGCGCTGGGGCTGGTTCTCAAAGCCGCGAGATGCGTAGAACTCCTGCTCACCAGCAGTCCAAACAAACTCCTTGCCGCAGTCCTTGCAAACTAAAGTCTTGTCTTCGAACATAGTAGTATCTCCTCTTTGTTTAGTTCTTGCCCACGGAAGGATTGTAACCATACCTTTGGTTTTTAGGGACCATAGCGCTGATCGTAAGCTTACCAGGGGCTTGAATGAGTAAACGTCCTCTGACTGAGGACTCCCCTATTGTACCGTTCTTTTTTGATTTGTCAACCAAAAACAACCCCTCGTCCGCTTTTTGTGCATTCGGCATAATAAGACGGTCTTTGCTCGTGCAAAACAGCAAAAAGGCCACACCGCCCTTTGGGGGAGCGGTGCGGCCTTGGATGCCTTAAATGCAGAGATTACTTCTCGAGGACTTCCTTGGTGTCGCGGGCGATCATCAGCTCCTCGTCGGTAGCGATGACCAGAGTGCGGACCTTGGCGCCCCAGGCGGTGATGTCGCAGACATCGCCCACGGGATGCTCATTCTTCTCGGTATCGATGCGGATGCCCAGCCAATCCATGTGGTGGCAGACCTTTGCACGGGCGATCTCGTCGTGCTCGCCGATGCCGCCGGTGAAGACGATGGCGTCCACGCCGCCCATAGCTGCGATGTAGCTGCCGACGATCTTCTTGATCTGGTAGTTCAGCATGTCAGAAGCCAGCTGAGCGCGCTTGTTGCCGTGGAGAGCAGCCTCCTCGACGTCACGCTTGTCGCTGGAAACACCGGAGATGCCCAGCAGGCCGGACTTCTTGTTCAGGATCTCGTCCAGCTCGTGGCCGGTGATGTTCAGGGTGTACTTCAGGTAGTTGACCACAGAGGGGTCCAGGTCGCCGCAGCGGGTACCCATCATCAGGCCGGCCAGCGGGGTCATGCCCATGGAGGTATCAACGACCTTGCCCTGATCGACAGCGGCGATGGAGGAGCCGTTGCCCAGATGGCAGGTGATGAGCTTCAGGCGCTCAATGGGCTCCTCGAGGTACTCAGCAGCCTTGTGAGCAACGTACTTGTGGCTGGTGCCGTGGAAGCCGTAGCGGCGGACGCCGTACTTCTCATAGTACTCATAGGGGATGGCGTACATATAAGCCTTCGGGGGCATGGTGCTGTGGAAAGCGGTGTCGAAGACAGCGACCATCGGGACGTTGCCGAAGACCTTGCGGGCTGCCTCGATGCCGAGGATGCCTGCGGGGTTGTGCAGAGGAGCCAGGGGGCTCAGCTCACGGATGGTGTTGATGACCTCGTCGGTGATCAGGCAGCTGGCCTTGAACTTCTCACCGCCGTGGACGACGCGGTGGCCGATGGCGGTGATCTCGCTGACATCGTCGATGCACTTGCCCTCGCCGGTGGTCATCTTCTTCACGACCTCAGCAAAAGCCTCGGTGTGGGTGGGGAAGATCGCGGGAGTGGTAGCCTTGTGGCCGTTGGCGTCATGGGTGATCATGCTGCTCTCCATGCCGATGCGCTCGCACAGGCCCTTGCACAGCACCTTCTCACCGTCCATATCGATGAGCTGATATTTCAGGGAAGAAGAACCACAGTTGATAACCAGAATTTTCATCTTCTTGTTTCCTCCAGATATGTTTTTGTCCACCCCCGAGAGGGCAGAATTTTACAGATTCCTAGAATTATTATATAATAGGGTCGGCCGGTTTTCAAGCCGCAATGGCGGCAAAGCCTGCCACGAAGTCCCCGGGCTTTTTTGTACATCCTGCCCAGAATCCCGTCATTCTGCCCCAGTTCTCCATGCAGTATGACAGATATTTCACAAACTTTTGAGGTCACGCCATGAAATTTGCCGGTATCATCGCCGAATACGACCCCTTCCACAACGGCCACGCATGGCAGCTGGCGCAGACAAAAGCGCTGGGTGCAGAGCGCGTCGCCGTCGCCATGAGCTGTTCGCTGGTGCAGCGAGGGGCGCTGCCCCTCCTGCCTGAAGCTGTCCGCACCCGGTCCGCCCTCACCTGCGGGGCTGACCTTGTGTTCGCTCTGCCTGCTCCCTGTGCCTGCGCGGGGGCAGAGGCGTTCGCCCGGGCGGGCGTGGCGCTGCTTGCCGCCGCTGGGTGCGACGGTCTGGTGTTCGGCGCCGAGACGCCCGACGCGGCCCTTCTGATGGAGGCCGCCGAGCTTCTTGACAGCGACTCCTACCGCGCCGCCCTGAAAGCCCAGCTTGCGGGCGGCGCACGGAGCTTTGCCGCCGCGCGGCAGGCCGCCGCGGCTCAGCTTGCATCTGACGAGCGGGTCTCCGCCCTGCTGGACAAGCCCAACAACAACCTCGCTGTCGAATACTGCCGGGCCATCCGCAGCCTTGCACCTCGGATGGAGGCTTATCCCCTGCCCCGGCAAGGCGCGAACCACGGTGAGGCGCTCCACTCTGCCCACGGGCAGTTCGCCAGCGCCAGCGCACTTCGCAAGCTCTGGGCCGAGGGCGGAGCGGACGCCGTCGCACCTTACGTTCCCGAGGCGGTCTTCCCGCTTTATCAGGAGGCTTACGCCGCCGGGCAGTACACCGATTTTTCCGCCGCCGGGCGGTGTGAGCTGGCCCTTCTCCGGTCTGCCTGCCGGGGCAAAGCGCCCTTTGCAGACATCCGCGGCGTCTCCGAAGGACTGGAGCACCGTCTGGAAGCCGCCGTCCGCACCAGCACCACCTACGACGAACTGCTGGACGCTCTCACCACCGTCCGCTACCCCCGGGCGCGGATGCGCCGCCTCGCCATGGACGCCGCGCTGGGCTTCACCGCTGACAGTCTCCCCGCCCTTCCGCCCTATCTCCACCTGCTGGGAGGAAAGAAGGATGCCCTTCCTTTCTTAAAAAATTGCACCCTCCCTGTCTCCCACTCGCTGGCCCGTCTGCGGGGATCAGGCGATGCCTCCGCTCGGATGGCCGAGGCGCAGCTTGCCGCCGCCGATTTTGCTGCGCTCTGCCGCGTTTCACCGGAGGCCATGGGCGGTCTACTTCGTCAAAAAAATATCTTTTTGACGTAATGACAGAAAATTTTCTGCAAATTTTGTCATTTCGGCACTTGTATGCCGAAGCAGTTTCGGTGTATTATAGTAAAGATACTTGGATACAACGCCGCCTGTTCGACAGGCACAAGAGGAACCATGGCACTCACGTTCTGGACGAAGCCAACCGCTGCCTCGGCTGCAAAAAGCCGCTGTGCCAGCAGGGCTGCCCCATCCACACCAACATCCCCGAGGTCATCCGCCTGCTCAAGGACAATCACCTCGACGACGCCGGCCGGATGCTGTTTGAAAACAATCCCCTGACCACTGTGTGCAGCCTCGTGTGCAACCACGAGAACCAGTGCGAGGGCCACTGCATCCGCAACCGGATGCCCAGCCACGACCCCGTCCACTTCTCCATCATCGAGGACTACATCTCCACCACCTACGCCAACAAGATGACTTCCGGCCCCTCCCCCAAAAACGGCATGAAGGCTGCTGTCGTCGGCTCGGGGCCTGCGGGCCTGACCGTCGCCGTCCTGCTGGCACGCTGGGGTTACGATGTCACCATCTTCGACGCCCGCGACAAGATCGGCGGCGTCATGCGGTACGGCATCCCCAACTACCGCCTGCCCGACAGCGTGTTGGACGACTTCCAGTACCGCCACCTCGAGCTGAAGGGCATCCACGTCCGCCCCAATACCGCCATCGGCAAGACCATCACCATCGACGACCTCTTCCGGGACGGCTATAAGAGCGTCTTTATCGGCGCGGGCCTCTGGAAGGCCAACGCCATGCACATCAAGGGCGAGACGCTGGGCAACGCGGCCTTCGGCATCGACTATCTGGCCAACTCCAAGGCCTTCCAGCTGGGCGACGACATCGCCGTCATCGGCGTGGGCAACTCCGCCATGGACTGCGCCCGCACTGCCATCCGCAACGGCGCACGCCACGTCACCTGCTACGCCCGCCGCGATGAGGAGTGCATCAGCGCTTCCGAGCATGAAGTGCGGTACGCCAAGCTCGAGGGCGTGGGCTTCCGCTTCTGCAAGGCTCCGGTGGAGATCCGTGAGAACGGCATCATCTGCCGCGACACCGTGAAGGGCGAGGACGGCAAGTTCACCCAGGTAGAGGGCAGCGAGACCTTCTACCCCCACACCGGCGTCATCGTCTCGGTGAGCCAGGGTTCTGAGAACTCTCTCGTCAAGACCACCACCGGCATCGAGACCAACCAGCGCGGCCTGCTCACCGTCAACGAGGACGGCAGCACCACCCGTGAGGGCGTGTTCGCCGGCGGCGACGCCGTCATGGGCGCGCGCACCGTCGTGGAGGCCGTGGCCATCGCCAAGAAGGTGGCCGAGTCCATGGACGCCTACATGAAGGCTCTGCCCGCCGACAACACTCCCGACCCCTACGCCGATATTCCGGTGTTCTCCACCCCGACTTCTGACGTTCTGGCCAAGCAGGGCATCTAACTTCTGATCTTCAAGGCTGCTGTGCAAAAGCGCAGCAGCCTTTTCTTTTTGTAACATTTCTGTTTCTTTGCCAATCTTAGCCGCTCTTTTGTTGACGGACTTTTGTCTGTTTTTGTATACTTAATAAGGATATATTTCTCAATTCCAACGCCCGGCGGCACTGCTTCCGGGCGGGAAAGGCTGGTGGACATCATTATCAGATCATCCCTCCCCAAGCTCCGGGAAAAGCTGCTGGAGGCACTTCAGGCCGTCCTGCCCATCGCGGCCATCGTGCTGATCCTCTGTTTCAGCATCGCCCCCGTCTCCCCGAGCATCCTGCTCTGCTTTCTGCTGGGCGCAGCCATGATCATCGTCGGCATCATGTTCTTCACCCTGGGTGCCGAGATGAGCATGACCCCCATGGGCGAGCGGGTCGGCTCCATGCTCACCCGGAGCCAGAACCTCTTCCTCATCATCGGCGTAGGCTTCCTGCTGGGCTTCCTTATCACCATCTCGGAGCCGGACTTACAGGTGCTTGCCAATCAGGTACCCTCCATCCCCAACATGACCCTCATCCTCTCGGTGGCTGTGGGCGTGGGCATCTTCCTCGTCATGGCCTTCCTGCGTATGCTGCTGGGCATCCCGCTGCCCCGGCTGCTGGTCATCTTTTACGCTGCCATCTTCCTTCTGGCTGCATTTGTGCCGAAAGAGTTTCTGGCCGTGGCCTTCGACTCCGGCGGCGTCACCACCGGCCCCATGACCGTCCCCTTCATCATGGCGCTGGGCGTCGGTGTGTCGGCCATCCGTTCCGACCGCCATGCAGCGGACGACAGCTTCGGCCTCGTGGCCCTCTGCTCCGTGGGTCCCATCCTCGCCGTCCTCATCCTCGGCATCGTCTTCAATGCCAGCGAGAGCAGCTATGTGCCGCCGGTCATCCCCGAAGTGGGCGACTCGGTGGAGCTGTGGCAGCTGTTCAGCGAGGGTCTGCCCACCTATCTGCACGAGATCGCCACTTCCCTGCTGCCCATCGTCGTGATGTTCGGCATCTTCCAGCTCGCCGCCCTCCACATCGACCGGCGGACGCTGGGCCGCATCGGCGTAGGCCTCGTCTATACTTACATCGGCCTCGTGCTCTTCCTCACCGGCGCGAACATCGGCTTCATGCCCGCCGGCAACTACCTCGGTCAGGTCCTGGGCGGCCAGAGCAGCCGGTGGCTGCTCATCCCCATCGGGATGCTCATTGGCTACTTTATCGTCCGGGCCGAGCCTGCGGTCTATGTCCTCAACAAACAGGTCGAAGAAGTCACCGACGGTGCCATCTCCGCCGGGACGATGGGCGCGGCCCTCTCGGCCGGCGTCGCCCTTTCGGTGGGCCTTGCGATGGTGCGCGTCCTCACCGGCATCTCGATCCTGTGGTTCCTCATCCCGGGCTACCTCTTCGCCATCAGCATCTCCTTTGTGGTGCCGAAGCTCTACACCGCCATCGCCTTTGACGCCGGCGGCGTGGCCTCCGGCCCCATGACGGCCACCTTCCTGCTGCCGCTGGCGCAGGGTGCCTGCATCGCCGTAGGCGGCAACATCGTCACCGACGCCTTCGGCGTGGTGGCCATGGTCGCCATGACGCCCCTCATCACCGTCCAGCTCATGGGCCTTGTGGCCCAGCTCAAGACCCGCAAGGCTCGCAGCGCCCAGCCCCTGCTGGATCCTGCCGCCCTGCTGGCCGAACTGCCGGACGACGCCATCATCGAGCTGTAAGGAGGGCTTGCCGTGAATACGCTTTACTGGCTGGTCACCATCACCGACCGCCCCACGACAGACGCCTTTCTGAAGCTGTATAAAAGCTTCGGCGTCGATGTCAGCCTCCGCACTGTGGGCGCCGGCACCGCCGTTCAGGAGACGCTTTCCACCCTCGGGCTGGAAAAGACCGAAAAAGCCGTGCTCTTTGCCATCATCACAGCGGACAGCTGGCCCCGCATCCAGAAAGCCCTGCGCCGCCAGATGCGCATTGATGTGCCGGGTACCGGCATTGCATTCATCGTCCCGGTAAGCAGCATCGGCGGCAAGCGCGCCCTGCTGTTCCTCACCGAACACCAGACCCTTGAGCTGAAGGAGGAAAGCACCTTGAAAGATACCCGTTACGACCTGCTGCTGGTCATCGCCAATCAGGGCTACACCGGCTCTATCATGGACGCGGCCCGGGCCGCAGGAGCCGGCGGCGGCACCGTCATCCACGCCAAAGGCACCGGCATGGAGGGCGCGGCCAGGTTCATGGGCATCGACCTCGTGAACGAAAAAGAGCTGGTGCTCATCGTCAGCCGCACTTCCGAGAAGAACGCCATCATGAAAGCCATCATGGACAACGCCGACAAAAAGGCCGGCTCCATCGTCTTCTCGCTGCCCGTCACCGACACCGCCGGCCTGCGCCTGCTGGACGAAGAGTAAAAAATCAAACTTTCATCTGTCAAATGAACAAAAATCCACGCTCCGGCAGGCCGCCGGGCGTGGATTTTTTTGCCGTTTTCCGGTATGATAGAAGAGAGATACGGGAGGAAACGCTATGAATCAGAATCCGCACTGGAAGCAGCTGATCCGGACCTGGGCTGCCATCATCTTCGGCAACGCGCTCTACTCGCTGACCGTTGCCCTGTTCCTCGAGCCGGCGGGCCTCATCACCGGCGGCGCGACCGGCATCGCGCTGGCCATCGGGCGATTGACGGGCCTGTCCGTCTCGGGGCTGCTGCTCTTCATCAACCTCGCCATGCTGGTCTGGGGCTGGGTGGTCCTGGGCCGGGCCTTCGCCCTCAATACGCTGGCCAGCAGTGTTCTCAGCCCCGCCTTCCTCGCCCTGTTCGAGGGGATGGCGAATGGCCGGGTGCTGACGGAGGACATCTTCCTCTGCACCGTCTTTGCGGGCCTCGGCATCGGCGTGGCGCTGGGCATCGTCATCCGCTCCGGCGCATCCACCGGCGGCCTCGACATCCCGCCGCTGGTGCTCAACAAATGGTTCAAGCTGCCGGTGTCGGCCACCATGCTGGCCTTCGACATCATGGTCCTGCTGATGCAGGCTGTGTTCAGCCCGATGCCGCAGGTGCTGTACGGCATTGTGATGGTACTCATCCACACCATCGTCATGGATAAGATGCTGATGATGGGTGCCAGCCGCACCGAGGTAAAGATCATCAGCAGCCAGTCCGACGCCATCTGTGCCGCCATCCTCGAGCAGCTGGACCGGGGCGTGACCATCCTCCACGGCGAGGGCGGCTACACCCACGAGTCCAGCGCCGTGCTGCTGAGCATCGTGTCCAACCGGGAACTGCCCCGGCTGGAAAAGCTGGCCCACAGCATCGACCCCACCTGCTTCCTCATCGTGAGCCATGTCACCGAGGTCAGCGGCCGGGGCTTCTCGATGGATAAGGATTATTTGTAAAACAAAGGGGAATGCCGAACGGCATTCCCCTTTGTTTTACAGTAATGGTGCAATAACTTTCAGTAAGATCCCTGCCAGATGGAGCAGCACGTTGCCCTCCCAGATGCTCTCCCGGGTGGGCTCGACATCGCGGCAGAATTCCAGCGTCTTCTGGAAATCCTTCTCGATGGCGGGGATGCAGGCGGTATCCTTCATCCAGACCGCATTCTCGAAGTGGTGGTAGAGGCTGCGGTAGTCGAGGTTTATGGTACCCACCACGGCCTCGCTGTCATCCACCACAAAGACCTTCGCGTGGACAAAGCCGGGCAGCCACTCGCTGATCTTCACGCCCGAGTCCAGCAGAGACTTGTAGTGCGTCTTCGCCAGCGCATAGGCAAACTTCTTATCCGGCACATGGGGCAGGATGAGGTGGACGTCCACACCCCGCTCTGCCGCGAACTTGAGGGCCGTTTCCAGCTCACCGTCGAGGATGAGGTAGGGCGTCATGATGTGGATGTAGCGCTTGGCGCGGTTGAGCAGGTCGATATAGACCATCTCTCCCACCCGCTCACCGTCCAGCGGGCAGTCGCCGTAAGGGGCCGCGAACCCCTTCGCCGGGACAGAGTGGGGCGGCACAGAGAGGAACTTCTCGAACTCCGGCTCCCGGAGGATGCTCCACATCTCGAGGAAGAGGATGGTCAGCGGTCGGACAGCCTCGCCTTCCAGCATGACGGCGGCGTCCTTCCAGCGGCCATACTTCTCGATGTGGTTGATGTACTCGTCGGCGAGGTTCACGCCGCCGGTAAAGCCCACCTTGCCATCAATGACGAGAATTTTCCGGTGGTCGCGGTAATTATAATGGGTCGAGACAAAGGGCTGCACCGGCGAGAACACCTGGCACTGGATGCCCAGCTTTTCGAGGCGGCTGGGGTAATCCCGGGGCAGGGTGGCGAACTCACAGGTGCCGTCGTACATCACCCGGACGTCCACGCCCTCAGCGGCCTTGCGGGCCAGCACCTCGAGAATTTTGCCCCACATGAGGCCCTCGTCGATGATGAAGTACTCGAGGAAGATATACTTCTCGGCCTTTTCCAGTTGGCGAAGCAGCTCTTCGAACTTGGCCTCGCCGCCGGGGAAGTAGGTAACTTCCGTGTTCCGATAGACCGAGAAGCCGCCGCCCTTTCCGTGGAGATACCGCGCCAGCGAGGCCGCGCCGGGGTCGGCTTCGGCCAGCTCCTGGGCCGCGGCCAGCGGCTGGGGCTGTAAGCCCCGGGCCTCCTCAGTGAGGTGGGTCACCCGCTTTTTCAGGGCGTTGTGGCCGATGTTGCTCTTGACGTAGAAAAACAGCGGTACGCCCACGACCGGCAGGATGGCGATGGTGACCATCCATGTGATCTTAGCACTGTTGTCCATCTCGCTGTTGAGGATGTAGACCACCATGAAGGCCGACATGGCCACACTGCCGCCGAAGTAATGGGGCAGCAGTCCGCCGAACCATCGGAACACGCTCCACAGCACACCGACCTGCAGCAGCATAAGCAGCAGCACCAGCCCGAAGCGGCTGAAGATCGCGTGGACGATGCCTTTCTGACCCTTTTTCAGGAGCCGGAGACCGCCGTCCTCGAACTGCTGCATCCTGTCTTTCATGTTCTGCTGAAATTCTTCTTTTTTCATACTTCTCCTTTCGGGCGGAGGGTGACGGCGAACAGCCCCTGGGCCGCATGGCAGTCCTCCACCAGCTGTTTCGGCTGCGGGCAGACGCCGTGGTCATACCACGGGTCGTTGAACCAGTAGTTTTCGTCATCGTAGCCCACCAGCAGCAGGCAGTGTTCGTTGCACTTCCATGCAAAGTCGGTGCCATCGGCCAGCAGCCAGTGGTCGCGCTTTTCCGGCACGGGCTGGAAATCCAGCGTCGCCCAGAACACCACCGGCATCCCGGCGTCGATATAAGAGCAAAGCTCTGCCGCCGTCTTGCCGCTCTCGTCCACGACTTCGAACTTGTCGGCTGCGCCCTCGTGCTCCAGAGCGCTGTTCAGGGCCTTGACGATACAGGGCGAATAGCAGCCGTAGCCGGTGTGGTCGTGGGGGTCGCCGGGGTAGACCTGCCACGGGTCAGGGCCGTAGAGTTTTCCGTCCTGCTCCCAGTAAGGGGCGTGGGGCAGGTCGCGGGCGATGAAGGTATCCGGGTCGATGTCGATGCCCACGGCCTGGAGCAGCATGACGCTGCTGATGCTCTCGCAGCCGTTGACCCAGCGCTCAGTCTGGTCGATGTACGGGGCAGGAACGATTTTTTTCATCAAAATGCCTCCCAGCAGAGATTCGGCCCTGTCAAAACAGAGCGAAGTGTGTTATTATGTAGGATAAGAATATTATACCCTACTCTGGGGATTTTTTCTACAACAATCGGCACGCGGAGGTTTTTGGAACATGAACAATCTGATCATCGGCATCGCAGGCGGCTCCGGCAGCGGCAAGACCACACTGGCCTGTCGGCTCAAGGCGCTTTTCGGGGAGGACGAGGTGCGCCTCATCTCCCACGACAGCTACTACAAGCGCCACGACGAGCTGCCCTTTGAGGAGCGCTGCAAGCTGAACTACGACCACCCGGACGCCTTCGACAACGCCCTGCTCATCTACCACTTACAGGAGCTGAAGGCTGGCCGCGCCATCGACTGCCCGGTGTACGACTACGCCGACCTCAACCGCAGCAACGAGGTGCAGCACATCGAACCGGCCCCTGTCCTCATCGTGGAAGGCATCCTCCCCTTCGTGGAGCCGGAGCTGTGCGCCATGTTCGACTACAAGATCTTCGTGGACACCGACGCTGACGAGCGCATCCTGCGCCGTCTGGTGCGGGACGTCAAGGAGCGCGGCCGCTCCCTCGACAGCGTCATCAACCAGTACCTCACCACCGTCAAACCCATGCATGAGGCTTTCGTTGAGCCCAGCAAGCGGAACGCGGACATCATCGTCCCCAACGGCGGCGAGAACACCACCGCCATCGAGATGCTGGCCCACCACATCCGCAGCCTCATCGAGAAGGCAAATATGCTCTAAAAGCTTCTGATACAGCAAAAACCGGAGGCCCCGCGGGGACTCCGGTTTTTGTTATATCAGGCTCAGTGATAATACTTGATTTTGACGTCCTTGCCGAAGGCCTGGCTGCCGAGAACGCAATCCTTGCTGATCTTGACTTCCTTCAGCGGGCACTTGTTGAATGCGTAAACATCGATCGTTTTCACACTGCTGGGGATGGTCACGGACGACAGGCTGGTGCAGCCTGGCAAAGACCGACCAGTCCAGCTTCTCGGTGCCTTCCGGCAGGACGATGTTCGTCAGGCTGCTGCACCAGCCGAAGCAGGCGTAGTTCAGGGTCTTCAGGGTGCTGGGCAGGTGACTTCCCGCAGGCAGAGCAGCCTTCAAAGGCATTGTCTGCAATGCTGGTCATCCCCTCCGGGAGCACGATGCTCTCCAGCGAGGTGCAGGATGCAAAGGCTCCTTCGGCCAGATCGGTCACGCTGGCCGGAACGGTATAGGCCGTCAGACCGCCTGCGGCGGGGCAGCGGATGAGCTGGGTCATGGCCTTATTGTAGAGGATGCCGTCCTGCACGGTGAGATAGGGGTTGGTTGCGCTCACCTCGATGCTGGAAAGGGCCTTGCAGCCATAGAAAGCGCGGCGTCCCACTTCCTGCAGGCTGTCGGGCAGGGTGATGCTGGTGAGGCCGGTGTAGTAGGCGCTTCCGGCGTTGTTGAACGCAAATGCACCCAGCTTGGTCACACCCTCGCAGACCTGTACCGCCTGAATGGTGCTCAGCCCGTCGGGCGAAGCTGCAAGCAGCTCCTCGGCCCACGGGGCGCGGCTGCCCTCGTTCGTGGAAAAATCATTCATCGGGCCGCTGCCATAGATGTAGAGCACGTTGTCAGCGCCGAGGCCCCAGTTGACCGCATCGCCGCACTTGCCGGAGCGAGTGAGCGCTACGCTGGGCGCAGAGATCGAGTTCTCCTGTTCCAGCAGCTCCACCGGCACCTGTGCCGCCAGTGCGGACGGTGTACCCAGAAGCATTGCCGCCGCCAGTGTCAGCGCTGCAGCGCGGCCAAAGGGTCTGTGCATGAAAACACCCATTTTAAGTTCCTCCTCTTTGCGGCAGTTCTTTTCTGCCCTGTTTTCTATATCATACGCCTTTTTATCCGGATTGTCGATATGTCCGCCCGTTTTTCAACAAAAAACCTGCTGTTCGTGGAAAACAGCAGGTTTTGCATCATTCTTTGATGGAAGTGCGCACCAGCGCGCGCTTGAGGCGGGCCTGTGCCATCTCGTACTCGCGGCGGTCGAGGTCTTTGCGGGCCAGGATCTCTTCGGCGCGCTTTTTTGCGGCCTCGGCGCGGGTGTGGTCGATCTGCTCAGCCCACTCCCATGTGGTGGCTACCAGACGCACCTCACCGTCCAGCACGGTGAGCATCCCGCCCATGCAGGCGGCACGGCGGCGGCTGCCCTCGGCATCAACGATGTGGGCCTCGCCCATGCCCAGCGCGGTGCAGTAGTCGCCGTGCTTGGCCAGAATGGCAAGGTCACCGTCGATGGCGCGGCAGACCACACGCTCGGCCTGCCCCTCAAAGGCGCAGCCGTCCGGTGTGACCACCGTCAGATGAAAGGTCGTCATGGTTTACCCCTTCTTCGCCTTAGCGAACACATCGTCGATGGTGCCTGCGAACAGGAAGGCGCTCTCGGGCAGGTCGTCGCACTCGCCGTTCAGGATCATGCGGAAGCCGCGCAGCGTCTCTTTCAGCGGGACGTACTGGCCGGGCATACCGGTGAACTGCTCTGCAACGTGGAAGCTCTGGCTCAGGAAGCGCTGCACCTTGCGGGCGCGGCTGACCGTGCGCTTGTCATCCTCGCTCAGCTCGTCCATGCCCATGATGGCGATGATGTCCTGCAGCTCCTTGTAGCGCTGCAGCACCTTCTGGACGGCACGGGCGATCTCATAATGCTCCTGACCCACGACCTCCGGGCTGAGGATACGGCTGGTGGAGTCCAGCGGGTCCACAGCGGGGTAGATGCCCTGAGAGGCGATGTCACGGCTCAGAACCGTGGTAGCGTCCAGATGGGTGAATGTCGTTGCAGGGGCCGGGTCGGTCAGGTCGTCGGCGGGGACGTAGACGGCCTGCACCGAGGTGATGGAACCCTTGCGGGTGGAGGTGATGCGCTCCTGCAGAGCGCCCATCTCGGTAGCCAGCGTAGGCTGGTAGCCGACGGCGGAGGGCATACGGCCCAGCAGAGCCGACACCTCAGAGCCTGCCTGCGTGAAGCGGAAGATGTTGTCGATGAAGAGCAGCACGTCCTGGTTCTTGACGTCGCGGAAATACTCCGCCATGGTCAGGCCGGACAGTGCCACGCGCATACGGGCTCCTGGGGGCTCGTTCATCTGGCCGTAGACCAGCGCCGTCTTGTTGATGACGCCGCTCTCGGTCATTTCGCCGTAAAGGTCGTTGCCCTCACGGGTGCGCTCACCGACACCGGTGAACACCGAGTAGCCGTTGTGCTCGGTGGCGATGTTGTAGATCAGCTCCTGGATCAGGACGGTCTTGCCGACACCGGCGCCGCCGAACAGGCCGATCTTGCCGCCCTTGGCGTAGGGGCAGATGAGGTCAACGACCTTGATGCCGGTCTCCAGAATTTCGGTGGTGGACTGCTGCTCCTCATAGCTGGGAGCGGGGCGGTGGATGGGCCAGTAAGCCTCCGGGGTGGGGGCGGGCTTATTGTCCACCGGCTCACCCAGCAGGTTGAACACGCGGCCCAGGCACTGGTCGCCGACGGGGACCTTGATGGACTCGCCGGTGTCCACGGCCTCGGTGCCGCGCACCAGGCCGTCGGTGCTGCTCATGGCGATGCAGCGGGCGACGTTGTCACCGGTCAGCTGCGCCACCTCGACCACCAGCTTCTGGCCGTGGTTGTCGATCTCGATGGCGTTGAGCAGGTCCGGCAGCTCTCCATCCTTGAACTGGATGTCCAGCACCGGGCCGATGACTTGGATCACCTTGCCGATGTGTTTTTCGGACATAGGCTACAACTCCTTCTCTTAAACCTCTCCGTCATCGCTGCGCGATGCCACCTCCCCTACCGAGGGGAGGCCTTGGCATTCCGCAAAGCTTCATCTCTTCGCCAGAGGCTCCCCTACCAGGGGAGCTGTCGAGCGATAGCGAGACTGAGAGGTTGGTTCATTTTTTAATTTTCCGCACCAGCCACGATCTCGGTGATCTCCTGCGTGATGGCAGCCTGACGGGCGCGGTTGTAATACAGATTCAGATGCTCTATCATCTCGCCGGCATTCTTGGTGGCGGCATCCATGGCGGTGCGGCGGGCGGCCAGCTCACTGGCCACGCTCTCGCACACGGCGCCGTAGAGGACACCAGCCACATACTCGGGGATGATAGCGCCGAACACTTCCTCGCAGCTGGGTTTGTACAGGATCTGGCTCCGACGGGCCTCAGCCTTCTGGGCCTCGGTGGGCTCGATGGTCAGGGGCAGCACCTCGAGGGTGGTGGCCGTCTGGGTCATCATGGAGTCAAAGCGGGTGTAGCAGAGCTTCACCGCGTCGTACTCGCCCTTGAGGAAGCCTTCCGTTATCTGGTGGGACAGGGTGAAGCACTCGCTCACCGACACATCCGCCGCCATCAGCACCTCGGGGGTGAAGAGGCCGGCCCCGTGGTGGGCGAAATACTCTGCGGAGCGCTTGCCGATGGGCAGCACGGTGACGGGGCCTTCGGCGGCGTCGGCCTGCTTGAACACATTGGCGTTATAGCCGCCGGCCAGACCGCGGTCGCCCGCGATGACCACCAGCAGAGTCCGCTTGATGTCCTCCCGGCGCAGATAGGGATTGCGGGCGCGGGGGTCTGCCGCCGCTATCTTGGTCAGCGATTCGTACAGCGTCTCAAAGTAGGGGCGGCTGTGCTCCACCCGCTCCTTGGCACGGCGCATTTTGGAGGAAGCCACCAGTTCCATTGCCTTGGTGATCTGCATGGTGCTCTCTACGCTTTTGATGCGCAGCTTGATGTCCTTCATGGAACCAGCCATGCGTTACGCCTCCTTCCTGTCAGTGTGCCTTGATAAAGTTCTCGGTGTAAGCGGACAGCACACCCTTCAGAGCTTCCTCGGCGTCCTTTTCCAGCTTGCCGGTGGTGCGGATGGTCTCCATCACGGAGGCACCGGCTGCGTCGGTATCGAGATACTCGTACAGCCCCTTCTCGTACTCGGCCACGGCAGGCACCTTGATGTTCACGAGGTAGTCGTGGATGGTCGCGTAGAGGATGGCCACCTGCTTTTCGACCGCAACGGGAGCGGAGCGGTTCTGCTTGAGCACCTCAACGATGCGCTCGCCCTGTGCCAGACGGGCCTTGGTGTCGGCGTCCAGGTCGGAGCCGAACTGTGCGAAGGACTGCAGCTCACGGTACTGAGAATAAATCAGCTTCAAAGTACCGGCGACCTTCTTCATGGCCTTGATCTGGGCGTTGCCGCCGACACGGGAGACCGAGATGCCGGGGTTGACGGCCGGCATGACGCCCGAGTGGAACAGCTCCGTCTCAAGGAAGATCTGGCCGTCGGTGATGGAGATGACGTTCGTGGGGATGTAGGCGGAAACATCGCCCGCCTGCGTCTCGATGATGGGCAGAGCCGTCAGGCTGCCGCCGCCCAGCTCGTCGGAGAGCTTGGCCGCGCGTTCCAGCAGACGGGAGTGCAGATAGAAGACGTCGCCGGGGTAAGCCTCACGTCCCGGGGGACGGCGGATCAGCAGCGACAGGGCGCGGTAAGCGACAGCGTGCTTGGACAGGTCGTCGTAGATGATAAGGACGTGCTTGCCCTTGTGCATGAAGTATTCGCCCATGGCACAGCCGGAGTAGGGTGCGATATACTGCAGGGGCGACAGCTCGGATGCCGTTGCCGACACCACGATGGTGTAGCTCATGGCACCGGCCTCGGTGAGGCTCTGCACGAGGTTTGCCACGGTAGAGCGCTTCTGGCCGATGGCGACGTAGATGCAGATGACGTCCTTGCCCTTCTGGTTGATGATGGTATCGGACGCGATGGTGGTCTTGCCGGTCTGGCGGTCGCCGATGATCAGCTCACGCTGGCCGCGGCCGATGGGGATCATGGAGTCGATGGCCTTGATGCCGGTCTGCAGCGGCTCCTTGACGGGCTGGCGCTCGATGATGCCGGGAGCAGGGCTCTCGATGGGGCGGAACTCTGTCGTCTCGATGGGGCCTGCGCCGTCGATGGGCTGGCCCAGTGCATTGACGACACGGCCGATCAGTGCCTCGCCCACAGGGACGGACACGACCTTGCCGGTGCGCTTGACGGTGCTGCCCTCTTTGATCCCGACGTCGGAGCCCAGCAGAACGATGGAGACGGTGTTCTCCTCGAGGTTCTGGGCCATGCCGTACTCGCCGTTCTCAAACTGGAGCAGCTCGCCTGCCATGCACTTTTCCAGACCGCTGGCGCGGGCGATGCCGTCGCCCACCAGAATGACCGTGCCGACCTCGCTCTGCTCGATGACATTTTCGTAATGCTTGATCTGAGCACGGATGATCTTGGAGATCTCTTCAGGTTTCAGTTGCATTGTTGTGTCTTCACCACTCAATTCTTTGTAAACTTTCGGGTGGATAGCCCTCTCAGTCAAAGCCTGATGGCTTTGCCAGCTCTCCCGTGGGGAGAGCCCTTGGCAGGCCGGTCTTGCCGCATCTCATCGCCTTACGGCTCTGAGAGCTGCCGGGCCTTGCGTTGGCCGGAGGGCTTCGTATGATTTACAGCGTCGCTGCTGCGATGCTGCTGCGCAGGCCGGCGAGGCGGCTGCGGACGGTGCCGTCCAGCTCGGTGCCTTCGATGTCCAGCCGGATGCCGCCCAGCACAGCAGACTCGACCTTCGTTTTGAGGTCGATGTGCCTGCCGGTGACTTTTTCCAGCTTTTCGTGCAGGCGTCTGGTCTGCTCTGCCGTGAGAGGCACAGCGGAAACAGCAGTCGCTTCCAGAATGCCGTGAGCCTCATTGTAGCGCAGACGGTAAGCCCGGGCGCAGCCCGGCAGCTCCCGCAGAGCGCCTTTTTCGCACAGCAGCTTCATAAAGTTGAGCACATAGAGGTGGACCTGCCCGCGGAAGGCTTCGTCCAACAGCGCACAGCGCTCTTTCTTGGGGATGCTGGGGATGCTGAGCAGATGCAGATACTCGGCGTCCCCCGTTCAGCAGGGCCGTCACGCCATCCAGTTCGCCCAGAATGCGCTCGTCCAGCCCTTCCTCCGCGGCCAGGTCGTACAGGCTTCCGCCGTACATCCTTGCAGTCTCGGTCATGATGCTTCACCCACGTTTTTGATAAATTCGTCGATCAGGTCCTGATGGTCAGCCTCTTTGATCTCGCGCTCGACCACCTTGGAGGCGATCTCCATCGCCATACCGCCGATCTCGTCCTTGACCTCGTTGACCGCCTTCTTGCGCTCCTGCGCAATGTCGGCCTCGGCCTTCTGCTTGAGGGCAGCGGCCTGTGCGCGGGCCTCGCCCAGCAGCTCTTCGCTGCGGGCAGCAGCCGTCTTCTGGGCGGCGGCCACGATCTGGTTGGCCTCGGTGCGGGCATTCTGCAGGTTCTGCTCGTACTCCGCCTTCATGGCCTCAGCCTCGGTGCGCAGCTTTTCGGCGTCCGCGATCTGGCTGTCCGCCTTGGCCTTGCGCTCGGCGATGACTTTTTTTGACCGGGTTCAGCAGCAGCTTTTTGAAGATCACCAGCTGGATCATCAGGTTGCAGATCTGGGCCAGAAACGTCCAGCCATCCAGCGTGATCAATGCCTGATAAAGTTGCATAAGCGTCTCCCCTTTCTCTTGAAATCAAGCTCTGAAAGGAGCGCTTACTGCAGATAGTTCATGAACATGCCGGGTGCGAGGAAGATGAGCAGCAGGCCGGTGACGAAGCCGTAGATACCGGTGGTCTCAGACAGTGCGACGCCGAGGATGAGGGTGCTGGTCACGTCGCTCTTGCACTCGGGCTGACGACCGACAGCCTCACAGGCAGCAGCGGCAGCGTTGCCTTCGCCGATACCAGGGCCGATACCTGCGATCAGTGCGCAGCCTGCGCCGATGCCGCAGCCAGCCAGAGCGATACCACGAGCAAGGAATTGAAAGTCAGTCATAGTTTGTGTCCTCCTGAAAATGTTTGTTTTTGGGGGATGCCGGGGCGGGAGGCTTACTCCTCACCGGCAGCACGTTTGATGAAGATGGTGGTCAGGGTACAGAAGATGAACGCCTGAATGCAGCCGCCGAACCAGTCGAAATACAGGCCCGTGAAGGCCGGGATGCCGATCTGGAACAGCTGGAGCTGGCTCAGGAAGCCGGGCAGCCAGCCAAAAATGACGTGGCTCAGGCTCGCCAGCGCCCAGTACAGCAGGGTGGAGATAACGGTACCGGACAGGATGTTGCCGAAGTGACGGAAGGCCATGCTGACAGGGGTGGACACCTCCGACAGCACATTGATGGGCGCCATCAGGAAGATGGGGTCCAGCAGGCCCTTCAGATAGGCGAGGATGCCGTTGGTCTTTATCTTGTAGTACATGATGATGATGAACACCACGATGGCCCAGGCCGCCTCGGTGTTCAGGTCTGCCGTGGGGCTCCACAGGCCCACCACACTGATCAGGTTGCAGCCGATGCTGAGTGCGAAGATCGCACCCACCAGCGGGATGAACTGATCGAAGTGCCAGCCCATGTTGTCGTGGACGAACTGGTCCAGCCGTTCCACGATGAACTCGGCGGCGGCCTGCCGTTTGGAGACGTTTTCCAGTTTGAGGTCACGCCCCAGCCAGAAGGCCAGAGCCGAGAGCAGCGCCATGACGATCCATGTGCTCACAAGAGTCTGGGTGATCTTGAAATCGCCCAGCACAGGGATATTGGTATGGATGGTATACAGGATCTTTGCGCCGTTCAGTTCCATTTGTTACGTTTCACCCCCTTTTTCATCGGGTGCGGACTGCTGCGCGTCGGCAGGTTCGGGGTCGTCCTCCACCGAGACGTCCACCGGCTCTGCCTTCGGCGTGAGCGGTTTGTACTTGCCCGTTATTTGCAGGTAATAAATGGTGACACGGGGGAAAAACAGCGGCAGCACACTGGCAAAGGGCTGGAAGCAGGGGGCCGCGACGGCCACCACCACCCACAGCGCCTGCAGCAGCATCCGGCTGTTGTAGGAAAGCTGTAATGTTGCCTTGCGGCGCTTCTCATCCGGCTCGTCGATGATCTTCTGGACCACGAAGCAGATGCCCGCAAAGTTGCCGATGGCGACGGCTGCGCCCACGAGGCTGCCGAGGACGACCGTATAGTCGAACTTCACCCAGCCCACCAGATGCAGCGCCGCGAAAAGCACCCACATGATCGCGGTGCAGAATGCCGTGCCGCCCGCGATGCGGAGCAGTTCCTTTTTGGATTCCGGCTGTAATTTCATAGGTGTAACTCTCCCTTATCTCATAAATGCGAGTTAAAGCCTGTCCGGCGGGGCTTGTCCTTTTTGGAGCGGTCGAGCCGCTCTTTGACAAAGACCCAGAAGTTCTGCGCCCCGGCGGCAAGCCCCAGCAGCACAGCGGGCAGATACACCCACATGGGCCAGCCCCAATGGCTGACGGCCCACCAGCAGCCGCCCAGACACATCACCAGCGGCAGCAGCATATTCAGCCCCAGCTGGGTCAGCCAGACCAGGTCTTCCAGTGCCTTGTACCAGCCCTTCACGGTCCGGCTCCCCTCCCTCTGTGTGCGCTCCGGGCCGCTCTGTCTTTTTGCCGATCTGCACGTTAAACTTTGAACAAAGGCTCTTTACTCTCCATTATACTCAAAACGGCTGTAAAATTCATCAATTTTCCACTGCTTTTTAGCAAAATTCTATAAAACGCAGAGAAGTTCCTCGTTTCTAACCAAAAGTTTTCCGATTCCGCCGCCCATCTTCTCCGTGTCATTTATCATTCTGCCCCGTTTGAGAAAGAAAAAAGCGTTTCCCTTTGGGACGATTTTGCTGAAAGGCACAAAAAGCCCCGCCGGGCAAAC
>ENA-OQCU01000396-OQCU01000396.1-human-gut-metagenome-genome-assembly--contig:-NODE-396-length-20708-cov-4.170254_pt1 | contig 20708 bp, 19 predicted proteins | sample MGYA00242504_ERZ504590 | MGnify/ENA primary metagenome ERZ504590 (study PRJEB26092, sample SAMD00036318) | human gut metagenome | host: Homo sapiens | study: EMG produced TPA metagenomics assembly of... | reverse complement strand
TGTTACTATTTTCGATATCGTGGGGGACAAAGATAGGGTAAAAAATGAAGAATGAAGAATGAAGAATGAAGATTTATTCGTTATGTACCGGGATATATCCGCTCTCTTGATGATTTTCTGGTCCTGCGGCAGACAAAATGGAAATCGAGCAGATGGGGCTATGACCGAAGCGTTTTTCCGGTTATAATAATAGTATAGCGGGCGTACTATCGGATAAGTCTTATTGATGGCATTCTCCAGCGTGGGAGCGGCATAATGCTGCCCGTCGTATGAAACGGCGAGTGTCTTGATACGCGGTGATACATAGGCTAGACCCACATATCCGATGGCTCCGCGAGTTTGGCTGACGGATTGGATAATGGCTCCCGTGGCAGGCATGGAGAGACTGCTGCTCATGTAGTTCTTGTTTTTCAGTACGCTTTCCTTGAAGAACTCGTAGGTACCGGAGGAAGTCTCGCGGGAGTAGACTACGATTTTGCGGTCGTCTCCGCCCACTTGCTGCCAGTTGGTGACTTTGCCCCGGAAGATATCTTCCAGTTGTTGGCGGGTCAGTTGTTTCACTGGGTTGGAGGGGTGGACCACTACGGCAAGGGCATCGTAGGCGATGGGAACTTCTGCCAAGTCTTCTCCGGCGGCTTTGGCCTTCATCTTTTCGCTGAACTTGATGGCGCGGGAAGCCATGGCGATGTCCGTGGTCTGGTCCAGCAGGGCTGAAATACCGACACCGGTTCCGCCGCCGGTCACGGTGACACGGGCAGAGGGGTTTAGGGTCATAAAGCGTTCGGCGGTCTGCTGCGCTATGGGGAGCACGGTGTCGCTGCCTTTGATGCGTTGCGCCTGCATGCCAGTGGTGGCAGCTGCCAGGGCGAGGAGTAGGAGTAATTTTCTTGTCTTCATAAACACATGGTGCAAATAGGGTAAACACATGATGCAAATTAAGGCAATGGATATTACAAATGTGTTACATGGAATGTGCTTTGAGTCGTTGTAATAGTTTTGTAACACCTTTGAAACATTTCTTTCAAACGTTAGTCACACTGCCTTAACATCCGGCCCGTTCCTTTGCATACAGAAATCAATAGGCAACATGAAAAAGATTTTTGAGAAGATTGTAGAAGGTATACTGGCTTGTAGCGGCTTTGTGACGAGCCTTACCATCGTACTTATCGTCGTGTTCCTCTTTTCCGAAGCGCTAGGCTTGTTCAGCAGCAAGGTGATAGAAGAAGGGTATGTATTGGCCTTGAATAAGGAGAACCGGGTGGGCGAACTGACTCCGGCACAGATAAAGAATGTCTTTGATGAAGAGCTGACAAACTGGAACGAAGTGGGAGGGGAGGACCTTCCTATCCGCCTTTTCCGTTTGGAGGACATCACACTGTATTATACGGAAGAGCAGTTGGGCGCTTCCTACGAAAATGCAGGTGCCTGCATTACGGAGCTGGTGGAGCGTACGCCTGGCATTATAGCCTTTGTACCGCAGCAGTTCATTGTCCGTCCGGATTCGGTGCATCTGCTGAAAGACAACACCATTTCGGTGAAGGACGTCTTTGCCGGTGCCGAATGGTTTCCCACGGCAACACCTGCTGCGCAGTTCGGCTTTTTGCCGCTCATTACGGGGACGCTGTGGGTCAGTCTGTTTGCCATCCTCTTTGCATTGCCGTTTGGTCTGTCGGTGGCAATCTATATGTCGGAGGTAGCCAATTCCCGGGTAAGGAATCTGCTGAAGCCCATCATTGAGTTGCTGAGTGGCATACCGTCGGTGGTCTACGGCTTTTTCGGCTTGATTGTCATTGTGCCGTTTTTGCAGCAGGTGTTCAACTTGCCGGTAGGCGAGAGCGGGCTGGCGGGCAGCATTGTGCTTGCCATTATGGCGTTGCCCACCATCATTACGGTGACGGAAGATGCGATGAGAAATTGCCCTCGTGCCATGCGCGAAGCCAGTCTGGCGCTGGGAGCGTCGCAATGGCAGACTATATATAAGGTGGTGATTCCTTACTCCATTTCGGGCATCACCTCCGGAGTGGTGTTGGGCATCGGCCGTGCGGTGGGCGAGACGATGGCTGTGCTGATGGTGACGGGCAACGCCGCCGTCATTCCCCATACCATCCTGGAACCGCTGCGCACCATTCCGGCAACGATTGCCGCCGAACTAGGCGAAGCGCCTGCCGGCGGAGCTCACTACGAAGCATTGTTCCTGCTGGGTGTCGTGCTGTTCTTCATCAGTTTATTGATAAACTTCACGGTGGAAGCAGTTTCGCCAAGACGAAAATAAAAGAAGGTAGATATGGTCAATAGAAAGCATCTTTCGCAAAACGTGGCATTCGGCTTGTTCCGTCTGTTGAGCCTAAGTGTGGTGGGGATTCTTTTTGCAATCCTCGGCTTCATTATATATAAAGGTATAGGAGTTATCGATTGGGAGTTCCTCACTACGGCTCCTACCAACGGTATGACTGCCGGTGGAATCCTTCCTGCCATTGTAGGTACGTTCTGCTTGATGGCGGGCAGTGCTTTATTTGCCTTTCCGGTGGGAGTGATGAGCGGTATTTATATGAATGAGTATGTGCCGAAAGGCTGGGTGGTACGCTTCATACGGATGATGACGAATAATCTGAGCGGCATCCCTTCCATCGTGTTCGGTCTGTTTGGCATGGCGCTGTTTGTCAACTATATGGATTTTGGAGACAGCATTCTGGCAGGTTCGTTGACGCTGGGTCTGCTAAGTCTGCCTTTGGTTATCCGCACCACGGAAGAAGCGTTGAAAGCCATCCCCGACAGCATGCGCGAGGGAAGCCGCGCGTTGGGAGCTACCAAGCTTCAGACCATCTGGCATGTCATCCTGCCGATGGGGATGCCCAATATCATTACTGGACTGATTCTGGCGCTGGGGCGTGTTTCGGGCGAGACGGCACCCATCCTTTTCACCTGTGCCGCCTACTTCCTGCCACAGCTGCCTACAAGTATCTTCGACCAGTGCATGGCGCTTCCTTATCACCTCTACGTCATCTCTACCAGCGGCACCGATATGGAAGCGCAGCTTCCCATTGCTTATGGCACAGCATTGGTGCTGATACTGATTATCCTCCTGGTGAATCTGTTGGCAAACGCCCTGCGGAAATACTTTGAGAAGAAGATTAAGACGAATTGAAAACATATACAATAGGTATGAAGAACAAGATAGAAACCCGTGACGTGAACTTCTGGTATGGCGATTTCCATGCCCTGAAAGGCATCAGCATGGACATTGAGGAGAAGTCTGTGATAGCCTTCATCGGTCCCTCGGGCTGTGGAAAGTCTACCTTCCTGCGCCTGCTAAACCGCATGAATGATTTGATTCCCGACACCCGTCTGACCGGCGAGATACGCATTGACGGACAAGACATCTATGGAAAAGGAGTGCAAGTGGATGAACTCCGCAAGAACGTGGGCATGGTGTTCCAGCGCCCCAATCCTTTCCCAAAAAGCATCTTCGAGAACGTTGCCTACGGACTCCGTGTAAATGGCATCACCGATAACGCTTTCATCCGTCAGCGGGTGGAAGAAACCCTGAAAGGCGCCGCCCTTTGGGACGAGGTGAAGGACAAGCTGAAAGTCTCTGCCTACGCCCTCTCCGGCGGTCAGCAGCAACGTCTCTGCATAGCCCGTGCCATGGCGGTGTCTCCTTCGGTCCTGCTGATGGACGAGCCGGCATCCGCCCTCGACCCCATCTCCACTGCCAAGGTGGAAGAGCTTATCCACGAGTTGAAGAAGCAGTACACCATCGTCATCGTTACCCACAACATGCAGCAGGCAGCGCGTGTCAGTGATAATACGGCTTTCTTCTATATGGGGCGGATGGTGGAGTTTGGAGATACCCGGAAGATATTTACGAATCCCGACAAGGTGGAAACGCAGAACTACATCACGGGACGCTTCGGGTAGCGGATTGTTCCATACAAGCAAAAATAAGTTGTACAAAAGTAATCTTAAAATAGAAACATTATGGTGAAGTTTATCGAATCTGAACTCGTCTTGCTGAAAAAGGAAATAGACGAAATGTGGACCCTGGTATATAATCAGCTCGACCGTGCAGGTGATGCCGTGCTTACGCTGGACCGGGAGCTAGCTCAGCAGGTATTGGTGCGCGAACGTCGCGTCAATGCTTTCGAACTGAAAATAGACAGCGACGTGGAGGACATCATTGCCCTTTACAACCCCGTTGCCATCGACCTGCGCTTTGTGCTTGCCATGCTCAAAATCAATACGAACCTGGAGCGTCTGGGCGACTTTGCAGAGGGCATTGCCCGCTTTGCCCTCAACTGCCATGAACCGGCATTGGATACTGAGTTGGTCAAGCAACTCCGTCTTGAAGAGATGATAGCCCAGGTGCTCTCCATGCTCGAGCTTGCCAAGCAGGCACTTCAGGAGGAGAGCCAGGAATTGGCTACCGCTGTGTTTGCCAAGGACAATATGCTGGACGAAATCAATGCTGAGGCTACTGCCATTCTTGCCGACTACATCAGCCGGCATCCGGAGAGTGCACTCTCTTGTCTGAACCTGGTGAGCGTGTTCCGCAAGTTGGAGCGTTCCGGTGACCATATCACGAATATTGCCGAAGAAATAGTGTTCTTTATCGACGCAAAAGTGTTAAAACATAGCGGGCGGACAGATGAACACTACTTAAATGATAAGAAATAAACAAAATTTTAGGATAATTTCAGTGTTTCATGGAAAATAGCCTTATATTTGTCCATTGAAAACGATTGCAGGTGTAGAAAAGTGCTTTGAAATGATAATAAACATAAATGATTTTTTCTAAAAAGATGTTATAAGACATGATTTTTTAATTTGGTTAGTATCACGAAAAAGCGCCTATATTTGCATCGTTATCCTGAAAACAATCGTTTTTACCTTGAAAAAAAAAACTAATACCTATTGAAAACTGAAAAAGGAGGCTTTGTGAAAAGCTTCCATTTTTTTGTACCTATACGAAGGGCTTTTTGTATCTTTGCGCATATTAATAATAAATCGTGTATAACCTAAAAGTATATAGAACCATGTTTTCCGGAATAGTAGAAGAATGTGCCACATTGGTGGCGATGGTCAAAGACCAGGAGAATGTACATTTTACTTTCAAGTGTTCATTCGTCAGTGAATTAAAAATAGACCAGAGTGTGTCTCACAATGGTGTTTGCCTGACGGTAGTCAGTCTGACAGATGATACCTATACCGTGACGGCCATGAAGGAAACGCTGGACCGTTCCAATCTTGGCTTGTTGCAGGTGGGAGATGAAGTGAATGTGGAGCGTAGTATGATGATGAACGGCCGGCTGGATGGCCATATCGTTCAAGGACATGTGGACCAGACTGCCACTTGCATCGATATAAAGGATGCGGAAGGAAGCTATTACTTTACTTTCCGGTATGCTTTTGACAAGGAGATGGCAAAGCGCGGCTACATCACGGTAGACAAAGGCTCGGTAACGGTCAATGGTGTCAGCCTGACCGTGTGCAATCCCACCGACGATACTTTCCAGGTGGCCATTATTCCTTACACCTTTGAGCATACCAATTTCCATGCTTTCAAAGTGGGCAGTGTGGTGAATCTGGAGTTCGATATCATTGGTAAGTACATCAGCCGCATGATACAATATAAATAAGGTAACGGCACTATGGACGATTTCCTGCAATTAGTGGCATCCCGTCAGAGTGACCGTGCCTATGATATGACTCGTGCCGTGGAGCCTGAGAAATATCGGTGATTTACTTTTTAGACACAGATGACGCAGATGACGCGGATTTTTTAATATTCCAATCCGCGTCATCCGCGTCTAAAAAATAATCAAAAAGAAAGCAGATACGGAGTTTCCGGAAAGACTTCCGCGTGCTTACAAATCCTTCAGCAGCACCTTGCTTGCATTCTTGTAGTATTCCTCCCGTGCCTTCAGCAATGCTCCCCATTGGTTGTTGAATTCATTTTCCTTATCAATTTTGAAATCTTCTGAGCCGTGCGTGTCCAGTTTGTCCAGTAGGAGGGCCACATTCATTTTGTTGATATCCATGGAAGGCTGGTAAGCGATGTCTTCACTCTTTTCATCGGTCACCACTTCATGTAGGAGGTTGATTTCCTGCAATTCATAAAGGGTTTCGTGTGTCAGCCGGATGGGAATCTGGCACTCTTCGGATATCTCTTCGGCTGTATAGGGCTGGACGTCTTGTTCAAAGCGCTTGGCTATGAGAGACATTATCAGGATGGAGATAAAATCGCGGTAGCGCCGGCTGATATTGCGCGCATCCTTGTCGAAGCTGAAGTTCCGGATATTCTGTCCGGCGTAGGTCAGTTCGGCACCGAATAGGCAGATGGTCCAGGATACCTGCAACCATAGCAGAAACATCGGAAGGGCGGCAAAACTACCATAGATGGCATTGTAACGGGAAACCCACAACTGGCTGCTGATGTAAAGGAATTGGAATGCCTGGTGTGCCGTACCTGCCAGAATACCGGATATGAGTGCGTGTTTCAGCTTGACCTTTGTATTCGGCATAAAGACGTACAGTGCTGTAAACATGAACCAGGTCAGCACGAAGGGGATGAGGCGCACCATAAACTTGCCGACGGGAGCCAGCAGGGTAAAGTCTTCGAGGTTCTTCACCATCGTACTCATGAAGATGGAAAGACCACCGGACACCACCAGCAGAATGGGCATCAGCAGAAGCATAGAGAAGTAATCCGTTATTTTGCGGTACATGCTGCGCGCCTTTTTCACCTGCCAGATGCGGTTGAAGGTGATTTCCATATTGTTGATTAGATTCAGGACTGTCCACAGCAACATAATCAGACCCACTCCGATGAATATTCCACTCTTGGTCTGAGACAAATACGAATTCACGAATTGCAGGATGACTTCCGTGGTTTCCGTAGGACCGCCGAAACCGTTGACAATCTGGCTTTCCATCAGATTATCGAATCCGAAACCGCGGGCTATGGCAAACAAAATGGCAAGAATAGGCACGATGGCAAGCAACGTACTGTAAGTCAGCGCCGAGGCTTTGTTTACTATCCGGTCTTTGGTGAAGCGGTTGATGCAAAGATAAATCGTCTTGATGATATTGTATACGGAAAAGGTCGTTCGCGTGACTTCATCTTCCGTAATACGCCAGATGTCGTAGGTGAGGAATTTCCAAAGGGCAGCAATACGCTTGTTCATGCTATTATCTCGATTATCCATTGTCAATAAAAAAGCAGTCAGTCTGTAAGCCGGGTTCTGTTCTTCTGTTTCTGAAAAAAGCCTAATTAGGAATTATCCATTCTTCATTATCCATTCTCCATTAAAGAAGTGTCTGTCATTTATCTGAGCCGCATGTCACCATACAAGCTTTAGCGGTCTACCCTCCGACATGGAGCGAGCAACTCTCATAACGTCGGTTTACATGACCTTACAACTCCCAAGACGCACAGCCCTTGTGTCGCCACAAGACTGGTAGGCTCTTACCCCACCTTCTCACCCTTACCGTAGCCCAAGGGCGACGGCGGTTATTTTCTTCTACGTTACTCTACCCTCACGGACAGCTTTCTGTTAGGAAGTGGGACGCTCTGTGTTGCCCGGACTTTCCTCATACGCACGAGGCGCAAGCGACAGACCGACCAACTGCTTTATAGGGTACAAAGATACGGAATATTAATGAAGAATGAAGAATGAAGGATGAAGAATTTGTTGTGCAGTGTGCGGATGCAGTACGGATGAATCCTTCATTCTTCATTCTTTACCCTTAATTATCTTAAAAACATGTATCTATTTCGGAATAAATTCGTAGCTTTGCTATTAGTAATAACCCCCAAATCCTTTTGGCCAATGAAAAAGTTATCCTCTCTTTTTTCTTTATTTCTGTTAATCCCGCTTTTTGCTGTCGCTTCGGAAGTGGGTGACCGTACAATACCTGCAGAAGTGGCGCAACTCGCTGACAGTTTGAAACAAAAGCTTGCACCGGACAAGCGCGTGGCTTTGTTCGATGTGGATTACTCTTTCTCCGGAAAGAATGTGATGTTGCGTGGTGTCACCACTTCGGCAGAGGCAAAGACGGCTTTGCTGGATGGTTTGGCAAAGAAAGGATATGCGGTGATGGATTGTCTGCAAGTGCTTCCGGATGAGGCCGGACTTGAAGGCAAGACGTATGGCATTGTCAATGTGTCTGTGTGCAATCTTCGGGTAGCCCCGGATTTCTCTTCAGAAATGATGACGCAAGGCTTGATGGGTATGCCGGTGCGGGTGTTGCAGCGCGACGGCTGGTACCGTATCCAGACACCGGACAACTACATTGCATGGGTACACCGAGTAGGCATACATCCCGTCACGCGGGAAGAGCTGACCGCTTGGAACAATGCAGAGAAAATAGTGGTGACTTCGCATTATGGCTTTGTCTACTCACAGCCCAGCCAGGCATCGCAGACCGTCTCTGATGTTGCTGCAGGAAACCGCCTGAAGTGGGAGGGGACAAAAGGTGCCTTTTATAAGGTGGCTTATCCCGACGGCCGTCAGGGATATATCTCCAAATCCATCTCCATGCCTGAGAAGAAATGGCGTGCCACCTTGAAGCAGGATGCCGCCAGCATTATAGCCACGGCGCATAGCATGATGGGCATCCCTTATCTTTGGGCTGGCACTTCCTCCAAAGGGGTGGATTGTAGCGGCTTCATGCGCACCGTTCTTTTCATGCACGACATCATCATTCCGCGGGATGCTTCCCAGCAGGCATACGTGGGCGAGCATATCGATATCGCTCCTGATTTCAGTAACCTCCAGCCGGGCGATTTGATTTTCTTCGGGCGCAAGGCGACGCCGGAACGCAAGGAACGTGTGGTACATGTCGGCATGTATATCGGCAACAAGCGTTTCATCCATTCGCAAGGCGATGTGCGCGTCAATAGCTTCAGCCCCGACGACGAGCTGTTCGATGAATACAACCTCGGTAGACTGTTGTTCGCTACGCGCGTGTTACCTTATATAAACAAGGAGGCGTCGCTCAATACAACGGAAACGAATCCATTTTATTCAATGTAATAATGTGCTAATGTGCCAATATGCCAATGACCTCGGCGTGACGGTGCAAACATGACGTAGTATATATATAGCGCAGCCCATTGGCATATTGGCACATTAGCATATTGGCACATTTAATACACACACAATTATGTCAAACAGAAGAGATTTCCTGAAAACCGCCGCTTTTGCCGCACTCGGCTCAGGCATGGCAATCAATCATGTATTTGCCGGAGGAAATGACGCTCCTTCCTTGTTCAACGTGAACAGTAGGGCAGGTGTAACCCCCAAAATGAAACTGCAGTTTCTTCCCCTATGAACTGAAATTGCGCCATGTCTTTACAGTGGCCACCTACTCGCGTACTACCACTCCCGACGTTCAGGTCGAGATAGAATATGATGGCATTATCGGTTATGGTGAAGCCTCCATGCCCCCGTACCTGCAACACGAACTGGGCACGATGGACAGTGTATTGGCTTTTCTGAAGAAGGTGCAGGATGTCATCGGCCAATTCTCAGACCCCTTTCAGCTGGAAGATATACTGGCTTATATAGACAGCCTCTCGGCAGGGGATTCCGCTGCTAAAACTGCTGTGGACATCGCCTTGCACGACCTTGTGGGCAAACTGTTGCAAGCCCCTTGGTATAAGATATGGGGTTTGGACAAGGAAAAGACTCCCTCTACAACTTTCACCATCGGCATTGATACGGCCGACGTGGTGCGTGAAAAGACGAAAGAGTGTGCCGACCGGTTCAATATCCTTAAAGTGAAGCTGGGGCGGGAGAACGACAAAGAAATGATAGAGACCATCCGTTCGGTGACAGACCTTCCGATTGCCATTGATGCCAACCAGGGCTGGAAAGACAAACATCATGCGCTCGATATGATACATTGGCTGCACGAAAAAGGAATTGTCATGATAGAGCAACCGATGCCCAAGGAACAATTGGACGATATCGCATGGGTCGCCCAGCAAAGCCCGTTACCCATATTTGCCGATGAGTCCATTCAGCGTCTGAAGGATGTGGCAGGCTTGAAGGGCGCCTTTACGGGCATCAACATCAAGCTGATGAAGTGTACCGGTATGCGCGAAGCCTGGAAGATGGTGACTTTGGCACGTGCATTGGACATGAAAGTGATGGTAGGCTGTATGACCGAGACCTCTTGTGCCATTACCGCTGCCTCTCAATTCTCTCCGGCAGTGGACTTTGCCGACTTAGACGGTAGTCTGCTGATTGCGAACGACCGTTTCAAGGGTATGGAGGTTGTGAAAGGTAAGATAACGTTGCCCGATTTGCCGGGTATTGGAGTGGTGAAGTTATGAGAAAGCTATTGTATACCGTCGCTCTGTTTGTGATAGCTTCTGCATGCAGCACGAAGCCCGAGAGCAAGCCCTATAATTGGGAGGACGACCTGCACCAACGTCTGCTTACGGATTTCTGTATGACGGAATCCCAGGTGAAGGACTATATCCGCAAGTATATTCCCGACGTGACCGATGAGCAGATGCGCCAGTGGGAAGCTTCCAAAGCTTTGGAGTGCATGATGCTGGATGGAGAGAAACGCTATTTCCGTAATGCCGGACCTAATCTGTTTCGTGTGGACTCCACTTGCTATGACATCAAGATAGCCAAGGAAGGTTCTTCGCCGAGTGGCAGCGAGAAAGTGAATATGGAGAACCTGCCCGAAATCATTTCTGCTGTGAAGAAGGAGGGCAAGGCCATTGTTGCGCCGAAGCGCATGCGCGTCACCTACACGTTGACCGTGGATACCAATGCCGTGCCTGCCGGGAAAATCATCCGTTGCTGGTTACCCTATCCCCGTCAGGACCAGGCTCGGCAGCAGGATGTCGAGTTCATTTCGGCCAGTGAACCGCAATACACCTTTTCGTCGCCCGAGTGCCGTCACAGTACATTGTACATGGAGAAACGTGCTGTCGAAGGCGAACCGACCGTATTCTCCGAAACCTTTGAGTTTACCGCCAACGGCGAATGGCATAATCTGAAGCCGGAAGACGTGCAGCCCTATGATACGACGACCGCCCTTTATAAGGAATATACTGCCGAGCGTGAGAAGCATATCGTCTTTTCCCCACGCTTGCGCGAACTTGCTGCCAAATTGACAGCCGGTGAAACCAACCCCTACTTGAAAGCCAAACGTATCTTCCGTTGGGTGAATGACAACTTCCCGTGGGCTTCTGCACGCGAATATTCCACCATTGAGAATATCCCGGAATATGTGTTGGACAACCGTCACGGAGACTGTGGCCAAGTCAGCCTGCTGTTCATTACGCTTTGCCGCATCAGTGGAATTCCCGCACATTTCCAGAGCGGCTTCATGATGCATCCCCGTGCATGGAATCTGCACGATTGGGCAGAAGTCTATTTTGAGGGTGTGGGTTGGGTGCCTGCCGACCAGTCATTCGGCATTCCTGCCTTTGCTCGCAATGCCGACGAAGAATATTTCTTCCTGGGTGGTATAGACTCTTGGCGCATGATTGTGAACACTGATTACGGCATGCCGCTACAGCCCGAAAAGCAGTATCCCCGCAGCGAGACCGTCGACTTCCAGCGTGGCGAGGTGGAGTGGGAGGGAGGTAACCTCTACTTCCCGCAGTGGGACTACCACATGGACATTGATTACTTGAATTATTAAGGTACTATCTGCCCTCTAAAAACAGATGATGCGTTCAGCCCGAACACATCATCTGTTTGGTATAAACGCATCATCTGTTTACCCCAAATGCATCATCCGTTTCGGCCGCAACGGGTGATGCGTCTTTTTATGCCCTATCTGTCAGTTCTTTAACAGTCAGCAATCGTACATAAATGCTAATTTGTCAGTCTTTGCCGTTAACCGCTGTTAAGCCCTAAATATCCTCTGTTAAAAGAGAACAAAAAAGAGTGACAAGCGGAATAACTGAACGTTTTTTGTCGTTATTTTAACGTCGTAATGTTAAACGAAACTTGAATATTAACAATTTAAAGAATAGGAAGAATAGTATGAAACAGACAACAAAAAATCATCCTTGGAGTTGCGGCTATCGTGCTCCTGAGCTCTGGAGTGGCTGGATTGACCACTTATAAGATGCTGAATAAGGAAAAGCCTGCCGCATTCAGCGAGTTGTTCCAACAGAACCCGAATAATCTGCTGCCGGCAGCTTTCCATGCAACGGATGCCCAGCCTGTGGATTTGACACAAGCAGCGGAGAGCTCGCTCCATGCTGTAGTGCATATACGTGCCACTCAGTTGAGTAAGACCCAGACGGTACAAGAACAGCCGGATAATTTTGACTTCTTCTTTGGAGACGGTCGTGGACGCCAGCGCCAGATACAGACCCAGCCGCGTGTAGGTTTCGGTTCGGGTGTCATCATCTCCAAAGACGGATATATTGTGACGAACAATCACGTGGTGGAAGGTGCTGATGAAATCACTGTGAAACTGAATGACGACCGTGAGCTGAAAGGACGCATCATCGGTACTGACCCCAGCACGGACTTGGCATTGATTAAGATTGAAGGGGATGACTTCCCGACAATTCCGGTTGGTGACTCCGACCAGTTGAAGGTGGGAGAATGGGTATTGGCAGTAGGTAATCCGTTCAACCTGAACTCTACCGTAACAGCTGGTATCGTCAGTGCAAAAGCCCGTTCCATTGGCTCTTCTGCCTCCAACGGACAAGCTGCAAACATCCAGTCTTTCATTCAGACGGATGCTGCCATCAACCAAGGTAACAGTGGTGGTGCGTTGGTGAATGCCAAAGGCGAGCTAGTTGGTATCAATGCCATGCTTTACTCACCCACGGGTGCTTATTCCGGCTATGGTTTTGCCATCCCTACCAGCATTATGACAAAGGTGGTAGCCGACTTGAAACAGTTTGGTACCGTGCAGCGCGCGCTCCTTGGCATCAAGGGTAGTGATTTGAGCACAGACCTGCAGATGGACGAACGTTGGACCGAAGAACTGAAGAAGAAGGCCGACGAACTTGGTGTGAAAGAGGGTATCTATGTGGCCGAAGTTGTTGAAGGTGGTTCCGCTGCCGGCATCTTGAAGGAAAATGATGTAATCATAGCATTGAACGGCAAGAAGATTCACAAGTTCTCGGATTTGCAGGAAATGCTGGCAAAACACCGTCCGGGCGACAAAGTGAAGGTAACAGTGGTTCGTGACAAGAAGGAAAAGGAATTCGAAATCACGCTGAAGAATGAGCAAGGCACTACGAAGGTAGTGAAGGATGCCGGAATGGAAATCTTGGGTGCAGCCTTCAAGCCCGTATCTTCCGAGCTGAAGAAGCAGTTGAACCTGGGTTACGGTCTGGAAGTTACCGGGGTTACCAATGGCAAGATGGCCGATGCAGGTATCCGCAAGGGCTTCATCATTCTGAAAGCCAACGGAGTGCCGATGAAGACGGTGGACGATTTGGAAAAGGCGATGAAAGAGGCAAGAAAGTCTCCTGAGCAAGGTTTGTTCATCACCGGTATGTTCCCGTCAGGAAAACGTGCAATGTATGCCGTTGATTTGACTCAAGAATAAAAAATAGGGATAGTTAGGTAAGAAGATTGTAATATTAGCTAACAATAGCGAAAAAGGGGGTGTCGGTACAATACATACCGGCATCCTTTTTGTTATATAGGATAAGATATAAATAAGGTGAAAAAGTTGGGATGAAATTATTGTAACAAAATAATTTGTCGTACCTTTGCAACCCAAATCTGTATTATAAGAATGAGACAACTTAAAATTACAAAAAGTATCACTAACAGAGAGAGCGCTTCTCTTGACAAGTATTTGCAGGAAATCGGTCGCGAAGACCTCATTACTGTTGAAGAGGAAGTGGAGCTCGCTCAGCGCATCCGCAAGGGTGACCGTGTTGCACTGGAGAAATTGACACGTGCCAATCTGCGTTTCGTTGTATCTGTGGCCAAGCAGTACCAAAACCAAGGTTTGAGTTTGCCCGACTTGATTAACGAGGGTAATTTAGGACTGATCAAGGCTGCCGAAAAGTTCGATGAAACACGTGGTTTCAAGTTCATCAGTTATGCAGTATGGTGGATACGTCAGTCCATTCTGCAGGCTTTGGCAGAGCAGTCGCGTATTGTACGTCTTCCGTTGAACCAGGTAGGCTCGCTGAATAAAATCAGCAAGGCCTTCTCCAAGTTCGAGCAGGAAAACGAACGTCGTCCGTCTCCTGAAGAGCTTGCCGATGAACTGGAAATCCCTGTTGACAAAATCTCTGATACGCTGAAGGTGTCCGGCCGTCACATTTCGGTGGACGCACCTTTTGTAGAAGGAGAGGACAACAGCTTGCTCGATGTGCTGGTCAACGACGACTCTCCTATGGCCGACCGCTCTTTGGTGAACGAGTCTCTTGCGAGGGAAATTGATAGAGCTCTTTCTACGTTAACCGATAGGGAAAAAGAAATCATACAGATGTTTTTCGGTATCGGACAGCAGGAAATGACATTAGAGGAAATCGGCGACAAATTCGGTCTCACACGTGAGCGTGTCCGCCAGATTAAGGAAAAAGCAATCAGAAGATTAAGACAAAGTAATCGTAGTAAATTGCTCAAATCTTATTTGGGATAAATAAGAAATATCAGTTTCCGACAAAATAGAAGGAATTAAAAACCGTACGTCTTTAGTAAGGCGTGCGGTTTTTTTATATCTTTGCCCCATTGATAATTCATAACTTATAACTCATAACTCAATGAAATACGTTCGTATACTTTGTGCCGTAGCTTTGGTTTTTGCGTTGTGCTCAGCTTTTACAATGAAAGATAAGGAAAAGGCATGTATATGCTTTTGGTGTGGCGGCTTCTTTCAATGACTCCATCGTATATTATACAGACATCCAGGTATTGGACAGCGTAGAGCTGGATAAGAATGGATTCTTGCCCAAGCGTGATTTATACACTTACCAGCTCAAGAATTATCTGGAGTATAATCTGAAGAAGCCGGACTATACTTGCATGATTTATTTCTCTGAAAACAGGAAAAAAGTTGGAAAAAAGAGGCTGTAAAGGTAAAAAGGTAAGTATAAGAAAGAGTAAGAATATGGTTTTACAGGTGGTGAAGCCTGAGGCTTTCACATTTGCAAAAACCGCAGGAATAAGATTTCAAGTATGAAAAACAAAAACTATATCTTCTTTTTTTCTTCGTTTTCCCCTTGTTCATGTCGGCGTGTCGTGGTGATGACCCGATACCTGATCCTCCGGTTGATGGGAAACGTACTGTGCTGGTATATATGGCAGCGGATAATAGTATAAATCCATTGGCTAGCTTTACGGATGGGGATTTGGAGGAATTGAAAGCTGGGATGGCTTCAATTGATAATACATCTGATATGCATTTATTGGTGTATATAGATACGGGATTTCCTCGTTTGATTGAAATTGAAAATAAAGGTGGTACTGTTGTTGAAACAATAGTCAAAGAATACGAAGATAGAAATTCGTGCGGAGTCGCTGAGACGCAAGAGGTATTCAATGATGTGTTTGGGAATTCTTTATATAAAGCGGAAAGTTATGGTTTGATTTATTGGTCGCATGGGGAAGGATGGATACCTACTCCATTGCCTTCTACTCGCTGGATAGGAAATGATAAGACTGGAGGAGGGCATTATATGAATATTGAGGACTTGAAGTTAGTATTACAGAACGCTCCTCATTTTGATTTTATTATGTTTGATGCTTGCTTTATGCAGTCGGTGGAAGTCGCGTATGAGTTGCGTGATTGTTGCGATTACTATATTGGTTTCCCTGCTGAGAATCCAGGTCCTGGTGCTGCCTATGATAGAATGTTTCCATTTATATTTCAGAAAGGTGCAGCGGTAGAAATGGCTATTGGGACTTTTGCTGCTTATGATGAAATTTATACTGGAAAAATAGGAAGTAATAGCAATTGGACAATGGGCACTGCTATAGATGTGCTGAAATCTTCTGAGCTTGAGAACTTAGCTGCTGCTACAGCAAATGCTTTGTCGGGAGTGACAGCAGATAGAGAAGTTCTTCGGTCATCGGTCTTTGATTATGATCAGCGTAAAGTAGGATCGTCTTATTATGTAGGCTATTATGATTTCGTAGAAATGATGGAAAAACTCGTTGTGGATGAAGTTGCCTTGGATGAATGGAAGCAAGCATATGATGCAGCTTCTGTCTGTTGGAAAAAAACACCGATGATTTATTCGATGTCTGTTGGTATGTTCTCCATGAAGCGGGCAAATGGGGTTAGCCATTATATACCTTCCACTGCCACTTCTGCTGCTGCTCAAGCTGCTAATGCCGCTTATCGTTCTACTTCATGGTATAGTGCTGTCGGTCTTGCTCGGCTTGGTTGGTAAGCTTATAAAAACTTGCATACTGAACGGATTATTATAGGTGTAAAAACTTGTAATAATCCGTTTTTTTATGCCTATTCTTATTAAAATGAGTCTTTTAATAATATTTTCCTTTGGAAATTATGTTTTATTGAAAATAATTATTTTCTTTGCATCGTCAAACTTAAAAAACGAAGAATTATGAAATATGTAATCATTGGCGGTGTAGCAGGTGGAGCCACGGCAGCCGCCCGACTGAGAAGAGTGGACGAAATGGCTGAAATCCTTTTATTGGAGAAAGGCCCTTACATCTCGTATGCTAATTGTGGTTTACCTTATTATATAGGTGGAGTGATAGCAGAGCGCGAGAAGCTGTTGGTACAGACACCCGAATCTTTCGGCAAGCGCTTCCGCATTGATGTGCGTGTGCAGAATGAAGTAATCGCCATCCATCCCAAAAACAAGACCGTTACCATACGCAATGCGGAAGGCAAGGAGTACGATGAAAGCTATGACAAACTTTTGCTTTCTCCCGGTGCTAACCCCGTGAAGCCCCCCTTGGAAGGCATTAATTCCGAAGGCATCTTCACGTTGCGCAATGTAGAAGATACCGACCATATCAAGGCTTATATCTCGGACAAGCAGGTGAAACGCGCCGTGGTGGTAGGTGCCGGTTTCATCGGATTGGAAATGGCGGAGAACCTGCATCATGCCGGTGTTCATGTGTCTGTAGTCGAAATGGGTAATCAGGTGATGGCGCCTATCGACTTCTCTATGGCGGCACCTATTCATCAGCATCTGTTGCAGAAAGGTGTCTCCCTCTATCTGGAAGAAGGCGTAACCCACTTCAAGCGTACGGACAACGGAATCACCGTATTCCTGAAAAGCGGAAAGGCCATTCCTGCCGATATGGTGTTACTCTCCATCGGTGTGCGTCCTGCCACTGCATTGGCGCAACAAGCCGGCTTGAAACTGGGCGAGATGGGCGGTATCTGGGTAGACGAACACTTGGAGACTTCCGAAAAAGACATCTATGCCGTGGGCGATGCCATCGAATATCCTCATCCGCTGACCGGAAAGCCCTGGCTCAATTATCTGGCAAATCCTGCCAACCGCCAGGGACGTATCGTTGCTGATAATATGGTGTTTGGCAATACTGTTTCCTACGAAGGAGCTATCGGCACCTCCATTGCCAAAGTATTCGACATGACGGTAGCCTCTACGGGCCTTGCAGCCAAACGCTTGAAGCAGTGGGGCATGGAATATCAAAGCTCGGTGACTCACTCGGCATCTCATGCCGGTTACTATCCGGATGCCCTGCCTTTGACCTTGAAACTGACTTTCCATCCCAAAACCGGTAAACTCTATGGTGCGCAATGTATCGGTTACGAGGGAGTGGACAAGCGAATCGACCAGATAGCCGGACTCATCAAGCGGGGTGGCACAGTCTACGATTTGATGGAGACGGAGCACACGTATGCGCCTCCTTTCTCCTCGGCCAAAGACCCCATCGCTATTGGCGGCTATGTAGCATCGAACATTATCAGCGGTGCTATGCCTGTCATCTCTTGGCGCGAGCTGGTAGAAGAGAAGGATAAAGTGATGCTGATAGATACCCGTACGCCCGAGGAATTCTCTTTCGGCACCATTCCGGGAGCCGTCAATATTCCGTTGGACGAAATGCGCGAACATTTGGCAGAGATACCTACAGACAAGCCGGTAGTGCTTTTCTGTGCTGTGGGTCTGCGCGGTTATCTGTCCCTGCGCATCTTGATGGGGCGCGGCTATCGCAATGTGCGCAATCTGATAGGTGGTTATAAGACCTACTCCACGGCAACAGCACCTCTGCCGTTTCCATCTGCTCCGGCAGGCGGCGGCTCTTCTTCTTCGGTAGAGGCTGCTACTGATGATGTTCCTGCGGATGCATCAGTGTCCAAGAAGGAAACGTTGAAGATAAATGCTTGCGGTTTGCAATGTCCGGGACCTATCATGCAGGTGAAAAAGGCGATGGATAGCATTGCTGTGGGCGAGCGTGTGGAGATTGTGGCAACCGATGCCGGTTTTGCACGCGATGCTTCTGCCTGGTGTGATACGACGGGAAATAAATTGATAGAGAAGCATGACGAGAAAGGACGCTATACGGTAGTCATCGAGAAAGGTGCTCCGGCTTGTACATCTGCTTCCAATGTTTCCGCAGCCAGGGGTAGGGGAAAGACGCTGATTCTGTTCAGTGACGACCTGGACAAAGCGCTGGCAACCTTCGTATTGGCAAACGGAGCAGCGGCAACGGGACAGAAAGTAACCATTTTCTTCACCTTCTGGGGACTGAACGTCTTGAAGAAAGTGCAGAAACCCAGTGTGCAGAAGGACTTCTTCGGCAAGATGTTCGGCATGATGCTGCCGTCCAGCTCTTTGAAACTGAAGTTGTCGCAGATGAATATGTTTGGCATGGGCAGCCGCATGATGCGCTTCTTGATGAAGCGCAAGGGAGTGGATTCTTTGGAGTCGTTGCGCTCGCAGGCATTGGCGCAGGGAGTGGAATTCATTGCTTGCCAGATGTCTATGGATATGATGGGCATCCAGCACGAAGAACTTCTGGATGAAGTAACCATCGGCGGCGTGGCTACCTATATGGAACGTGCGGACAAGGCAAATGTGAACTTATTTATATAGGAGGACAAGATATGGAGACTTTATGTAAAATCCGTGATGTTTATCGGGCTATTGCCGAGTTCGAGGTGCAGTTTACGCAGATGTATGATTTATCGCTGAATGAAGGAATGCTGTTGTGCACGCTGCTCAATACTCCTAAGCTTACCTCCAGTGAGATAGCCGAGGCACTGGGTTTGTCTGCCTCCAACACTTCAAAGGTCATTCGCTCTGTCGAGGGAAAGAAGCTCATTACCCGTCTGATAGGTAAGGAAGATAAACGTCAGATGCGTTTTTCTCTTACGACAGAAGGCAAGAACCGGATTTCGGATATTAAGAATGCTACTTTCGAATTGTCGGAGTTGTTGCAGCAGGTAGTTAGCCTCGTATAGTTTTGTGTAAAAGCGAATTAATATCGTGTTTGCAGGAAGTTAATATCCTGCGGACACGATATTTGTTTTTTGTAGGACACGTTATTAACTTCTTGCACGACATGTTGTTAGTATCGTGTATTGCATGCTATAAATTGTTTGTATCTGTTCGTGTGTATTTCTATCTTTTATTACTGAGAAATTTACTAAGAATCTTTAATAATGTCTCTTTCGACAATTTCTTAACTCTTAATCAATTCTTTTCTCTGTTTTAAAAATGAACTTGATTGGAAAAGCCATTCTTTATGAATCGCCTATATACTCAGTCGTATTTCCGTAAAGGAACACAAGCTTGATACCAAAGAAATAAATTGAAACTTTCTATGTCAATTGCCTAATATTATTTTACTTTGCTGTCAAATAGTAAGCAATACAGCGATTGATATGCAGAAATTATTGTCTTTGCCGCCTAATCTGGTGTCGGCATTCTATGAACTGGAAAATGTAGACCGTACGGAATGGTTTTGTACTTCCGACCCGGTGGGAATGAAACTTGGCTCGGGTGGGGGAACTACCTGGCTCTTGAGAGAATGGCAGAAGGAACGGGATAGGAAGTATTGGGCGGAGGAGCGTATTCCAACAGAAAAGTGCATTCCAACAGAGAAAAGCATTCCAATAGAGAAGCGTATTCTGCTGCATGCCGGAGGACAAAGCCGTCGTTTACCGGGATATGCACCGGCGGGCAAGATATTGACCCCGATTCCGGTGTTTCGCTGGGCGCGTGGACAAAAACTGGGACAGAATTTATTATCCCTTCAACTCCCACTTTACGAAAAGATAATGGAGCGGGCTCCCGAAAGACTGCGTACGCTGATTGCCAGTGGTGACGTATATATCCGTGCGGAAAAGCCGCTTCAAGAGATTCCCGATGCAGATGTGGTGTGCTATGGACTGTGGGTAGACCCGTTGCTCGCCACACATCATGGTGTGTTTATCTCGGACCGGAATCAACCGGAATCCTTGGATTTCATGCTTCAGAAACCCTCTCTGGAAGAATTGGAAAACCTCTCCAAGACACATCTCTTTTAATGGATATCGGCATCTGGCTATTGAGCGACCGGGCCGTTGACTTGCTGATGAAACGTTCGCAGAAGGCAGATGGGGCTTTGGACGTGGATACGCCATATTCCGACTTGAAATACTATGACTTGTATGCTGACTTTGGCTTGTCCTTAGGAAATCATCCCCGTATTGAGGATGAAGAGCTGAATAGCCTCTCCGTCGCCATATTGCCTTTGCCCGGAGGCGAATTCTACCATTATGGAACAAGCCGCGAACTGTTGTCTTCAACCGTCACC
>ENA-OQCU01000395-OQCU01000395.1-human-gut-metagenome-genome-assembly--contig:-NODE-395-length-20807-cov-6.633462_pt1 | contig 20807 bp, 23 predicted proteins | sample MGYA00242504_ERZ504590 | MGnify/ENA primary metagenome ERZ504590 (study PRJEB26092, sample SAMD00036318) | human gut metagenome | host: Homo sapiens | study: EMG produced TPA metagenomics assembly of... | reverse complement strand
AGAGAGGTAAGGTCAAAGAGCTTCGGCGGTATAGCGGTTTTATTTTCACGGGTCAAGGAAGTGCAGACAGCCGCCGACGCTTCGCAGGCCGCTTTCAGTTTGCCCGCTTCATCAGCGGCGCAGATCTTCGCGCTTGCCGCTTCTGCGCCGGGGGAGCATAAGGCGCACATGGTAATATTTTTTACTTTCTTGAAGTTCATAATGGCAGCGTCCCGGTCTACAAGCATTTTTAGGGTTGGGGTCTGCACACGTCCCACGTTCAAGGTTTTTCCATACAGGCAGGAGAAAATGGCGGGTCGCGTTAATGCCGATAAGCCAGTCAGCCTTTGCCCTGCATAATGCGGAATGATAGAGAGCGTCATACCTGCGCCCGTCCTTCAGATTGTCAAAGCCGCTTTTGATGGCGTCCGTTTCCATAGAGGAAATCCAAAGACGGGTAAAGGGTTTCTTGCAGCCCGCTTGATGATAGACAAAGCGGAAAATCAATTCTCCCTCGCGCCCCGCGTCGCAGGCGTTCACGACTTCCGAAACGTCGGCGCGGTGCATGAGGTCTTTCAAGATTTTGAATTGTTTTCCCTTGTCGGCGGCTACGGTGTACTGCCATTCCTGCGGCAGAATGGGTAAGCTGTCATAGCTCCATTTTCTGTACTGCTCCCCATAGGCGGCAGCTTCGGAAAGCTGTACCAAATGCCCGATACACCAAGAAATGATGTACTTGTCATTTTCGATATATCCGTCTTTCTTACCCGTAACGCCAAGGGCGGCGGCAACCGCCGCCCCGACGCTGGGTTTCTCACAAATCACAAGTTTCATTCTTCCTCGTCCTCCTGTTCGGTGTCTGCGATGTCAGTTTCTTCCTCCGGCTCGTCCTCGTCGTATTCGTCAAAATCGAACTCGTCAAGGTCGGTGCTGCCTTTTACGTTCTGCTTCGGTTTCATAAACTTAACGTAGTAGAGGGCTGCACCGCCGCCAAGAAGTCCCACAACAAGGAAAATCAAAAGCCCGCCCATGCCGTTTTGGGGGCTGCTCCTGCCCGGTGGGTTCCTCCGGCGCGGCTTCCTTGCCTGTGCAGCTATCCATGTTGACAGAGCAGACGGGGCAGGCGGTGTTTACTTCGCCCGCCTTGCATTTCTCGGTACAGTTGCAGACAGCCGGGGGCTGCTCGGTCTGTTCCTCCCCGATAATCGCCATAAGGTCGCTTTCGTCTACTTGATTTAAGAAGTGGACGGAATTTTCCCCCTCGGCTGCCCGGTCAACGATAATGTAAAAATAGTTGCCGCCTTTGCTTTTCACGACGATAAACTGCTTATCCTCGGCAGCGTCCCCGTCGATGTCGTCCACAAGGGTCATGTTGCCCTCCGGGGTAAGGGGCTGCGGTTCGGTTTCCACGATTACGCCGCTGTCGTCGGTTTCCTCCGTCGGGGTCTGCGCGTAGGCAGTAACAGAAAAGCCGCCCACAAGGACAAGGGCGGCGCAAAGTGCGGTAAGGCTTGCAAGGATTTTATTCTTCATCTGCATTGTCCTCCTGTTCCTCATAGTCTGCGGGGATAGGGGCAATGCCCGGAATACCGTTGCCGGAAAGCATAGCGGTAAACTCCTGCGGGGTCAGGCGCATGGAGCGCACGAGCTGAACGATTTGCAGATTTTCCGCTTCGGTTTTCTGTGCTTCCAGTCCGCGCAGCTTGTTCTGATACTCCGTGATTTTCTCACGGGTCTTTTGGATTTCCTTTTCAATTCTTTCGATTTTACTCATAGCCATAATGATTTTTCTCCTTTCGATTTTCAAATGTGTTTGTTGTATGTCAGTTCCAGTTCATCAGCCCGTACCCTTTGATACAGGCATAGTCAAGGGGATAGCTCTTAATCTTGCAGGCGTCGCCGGAATTGCCCTCAACGGTATAGACGCGGCTTTCGTCCCTGCCGATAACAAGCCCAACATGGTCTGCGCTGCCGTCTAAGTCCCAGTCAAAAAAGATAGCGTCGCCGGGGGCAATGTTTTCATAGCCCCGCGCTCCCCATTGTCCGTGAGAGGTAAACCACGGAATACCCTGCGACTGGCAGGCGGCAAAGCGCGGTTCGGAAAGCCCCATTTGCCCGTAGCACCAGGACACAAAACAGGCGCACCATTCCACGCGGGAGTTGAAGCCGTACCAGCTCCAATACGGATAGCCGCCCACATTTCCGACTTGCTGCTTTGCAAGGTCAACGATAGCGGTATTACCGGGGCGCGTTCCGTTTACAAAGTCCACGCCGCTTAAATCCTCGGACGCGGAAGTGTCGGGAGAGCCCGCCGCCAAAGATAAGGGGGCTTTGTTCCCCGCTTGTCTGCAAGTACACCCGGTACATTTCCAGTTGTTCCGGGGTCAGATTATTTTCCGCAATGTGGATAGCGGGGTGTTCGTCAGCTTGACGTTTAAGATGTAATACTCATAAGGCACTTGTACCGTGTAGGTGTCCGTATGCTCGTTGCCGTCCTCGTCTGTCCATGTGTCGGTGCGTTCTTCCTCCCGGTAGCGTATTTCCACTTCCTCGGTCAGCGTCAGCCTGTATTGCTGATTGAAAATCCGTTGTAATTCGCTCTGTACCTCGGCGCGGGTGTAGCTTTGGTATTTTGCGGTCAGATAGGACGCTAATTCGTGGGGGTTATGCCCGATATTTGCAAGGTCATAGCGGTACTCGTCATAGCCGGGGTGGGTGCTTTCGATAGCGTCAATCTCGTTTTGCAGCCCGCTTTCCAGTCCGGCATAGGCATTTTCCACTTCCACAAGGTCGCTGTCCTCGGACGTATAAGACGTTCCAAGCACGCCGTTTAACGTGCCGGAAAACATTGCACCACAAGAGGACAGCCCGGACAGAAGCATAATGAAAAGCAGCAGCGCCCCGACAGCGATTGCCACGCCCGCCGGGTGTCTTGCCACAAACGCCGCTGTCTGCTTCGTTTTCTCGGCGGCTTTGGCTGCCGCTTTGCGGGTGCGTTCCGCTGCGCCCTTGATACCCTTTGCAGTATTGCGGGCTTCCTTTGCATACTGCTTTTTAATCTGCTGTTTCTGCCAAAAACGGGAAATAGGGTTACTGGTTAGCTGTGGGTTCTCATGCAGGGTCTTATGATACTGAAAATCCACGTTTGCCTTGAAAGCAGCTTTTTCAGCCTTTGCCGCTTCCCGGTAGGGTTTCAGCTTGTGGCTGCGGTAGCCCTGCTTGATTTTCCTTACCCCGTACTTTGCGCCGCGCTCGGCGGCTTCCTCGCTCTTATGTGCGCCCTCCACGCCGGAATTATCCTTTTCGACAGAATGGATTTTGTTGTGTACCAAAATCCCGGCTTCCTGTGCGGGGCGGGATAAGGGGCTGTGTTTGTCCTTAAATCCGGGCGGCTTGTCCTTTTCCTCAAAGTGCAGGCGGGTCTTGCCTTTCCCGGTGGCTTCGTCAAAGGTGCGCTCTTTCGTAAGTTTCTTTTCTTTGGGGATAGCTGCCTTTGCCTTATCCAGTCGGTCAGCGGCTTTGTCGGATTTCTTGATATACTTTTCAAGCTCCGGGGCAGCGCGTTCCTCGTCGGTAAATTGCAGCCGGGAAGATTTCGTCCCGGCGGTAGCTTCTGCCTGTGCCTTTCGTACCGCTTTTTTAGACGCTTTGCGGGTATGGGCGGCGTCGATATGCTCCATGACGCGTTCCGTTTTGCCCGTGTCTGCTTTGGGGGCAGCTCCCGGCACATGGGGCAAGGGAGAAGTCGGGGAAGCTGCACCTTGTAGCTGCGCTGCGTCCTGTGCTGCCTGTTGCTCCGGGGATTTCTGAAAATCCGCGTCCTGCGTCCGCTTGCTGATACGTTCCGTGTCTCCCGTGGTCTGATTTTCTGCGATAGCCCCGTCGCGGGTCATTTTCTGCGTGATTTTATCACGGGGCTTTAATGGGTCTTTCAAGTGTTACCACCTCCAATCCGCGCCCCTGCAAGGGCGCAATACTCGGCGTTCAGTTCAATGCCGATATAGCGGCGGTCAAGGCTTTTCGCTGCAAGTCCGGTGGTGCCGCTTCCAAAAAACGGGTCAAGGACAACGCCGCCTGCCGGACAGCCCGCCAGTATGCACGTTTCCGCGAGTTTCGGGGGATAAGCGGCAAAATGCCCGCCCTTATACGGTACGGTATTGATAAGCCAAACGTCCCGCTTGTTCCTTGTGGTCGGCATAAGGGCGTCGTCATAATAGCCGCCGCTGCGGGGCTGATTGATACCCTGCACCTTGCCCTGTCCCGGTACTTCCTCGGCGTATTTGTGTCCTGCGCTGCGCCCCTGCCGGTACCGCGCTGCCGTTCCCGGCGCGATCGGCTCCGCAATGGCGGCAGCGTCATAGTAGTATTTCTTTGATTTCGTCAGTAAAAAGATATGCTCATAGCAGCGGCTCGGTCGGTCGCGGCAGCTTTCCGGCATGGGATTTTCTTTCAGCCAGATAATATCACTCCGCAGATACCACCCGTCAGCGCGCAGGGCAAAAGCTAAAAGCCACGGAATACCGATTAAGTCCTTTTGCTTGCAGCCCGCTTTCATGCCTGTGCCGCAGTAGGTATCTGCGATATTCAGCCAAAACGTCCCGTCGTCTTTCAGTACCCGGCGCAGTTCCCGGAATACTTCTACAAGCCTGTCAATGTACTGCTCCGGCGTGTCCTCCCGTCCAATCTGCATATCAAGCCCGTAGTCCCTTAGTCCATAGTAAGGCGGGCTTGTGACGCAGCAGTTCACGCTTTCGCTCGGCAGCTCCCGCAGGGCATAGAGGGCTTCACGGTTGATGATTACGTCCGTTTTCATGGCTTGCTCACTTCCTCCGGCTTTGTCGTAAGCAGACGGTAAAGCTCGGTGTCCGTCGGGAAGCGGTCAATGAACGGCAGCACCACATTCCCGTAAAAGATAAGCCCCTCGCCCGCTTCGGTATGGGTAACGTATTTCATCTGCTGCGGGGAAATGTTGAGCTGCTTTGCAAGGATAGCCCGGTCGCCCTGTGCCTGATTGAGCATGAGGACAAAATCAGAGTTTTCAAAAATATTCTCGACTTCGCGGCTGCTTAAAAGGTCTTTGACGTTCTGCGTGATAGCGGTCGGTATGCCGCCCCATTTACGAAAACGCTTCCAAATCTCCACGGAATAGGCTGCGGTCTGTTCCTCTTTCAAAAGCAAATGAAACTCGTCCATATAGTAACGGGTTGCCTTTTTTTCGGCGCGGTTTACGGTAACGCGGTTCCACACCTGGTCTTGCACAATGAGCATACCTAATTTTTTGAGCTGCTTTCCAAGCTGCTTAATATCAAAGCAGACAAGGCGGTTTGAAAGCTCCACGTTGGTACGGTGGTTAAAGACGTTCAGAGAGCCGGAAACATAAAGCTCCAATGCCGCCGCAATGCGGGCAGCTTCCGGCTCCGGCTGTTTCAGCAGTTCGTTGTAGAGGTCGCCCAAAATCGGCATTTTTGCCGGGTCGGGGTCTGCAAGGAAAGGGCGGTACACGTTCCTAACGGCGCGGTCAATGACGGTCTTTTCCACTGGCTGCAAGCCCTCTTTGCCGCCGATAACAAGCTCGCAGAGGGAAAGGATAAAGTCGGATTTCAAGGCAAGCGGGTTGTCGTCCTCGGAGTAGTTGAGGTTAATATCCATAGGGTTCACATACTGGGGCTTGCCGTCCATGCCTTTTCCGGCAGGCGACAGGCGTATCACTTGCCCGCCCAAACGCTGCACAAGGGAAAAATATTCTGCTTCCGGGTCGCAGATAATAATATCGTCGTCAGTAATGAGAAAGGCGTTTGTCATTTCCCGTTTTGCCGCAAAGGATTTACCGCTTCCCGGTGTTCCGAGGATAAGCCCGTTGGGATTTTTCAGTTGCTTGCGGTCGCAGAGTATCATGTTGTTTGACAGCGCATTTAAGCCGTAGTAAAGGGCTGCGCCCCGCTGAAAAAGCTCCTGTGTGATGAACGGGATAAAAATAGCGGTGCTGCTGGTCGTTAATCCTCTTTGAATGGGGATAAGGTTCTCTCCAAGAGGGATAGAGGACATAAAGCCCGCTTCCTGCAAATAGTCAAGGCGGGTCAGAGCGCAGTTGTTTTTCTGTGCAAAGCCCGCCGTAGCAAATACGTCATTATCCAGCTTCCGTTTTGTGTCTGCCATGTTTACCACAAGGAACGTCAGCAGAAACATTCTTTCATTTCTGCTCTGTAAATCCTGCAACAGGTTCTTTGCTTCGCTGCCGAAAGTAGCAAGGTCGGACGGAATTATATCCATGTCATACCCGCTGCGTACCGCTTTTTTCTGTTCCTCAATCTTCATCTTGTCGAGGTCGGTTATCTTGCGCTTAATGGTCTTGATTGCTTCGCTCTGGTCGATACTACGGATATGCAGATTGACGATTATCCCGTTTTCAAGGTCGAGAATGTCCGAAAGCATACGGTCATTCAGCTCCGGCGCAAGGATTTCAAGGAACGATACCGCACCAAGTTTTCGCCCCATGCGGAACGTGCGCCCGTCGCCAAAACGGAAAGAGGACGGGGCGATAAAGTCCTTTGTAGAAAGCCCCGACGGCACAAGCCAGTCCCAAGAGAAGCGGAACGGCTCGCCCTCCGGGTGGAAAATCCCATGCAGGACGTTCAAGCGTTCCTGTCCGTTCATGGGGCGGGCGGTTACACCAAGCACCTTAAAATTATTCAGTACATCGGTTTCGATACGGGAAAGGCGGGCTTTTGCCGCCGCAAGATTGTCCGCTTCAATGGAAAAGGTAATGTACTTGCACTTTTCCAGTCCGTTGTTGCCTTTTTCAAGCTGATTTTTCAGCATATCCGCGTACTCCCTGCGGATAGAGTTAAAAGCGTCGTCCTGTGCCGGAATTTCGATAGCCGCCTGTGCCTTTTCCTTTCTTGCGCCCTGATTGATGAAAGAGAGCTGCACCGAAACGGAAGCGTCAAAGTAGTTGAGGAAGTCGCACCAGTTCTCAAAAATGGCGGTCTTGTCGTCTGCCTGTGCAAGCTGATAGTTAATATCTTCAAAGACAAGGCTTTTACTGTATTTCTTTTCCGTTACCCTGCAAATCCCGTCCGGGTACATCTGCAAGTAGGGGATTGTCTGCTGCGCGGTGTGCGCTTTCCCGTCGCCCTTTGCCGCCTGTATCACGGCGGCGATTTCTTTCTTTTCTGCGCGGGTCAGCTTACGCTTCACGGGATTTTTTCACCGCGCGGGTCATGGTTTTTCGTTCTGCCATTGACAATAGCCGATACCTCCTTTTCCAGTTTTCGTTGTTTTCTATGACGGCATAAAAATTTTCCGTCTGATAGGGGCGTTCCTTTGGTCGGATAAACTTTGTCTGAATGACGTTCTTTATCACGACTTCAAGGGGCTGCCCGTGTTTTTCATACATTGCCAAGAGGAAGCAGGGAAGTCATAACGACAATCATTGCAAATGCCGCCATGCTTGTTCCCGCGCTGTCTTTGAGCAAAAAGAAAAGCGGTAGTCCCATAGCGAGGGCTGCCGCAAAACATATAATCTGCCGCTTTGTCAGATTGAAAGCGACTTTTGTTTTGACTTTGGATAAGTCTTTGGGTACGGGTACATACGCCAAGTGAAAACCTCCTTTCGGTCTTTAATGGGCGTTAAAGATTGACTTCGCAAGTGTGCCTGTTTTGAATAGGGAGAAGCACAAAATCACGGTGTAGGCTGCAAGGGAGAAAATCGCGCTGTGCAGGTTGTCCGCTACAATCATGCTGTCAACCAAAACCGCATAAATGCCGACGCATATCATTATGAGGAAGCCTTGAAAACCGAGGGCGAACAGGGCTTTTAAGTAGTTGTTGCCTATCTGCCCCCACTCTCTGTTGGTCATAGTTGCAAACGGGATAGGCGATACCGAACAGTAAAGGTAAATTTCTATCATTCTGCCGTACAGGATAACCGTGATAAGCACCGACATGATTTTCATGCAAAGGCTCACAAGGCTTGTTTCCATAACGAGCATAAGCAGTTCGGGGATTTCCATAGCGTCAAGTCCGGCTTGCATGGACGAGAGGGCGGCGTCAACGTCGATATTCGTATCGCCGCCGATCACGCCCGCCGCGCCGGAAACAACGTGCTGCGCCATATCGAACACCGCCATAGTGATAGTAAAGGTGTGGGTAACGAGATACACCGCTACCCACGCCTTGAAAAACCACTTAAAGAACATGAACGTGTCAATATCGTGCATATTGTTCTTTTCCGTTACCATGCTGATAAGCTCCACGCATAGAACGTAGGTAATAACAAGCCCCGCAATGGGTACAATCACATTTTCCGACAAGCTCTGTATCATGGAAAATATGCCTGCGTTCCACCCCTGCGGGGTTTGTCCTACCTCTGCGGCGATAGTTCCGACTTTTTCGTTTACGTCCCCGAACATAGTTGACAGATTACCGTTTATGGCTCCTATGAGGATTTCCTTTATCCATTCGTTAATCGCGTCAAGTATGCTCTGCATAGGCTAACCCCGCCGCTTAACCGAACAGTCCGGCAAGCAGAGGTACGAGGGTGCCGCCGATAAGGGCAACGCCGCCGCCCGCCATGAGCTGTTTTATACCCAATTAGGTGTAAAACTCTGCTCGATGGCGGGCGGCGGCGTACAAAAAATCTATATGGTGTTTTTAAGAGAACCGTCCCGGCGGGACAGGTCAGGCAGTGACCTGTTCCACCTCCGGGATGGGTTTGAGATTAAAATGAATTTCGATAGAAATGTGTCTTGTTTTATCTTCGTCAATGCGCTCATGCACGACGATTTCTTTGATTAAGCGGTTGAGGGTGGCTGCGTCCAGCTCTGTGATGTTGGCGTATTCCTGAATGGCTTCCACCCATTGTTTTGCGTCATTGGCAAGCTGGACTTCATCGGACAGCCGCTTTCTGCCCTCGGACACTTTTGTTTTAAGCTCCGTCTGCTCGGTCTGTGTCTTTTCCAGCATGGTGTTGAAATTCTGCTCACTGATACGCCCTGCAATCATATCCTCATAAAGCCGCATTACCATTTTGTCCAGAACCTCAATCCGTTCCTCGTCCCTTGTAAGGGAGCGTTCCATTGCTTCCCGCTGTTCCCGCTGCTCGGCTTCACAGGTATTGGTCAGGCGGTCGGCAACCGCTTCCCCGTCCATCAGGGCAGCTCTGGCACATTCCCGGATTTTCCGCAGCACATGGCTGTAAAGGGTGTCATAATCAATCCGGTGCTGGGTGCAGTGGTTCTTTCCAAAGGCATTGTAGGTTTTGCAGGAGTAAATCTGCTGGGGATGTTTTGCGTTTGTGTAGCGTATCGTCAGCGACTTCCCACACTCGCCGCATTTTATCAGTCCGGCAAACAGGCTGATTTCATTGGTCTGCCCCGGACGCTGGCGGGATTTCAGCTTGTTCTGCACAATGTCAAAGCTCATGCGGTCAATCAGCGGTTCATGCTGTCCCTCCACCACAATCCAGTCCTCCGGCTTCTTTTCCCCAATCGTGCCGATTTTGAAACGGTAGTCCTTTTTCTGGGAAGCAATCGCCCCGGTGTAGACGGGATTCATCAAAAGGTCTTTGATAACGGAGAAGTCCCACATATACCGCCCGTTTTCCGGGTCTTTCTTTTCCCATTTGGTGCGGGTATTGCGAAGCCCCCGTTCCCGGTTCCACCATGTGGGGCAGGGGATTTTTTCTTCCTCCAGCCGTCTGCGGATATAGTTCGGACCATGACCGTTTAGGGCATATCCGAAAATCAGCCGCACAATCGGGGCGGTTTCCTCGTCAATGAGCAGATGGTTTTTGTCCTCCGGGTCTTTCCGATACCCAAACGGGGCAAGACACCCGGTAAACTGTCCTTTCTGCGCTTTCAGAAGATAAGAGGAATGGACTTTCTTGGAAATATCCTTGCTGTACATCTCGTTCAGGATATTCTTGAACGGGGCAATATCGTTGTTATCCCGCAGGGTGTCGATACCGTCATTCATGGCGATATAGCGGACACCGTTTCTTGGGAAAAAGTCCTCAATCAAATGCCCGGTTTGCAGATAGTTACGCCCCAGTCGGCTGAGGTCTTTCGTGATGACAAGGTTGATTTGCCTGCGCTCAATGGCTCTCAACATTCTCTGTAAATCAGGACGCTCCATATTAAGACCTGTGAAGCCATCGTCCTGATAGACTGCCACAACCTCCCATCCCTGCTTTTCGCAGTATTTTTCCAGCATATCACGCTGGTTTGCGATACTGGCACTTTCGCCTTGCAGGTCATCGTCCTTTGACAGCCTGCAATAGACCGCCGCACGATAGCCCCCGGCAAGTGCCGAACCGATTGTTCTGTATTCCATTTCGTTCATCATAGCCATTTACCCACACAATCCAGACGGTATCTGGCTCTTTTGAACCTCATCTTCATTATACTTCAAATCTTTCTTTTTAGCAAGATATTCTTTTGTATTTGTTTTGCCGTATTTCTGGGAAATCAGGCTGACGAACACATCGGTGGCGTCCAGTTCCCCGTCAAATACGGTTGTCACTTCAATCTTGGTCTTATTTTTCGCCATAGGCAGTTATCCTCCATACATGAAAATAGCCAGACAGAGAACGGTCGGCAACGAAGTCCGGCAACGGGCTTCAAAAGACCTTGCAAACAATCTCAATCTGGCGTTGATTACTATTTATACTTTTCTTTTATTTTTCTGTTGTTTTGGTTGTCAGAGAGGGAAAAAGCCCGGAAATAAGGGATTTTCCCCGGCAACCGGCTCGGCAACGGGATAGCAACGAAGTCGGCAACGGGCTGTCATTTTCAGAATGGAAGCTCCATCTGTTCTGTGACCTCCACAAAACCGTCCATAGATTTTTCGGGCGGGTTGTCGGTGTCCGTTGCCGGGATTTCACGCTCCCAGCCCTTTTGTCTGCCGTATTCCGCAAACATCCTCGGATTGGAAAAGTAGTTCCACCCGGTAATGCACTGGTTCATAATCTCGTTGATTTCCCGGATTTCCCATTGCTTCGGCTCATCAAAGGTGTGGTTTAAGGCTTCCTTGTAGAGCTGCTTGGAGCAGACCGTTTCCCCGGTGTACTTATCAAGGTAAGCCTGTATCATCCCGGCTTTGGTGTCCTCCGGCATAAAATCCCGCTGGTGTTCTTTGAGATACCGCTGCATGGCTGGGCTGAATGACAGCTTGAACATGCCGCTTCGGTAAATCTCCATTGCTTCCGCCCACATCTGGCTGATATAGGCTCTGGAAGCGGCTTCGTCCTCCAAAATGTGAACCTCGGCTTGCTCCGGGTACACCATGACCGGGATAAATCGGCGGTTGCCGGAACGGTCAAGGGGGAGAAAGTCAAGGGCGTTGGAAGTGCCGCCGAACACGCATTGACGGGGGCGGTCTGCCGGGTGAGTTTCATAGGGAATTTTGTAAACCTCTTTCTGGCGGCTTAGAAAGGACTTGATTTCCTCAATGCTCTTGGCATTGGCGGTTGCCATCATTTCCGACATTTCAATTATCCAGTGACCTTGCAGCTTGCGGTACACGTTATCATCGTCCAGCTTCCGCAAATCATCGGAAAACCACTCGTCCCGGACTGCCAGCAGCCGGAAGAAGGTGGATTTGCCAGCCCCCTGACCGCCTACCAGACACAGCATGATTTCAAACTTGCTTCCGGGCTTAAATGCCCTTGTAATCGCCCCCAGCATGAACAGCTTCAAGGCTTCATAGGTGTAATCGTCCACATCAGCTCCCAGAAAGTGCCGCAGACAGAAGCGGATGCGCTCCGTCCCGTCCCATGCAAGGCTGTTCAGAAAATCCCGGATGGGGTGGTACTTATTCTCATTCGCCACAATCCCGATGGCGGTTTCAATCTTTTTCTCACTGGTAAGCCCGTAGGTTTCCTCCAGATAGAGAAGCAGATACTTCATGTCCGTATCGGTCAGGGCTGTGCTTTCTCTGTGAAAACCGATGGGCTTTATGATGTCCTTGCGGTCGGTCAGGATGTTGTAGGCGATTGCCCCGGCAAGCACAGGGTCACGCTGGAATACGGTCAGGCAGTTCCGTATGCTCTGGCGGACACCGCCTTTCTCGGTGGTTTCCAGAGTTGCCTTTACTTCCTCAACGCTCTGGGGCGGCTGCATGGCGTTCATGGTGTTTTTTAGTTCTTGCTGCGTCTGCGGCTGCAAGCTCTGCCATTCGCTGTTCAAGCTGTATCACATCCTTTCCGTAGTCCATAATCAAAACCGCTTTTTCCTCTGTCTCCCCGAACAGCAGCACATCCAGCAGATATTCCACATGGGCTTGCTTCTGCAAGGCTTCCACGAACCGGGGATGAAACGCTTCCTCCGGGGAGTGCGGGGCATAGTCGGTTTTCCATACCCGTAAGAGGTGTAGATAATCGGCAAGGACACGGAAGCAATGTGCCTTTGCTTCCCGGAACTGTTCTTCCGGGGATTTCTGCCGGGGCTTGGGCTTCCTTGCCCTGCCCGGTGGCTTCCAGTCCTCATAGGCAAGCCCGAAGTCACTCGCCAACTGTGCGGCGGCTTCCTTTTTCCCCAGCCCGTACAGGGCAGCTACAAAATCAATCACATCCCCATCTGCACCACATCCGAAGCAGTGGAAACGCTTGTCCAGCTTCATGCTGGGGGTCTTATCGTTGTGGAACGGGCAGCAAGCCATCCCGTTTCTGTTTACCCGGATTCCGTAATGCTCCGCAGCCTGTCTTGTCGTAACGGACTGCTTCACAGCTTCAAATACATTCAAATCAATTCCTCCTTGTAAAAAAGAAAAGGCACTTATCATTCTCAATCTGAAAATGGCAAGTGCCTGTTAAAGTTCCATATCCTGTTGTTTGTGTTTCGTCTGCGCCGGGGCGTTTTTCTGTGCTTTCTTCTCGTCAGCCTTATCCTGCAAGACTTCTTTGAGGGGCTGCTTCTTGGGCGGCTCTTTGCTTTCCTCTGTGCCGGGTGTGGCTTTCCGTACCCAGTAGCGGATGTCCCGCAGCTTCTTCAAATCTTCCTGCACCTCGGTCAACGGTACTTTCAAGTCTGCGATTTCGCCCACAAGCTTCGCCTGTTCCTGCAAAAGCTCCTTTTTCGTGCTGTCCTTATCATCCGGGTGCTTGGCAAGGTAGGCACTGGCTTTCTCAAACCGGGCAACCTCCGGGTGTTCCAGCTTGAATTTTTCCTTAGTTTTCTTGAAAAATATCTTCTGGTATTTCTCATAAACGGGCTTACATTCCTTACAGTCCGTCCGGGCGGCAAGGATAGCGTCAATCACGTTGCTGCGGGTTTCCTTTGGCTTCATCTGCTTTCGGTAGTCGGCGGCAGATTTCCCGGACGTTTCTATAAAGTTTTCCAAATCCTCCACGGTGGAAAGTCCCTTTCTCTGAAGATAGGACAGGGCTTCGCTGACTGCCTTTAAGTCTTTGGAAGTTCCACGGTTTTGTCCCGCCCGTGTCCAGTCGCTCCGTTCTGCCTTTCGTACCTCCATGTACTTCATCAACAGATTGGGAAGAAATACCGCTTCCTCCGCAGCTTTTTCCGCAAGCAGTTCTTTTCGTTTTTCACTAAGCTCGATAATCCAGCCTTTGAGATTTTTAATAAGCTGCCGGATAGACTTCATCAGGCTGTTGGCGGCTTTGATTTCCCGGTTCAGATTTCCGATGTTGGTCTGAATCCCTCGCTTTTCCATCTGCCGGACAGCAGCACCCTCATGGACGGTAGGGATAATATCAAGCCCCTGTCTTTCATAAGAACGGAGATCCACCCGCTCCGGGCGGTTGTTGGCTTCCAGATAGCGGTTCTGGATGATCTCCCATTCATGCCGCCAGATTTCACAATACTTGCGGTCGTTCCAGTCAACCGTATCTTCCTTGTGACTTTTCCATCTGCCGGACGGAAGTTTTATCCGTTCCCCGTTCTCGTCAAGGTCATAAACCTTGCGGCTCTTGGGAAGCCATTTCCCATGTTCATCCATTGCCCGCATAGTCAGCATGACATGAGCGTGAGGGTTTCCGTCCCCTTTGTCATGGATGGCAAAATCCACGCACATTCCTTTGGAAACAAACTGCTGATTGCAGAAATCCCGGACAAGGGCGGCGTACTGGTCGGGCGGTATCTCTCTGGGAATGGAAAGCACCCACCGCCTTGCAAGCTGGGAGTTCCATTGCTTCTCAACAGCTTCGGCGGCGTTCCATAAGGTATTGCGGTCTGCATACTCTGGCGGGGCATTTGCCGGGAGCAGGATTTCATTATGGACGATACCACGCTTTTCTGGGTAGTGCTTCACTTGCTGGTCGTATTCACAGAACAGCTTTTCGCCGCTTTGGTAAGCAGCGGCGGCAACAGCAGACTGGCGGTTGCTACGCTGGACGATGGAGATTTGATTGTGTGGACAGGGCATTTAGTGTTCCTCCTTTCCGATTTTAGGTATAAAAAAAGCAGGAGACCTTTTTCAGATTTCCTGCTTGGTGTGCCGCTGGGGGCGGCGGGTATTTAGTTAAAATTCAAGATTACTTAACTTTATAATAGTTTTCTATTGCCTGTGCAAAGAAATCAGAAGCCCCTTCACCGTATTTTTCGTCTATCATTGGTTTGATTTGTTCATTGCGGTAATACTGCGTCTGTGCCATCATAAAGCCTTTTTCTTCTTTTATCTGGGCAAGCTGTTTCATAACAAAGCCATATTCTCCAACAAGCTCTTTTACTTCAAAAGAATCTATGTCACAATTCTGTTTTGCAATCAGTTTTTGCAAAATCGCTTCTATCCGTTTGTTATAGCTTTCTGCAACTTCTTTGCTGACGGGAGTTCGGGCAACAGACAGAAACTTGTCCTTTCCACCATACCATTCAACTACCTTTGCATAGCCTTTCTGCATTTCTTCCGAAGATACGACTTCCATATAATGCTTTTTTCCATTGTTCAATGCTACCAAATTCTTTAATTGCAATGTTTCTCATATTCTCCGGCATATGCTCAAGCATGGTTTGGAACATTTCTTCTACTTCTGTTTTGGTAAAAATTGTAAAATCCATTTTGTTCTCTCCTTTCAGAATGTCATCAATGCTGGCAATCAGACGTTCCATTCGTTCTTTCTTTGTTACCAACATTTTTCGCTGTACTTGTAGAATCTGATTTCTTTCAAGAGCCGGATTGTCCAAAACAGCTTTGATTTCTTTCAAGGAGATATCAAACTCACGGAAAAATAAAATCTGTTGTAATGTTTCCAGTGCCTTATCGTCATAAAGCCGGTATCCCGCATCACTTTTTTCTGTTGGCTTTAACAACCCGATTTCATCATAATAGTGAAGCGTGCGAACGCTGATACCTGTTAAATCTGATATTTCTTTTACTGTCCTCATAGCTGCTGACCTCCTGTTCCTGATAAGGTAACTTTAATCTATGACGTTCCGTGAGAGTCAATAGGCATTTTCATTTTTTAGTATAACATTTTTCATTTCTTCTCAAAAGACAGAAAACTGATTCTGTAAAACTTGTCGGCTGGGAACAGCTTGCAACGCAAGGTGTCCCCAGATGGCAAGTCCACAAAAGGGTAGCTGGCGAAAGCCAGCGCAGGGGAAGTGTAGCGTCCCCTGTTTGATTTGGAGCAGTCCGTGGCTGCGGAAAATCACAGCCCTCCGGCGAGGAGCCTTCGGAGAACGCAATGCACCAACCTTTGGGTGGTGTATAATTGCGCCCTTAGTAAACTAAGGGGTTTCCAGCTTCTCCCGTTCCAGCAGTTTTTTCAATAGTTCCTGCGTGTCCTGCCTGTGAAAAATGAGTTTCAACAGCAGCATGACATCATCATCTGTCAGGCGTTCCGGCTCTTGCAGAAAACTTTCCAGCATACCGCCACGAGTACAGAGCCGATGCGTCCGTTCCTTTCGGGTAAGCTGCTTCAACTGGTGCTGCAATGCCTTTTCATCATTGATGGCTTTCCGCAGTTTCTTTTCGCTTTTTTCCAACTCCCGGTTGAGCTTTTCCAGTTTTGAGGTATCAGGCAAGGGCAGCGTCCTCCTTTCCCGGTATCAGCACATAAATCCTGTTTGGTTCTCCAATGCCCTGACGCACCCGCATGATAAGTCCGGCGGTTTCCAGTTCATTCAGAGAACGCTTGACCGTCATGGGGCTGCGGGACAGGACTGCGGCAATGGCTGTGACAGGGAAGCAGACAAACAGGATTCCGTTCTCGTCCTCCTGCCCTTTGGATAGCATAGCGTCCAGCATCCGGCAGTACATGACCTTTGCGGTGCTGCTGACTGGAAATCCTGTCAACGCTCTGGGAAAGGGCATACAGGGCGGCAATGGTGTGTCTATCGTCATAAATTCAAAATTCATTCGGTGTGTTCCTCCTTTTTCTTTGCTCGTTTGGATAAATAACGGGGGCAGTCAATCACAACCGCCCGGAAGCTCTGCCTGCACCCATGCTGGCATTTCCGGCATAATTCGTTGTAAGTGACACGCCCCCGGTCATTGAGGTAAAAAGAAAGCTCATGCTTCCTCTTTTTGCTCATTCTCGGCATATTGCGCTTCCTCCCGTTTTCGTGTATGGTTTCGGGGCGATTTTCGGCAAAATTACAGCCATAGAGCCGCCTAAAATCTCCCGAAGTATCAGCGATAGGGTAGACTATCCCCCTATCAGATTGTCGTGTTTCGGTATCATTTCGGTGTCAGTTCGCCAGTTCTCCCCGGTGTCGTTCCTCCCCTGAATCTCACAGCGGCGTATCGCTCCCTTTGGTACGCTCGTTTCGGTCAGGGTTCCTCCATATCCCTGCCAAAAGTCATGGCGCTACATCGCCGGGGAAGCATATCCCACACAGGCTGGTCATTCGATTGGAATAATCCATCGATGAACTACCTGTATCATAGAACATTTTTGTGCCCTGTGCCGTATGTCCACAAAGTAGGAATTAGGGGTAAAAATCAGAAATTTCCACGATTGCGGAATTGATATGGTATAATCAATTCAACGGTTATAAATGTTGTCAGAAGGGGGAACTGCTTCAATGAACGGAGCTACTACAATACAGGAACGGCTAAAAGATTTACGATTAAACAAAGGATTAAAACTGGAAGAACTGGCTGAGCAAACGGGTATTTCAAAATCGGCTCTTGGCAGTTATGAAAAAGACGACTATAAGGAAATCAATCATGGCAACCTTATCCTGCTGGCAGATTTTTATGGGGTGTCCCTCGATTATCTCTTTTGCCGGACAGAGAACCGGGCGGAGATCAACACGCCATTAAGGGAGCTGCATTTGAGTGATGAGATGGTAGCACTTCTGAAAAGCGGTCGGATTAACAACCGTCTGCTGTGCGAACTTGCCACCCATAAGGACTTTATCAAGTTTCTTGCGGACATTGAGATTTATGTGGATGGGATTGCCACCATGCAGATTCAAAACCTCAACGCCCTTGTCGATACCGTCCGGCATGAAATCATTGAACGGTATCGCCCCGGCGAAGATGACCCCCATTTGAAAGTGTTGCAAGCCGCCCATATCAGTGATGATGAATATTTCAGTCACATGGTACGGGATGACCTCAACCTGATTATCCGGGATATTCGGGAAGCCCATAAAAAGGACAGTGAGAGTGCACCCCAGACCACCGTTGCCGATGAACTGAAAGAAAATCTGGAAGCGGTTGAAAAATTTCAAGGGCAGCCGGGATGAAAAGCTGGTTGTCCTTTACTGCAAGCAGCTTGGTATCAACTATAAAAATCTGTCAGATGAAGAATTTCGCTGGCTGATTCGGATTCTCAAAAAATCAAAGAAAATGGGAACGCCTATCAGCCAGAGGAAAAAACGATAAAGAAAAACCGCTGTTGCATGGTTTGTTGGCTTCCATGTAGCAGCGGTTTGTGCTGTGGTTATTATTTCATTCGTTTTCTTAATATTCGGCGATAATTTGTTTCTCCCTTTGGTGCGTCCTGTATAATTTCCAACACACCATCTTCAAGCATTTTATCAATGCGATTGGAAATCCATACATCACTAATTCCAAGTTGATATTTTCCTAAAACATTACCTATGACAATAGCCATTTTGAATTGCTCTGGCTGTTCCGCAATTTCACGAAGAATGAAACTATCATATATATCTTCTGAAACGCTTTGCAATTTACCATTTAACATTGCACGCAAAGGTGCATTTTCATTTTGAAGTGATTCCATTTCATAGTACAAGCTGAAAGAAATACAGGATTAGCTTTCTCTTGTAGAGTTATATAGTTTCCCCATTCGCCAGGAGAGACCTCGCCCCATGCTATTTTGGATGTCATAGTATTTTCTTTTCCATATTCCCATGTAGGTAACTTAACCAAATAAATTGTTGTCTGGCAGTTTAAGGGTTGAAGTTGTTTCATAAGCCAATACATACCACAAAGCTCATCTGGATTATAGCTATACCAAATGCGAATTTCTTCCCCAGCTACATATCGTTCAATCACTGAGGTCAATGTAGTTTTAATTTTCTGTATTTTTTCTTCAACCTGATAATCTAAATCCTCTACAAATGCAGACAGACAGCATTTTCTTGAAAACATTTTTCCGCTGTTCGCCAATTCCATTATCAGAAATATCTCCCACACTAAGAGCCATATCAAAACAATAAACATCACAGCTCTTGCCTCCCAATGGAATAGCATTCTCCCAAGCAATGCGTTCTTGTTCCTGTGCTTGAAGCTGTGCTTTTTTCATTTCATCTGAAGATGGAACACTCCCGTCTTCATGCCTCATAAATATTGAAACAGCACTTCCTCTATACTTTCCCTTGCCGTAAGTTTGGGCAATTTTCAAACTTCCACAGGCACTTTCACCAAATACAATTTCAATCATCTTATATACCTCCGATTTAATTGCTCCCGTTATGAATAAATCATCTCATGCAAAACAATTTCTTCTGCCCGGTTGTGAATGTTATTGCAACGCTGCACCCATTCCATTTGATGGGTACGCTTCAATTCCTCGGTCACGCCCTCGGCAGCTTTCATCTGCTCCATGATGGTGTCTAACCGTTCCTGTGCCTGTTCGTTCAGGTCTGCAAGATATGTCCATAACTCCCCGGTCAGTGTCAATGTGTTCAATCTGGCTGGGTGGACTTCTCTTAAATATTCCCGGTGCATCCGTCCGTACTTTCCGATAGGGCGGTGTTCCTCCGGCAGCTTCAAGTCTGGGATGTAGTAATCTCCGACAAGGATATAATCAATTCCGTTTTCTGTTATTCTTGGTTTCAATTCGCTCATGTTCCTTACCTCCTGTGGAAGCAGGCTCGTCTGGTACTAACTCAATCACATCGGTAATCTCACAATTCAGCGTTTCGCAGATACGGGCTAATGTATCCATGCTGATGTGCTTTCCCTCTTTGCTCATGTTGGCAATCATATTTGTTGTCATACCAGCGGCAAGCCTTAAATCCTCTTTTCTCATATCACGCTCTAACAGTGTGTGCCAGAGTGGTTTATAGCTGATGTGCATATTGTTTTCCTGCCTTTCTATCCATACCACCGGGGCGGTTGCCCCGGCAGGAACTTTTCTCTTATTATAGCACCAATCTTGTGAAATCACAATTTAATCTTGTAGCCTGTCGCTGATACCGTCTGGATTGTGCTTTTCCTTTCTTTTTGTTCCCTTTAATTAGCCATGAACTGCTTCATGCCCTGGGATTTTACTGGTGTGTGATAAAGAAGCAATAGAAGTGTAAAAAATTTTGCCGTTCCTATCCGGCACTTAGCTCTTGTGTCGGATAGGTCGGGCGGTTATTCGGGCAAGTCCACCTTGCCAACAAAAGAATAATAAATCTCAATGTCCTGTCTGCGGGTCTTGTTCTCGTCATAGCTGCACTCATGCACAACGATTTTCTCTACAAACTCCCGCAGCAGAGTAGGGGTAAGTTCTTCAAAGCTGGTATGCCGCCGGACAACATTCATAAACTTTTCTGCGTTCACGGTGGCTTCCTGTGCTTTGGAAAGCTCCGCTTGAATAGCAGCGGCTCTTTCTTTCAGCTCCCGTTGCTCTGCTTCATAGTCTGCCGACAGCTCTGTGAAACGCTCGTCTGATATGCGCCCGGTCACGCTGTCCTCATACAGCCGCTTGAAGATAGCGGATAACTCGGCTATGCGTTTCTCGGCGGCTTCCAGTTCCTTTTTCTTGGCGGCGTTCCTGCGCTTGCCCCCGTCCTCGTTCTGCTCAATCAAGAGCTTCATAAACCGGGCTTCATGCTTTGCCGCATAGCTGGTCACTTTCCGCAGATTGGAGAGTACACCAGCGGTCAAGAGGTCGGTGCGGATAAAGTGCGCCGTACAGTCATGGGTGCGTTTCTTGTAGTTGCCGCAGATATAACAGTCCTGCTTGCGCTTGTCCGTCTGGTATCGCTGCTGATACATCACACTGCCGCAGTCTGCACAGAACAGTATGCCGGAGAACAAGCCCACTTCATCATAGCGGTTGGGGCGTTTGCGCTGCTTGCGTAGCTCCTGCACCCGTTCCCATGTTTGGGTGTCTATGATAGGCTCGTGGTGGTTCTCGAAAATCACTTGCTTTTCCGGGGGATTTTCTACACTGTGCTTGACTTTGTAAGAAAGTTTTTCTGTCTTGAAATTTACCAGACAGCCTGTGTATTCCCGGTTTTCAAGGATATGCACAACGGTATTGGTCGCCCACTTGCACTCATAGCCGGGGTGGTAGCGGCGGGTGCTGCCCGTCCTGCGGTATTCCAGCGTTCCCGGCGTGGGGATTTGCTGCTCTGTGAGCATACGGGCTATCTTGGTCGGACCATTCCCGGCAAGGCAGAGGTTGTATATCTGCTTGACTACGGGTGCAGCTTCCTCGTCAATAATGAAATTTTCGT